>Ga0299915_10003499_pt1 | contig 11359 bp, 11 predicted proteins | sample RVTome_13_FD_200263 | JGI IMG/M metagenome (GOLD analysis project Ga0299915, IMG submission 200263) | Soil microbial communities from uranium-contaminated site in the Upper Colorado River Basin, Wyoming, United States - RVT92D227 (version 2) ... | reverse complement strand
CGCTCTATGTGCCCCAGATACAGGGACTTGCCTGGAGGAAGGGCCTGATGATGATAACTGCTGGCATGTTCGGCAACGTGTTCAGGATCGCCCCTCCCCTGATCATATCGAAGGCGCAGCTCGACCAGGGCATTGACATATTCGAGGAAGCGATCAAGGAGACCCAGGCCCAGATGTGACCACGAGCCTCCCGGCCGTCAATAGGTCGCGGGACATAGACTATTAAACGCCGGATGCCATTGCGGCCCCCTGCTCGAAGAATGAGTGCGAATCGCATGTTTCGGCGACAACAGAGAGAAGAGGATTCAGAGACCACCTTGGCTAGGTGCATAGTGCTCCTGGACGACATACGCGCATATCGAAGAAAGGACCCGGAGCATATCGAGGCCCAGTTCGCCCCCCTTAAGAAATCGCGTTTCAAGGACATCTATGATATGTGGACTAAGGCGCGACCGGCTGCTGAGAGAATCGTCGACATGCCGCTGAAGATACCAGGTGCGAAGGAGACGATCAGGCGTCTTGCTTGGCTCAAGGTGGCGAACAGGGTTTTCCTGATAGGGTTGATATTCTTCATCGCATTGCAGATAGTCCCAATCTGGAGACGGACTTTCGGCAGTGACTTCCTAAGCGGCAACGGCCTGATTCTGACGGGAGTATTCGTTGTCCTCTGGGTGGTTTCGATGAACATCGCAACCGTTATGGACTACAGGCTCCGCAAGAAGATTATCGCCTACGAGGAAACCACCGAGGACAAGTACGCTCCAGAAAGGGACAAGATGAAGGAATGCGTCGACAAGATGATGAAAAGCCTTGCAAGAGAGATAGGGAGGACGAAGGGGAATCCAGACTACTTTGGTCTGGTCTTGTACTTCGATGATTACGACAACATAACTGTCATCGACAAATGGAAACCGAAAAGCATGTTCTTCTTCAAGAAGTCTTACAACCACTATCAAGTGGTCCCAAAACCATAGATGGTCCGCCCTCTCGCTGAAATTTCGAAAAGAAGAAAGGTTTGTGGAAAGGGTTTGAGTTGGGTTCGGATTCCCTCTCAGGCCGGAGGCAGCTCCTTCCAAGCCAGCGTGAGGTCGATGCCCTGCTTCTTCCAGTGTCTAACCCAGATCATGTACCACAGAACGCCGAATATCCATATCGTTACGTAGACGGCAGCGCCCCAGGTCGATATCGCACCAAGCTCTGGCTCCGTGAAGAAGTAGTAAATCAGGATACCCACGAAGAGCAGGTTAATCAGAGAAGCGATGGTCAGGACGAATACCGGTCCTATCCTGAATTTGTATGGCGACGCTTCCCAGATAGTCTTCACCTTCTTCACATACGGGAACAGCAGGCCTGATACTGCCATGACACCCCACGCAGACATCGCCTCGAGCGCCACGATGGCGATTGCATCGATCGCTTCCGCCCAGTACGCATAGACACCGATGCCGATCTCGCTCATGACCAGCATGATGATGTTGTTCTTCACCGGCGAGTGCCACCGCGGGCTGACGTCAGTGAACCACATCGGGCCCAATCTGTCCATGCCCCACGCGAACGCCGCACGGCTGAATGCGATGTACGATATGGGCATACATAACAGATTGAAGAATATGAACACCGAACCTATGCAGAACTGAGCAAACCCGTTGTCAGTCAGGAGCGATATCATGCTGTATGTGTTGCTTCCAGTTGATAGCTGGAACGCGTCTAGAGACGCTCCTTCATCTGCGTTGTCGATGTAGGCGATCGCACCCAAGAAGTCCTGGTGCATGACGTTCACTAGGCCCCACGAGAACCATATCAGGAACACGGCGGGTATTACCGCTGCAAGGACCTGTCCAAGGATGATGTTCCTTTGAGGTCGTTTGACTTCACCGCATATGAAAGTTATCTGATAGCCATATGCGGTTGCCCAGGCGATTGCCGGGAACAGAGCCAGCGTCGCCCCAAGATCCATGCCTGGCGTGTCTGCAAGGTCTACGCCGTCACCCCGCACGGCCGCGATGGTCTCGTTGTATAGCATCGAGCCGTCCTCCGTCGCCTGCGCGTCGTACGCGTTGACGAAGTCAGTGTTGCTGCTCATCGTCAGGACGATGCCCGTCACGATCAGCGTGAAGAACGCTAGGAGCATGATCACCCTCTGATTCATGTTGTACACCTTGAGGCCCATGACGACAATGAAGAAGCCCCAGATGTTGACTAGTGATGCTATGATCATGACCCCTTCGGTCGACGCACACCAGTCAATCGCGCTTTGGTCTGCATGTATCGATGCCAGGAGTGATGTCATTCCTGGGTCCGCGCAGAACGGCGCCAGAGTCGCAATCCAGAAAGTCATCACGAACCCTGCATTCGTCATCGACATTGCGATGCCTACAGCAGGGTGGAGAATCCTTGAGTTAGCGATGTAGTCTCCGCCGCTCCTTGGCATCGATCCGCCCAGGAACCCCCAGACGAACGCTATGCCGAATATGCACATCAAAGAGGCCAGAATGGAGCCCACCAGCATGTTGCCGTGTGGTGAGATGAAAAGCCCCCAGCTTGCCATCGTCCAGATGCCCACGCCTAGCGTGTTGTTCATGAAACCGATTCCGAACGTGTCAAGCAACGACGCCTCACGAACTAAACCGCTAGCTTTTCTTGCAAATACTTCTCCCACTCTTAGTTCACCCCCAAACCATTGCGGATGTTGCTCCGCATGCTCGGGGATGTATCGGCTTGATGATATTTCAAGTGATACGTTTTTCGAAGCAATTTCGAGTCCAGTGGAAATGCAGGTCGATTCCCGGGCTTTTCTGCAGATGCCGATGCATATCCCTGCATAATATGCAACATTAGTCCGGATATGGTTTGCCTTGCGCTCGTGGTTCGGCACAATGGCAGAAGTTTGCGCTAGACACTATCTTGCACGGCGCCCCACCATTTCCGTGTCAAGATTAACTAATGCACAATGCATTTATGGCATCGATGGAGAGGCCTTTCAGGGAATCGGAGAAGCTCGTGATTTACGGGCTCACTCAGGACGCTCATCTGACCGATGCGTCACTAGCCAGGCGGTTCGGGATGAAGGAGAGCACAGTCTCATCCGTTCGAAGGCGGCTTATGGACTCGCGCAACATATACTTCGCGAACGTGCCTTCATTCCATAGGCTGGGCTGCCGCCTCATCGTGCAACTGTACGGGTCGACGAACCCAGCGGTCCCGAAGGATGTCAAGGACGCATCTCACCTAGGCTTCTTTGACGAGACTCCAGAGATATTCGACAGCGTCTCCGGAGAAGGCTTCATAATGATGAGCGGAGCGTTCCAGACTTTCTCCAGCTACCTCGAGGCGATGGACAGATACGAGAAGCATTTCATGGGCGTGCACGGCGCCGAGAAGGCCGATCTGAAGGCTGTTTTCTTCCCGCTCGATATATCGCGGGTCAGATACTCGTACAACTTCTCGCCGGGGCTACACAGGATATTCAACCTCGACGTACCCGAACCAGAGCCTGTCAGGCCAGAGCTGTTGAGAGTGGAAGAGACTGAACTCTCGCTCATGGAGAAGAGGACTCTCATTTACCTGGCAGAGTACCCGCACGCAACTGACGCGCAGATCGCGCAGCTCCTTGGCAAATCCAGGCAGACCGTCACCAACGTGAGGAAGCGGCTCGAGAGGAAGGGTATGTTCACCAGGGTCTGCATACCGCTGCTCCTGACCTGGAGCATTGACCTCATTGCGTACGTGCATCTCAGGTTCCGGCCGGACCTCGAACTAGAACAAAGGGACGAGCTGTCGATGGAGGACTGGGTCAGCCAGTCTTGGTACACCGCCGAGCGGGAGTCAGAAGCGTTCATGACGTACATGTTCAGGGACTACAAGGACTACCTGAACGAGATGCAGCGCATGATGCGGCCGCTGCTGGAGAGCAACGTGCTCAGAGGAGATCCACAGATTTTTCTTGTCTCGACCGTGGCAGCCAGGGAACTGAGGGACTGCCATTTTGCGCCGATAGTAAGGAGGTTGGTTGGCCTCGGAGGGGAGGCCGTGCCATCGTCGGGCCACTCCAGAATAGGACTGTGAATCGCCTCACACGCAACAACGATAATCTACGAGAGCAGTTGATACCACGTCTCAGTGAGGAGCCCAAATGGAAGGTAGCGGTGTACATATCCGCTGGATGAGCGTGGAGAACGCAATGACCAAAGAGGTCACCTGCGTCAAGTCGTCCGAGAGGGTCAGGGATGCCTGGCTCATCCTCATGGAGAAGGACATTTCTGGCGCCCCGGTCCTTGACGAATCGGGCGCTTTGGTGGGCGTTCTCAGCGTGACCGACATTTACAGGGCGATTGTAGACAGGGTCCTGAAAGCGAAGGCCCTTAGGGAAGCCACCAGGAAGATTGAGGATCCGGCCGAAGAGGACAAGGAGGAGCTGCGAGAGATGTCTCTCGCCATCAGAGCCGTGAACGAATTGGCGGTATCTGCGCTCCTTCCGAAGGAACAGAAGCTCTTTGTGCTGGGTCCGTTCGATTCGGTCGAGAGGGCGATCAGGTTGATGGCGGAAAACAACGTCAACAGGCTTCCAGTGGTGAAGGATGGAAGAGTCATCGGGATAATAACGCGGCAAGACATAATTCACATTGTCTCTAGAGTGAGATGACCCTGTTCTGCGATTGTGTCTGAAAGAAGAATGAGATCATCCAGGCGGTTTCGCTCCGACCTGGATGAGCTAGTTTGGGTTTGCGCCTACTCTAACCAGGGGAACTTCTGTACGAGCTTGGTGCTGGCCCACCACTTGCCCAATCCGAAGTACTTGCCAGCCTTGGTGGCCCCTAGCAGGAGGAAGGCGAAGATGTTGATGATGTGGTCGTCTGTTATCGGGTTGTTATCTGGCGGAATGTTCGTGGTGTACAGCAGGAACATCATCAGAGCGCCGCCGATGGCAGCGAGTCTCATGCCTATTCCGAGTATCGTGGCTACACCAATGGCCAACAGACCCAGCATGAACAGGACGTCAACCACCGTGTTGCCCGCAATGCCCTGCCAGAGGTCTGCAAACACTCCGCTTGTCACGAAGCTCAGATAGCCTGTCGTGGGTGATCCACCGTTTATCCATGCCCGGTCGCTCGCGGTCGCGTAACCTAAGCCGAAAGTTTTGTCCAGGAACGCCCAGAGCATTGTCCACCCGAGTACGAGCCTCAAACCGACCAGGACGATTTTGTCGTATCCGAATTCCTTCAGTTTCTCGAAAGCCATTTGTCATGCCTCTTGCCTTAACGGCGTTAACATCTACTGCCCAGCCTACTAATATCCTTTTCACTTGAAAGGTACGGGTGCCAAAGCCAGACAAACATGTAAAGCGTTCAGTCAAGAACTGATTGCCAGTTCGACAGAAACCCCTTTCCTTTCTTGCCTGCTCACAGGCCGGGGAGCATCCTCAGCGCCTCTTCAGCGTGCTTCTCAGCATTCAACTGCGAGGAGAAGACAAGTCGCACGATGCCAGCTTTGTCTATCACGAAGGTGACTCTTCCGGGGATGAGCCCAAGAGATCTTTGCACTCCGTACAGCTGCCTGACCTTGCCCTCGGGATCGCTCAGCAGCCTGTAAGGCAGGCCGAGCGAGAGGGAGAATATGCTGTGAGATTCCTCAGAGTCTGAGCTGACTCCAAGGACCTCTGCCCCCGCCTCCTTGAAAGCTGTGAAGTTGTCCCTGAACGCACACGCTTCTTTCGTGCACCCGGGGGAGTTGTCCTTCGGATAGAAGAACAGCACAACCGGGTTCTTCCCTCTAAACTCCCGCAGGCTGACCGGCTCGCCCGATTCAGTGTTCAGTGTGAAATCTGGCGCCTCGTCCCCCACGCCTATTCTCTTTGCTGGCATGCTACATCTCCACTCCTTTGCGGAGAGTCATACTTAGAGGGAATATAGTATCTAGCCCGAAAGCGCCTTTCTAGAAGATAATCGACAGGCAGGTGACTGCCCCGTCGCATTTCTCGAACTCGCTCACATCTATGGTTCGGACATCAAAGCCTGCCTGCCTGACGGTCTCCGCTGCCCTCGGTCGTCCGGCAGGCATCAGGACGACCTCTCCCACTGCTAGTGTGTCCGCGGCGTACTCCTCGCCTTTTGGGGTGACCAGTACGCACAGGCCTCCAAGCGCCTTGTGTCCACGGAACTTCTCAGTGGCTATGACCGTCCCGCGGCCGATGAATGTCACATAGCTCTTCAAATGCATCATCTCGGGATCGGCCACCTCGTCGACCTGGACCTCGAGCCAATCCCTCATCTCCTGCACGCCGTCCGGATTGGTCCTTTCGCTAATCCCGCTGATCAACCTGTCTGGCAGATGGATAACGTCTCCCCCTTCGACGGTGGCCGGAGGCTCTGCATGTCTCACTCTCTTATACTGGCTCAGCACCTCCTCGACAGGGCCGATCTCCCCACGCCGGCTATCCATTGCCATCCTGCAAATCAGAGCTTTCCCTTTGTGGACGACCGCGTTGTCCTCCACGAAACAGGCGTCCGCATGGGCATCGTCCGGTGGGATCGAGACGACCTCCAGGCCGAGCTCAGCGAGCGTTCGGCAGTACTCCGCGTGCTGCTCTCGCGCTCGTTCCAGATCGACTGTATCTCTCATTGGATGACACGAGATGCATTTCGTGAAGCTCTTCCCGGGAGCTCTAGTGAGCGCTATCTTCGGCGTCAGCTCATCACCCGTCGAAAGGACAGGGCCGCATCGCATAACCCGGAGAATAATGTTAGGTCGCTTGGGGTGAACGTTCGTTCCTCGAAGCATATATGTATCTTAGTCTAGATTCGCTAGCAGTCAACTCAGAGGGGTGAACCCGATTGACGAAGATTGAAAGGTCCCGGATCAAAGAGCTTATGCGAAGTGAGGAGAAGACGTTCCTGAAGGAACACACGAAGTCGAAGAAGCTCTTCGAGCGGGCCAAGAAGTCCCTCCTAGCCGGAGTACCCATGAACTGGATGGTCAGGTGGGCGGGGCCATACCCCATCTTCGCGAAGGAGGCGAAGGAGCAGTACATCACCGATGTGGACGGAAAGAGGTACCTCGACCTGTGCCTGGGCGACACCGGCTCGATGTTCGGCCATTCTCCGAAACCAGTCGTAGACGCAGTGCGGAAGCAGATCGCCAGAGGCATCACGATGATGCTCCCGAACGAGGATTCCGTATGGGTGGGCGAGGAGCTCTCCCGCAGGTTCGGGCTTCCATACTGGCAGATCGCCATGACGGCCACGGACGCGAACAGGTTCTCCATCAGGCTGGCTCGAGAGGTCACGCGGAGGCCATACATCCTCGTCGTGAACGGCTGCTATCACGGAACCGTGGACGAAACGCTGATCACGATCGAGGACGGGAAGGTCGTCCCGAGAGGAGGCAATATCGGCCCTCCGGTACCGCCCTCGGAGACTACGAAGGCTGTTGAGTTCAACGACGTCGGCGCGCTAGAGGAGGCCTTGCGGCCAGAAGATGTCGCCGTCGTTCTGTTCGAACCCGCGATGACCAACAGAGGGATCATACTCCCGGACCCTGGGTATCATGCCAAGCTCAGGCAGCTGACGAAGAAGTATGGCTCGCTCTTGATAATAGATGAGACGCACACGCTCTGTTGCGGCATAGGCGGCTACACTAGGGAGCACGGTCTGAAGCCGGACATGATCACCATGGGCAAGCCCTTGGCGAGCGGTGTCCCGGTAGCAGCGTTCGGCATAAGTCAGTACGTGTCCGACAGAGTCATGGACCGCATACTGTCTGACGGCACGGACGAAAGCGGGCTTGGAGGCACACTCACCGGGAACGCGCTTGCGGTCGCCGCGATGAGGGCCACTCTCAAGAACGTGATCACCGAGAAGGCGTTCAAGAAGATGATGCCCTTGGCGGTCAGGTTCGAGAAGGGCGTTGACCACGTCATCAAGGAGTTCGACGTGCCTTGGCACGTGACCAGACTAGGTGTTCGGATCGAGTATCACTTCATGCCGAAGCCACCGAGGAACGGGCGCGAGGCCGAGGATGCAAGGGACGGTGAGCTAGAGAAGCTGCTGCATCTGATGGCGCTCAATAGAGGAATTCTGATGACGCCATTCCACAACATGGCGCTCATATCGCCTTACACGACCACCAAGGATGTGGATCTACACACCAATGTGTTCAGGGAGTCGGTCGAGAAGCTAGTTGAGTGAGCCGGAAGATCGGCGTAATGAGGAGCTGGACAGCATGCAGGCGAATCTGGGGCGAGCGCTTTCCATAGTCGACCGATATCTCAGGTCAGTTACTGGACCGAAAGAGTATCCCGCGCTCTCCGTGGCCATCACCGACCGAAAGAGGCTGCTCATGAACTCGGCCTATGGCTACGCGAACCTGGAAGGCCGGAAGAAGGCGACCCCGAAGACGCTGTTCGAGATTGGCTCTGTGAGCAAATCGTTCGCGAGCGTGGCCTTGCTCCAGCTTGTGGACGAGGGAAAGGTAGACCTGCATCGTCCAGTCGTCGAGTACCTCCCCTGGCTCGAGTTCGACACGAAGTATGCGCCGATTACGCTGCACCATCTCCTGACACACACAGCTGGCATCGTAATGGGATCGGAGGACACCATGAACGGCAAGCCAGAGGCTTGGCGACTGCGCGACCTTCCTACATCCGCTCCTCCGGGGACATACTTCCACTACTCCAATGTTGGATACAAGATCGTTGGTCTGGTTGTTGAGGCTCTGAGAGGGAAGCCCTTCCCAGAGGTCCTTCAGGATAGGGTCGTTGGCCCCTTGGGCATGCGTTCAACGCTTACGAGCATGACTAACGCTTCTAGGCCTAGGATCGCCACTGCCTATTCTCCATTGCACGATGATCGGCCAATACCATATGGAGCTCCGCTGGTGCCTTCGCTATGGTTCGAGAGTGACACTGCAGATGGTTCGATCTGCACGACGGGCTCTGACATGGCGAGGTACATGAGGTTCATACTCAACAGAGGGGTAGGGGATTCTGGGCGTGTGCTTTCGAAGAAGGGATTTGAGCTTCTGACCGCGAGGGCGGTGGCTCCTCAGGACGGGAAGCACGGCGAGCACTACGGATATGGTCTAGGAGTGGAGGAAGACGATGGACACCTGGGCATCCGTCACACAGGCGGTATGATCGGCCACTTCTGTTCGATGCGCATTGACATGAACGATGAGATCGGAGTGATGGTCATGGTCAACGGACCTGGCGATCGGGACGATGTGTGCAGGAAGGTCCAGATGGTACTCCGGAGCGCACTTGCTGGGGATGTAAGACTCTCCGTTCCCAAGCCCAAGGATCCGTTCGAAGTCGAGAATGCGCGCAAGTATGCGGGGACATACGTATCGGCCAGGGGCGGGATACGGGTGTCGGCTTCAGGCAAGGGTCTGAAGCTCATCTCTTCAGGCGGGAAGTCTGCTCATTTGCAGACTGTGGGCGATGATTTGTTCTACGCGGATCTGAAAGGATTCGAACTCTTCCCGATCAGGTTCGTGGCTAAGAACGGTACGTTTGTGGAAGCGGTGCACGGAGGAGACCTTTACCGCAAAACAGGGCTTCGAACGGTCTCGGAAGAAGGCCCTCAGCGTGGCTCACGAAAGTACGTTGGGCATTATCGCTCCTATAATCCTTGGATGGGCACCTTCCGAGTAGTGGACCGTGGCGGAACACTGATGTTCGTATTGCCTTCGGGCGAGGAGCACGAGCTCGTACACATCGGAGAGCACGAGTTCAGAGTCGGGTCAGATGCCAGGATACCAGAGCGTTTGCTGTTCGACTTGTTCGTCGACGGAGAAGCTCTGCGCGCACGCCTGTCTGGTGGCAGTCGCTTCAGGACTTTTGTTCCGTGACTTGCTGCAAGATCGATGTGCGCATAGTACCAGGTGAAGGACGGTGGCCCCTTGGGAAGACATGCTACTTCGCAATCTCTTTGGCCCAAGTGACAGCGCGTCCCAGCTCTCCATCTTTGAGCGGGCCATCCTTGCCCGTAACGAAGAATGCCGCTGGAGGGGACACTAGATTGCCTCCCTTTGCCTGGAGAGCGCTCGCGATCTTCTCTGCGGCAAACCCGAAGATCTTGACGAACTTACCCGCATATCTTGTGTCGAACGCCGCGAATCTGACGCCTCTTATGGAGGCATCGGAGACTTTGGCCAGGAAGTCCTGTATCGGCTGTGTTGGTCTTCCTCCTTGGGTCGGAGAACCTATTATCAGGATGTCGATTGGGCCCAATCCCGCAGGATCTGTCTCGCTCGCACGGGCAACTCTTACATCACCTGCAATCGCACCGCCGATTGCCTTGGCTATCTTCTCAGTATTCCCATAGACCGAGTCATAGACGACTAGTGTTTTCATCCAATCACCCGACTACTATGATGACGCTGGTAACCAATCTGCTGATACTTCAAACATGTGGGCCCATCGTTCTTGTCATATTCGACAGAGAGCGAGAATGCTCCAGGTGAAGGCCATAAGCCCCTTGGAAGCCCGCGTGTCTGAGCGTGATTCGGGCAGGACTGAACCAGAACGGTGGGGACTGCGTCTATTCGTCCGTTCTTGCCTTACTGATTGTGAAGGTCGCCTTTCCTCCCCTATGGCTTTTTTCGTGGGGAAGGACGTAGGCTACTCTAGGTGACAGTATCGTCACTCCCTCAGCGAAGCTGCGGACTGCAGGTCAGTTAGTGCCGGGAGTTAGCATCTCTCCCAAGCTTTAATTAGCCTCATTGTCTCGGTGATTCAATGCGCTGCTCCCATTGCGAGAAATGCTGCGAGGATACACAGATGGAGCTCTGCAAAGCGGACATTTCGCGGCTCGAACGCCGTGGCTACCAGAAAGACGATTTCTCCTGTCAGGGCGCCGACGGGATACCTAGGCTGCGAAACGTCGGGGCTCACTGCTTCTTCTATGACCATGACAGGAAACGGTGCAAGGAATATGCCTCACGGCCGATTGGCTGTGTCATCTATCCAGTCAACCTGACGCCTGAAGGCGAGATCGTCATCGACGGCCTGTGCCCTGAGGCGGACACCTTGACGCAGGATGAGATTGAGAGCAAGAGCCGGCGCCTCCGCCGTCTCCTGGATGCGATAGACCTGGAAGCGCGGGAGTCGACGCGATCGGGTTGATGCCTCGAATGGTTGAACCGGGGTCTCTCGATGGTTCAAGAAACGGTATCCGAACCAATCCGGGCACTCCATCCATCTGGGTGTGGATCCTCTTCTGTTGACGCATGCTTGCTGTGCCAGGTGAAGGACATAAGCCCCTTTCTGTTCCCGCTTTGCAGCGGTGATGGCATTCGACTATTGCACTCTACCCGCCGACGATGAGAGTCGATTCGGCCGTTTGAGCTTGCTCCAGTGGGGAGT
>Ga0299915_10003498_pt1 | contig 11360 bp, 11 predicted proteins | sample RVTome_13_FD_200263 | JGI IMG/M metagenome (GOLD analysis project Ga0299915, IMG submission 200263) | Soil microbial communities from uranium-contaminated site in the Upper Colorado River Basin, Wyoming, United States - RVT92D227 (version 2) ... | reverse complement strand
GCGGTTGAGAAAGCGCCGCACCACGGAGTTGATCTGCCGGAAGACCTCCCGCGACTCTTCCTCGTCTTTCACGCAATTGACAAGCATGCGGATGACCTTGGAGGGATCTTCCGAAAGCAGGATCTTGATAACCGCGTATGCATCGACAATAGCCGTCGGCTCGGGAGCGCTGACAACGATCACCTCCTGGGCAGCCAGCAGGAAATGGATCACGTTATTGGAGATCCCGGCGGCGGTGTCGAAGATGAAAAAGTCGGTGTCGGCATCGAGATTGGCGAAGCTCTTTACCAAAAAGTTCTTTTGGGCCGGCGTGAGCTCGGACAGTTTCTGCAGTCCCGAGCTGGCGGGAATGATGCGGATGCCCTCGGGTCCCGGGACCATGATTTCAGCCAGTGTTTTATTGCCGAGGAGTACGTGGCCCAGGTGAAACCGCGGCGCAAGCCCGAGCAGGACGTCGATGTTGGCGAGACCGAAATCCGCATCCAGGACCACCACTTTCTGTCCCAACTCCGACAGGCAGACGGAGAGGTTGGCGACCACGTGGGTTTTGCCTACCCCGCCCTTGCCGCTGGTCACGGCCAGCACCCGCGTCTGCTCACCGAGGGCGCGCGTGCGGCACTCGACGCGCCGGACGCTGCAGGCCCCCGCAGATCGATTCGCCTGGCCGGCCGGCGTGCGCTGCAATCTGTTTTTTGTTTTCCCTTCGCGATCGATGTTCAATGGCATCTCCCTGTCAATGAGTGCTGAGAAGCATGTCGATAATCTGGTCTTTGACCGCGGGGTGGAGGTCTTCGGGCACCCGGGGCCCGTCGCTGAAGTAAGACAGCGGCTTCTGCGTGCGCACCAGTTCGTTGAACAAGGGCCCGTAAGTAGACGTCTCGTCCAGCTTGGTGAAGAGCAGGCGATCGGGGGCGCACACCTCAAAGCGGTCGCTGATTTCCTGCATGTCGGCCGGCTTGGTGGTGGCGCTGATCACCAGGTGGCGCTCGATATCGGGTGTTTTCTGCAGAAACAGAAGCAGGTCCCGGACCGGTTCAAGGTTTTTCTGTCCGTAGCCTGCCGTATCGATCAATATAAAATCGCGCTGGCTGCATTCTCCGATGAAACGGGGCAGCTCCGCTACCGGGTCCACCGCCCCGAACGGCAATCCCATCAGTGCTGCATAGGTGCGCAGCTGATGCACCGCCCCAACGCGGTACGTGTCGGTCGTCACCAGCATGACGTTCTTTTTCTTTGCGAATGCCAGCCGGGCGGCCACTTTTGCCACGGCCGTGGTCTTGCCTACTCCGGTCGGCCCCACGAAGGCCACCAGCCGCCTCCCGGGCACGCCCTCCGGACCCGCCATATCCGGCAGGAGCCCGCGGGCTGCTTCGGTCACGGACCTCATGAGCGTGGTGCGCTGGCGCGGTTGCTCGACCGGCAGCTTGCGTTCCGCCTCATCGAGCAGCCTGTACGCCAGCCATTCGTTGATCTCATTGGCCACCAGGTCCTGGTACAGCTCGAAGGCGGCGGTATCGGGAAACATGGCGGGCGCCAGCGGCGCCGCTTTGGCCGAAGTGCAAAGCATCCGGCGCATCTCGTTGAACTCCCGGCCGTCCTTGGGAAAATCCTGCCGCGGCAGGCGGGTGCGCGGGAACGCGGGCGGCGCGCAAGTTGAGAGACCCGCAGCAGGTTCTGCCTCGACAGGATCGGCAGGCGCCCGGCAATCCACGGAGGGCCGGGCCGCAGCTTGTTGATAGGTGAGGCCGCCGGCCTCTGTGCACGGGTAGTCGGCCTCTGTCGCTGCCACCACTTCCACCACGGTCTTGCCCCTGAGGCCGAAGGCGGATCGCAGTTGGCGCTCCTTGCTGGAGAGGATGAGAGCCTCGGGGCCGAAGTCCTCCTTGGCATTGCGGAGAGCCTCTGCCATCGATTTGGCATAAAAGGTTTTGATCTTCATCCTAGCTCACCATTCCCACCGAGGTGACATGCAGGTTGGGTGGAATTTCGTTGTGCGACAGGACGGCCGTCGCCGGCAGGTAGCGTTCTATCAACTGGCGCACATACATGCGGATGTGACCGGCACACAGCAGGACCGGGCTCTTCATCCCCGCCCCGTCCAGACAGCGCCGGATGCGGAGCATGATGTCCTTCGCCACGTTGGGTTCCAGTGCGAGGTAGGATCCCTGCTCGGTATGGACCACCGCGTCGGCGATATTTTTTTCGATATCGGGATTTATCGTGAAAACCAGCAGGTCGTTTTTTTCATTCTGATACTGCCTGCAGATGGAGCGGCCCAGCGCCTGGCGGCAGTATTCGGTCAGGATATTGACGTTCTTGGTTGCGGCGCCATAGTCCGCCAGCGTCTCGAGGATGGTGACGGTGTCGCGGACCGAGACGCGTTCCTTGAGGAGGTTCTGCAGCACCTTCTGCACTTCACCCACCGAAAGAACTTTGGGAACCAGCTCCTCCACGACTTTCGGATGGGTTTCCGCGACAGCATCGAGCATGGCTTTGACCTCCTGGCGGCCGAGGAGCTCGTGTGCGTACGACTTGATGATTTCCGACAGGTGCGTCGCCAAAACCGTGGTGGGATCGACCACCGTATAACCCGCCAGCTGGGCCCTTTCCCGATCCGCCGCCTGCACCCAGCGCGCCTCCAGCCCGAACGCCGGCTCGCGCGTGGGTTTGCCTGGCAGTTCTTCGCGCGCTGTGCCCGGATTGATGGCCAGAAAATGGTCGGGCAGCAGCTCGCCGCTCGTAACCTCCACGCCCTTCAACAGGATGGAGTAAGCTCTGGGTTCCAGCTGCAGATTGTCCGTGATGTGAATCGGCGGGACCACCACTCCCAGATCGAGCGCTGTCTGCCGCCGAATCGATTTGATCCGATTCAGGAAATCCCCTCCCTGACTGGCGTCCACATAGCGTATGAGACCGTAGCCGACCTCCAGCCCGAGGGGATCCACCTTCAGCAGCCGCTCGACGCGCTCCTTCGGTTTTGCTGCCTCAGCTATCTCCACTTGCTCTTTCTCCAGCAGCACCCGTTCGCTAGCACGGTTCTTTTTGGCCTGGAGCGCCACGAATGCCGCTAGGGCGGCCAAAAAGAAGAACGGCAGCGAGGGCAGTCCCGGAACCAGGCCGAAAAAGAAGAGGAAGCCGCAGCTGATCGCCAGCGGCACCGGGTTCCTGAAGAGCTGCGCCGCCACCTCGTCGCCCAGGTTGGACTCCGAAGCCGCTCGAGTGGTAATGATTCCGCCCGCGACCGAAATCAGCAGCGAAGGGATCGCGGTTACCAGGCCATCGCCGACGGTGAGGAGGGTGAACCGCCGTGCGGCGTCTCCGATCTCCATGCCGTGCTGCAGCACTCCGATCAGGAGGCCGCCGACGATGTTGATCACAAGAATGAGCGCCGACGCGATGGCATCACGGCTGGTAAAACGGATTGCCCCGTCCATCGCCCCGTAGAATTCAGCCTCGCGTCCGATCCGCGCGCGCCGCGCGCGCGCCTCATCTTCATTGATGAGGCCGGCGTTCAGGTCGGCGTCGATGCTCATCTGTTTGCCCGGCATGGCATCCAGAGTAAAACGCGCGGTTACTTCGGAGATGCGGACGGCGCCGTGATTGATGACAATGAACTGGACGCCGATCAGGACCAGAAAAACAATGATGCCGACGAGGTAGCTGCCCCCGACCACAAACTGGCCGAATGATTGGATGACCCGGCCCGCGGCGTCCTCGCCGGCCGCGCCATGCAACAGGATCAGGCGCGTGGAAGCCACATTCAAAGCCAGCCGGAAAAGGGTGATGATCAGCAGCAGCGATGGGAACACGGAAAAGTGAACCGGCTGAAGGATGTACATCGAAACCAGCAGGATGATGATCGAAATGGTGATGTTCAGGGTGATCAGCAGGTCAAGCAGCAGCGGCGGAATGGGAAGCATCATCACCAGCAGCAGTCCCATCACCGCGATCGGGATGATCAAGTGGACTTTGCCAGCCAGCCGCGCGATGCCAGGAAGTTCGTTTCTTTCTGCGATGCTCGTCACCTTGTGCAACCCTCTCCTTCACAGCTCCATTGATCTGACCATGATTTAGGCAATTTCCATGCCATGAACTCGAGAGACGCTGCGGGATGCGTCATGGTTGGATGGACCGGCGGCCCGGCGGCGAGTATGGGACCGGCCATCTGTTGCGTAATCTATAGATATAGGCGAGGATCTCGGCCACCGCCTGGTAGAGATGAACCGGGATGAATCCGCCTACTTCGACTGATTTATAGAGAGAGCGCGCCAGCGGCGGGTTCTCAACCAGCGGAATGCCGTGCTCCTGTGCCAACTCCTTAATCCTGGTTGCCAAAAATCCGACACCCTTGGCAAGGACCTTCGGGGCTTCCATGGACGCCATCTCATAGGCGAGGGCGACGGCATAGTGCGTCGGGTTGGTGATGACGACATCGGCCTTCGGCAGATCAGCCATCATGCGCTTGCGGGACAGCTCCCGCTGAATTCTCCGGATGCGCGCGCGTGTCAGGGGGTCGCCTTCCAGCTCGCGGTACTCATCCTTGACTTCCTGCTTGGTCATCTTCAGCTGCTCGATGAAACGGTATTTTTGAAATGCGAAATCGCCCACGGCCATTATCAGCAGGATGACGCCCACCCGAATGCAGATGCTGTAGCTGATGTCGGCCGTCCAATAGAGGAGCTCTCCGGCGTCCATCATCACCAGGCGCGGAAAGACGGGAAGGTTGTCCGAAATAACCCGGTAGCTAACGGCCAATATGACGGCGATCAGCAGGACGCTCTTGAGCAGCTCCACAACCCCGTTTTTCGAAAAGATCCGCGACAGGCCGTTCTTCGGGTTCAGTTTCTCGAACCGGAATCCCAGCTGATGCCAGGATAGGGTCGCGCCCCCCTGCACGACGTTGGCGGCGGCGCTGACAACCATAAAGGCCAGCAGCGCCGGACCCGTAATGCCGATCACCTGCATGGTGACCGCGTGAACCATCGAGTTGACGTAGGTGACCGTGAAATCCGCGGGAGGTCTGAGGGCCAGGAAGCCCCGCAGCTGAACTTGCAGGCTCTGCAACATCTTCTGCCCGCCATAGGAGAGGAGCAGCAGCCCGGCGAGCAGGACGGCAGCGCTGGGCACTTCCTTGCTGCGCGCGACCTGGCCCTTCTCGCGGGCCTTCTGCAGGCGCCGCGGTGTAGGCTTCTCGGTCCGGTTGTCCTTGTGATCGGCCACCGCTCCTCCTCAGGCCATTCCGCGCAAAATTGAGAAAATGGTGTGCGCGAGGTCGACGAAATAGCGCGCAAACAGGGCGGGGAGAAAATAAAAAGCAATGCTCATGCTTGCCAGGCCGACGAGAGTCTTCACCGGCATGCCCACGATCAGAATGTTGATCTGGGGCGCCGCGCGGCCGATGATGCCGGTCAGCACATCCGCGATGACCGTGGCGGCAACCACCGGGGCGGCGATCTGCAGACCCGCGACGAATATCTGCGACGAGAGCCCGAGCACCCCCTCGACCAGCGGTCCCTTGAGATGCACGCCGCCCACGGGCAGGTAGCTGAGGCTGTCGCAGACCGCACGCAGCAGCCAGTGATGCCCGTCGAGGATCAGAAAAAAAATCAGGCCGAGGAAATTGTGCAGAATTGAAATTACGGATGTTTGGACGGAAGTCTGCGGATCGATGACGTTGACGATGGAAAACCCGAGCTGGAAGCTGACGATCTGTCCTGCCATCTGGAAGCCTGCAAACAGGAAGGATACGGTCAAGCCGAGGACCATGCCGACCAACAGTTCGCCGAGGATGGCCACGAATCCCTGGACCAAGCCCCAGTCGGCGTTCACCTGGGCCGTCGGAATGAGCGGGGCCAGCGTGAGGGCCAGTACCAGCGGTACGATGACCTTCACCTGCACGGGAATGGCGCCGCTGTTGAAGAAGGGCGCGAACACCATAATCCCGCTCACGCGAAACAGGATTGCGGTAAAGCCGAAGACTTCCTGAGGTGAGATCGTCAGCGAAAACATTGGTCCAGAATCCCGTTCACCCATGGGCCGGCCCGCGGGCCGGCGCCCGCCGAAATCGGATGACAGTCACCGGATTTCGGCTAAACGGCGAAGCGCTCCAGATGGCCGAACAGCTGGGTCGAGAATCCGATGAGCAGTTTCATGATCCAGGGAAGCAGGAGCAGGAAGGCGAGAAATACGGCGAGCATGCGCGGCACCAGAGAAAGGGTCATGTCATGTATCGAAGTCACGACCTGCAATACGCTGACGAGAACGCCGACCACCAGCGAGATAAGCAGCAGCGGCCCGCCGACCATCAGGGTCATCTGCATCGTGTCCCGCGCCAACTTCAGCACGACTTCCTGGCTCATACGATCGATCCTGTCCTAGAAAAAGCTCCGCACCAGGGAACCCACCACCAGGTTCCAGCCATCCACCATCACAAAGAGCAAGATCTTCAAGGGAGTGGAGATCACGATGGGCGGCAACTGCATCATCCCCATCGACAGGATGACCGATGCCACAACCATGTCGATGATCAGAAATGGGATAAAGATGACAAATCCCATCTGAAAGGCGGTCTTGAGCTCCGATATCATGAAACTCGGAATGACGACCCGCATCGGCAGATCCTTGCCGGTCGCCGGCCTGGGCTCCTTGGCGATGTTCAGAAACAGCAGCAGATCCTTTTCGCGGGTGTAGCGAAGCATGAAATCGCGCAGCGGGCCGCCCGCTTCCTCCAGAGCCTGCATCTCGCTGATTCGGCCCTGGAGCATCGGCTGGATCGCCACTTCGTTGATCCGGCTGCCGACAGGCTGCATGATGAAAAAGGTCAGAAACAGGGCGAGCCCGATGAGCACCTGATTGGGCGGCATCGTCTGCGTCCCGAGAGCCTGACGCAGGAAGTGCGTGACAATGATGATCCGAGTGAAGGATGTGACTGAGAGAATGAGAGCGGGGATGAGCGACAGCAGAGTGAGGAATACCAGGATCCGCAGCGGCAGCGCCAGGCCGTCCTGGCCCGATGCGCCGCCGATCTTTACCTCGACCCCGGAGAAGCTGTTGTCCTTTGCCTGGGGCGCAGCCGCCACCGGCGGGATATGCGCCAGGAGCAGGAACACGAACAGCATGGCCAGTATCGGTTTCATGGCTGCTCTTGCTGCAACCCGGGCCGATGGTCTGTTCGGAAACAACATGTGCGTTTTGGCGCGAGCGTTGGGCGGGCAGAGGCCGGGGGGTGCGCTCCTCAGGCACGCTGGCTGCGTTGCTCTTTCCTTGCATACCGCGCCGGTTATGCTCGTCGCCCTCGCCTGGCCAGCTTGCCTGGGGACCTGCAGCAAAATACGCATGTTGTTTTCCGAACAGACCCTAACCCTCCAGAGCCTGTTTCAATTCGCGCATCTTGCCGCGGATGTCGGGCGGAATTGCTTTCGCTTTGGCCGGCCTGGCGCCGCCGCCGTTTTTCTCGGAGATGATGTAGTCGATGAAGCTCCCGTTCCTGCCGCCGGCAGCCTCGGGCGCCGACTTCAACTCGGCCGGCTCGCCCGCTCTTGCCTTCGGCTCCACGCTTTGCATCCCGCCGACGGTCGCAAGCAGCGATATCTGGTTGGGTGTGCTCCCTACCAGAAACCTCTGGTCACCCAGCTCGATCAGTGCAATGCTGCGCTTGTCACCCATCATGATCGTCTCGGCAAGGCGAAGCGTCTTGGGACCCGTACGACCGCCGAAGTATTGCGGCGCAAATTTGCGGAATGCCCAGAAGCCGGCGAAGATCAGGCACAGGATCAAACCCACGGCCCCGGCCGTCTTGACCAGGGACAGGGCGTCGTCGGGCCATAGGCCCTGCGCGGCATCGGCTGCGCCGCCGGCAGCCGGAGCCGCAGCCGGCTCGGCCTGGGCCTGCGCGACCGAAGAAGACTGCGCCTGCACCCTCGAAACATCCGCGGCGGCGGCCAGGCCCGCCGATTCGCTCGGAACTTGCGGCTCGCCCCCCGGCGGCACATATGGAGGACCTTCCTGCTGTGCCATGACCAGGCCACTCGCCATGACCGCCAGAGCGAGTCCGATAATCAGTCTTGAACCTGCTGCAACATTCCGTGAATTCATGATGCGCGCTCCTTGCTCGCTATTTGGACTCAGACAGGTCGGTAATACGGACGCCTGCGCTCCCCTCCATTTCCACCACCTCGCCGAAGGCCAGCAGTTTTCCGTTGACGTAGATGTCGACGTTTTCACCGGCCGATTTCGCAAGGTCTACAATGGACTCCGGCTGCAGCATGAGGATGTCCCGGACCTTCATGTCCCGGCGCCCAATCTCCACCCGGATCCCCATTGGAACGTCCAAAAAGTCTGCAAACTCCTCGGCGGCCATTCCACCGATCTGCGATTCAACTGCGGCAGGCGATTCCGGCATCTCCAGTCCTCCGTCACATCTGCACGACAAAATCCATGATATAGACCTCGACGACCTTGCCCCTGGGCATGAGCGTGTTCAGCACATCGCGCACCTCATTGCGCAGCGCATTCTTCCCCTCGGGCGAGAGTATCTGCTGCGAGGTCTTGGTCGTCAGGATCGATATGATCTTGTCCCTGGCCGCTGCGACCACGACCGGATCTCCGGCCAGCATCTCGCCAAGATTCGCCTCACTGAGACCGAGCCTGAGAGTTATCTTGATGAAACGCGGGGCCTCTTCGTCGGCCAGGTTCACCAGAAAGGCGTCCAGATTCATCGTGGATTTTACGGGCGTAGGGCGAGTCTCGGGCTCCGTCGAAGCCGCGGCTTCCGGCGGGCGGAAATAATCCACCGCCAGATAACCGCCCACGGCCAGAACCGCCAGCACTCCGCCCCCAACGATGAGCCACAGAAATCCTTTTTTTTTCTTTTTGGTTTCGACAGGCTGTTCATCTTCGGCCATATGTGCAATTCTCCAATCACAATAGGGTCAGCAGACTTCAGCCCTCAAAATGCAAAGCCCATGCCAATCGGCGCCGGCGGCGGATGATATGGGCTAAGTCAAGCGGAATGATGAAGATGAGGCAGGATCGGGAGGACGGGAGAAAGGACCGGCGGATCGGCCGGGTGTCAAGGCGGGTTCAGGGACTTGCCAAAATCTTGACCCTGAATGGTGTGGGACGATACAAAACCGCCTTGTCTTGCGAGGGGAGGATGCATCTCCTCAGGCAAGACAAGGCGGTAACATACAGGTGAAAGCTACCGGACTAGGTTGATGGCTTCCTGGTACAGCTCATCCGTTGTCGTGATCACGCGTGAGTTTGCCTGATACCCCCGCTGGGCAATGATCAGGCTGGTGAACTCCTCGGCAATGTCGACGTTGGAAAGTTCGAGCGAACTCCCACTGATGGTCCCACGGCCGCCGGTACCGGGCGTGCCGATGGATGGCTCACCGGAGGTGAGAGAAGTAACGAAGGTAGAACCGGTAAACTTGATCAGGCCTTCCACGTTGCTGAAGTTCGCCAGCGCCAGTTGCGCGAGCGGCTTCACCTGGCCGTTGTCGAAAATGCCGCGGATCACTCCCTTGCCATCGATGTTGATGTCACGCAGGACGGCGGAGGAGTAACCGTCCTGCGTGTTGGCTGAAACGCTGGAGGGAGAGCTGAATCCGGTAAACCGACCATTCCCGTTGGGATCAACAATGTCAAAGTTGATATCCATATCCGAGGCGCCATTGGCCAGACCGGCAATCGACAGGGTGACATCCGCGGTCGGGTCGACCAGAATCCCATTGCTGTCGAATTCGAATGACCCGGCGCCGATCTCGGCCGGAGGATCCGTCGCAGCTCCGCCGGTGTCAATTGCCGGAATGGTGGCCGACCAGTCCCAGGTCGTGGCCCCTGTCTTGGTAAATGTGTAGGTGACGGTATGGGCTGAGCCCAGCGAATCATAGATTTGCACCGCAGTCGAAAAGGTGGAGTCGACCGCCGCATCACCGTCCAGGTTGGCCGTGATGCTCAGGTTGGCGGTCTGCTGCGGCGGAAGGCTGGCGCCGAGCGCTATTTGGATCCGCGCGGGCGGGACGTTGGCGTTGACCACTCCGGCAACTGCCGGATAGCCGACCACAAGGAAGCCGTCCGAGTTCACCAGCTCTCCGGTGCTGTTGAAGCCGAAATTGCCGGCGCGGGTAAAAGCCAATCCAGTGCCGGTCGACACAAGGAAAAAGCCGTTGCCGTTAATCCCGACATCGGTAGGTCGGCCGGTGTATTGGATTGACCCCTGGGTGAAGACCGGGGAAACGCCCGGGCTGGTCGCTCCCAGTCCGATCTGGACCGGATTGCCGTCCCCCGCCGTCACATTCCCCAGGCCGCCGATCAGCTCGGCGAAGCTGGGCCGGCTCGCCTTGAAAGCTGTGGTGTTGATATTCGCCAGATTGTTTCCAATCACATTGATGGCCAGCGCATTCATGTCCAATCCAGTCAGCGCTGTATAGAAAGATGTCAGCATGCGTATTCTCCTCTCTTCCCTGTTTATGCCTGCGTCGCCGGGCCGGCAGACTCGTCGGTTGCAAAAATGGGGCTCGCAACAATCTTGGCCACGCCCTCCTTGATGGCAATCAGCTGCTCGAGCGAGCTGAATGTCGCCAGCTGCGCCACGAACGCTTCGTTTTTCACCGGGCTCATCGGGTCCTGGTTGCGCAACTGGGCCACGAGCAGCTTGAGAAAATCGTCCTTGCCCAATCCCTGGGCCGCTTCCGCTTTGTTCGCCTCAGCACCGGGATGCGACGACGTTTGAAAGATGGATGCTCCGTCTGAACCAGCCAGAGGACTTATTCCCGCCATCCTGATGTCTCCTTTCGTGACGGCCCCATCGCGGGGCCGCGCAGCAGCAAGTATTGCACGGAGCATGCCAATGGGAGTGGCGGCAAGGGATCCGGCAACCAGTGCAGTATCTCATTTACATTCAGCACAATACGCGGATGCTGTTGCAGGGTCGCTGGCCTGGTCGCAGCTGGCTGACATGATCGGCGGGTGAAAGAATTGCCGGGTAGGCAAACTATGCTACTGCGTGGAAGGTGCTGTGGGGGGGCAATGGCAAGAGCGGCGCCACCCCGGCGGCCGGCACCTCGCCCGCATCTCGGTCGTCGGCGCCCTGCCATAAGGATTGCCGCGGCGCGCGCCGGCTCTCGTGACTGTAGCGCGGCTGCCCGTATCCGTTGTATCCGGGCGCATGTTGCGTCCAGCCGTCCTCCAGCACGAGGATGCGATCTACCTTCACGCCGGCGTCCTGCAGGCTGCGATAGAGCAGGTGGAGATTTTGTTCGAGATAATCCTTCACGGCGGCGGTATCGGTCCGGATTGTCGCCAGCAGGCCGGCGGCGCCCGACTCGGCCTTGATTTCAAGGCGGCCGAGCATGGCC
>Ga0299915_10003497_pt1 | contig 11361 bp, 12 predicted proteins | sample RVTome_13_FD_200263 | JGI IMG/M metagenome (GOLD analysis project Ga0299915, IMG submission 200263) | Soil microbial communities from uranium-contaminated site in the Upper Colorado River Basin, Wyoming, United States - RVT92D227 (version 2) ... | reverse complement strand
TCGTTCAAGACCATGGTCTGGGACAATTGCAGATAAACGTTCTTTCTGAGCAGCTTCTTGAACCCGGGAAGTGAAAAAGTAATCTCATAATTCCCGGACGGAAGGGCCATCAAACGGTAGGTCCCGTTGAGGTCGGTGATCGTGGAGGCTTTCCCGACCAGCTTGGGACTGGTCGCTTCAACCGTCACCCCGGGAAGAGGATTCCCCTGGTCATCCATGACCTTTCCGATGATCCTCCCTTCCGGCGTGAGCTGGGCGAAAGCCATTCCAACGGTCAAAAAACAGATGATGATCAAAAGAAATAATAGCCTTTTTTTCATTCGCTTTGACTCCGCTTTATTAATGCTCTTAACCCCTCTCCCTTGGGGTGAACCCGTTAAGGATTCACCGCAACCTTTAGTGCTCAAGGCTGGAATGTTCTATCGTCATTCACCCTCCTCGAAAATTTCTCGTGCCAATAATAAGTTTCCTTTTTCCACGACGCAGCGAATTTCCCCCTACAAACGATAAATCTCCGCGCTCATCCATGCCAGAAGTATATGGCCGGACGCATGGCGGTGTCAATAGTCACGAAGGGCCATGAAGAGCGGTCCGGCCAGGGGGTTTCGTCAGTTTTTTCAGGTCCAATAGCCCGTCGGCGGTTGTCCGGGTCAGGATTCCTTTTTCCACTGCAATTGTCCGGATCGTTTTATCCCTTTTCAGAGCTTCTCTAGCGATCTCGGCGGTCCGGGCGTAGCCGAGCTTTGGAGAAAGCGCTGTGGCCAGGCCGAGGCTCTTTTCGGCGTATTCCAGGCACCGCACTTTGTCCGCTTTGATTCCCGCTACGCACTTTTTCCTGACCTGCTCGATTGCGTTGCCCATGATCTCGATCATTAGATGAAGGTTATAGCCAATCACCGGCATCATGACGTTGAGCTCGAGCTGGCCGGCCTGAGAAGCGGCGCAGACAGCCAGGTCGCAGCCTATCACCTGGTAACAGACCATGTTCAGCATCTCGAGCATCGACGGATTGACCTTGCCGGGCATGATGGAGGAGCCGGGCGCGATCGCCGGAACAGTGATCTCTCCTAAACCTGTGCGGGGTCCCGAAGCCAGAAGACGAAGATCGTTGGCGATCCGGTTGAGTTCGACGGCCAGTCCGCGCAGCGCCGCCGAGACCTCGACGAAAGGCCTCATGCTCTGCATCGCCTCCATCAGATCATCGGCCGGCCTGAACTTCAGCCCAGTCATCCGGCAGAGATGGCGGACAACTTTCTCCCGATAGCCAGGCGCTGTGTTCAGCCCAGTGCCCACAGCACTGCCCCCGATCCCGAGTTCGAGCAGCGATTGGCCCGCCCTATCAATGAATTTCCCGCATCTGCCCAGCGCCTTGGAATAGGCCATAAACTCCCGACCCAACCGGACCGGCGCAGCGTCCTGGAGGTGGGTCCTCCCCGATTTCACGATATGATCAAATTCCCTGGCTTTGTCCCGAAAGCCCGCCTCGAGCGCTCTCAAGTTCGGCAAGAGATGATCCCGCAGCAGGACCGCAGCCCCCAGGCGCATGGCCGTCGGATAGACATCATTGGTGCTCTGGCCCATGTTGACGTGGTCGTTGGGATGGACGAGACGGTACTCTCCCCTTCTTCCGCCCATGATCTCCCCTGCCCGGTTGGCGATGACCTCGTTAACGTTCATGTGGAAGGACGTGCCCGCTCCCATCTGGAAGACGTCCACGATGAACTGGTCGGCGAATTTTCCGCCGATAATCTCATCGCAGGCCCGGACAATCGCGGTCGCCTTTCTTTTCTCCAGCCGGCCGAGCTCGGCGTTGGCCAGAGCCGCGGCCTTCTTGATCATGGCCGTCGCCCTGACCATTTCCGGATGCGCCCTCAGCCCGCTGATCGGGAAATTCTGGGCCGCCCGGACAGTCTGGATCCCGTAATAGGCGCCGGCCGGAACCCTAGCCTTTCCCAGGAAATCTCTTTCCTGGCGAGTCCTTTTGCTCTGTACTTTTCTGGCCATCGGTCCTTCTTTCTTCATCAGGTCAAAGCCCAAACGTGCGCCTCAATTTCAGAATCTCTGGCCCGCCCGGGGCGTTCCGTCGGCTCCTATTTTATTTGGACGATCTTGTTGTCTGCACCCAGAAGCAGGATCTTGGGCATGAAGAAGTCGGTCTCTTCCTCATCCAGGATCACGTAGGAGACGATGATCAGCGTGTCGCCGACCCGGGCCCGACGGGCCGCCGCCCCGAAAACGCCAACCTTCCCCGAACCCTTTTCTCCCTTGATGAGGTAGGTCGAAAACCGCTCCCCATTCGAGACGTTATAGATATGGACTTTTTCATAGGGAAGCATGTCGGCCGCCGTCATCAGCTCCTCGTCGAGCGCCAGGCTGCCCTCGTAGTTGAGGTTGGTCTCAGTCACCCGGGCATGGTGGATTTTGGCCTTGAGCATGATTCTTTTCATTTCTTGTCCCCCGTCGATCCCAGGATCGTATTGTCGATCAACCTCGTCTTCCCGACATAGACGGCCAGAGCTACGAGCGCCTCTCCATCGAGCCTTTCGACCGGCTCGAGAGAGCCGGGGTTGACGACCTCGGCGTAATCGATTCTGGCCAGAGGCTCAGCGGCGATTGTTCTGCACAACCCTTCTCGGATCGGACCGGCTGCCCGCTCCCCTTTCTCAAACATCCGGCGGGCTTCCTCGAGGCTCTTGGACAGCACGAGAGCGGCCCGGCGCTCATCGGCGCTGAGGTAGGCGTTCCGGGAACTCATCGCCAGTCCATCCGGATCCCGGATGATCGGCATCACCCTGATTTCAACATCCGCGTTCAAATCCTCCACCATTCTCCGGAGGATGACCACCTGCTGAGCGTCTTTCTGTCCAAAGAAGGCATAGTCCGGCCGGACGATGTTGAACAGCTTGAGGACGACCGTTGCAACCCCCTTGAAATGGCCCGGCCGCGACCGGCCGCAGAGCTTGGCTTCGAGCCCGGCGACCTCGATCGAAGTCCGGTATCCTTCCGGGTACATCTCCCGGTTCTCCGGGAGGAAAAGGATATCAACGCCTTCTTTATCCAGTAGCGCCGCATCCCGCTCCGGGTTCCTAGGGTATTGGCGGAGATCCTCCTGGGCGCCGAACTGCAGAGGATTGACAAAGATGCTAACCACGGTCACGTCCGCGCTCTTCCGGGATTCCCGCACCAGGCTCAGATGGCCTTTGTGCAGGTAACCCATTGTCGGGACGAATCCGATGGTTCGTCCCTCCGTCTTTAGCTCCGCGACGGCGGCCTTCAGCCCGGTGATTGTAGTCACGGTCGTCATCGTTCGATTCGCTTCTTCGGGTGGTAGGAATGCGTCTCGTCCGGAAAAACCCCTGTCTTGACCTCTTCGGCGTATTTCCTGACCGCCTGGCTGATGACCGCTTGCAGGTCCGCGTATTTCTTGACGAACTTCGGGTTGTATCCTGTAGAATACCCCACTAGGTCATGAAAAACGAGGATCTGGCCGTCGCAATGGGGCCCGGCGCCGATCCCGATGGTCGGGACTTTTAGCTTCGCGGTGACCCTTGCAGCCAAGTCCTGGGGGATACACTCCAGGATGACGGCAAAGACCCCCGCCCGCTCCAGGTTCTGGGCGTCGGCGCATATTTTCCGGGCTTCCTCTGTTTCCTTTCCTCTGACCTTGAACTGGCCGAGGTGGTGGATGGACTGGGGCGTCAGCCCGACATGCCCCATGACCGGGATCTCGGCTTCGACCATGGCCTCGATAAGTTTCAGCCTCCTCTTCGAGGCGCCTTCGATCTTGATCCCTTTGGCATCGGCCTCCTTAAGGAATCGGGAGGCATTGGCGATGGTCAGCTCCTCGGTTTGGTGAAAGGAGAAATAGGGCATATCGCCGATGACCAGGGCCCGGCGCACCGCCCTCGTGACAGCCTTGGTGTGATGGATCATCTCGTCCATCGTCACGGGAATGGTGTTCTTGTAGCCCAGCACGACCATGCCCAACGAATCGCCCACCAAAACAATATCGACACCGGCCTCGTCCAGGATCAGGGCGGTGGGGAAATCGTAGGCCGTCAAAGCGACGATCTTTTCCCCCCGCGCTTTTTTCTTCAGAAGATGCGGTATAGCCACCGCCCCGTCGGTTGGATCAGACATGTTCGTTCCTTTCTCCCCATCCCGCCTCGACCGCGGGATTGAGGTAAAGTCATGCTCTCACATGTTCTATTATATCTATTTTTTCCGGGAATCCCTATGGGCATAGCTCTCCGGCACATAGTACAGGGGCCCTTTTTTCACCTGGCTGACCTTGGCGACGATGTCGGCGATCTCCTCCTCCCGCATTAGGTCGAGCTCGTCCGCCTTGACGACGAGCAAGGGCACGGCCTGATAGTTGAAGAAAAAATAGTCGAACGCTTCCACCAGGTCTCCCAGGTACTTTTCCGAGATGCTCTTTTCCACGGGGTTCCCGTCTTTGGCGATCCGCTTGAGCAGAGTGGGGAGGGAAATCTGGAGATAGACCACCAGGTCAGGCCGGGGGAGCCTTTCCGCCAGGATTCCGTAGATACGGTCATAGACGACCAGCTCGTCGTCGCCGAGCGTCTGATAGGCATAAATCTTGTCTTTCTCGAAGAGGTAATCGCAGATAACCCTCTCTTCGAACAGGTCCCGCTGGGAGAGCCGGAGCTGCTGGTGGTAGCGGTTGATCAGGAAGACGAGTTGGGTCAGGAAAGAGGCCCCCTCCTTCTCGTCGTAGAAATCCTTAAGGTATGGGTTTTCTGTCCGGTCGAGGACGACCCGGCCGCCGATGAGCGAAGCCAGCACCTGGGCCAGCTTGGTTTTCTGGGATTTCAGCACGCCTTCTATCGCGATATGCTGGAAGGGAAGTTCGGCCTTGATCATCATATGAGGCCGGGATCCAACCGGCAGATTAATTCATATCTGATTTCGGGGGATGAGTCAATCACCCCGCCTTCTTCGGCTCCTCGACCGGGATGATGATCCAGGCGATCAGGTAGAAGATCACCATCGGGATGATTGCCGTAACCAGGGAGAGGGCAACAAAGACCAGCCGGATGAGGGTGACATCGATCTCGAAATAAACCCCCAGGCCCCCGCAGACCCCGCCGAGCATCTTCCGTAGTTGGGAGCGGTAAAGTCTCTTTTCCATGACCGTCCTCCTATTTATTTCTACGCCTTTACCTGGAAATTGTTTAACTCCTCCAGAGGGAGAGGAGCTTTATTCAGGTTTTATAGCACACAATGCGGGCAGAGTTCAAGCGGACCCCGGTAGATTGGACGTCAGCTCCGAGAACAGACGGGGCAGGCCGGGTCCTTTTCCACGCTGATGATCTCGAAGGAAAGGCTGGAGCCGTCATAGATCAAGAGCCGGCCAAGAAGAGAAGGAGCCAGGCCGAGGGCCCACTTGACGACTTCGCCGGCCTGAATCAGCCCGATGGTCCCAGGCGTCACACCCCAGACGGGAACGCGGTCCGGCCTGAAGACGTCGGGACGCATCAGGCAGGCCAGACAGGCGGTCTGAGGCGGATGGAAGAAACCGGCATACCCCTGCCAGCCGTGAACGGCGCCATAGACAAAGGGGATTTCCCGGCGAACTGATTCCTGATTGAGGATGAACCGGGGTTCCAGGCTGTCCAGCCCGTCCACGATGATCTGACATCCCGAGATGATGGCGCCGGCATTCTGGGAATCCAATTCGGCGTTATGGCGGACTACAGCAACGGACGGGTTTATGGCGGCGATCCGCCGGCTCGCTTCCTCGACCTTGAGCAGGCCGAGGGAGGATTCGGAGTACAGGACCTGCCGGTTGAGGTCGGAGCGCTCGACCCTGTCCCCGTCGCAGATATGGAGCCGGCCGATTCCGGCTGCGGCCAGGTAGAGGGCCGAGGCAGAGCCCAGACCTCCCAGGCCGACAACGAGCACACTCGCCCGCTTGAGCTTCTCCTGGTTCCAGCCGGGGATGAGCAACTGCCGGCTGTAGCGCTCTTTCTCATCATCCGATATCATATCTGGTCCCTTAGCCTCCAGAAACAGGGGGCTGGAGTGTAATAATGTCACCGTCCGAAGGGAGGTAGTCAAGCCTCTTCAGCTGGCCGTCCTTGAAAGCAAAGGCGACAAACGCCGGGCTGATACCGATTCCTATCAGGATGTCACTCAGGGTTTTACCCGCTTCCGCCTCGATGCGCCGGGTGTAATAATCGACATCCGGCTGGAGCTTGGATCGCAATTCACCGCCGGCCTTGAGATAGATGACCATTTCGCTATCCTCTCCCCGGCCCGCGGCTAAAAGGCCTTGGGCTTGTATTTTTCTCCCCGCACGGACGGTATTCCTCCCGGAATCGGTTCTCCCAGGAACCCGAGCTTCTCCAGGTTATCAGCGGCGAAGTCGATTCCGAGGTCTCGGAGGAGTTCCCGTGTCGGGTTTCCTTTTTTGTCCCAGCCCCGGGCAGAGTAGTACTCGTCCAGCATCTGGTCGATCTGCGCCAGGCTTAGACCTTTGCCCTTCCCCGGCCCGCTGGGGATCTTGTCTTCCCAGGCGCGGGCGGGCGGATAATCAAAGGTCCGGCCGCTGTCGCGGTGGCGCTCGATGTAGTGGCACCGGTTGAGGTTCCAGATCATCTCGGACGTCCGCAGGGCCTGGTCGACGCTGACTCCCCAGCCCGTGATGTGGTTGAGCGATTCAACGATTTCCTCGGGGGTGATATCGAGCTCTCCCCAGAAGAGACGGCAGATGCACCAGGTATCGAAGAGGGGCCGGATGTGCTGGAGATAGACGACGATCTTGGCCCGGCCCTCGACCTTCTCTCTTCCTTCGGCCATGTCGACCGTTATCGTCCAGGAGCGGTTATGATGGGCCCCGATGTCGGCCGTCATGTAGGAAAGGAGCATTCCCGGCGCCCAGCGGCCATCATAGCCGGACATCTCTTGACCCTTAACCTGCATGGCAAACTTTTCCGAGCCTCGGCCGATCTTGGCCGCTGCCCGTTTCGTCCCCCCGGCAAACCAGTCCCCTACGCCCCGCCTATGGGCTATCATATCGAGAAAGTGCTCGACGTCATCTACCGAGCCCCATTTCAGGGTATGGCCTTCGAGGTCCTCCTCCTTGATCAAACCCCGCTGGAAACACTCCATGGCAAAGGCGGTGACGCCTCCCCCCGACATGGAGTCCATGCCCAAGTTGTCGAGGAGCCAATTGATGTAGGCGACATGGTTGATATCCTTCATGCCCAGGTTGGAGCCGCAGAGAGAGGCGGTCTCGTACTCGGGCCCTTCCAGGTGGACCTCCGGCTTCCCGGGGATCACCGCCTTGGTGTACTTGCCGCAGTTCATCCAGCAGCCGAAGCAGGCCTTATCCGTGATCAGGCACTTTTCAACAAGCTTGTCTCCGTCGATCTTATCGATGTCCTCGTAAAAGGTCGTCTGGAAATTGTAGGCCGGAATGACGGCGTTGGAGTTCGACCACTGGATGAAAAAGGCCGTGCCGTATTTCTGCCAGGGGACCATATTGGGGTGTTTCTGGGTCCGGAGGATAATTCCAGTCACCTGCTTCCTCAAGGAATCCAGATCCTTGACCTGGAGGGACTTGTGGCCGCGCACGGCGATCGCCTTCAACTTCTTGGACCCCATGACCGCGCCCTGTCCGGTCCGGCCGGCCTGGCGGCCGAAGTCGTGGGTGATGCAGGAAAAGAGGACCCCGTTTTCGCCGGCAGGACCGATGGTGGCGATCTCGAAGTCCTCGCCGAGGTCCTCCTTGAGTTTCTTCTCGCAATCGAGGGATTTCAGGCCCCAGTAGCCGGAGGCATCCCGCAGCTCAACGGTCTCGTTATCTATGAAGAGGTAGACCGGCTTGGGAGAAATGCCCTCGAAAATGAGCAGGTCGTAGCCGGCAAACTTGAGGGTAGGGCCGAGATGCCCTCCCATGTTGGAGTCCCCGGGACCATTGGTCAGGGGCGAAACGGAGCCGAATTCCACCTTGGAGCCGGCGGGGATATAGCAGCCGCTCATAATACCGGCGTTGACGATAAAGATATTTTTTGGGCCGAGCGGGTCGGCGTCCCGAGGCACTTCATCATAGAGGATCTTTGCGGTGATCCCCCTCCCGCCGTGCCAGCGGCGGTAGAGCGCCTCGTCGGTGGGGAGGCGCCGGATATCTCCCGTGATTAGGTTGATCCGCAGGGTGGTTCCAGCCAGGCCGTTAGCCATCTCAAGCCTCCTTGGCTTCCAGGGAAGCCGCTTTTTCCCACTTCACGAGGGCTCCGGTGTTGCAGAGTTCGGTACAGAGCATGCAGAAATTGCAGATGATGACGAAATCATGATCGGGATGCTGGAAAACGACACCGACAGGGCAGGCGGAAACGCACTCGCCGCAGTTGGTGCACTTGTCCTTGTCAACGAGGTAGGCCCCGGAAGCGACGCGGCTTATCGCCCCTTCCGGGCAGACCTCCTCGCATTTCCCACACTGTGTGCAAACATAGGGCCGGAACTTTCCTGGATCCGGGAACTTGGCCTCGACCCGGAGGGCCGCTTTCTTGGGGTTGATTTCGCGGAAATGCTCGATCGTGCAGATTTGGAGACAGAGGCGGCATCCCGTGCACTTGTCTCTGTTGACTTTGATTCTCATGATGACCTCCTCAGCCCGCCATCCGGCCCTGGGTTCTTATTCCATTCATTAATTTCTCTTCCTCGTGCCACCGTGGGGATGGCGTTCAGCCGGCCATTCCGGCTGGTTTTCCAGAAATCCGGCGATCTCTTTGACCTGCGAATGGCGAAAAACGGGTTTATCGCCTTCCTCTCCATGCTCGGAAACGACCGCGATGAGCTCTCCGGCCGGAGTCTTCGGCCGATGCCGGTCATCTTTCCCGAGGACTTCGATCTTCTTGAAATCTCTCTTGGCGCGTCCTCCTTCTACAAGGAGAATGTCGATGCCCTCGAAATAACTCCGAGCCAAGGCGGAGAAATCGGCTGGTTGACCGTCTCTTTTAATAACGGCCGTCGCTTCAGAAGAAACCAGGGCGACGCCGTCCGCCCCGGCCTCGAAGAACCTCCGGGAGTCTTTTCTCCTGGGGTCCATTGAAAACCCATGAGGACAATGCTTGATGACAGCCACCGCATGGCCGCGCTTTTTCAGCTCCGGGATGAGCCGGGCGATCAAGCGTGTCTTTCCGCTGCCGGAAGTCCCCACAAAAGAAATAGCCTTCATCGGCTTATACCAGAAAAGAGGCCGCCTATTTCTCCGCCAGGAAGGGATACCGGTAGTTGGTCGGCGGGTTCAGGTTCTCCTTGACCGCCCGGGCGCTCGTCCAGCGCAGCAGGTTGAGATATGAGCCGGCCTTGTCGTTCGTTCCCGAAGCGCGGGCGCCGCCGAAAGGCTGCTGGCTGACGACCGCACCGGTCGGCTTGTCATTGATGTAGAAGTTCCCGGCGGCATGACGCAGGGCGATAAAGGCCTCGACAATGGGCTTCCTCTCGGTGGAGATGATGCTCCCGGTCAGGGCGTAGGTCGAGGTGCGGTCGCAAATCTCCAGAGTCTTTGAGAACTCGGCCGCCGGATAGACATAAACAGTCAGGACGGGTCCGAAGATCTCTTCTTCCATCAGCCTGAACTTGGGATTCTGTGTCAGGATGACCGTCGGCTCGATGAAATAACCCTTGGACTTGTCGTACCCACCGCCGGCGATGATCTGGGCCTCGCTCGACTTCTTGGCATACTCGATGTACTCGACGATGCTGTCAAAGGCTGCGGCGTCGATGACGGCGCTCATGAAGTTCGAAAAATCGGTGATATCGCCCATCTTGATGGTCTTAATTTCAGCGACCATCCTCTCCTTCACGGCCGGCCAGAGATTGTCCGGGATGTAGGCGCGGCTGGCGGCCGAGCACTTCTGTCCCTGGTATTCAAACGCGCCGCGGATCAGGGCGGTGACCACGACATCGGCGTCGGCCGAAGCATGGACAAAGACGAAGTCCTTGCCGCCGGTCTCGCCGACGATGCGCGGATATGTCTTGTACTTCATGATGTTGGCGCCGATCGTCTTCCACATACCCTTAAAGACCGAGGTGCTGCCGGTGAAATGGACGCCGGCCAGGTCGGGCTTTCCCAGGACAGGATCCCCGACATAGCGGCCCGAACCGGGGATGAAATTGATGACGCCATCAGGGAGCCCGGCCTCTTTCCAGAGCCGGGTCAGGTAATAGGACGAAAAGACGGCCGAAGAGGCGGGTTTCCAGAGGACCGTGTTGCCCATCAGCGCCGGGGCCGCGGGAAGGTTGGCGGCGATGGCCGTGAAATTGAACGGGGTGACGGCAAAGACAAAACCCTCCAGGGCCCGGTATTCCATGTAGTCCCAGATGCCGGGCACCGATTCGGACTGCTGCCTGTAAATTTGACTCATGTAATAGGGGTTGAAACGGTAGAAATCGATAACCTCGCAGGCGGAGTCGACCTCGGCTTGGTGGCAGGTCTTGGACTGTCCGAGCATCGTCGCGGCATTGAGAAGATAGCGGTACTTGGTGGCCAGGAGTTCGGCCGCGCGGAGGAAAATGGCGGCGCGGGACATCCAGTCCATCTCCGACCAGTCTTTCCAGGCGGCTTTAGCGGCGGAGACAGCCTTCTCGACCTCGGCCGCCCCGGCCTTATGGTAGCGGCCTAGGAAGTGCCGGTGATCGTGCGGACAGCGGCAGTCGCCCAGGTCGCCCGTCCGGACCTCCTTCCCGCCGATGAGGAGCGGAATCTCAACCTCCTGGCCGAGCAGTCTGGCCAGCTGGTCTTTCAGGGATTTTCGCTCCGGCGTCCCCGGGGCATAGCCGAAAACGGGCTCATTTACAGGTGTCGGAATTCTACCCATGGCGTTGATCATAAATTCCTCCTCCTGGGACAAAACGCATGATTTCTCTGGCCTTTAGGGAGAAGCCAGCTCCTATGATAAGATAATATTATACACGAACTCAGGCCCGCTTTTCCAGGGATCAGAGGCCCAGGTCGGCGTCGATCCCCTGCATCGCCGCGATGCAGATAGAGATGAACTCATCCAGGTCCAGGCCAAGGTTCCGGCATTCCTCGATCTCTTCTCTCCTGGCCCCGCGGGCAAAGCTCTTCTCCTTGTAGCGCCTCTTGACAAAATCGAGGTCGATCGCCTTGATCTTCTTCGTAGGATGCATCAGCGTTGCAGCGATAATCAGCCCGGTCAGCGGGTCGATGGAGTAGATCGCCCAATCCATGACGCTCTCGCAGGGCACCTTGGCGGCATGGGCTTTCACGGCGTGTACGACCTGGGGAGAGATGCCCATAGCTTCGAGTATCTTAACTGTTTCGGTGGTGTGAAGCTCCGGGCTTTTTTCGGTTAGCTCATAATCGAGGTC
>Ga0299915_10003496_pt1 | contig 11361 bp, 10 predicted proteins | sample RVTome_13_FD_200263 | JGI IMG/M metagenome (GOLD analysis project Ga0299915, IMG submission 200263) | Soil microbial communities from uranium-contaminated site in the Upper Colorado River Basin, Wyoming, United States - RVT92D227 (version 2) ... | reverse complement strand
CCCCATTTCTTGTCCAATGCTACAGGCCGCCCGCGTGGCCCCAGAGTCACCCTGATAGCATTAGTTAGAATGTCTACGCCATTCTTCAAGGCTTTCCTTGCTTCTTCGCCGAAAATAATTTGTTTTGCCATTCGCTTACCTCCTTTTCTTGACTTTCTTAAATCTTCTTGGCCAGGATATCGCCCTCGCGCATGATAATCAGCTCTTCGCCATCCAGCTTGAACTCAGCGCCAGCGTATTTGGAGTAAATAACTTTGTCTCCCTTCTTCACATCCATGGCGATACGCTTGCCCTCTTCAGTCAACCTGCCTGGACCGACAGCAATAACTTTCCCCTCCTGGGGCTTCTCTTTGGCTGTATCCGGTAAAACTATCCCCCCTTTGCTTACTTCTTCCTGGGGTGTGGGTTTTATCACTACCCTGTCTCCCAAAGGTTCAATTTTAGCCATATTCCCTCCTTTTCTAAATCTATTTTAGCACTCTACCCTTGAGACTGCTAACTTTCTATTATATCATGAAGACCCAAAAAAGCAAGAGATTTTTGCCGAAATTCAGCAAATTTTTCTTGAACTATTACACTAAACCGTGTATAATGTTCAAGCGATGGAGCAACGAAAAAAGGGAAAACAACAATGGAACAAGGAGCAGGTTCGGGCGCTAAGGCAACATCTCAACTTCACTCAAGCAAGACTAGCTCAAGAACTGGGCACGCGGCAGCAGACAATCAGCGAATGGGAGAATGGAATGTACCGACCTCGCGGAACATCATCTACCTTGCTCAGCATAATCGCTGAGCGTAGCGGTTTTGCCTACCAAGCCAGAGAGAAACGGGATGAATCAAAGCGATAGGTAATTTTTTTACGTCATGATTACACGTAATCGGATAAAATTCCCGGAAAAGCAAGCTGCTCTAATATGGCAACAAGTGGTGGGAAAGGAGCTGACCTCCACGGAAGACGAGCTGGTCAGTGTAATCTACCCTGGAAGGACTAATGGTGATAACGGCCCTGATTTTCGGGATGCAGTTATTGTAAATAAACTTCACTTGACGCAAGGGGACGTCGAGGTTCACGTTAAATCCAGCGATTGGTATAGTCATGAGCATCATGCTGATGCTGCATATAATAATGTCATCCTTCATGTCGTGATGTGGCATGATTGTAATTCAGCTACCTTACTACAAAGCGGCAGGGCAGTTCCCGTGCTCTGTCTCGCCAAGGCATTGCATCACCAGGCCTATTTGCTGCCTCACTGGCTTCCCTGCTTCCGGATACTGGACCACATGGACAGGCAGACTTTAACAAAGCTATTGAACGCTGCCGGTGAAGAAAGGTTCAAGCAGAAGGCGAGGCATTTTCAAGCTGGGATTCTTCGCGGAGTTTACCCTGAGCAAGACGAAATTCCTTCGTGGAGCCTGCCCTTGGCGCTAGATTCTTCGCCTTCGGCTCAGAATGACAGGAAGCGAAGGGCCCAGAAGGAGGAGGCAGGGCAGGTGCTTTTCCGAGGCATTATGAGGGCTCTGGGTTATGCTAAAAACACAAAGCCCTTTGAATACCTTGCCGACAGGATCCCGCTCGCTTGCTTCGAATCCAGAGAGGGATTGGCCGTTAAACAAACTCTGTTGTTAGGCACAGCCGGGCTATTACCTTCTCAAAGAGGGCCGGGAAAGTTTGCCCGCGAAAAAGAAGTTCAAGAATTGGAGCAAATATGGCATTGGGCGGGCAAAAAGGTCGCGACTATGAAGGAGGGTGACTGGAACCTCTCACACATATACCCCAACAATTCTCCCGTGCGGCGCATTGTCGCCCAGAGCTATGTCATTGAGCGGCACTCCGGCAGAGGCTTGTTAGCCAACATATTGCAGCTGGTGAAGGAGGCGCCTCTGCCCGGTGGGCAGCGCGTGCTGGAGAACGGTCTAACCGTGGCTGGCGATGGCTACTGGCGAGACCATTTCGATTTTGGCATCAGAAGTAAAACGAAGATATCGTCCCTTTTAGGAAACAGCAAAGCAGGTGAAATCGCCGTGAACGTGATACTACCCTTTGCTTTCTCCTGGGGAGAATTGGCCAACGAGGCGAAGCTGACAGAGAACGCCATAGAGCTTTACCGCGATTATCCCAGATTGGCTGAGAATTGCATAACACGGCATATGGAAAACCAACTTTGCCTTGAAGAACCTTCCGATTTCACTGCCTGTCATCAGCAAGGCTTAATTCACATCTTCAGGAACTACTGCCGAGAGGGCAGATGCTCAGAGTGTCCCCTGGCTAGTTGAGCATTCTCATGACAACTCCGGAACTACGATAGATGTTATCAACACAAAGCAAGCGCTTCCGGGCTGAACAAACCGCCACTTTGTTCATTACCCAGCAAGGGTTAGAGCAACAAAATGAGTTTTAGTGCAATTCGGCAAATTGCACAAAAGTCAGTAATGTTGTCCACGAGTCTGTCACTCTAACTATTACCTCGTGCAATCTTCTGTTATTATTGTATAATGGCGGTGCAAATGCTTCGGGGGTGAGATAGATTTGGTAGAGGGAGGTAAGTCAGACAGTCTTAAAGCATTTAGTGGCTACCTTGGTGCTGTCCAGAAAACTTTATCGGGCGGTTATGCCAGCGAAGGTTCCCATTATCCCACTCTGAAAACTCTTCTGGAGTCAGTCGGTGACGGAATCATTGCAACCAGTCTGCCTAGCCGCATAGAATGCGGCGCACCTGACTTCATTGTTACGAAAGACTCAGCTATTATAGGGTATGTTGAGGCCAAAGATATTGGCAGAAGCCTTGACGAAGTTGAAAAGACAGAGCAGCTAAAGCGGTATCTGCCGTCTTTGAGTAACCTTATCCTGACTGATTACCTTGAATTTCGTTGGTATGTGAACGGAGAACGCCGCCTCGCGGCACGTCTGGGCACATTGACCGCAGAAAGCAAAATCAAACGTGACAACGCCGGTATTCAAGCCGTAGCTGAACTTTTGAGTGACTTTCTGTCTCATAAGGCCGAAGCTGTGGGCACTCCAAAAGAACTGGCGATGCGCATGGCTCGTCAGGCGCACTTGATTCGGAATCTAATAATTAACGCCTTCGATAAAGAGCCGGAAGGCGGCAGCCTGCACAGCCAGCTTGCCGCCTTTCGTGATAACCTCATCCCTGACCTGTCAGCCGATTATTTTGCCGATATGTATGCTCAGACTATCGCCTACGGGTTGTTTGCGACTCGCTGCACTAATTCCGGTGGGAAAGAGTTCACGCGCCAGGATGCCGCCTATCTTTTACCCAAGACCAACCCTTTCCTTCGTAAGCTCTTTAACCAGATTGCTGGACCTGATTTGGATGACCGCATCGCCTGGCTGGTGGACGACCTAGCGCAATTGGTTGCCCAGGCAGATATGGAAGCTGTCCTCAAAGACTTCGGCAAGCGCACCGCCAGGGAAGACCCCGTGGTGCACTTCTACGAGACATTCCTCAAAGAGTATGACCCCAGGATCAGGGAGATGCGTGGTGTCTATTATACGCCAGAGCCCGTGGTCTCCTACATCGTGCGCTCCATTGACCACCTGCTAAAAACACGCTTCAACCGTCCGCAGGGACTGGCGGATTCCAACACGCTTATCCTGGACCCGGCAGTGGGTACCGCCACCTTTCTCTACATGGTAATAAACGAGATACATGATGCTATTGTTGCCCAGGGGCAAAAGGGCTTGTGGAATGACTACGTAACTGAGAAGTTGCTGCCCCGCATCTTTGGCTTTGAGCTCCTGATGGCTCCCTACGCTGTCGCTCACCTCAAGCTGGGGCTTCTGCTCCAAGAGACGGGCTACCGATTCCAGAGTGATCAGCGCCTGGGAATCTACCTCACCAACACGCTTGAAGAAGCATTCAAAAAGTCCGAGCAACTGGCTGGCTTCAATGAATACATTGTCGAGGAAGCCAATGCCGCCGCCGAAATCAAGAAAGAGAAGCCCATCATGGTGGTGCTGGGCAATCCGCCGTACTCCGGTATATCGGCTAATAGCAGTGTTCGCATACTTCCAGACCCTAAGACCGGTAAGCCAAAGCAAGAGCTAACATGGATTGGCAAACTTATTGAGGATTATAAAGTGGTTGACGGCCAACCGCTTAACGAACGCAAGCACTGGTTGCAAGACGACTACGTTAAATTCATCCGTTTCGGACAGTGGCGGATAAAGGAGACGGGGAACGGTGTCCTAGCCTTTATCACTAACCACGGCTACATTGATAACCCTACCTTCCGCGGCATGCGCCAGTCCCTGATGAAGACTTTTACCGATATCTATATCCTGAATCTTCACGGCAATGTGAAAAAGAGAGAGGCTTGTCCTGACGGCAGCAAAGATGAAAACGTATTTGACATCCAGCAAGGTGTAGCTATCGGGATTTTCATAAAAGAAGATGGCAAGGAACCATCTGGTAAGATCCATTACGCTGACCTCTGGGGACCTCGAGAGGGAAAATACCAGACCCTTTTCGAGACGGATATTGATGATACCGAGTGGACTGAGCTTGCTCCTACATCTCCTTTCTACTTCTTCAATCCCTACGAAGAAAAACTCAGGCCGGAATATGAGCAGGGATGGAAAGTAACGGATATATTCCCGGTCAATTCAACGGGTATTGTAACCGCAAGAGATGAATTCGTGATTGATTTTGAGCCAACACCAATTCTACGGCGTCTTGAAGTATTCCTAGACAAGAGCCTCGGTGATGCTGAGGTACAAGACAAGCTATCGCTATCAGAGAACTATGCGTGGCGCGTATCAGGAGCAAGAAAACAGCTAATGGCAGTCAAAGACTGGGAATCACTTTTCAGCAGGATTCTGTATCGGCCATTTGACATCCGTTCCATTTACTACCACCCGTCAGTAGTATGGCGTACCCGGTCTAATGTCATGCGCCACATGCTGGCAAGAGAGAATTTAGCACTCGTATGTCCTCGCAGGGTAGAAACAGCCGGTACATGGCAACACGTTCTTTGCTCTGCCGAAGTCGTTGAACACGTTGCTGTGTCACTGAAGACAATTGATAGTGCCTTCCCCATCTATTTCTACCCCACCGAAGGCGAAATGCAATTTGAGGAAATGCACCGCCGCCCCAACATGAACCCGGAGTTTATCAAGGCTGTCTCGGAGAAGCTGGGATTAAATTTTGTTGAAGATGGTAAGGGAGACCTTGAGCAGACCTTCGGTCCGGAGGACATCTTCAACTACGCCTACGCCGCCTTCCACTCGCCTACCTATCGCACCCGCTACGCCGAGTTCCTCAAGATAGACTTCCCACGCCTGCCGCTTACCTCGAACAAAGAGCTTTTCAAGGCGCTGGCCACAAAGGGCGCCGAGCTGGTATCTCTGCACCTCATGGAGTCGCCCGTGCTCGATAAGTTCATCACCAAATATCCCATTGCCGGCTCCAACGAGGTGGAGAAGGTAAACTACGATGAAAATAACCAGCGGGTTGATATCAATAAGACACAGTATTTTGAGGGCATTCCGCCAGAGGTCTGGGAGTTCTACATCGGCGGCTACCAGGTCTGCCAGAAATGGCTCAAAGACCGCAAAGGCCGAACGCTCACCTATGATGAGCTGACCCACTACCAGAAGATTATCGTGGCGCTGAAACAGACCATCCGGCTGATGGCAGATATAGACGAAGTGATTGGAGAGCATGGGAGGTGGCCATTAAGTTCTACCTGACGATATTCCACCGCGCTTCATGGTGGCAGGTGAGCGGTCATGTTTGTGCTATGGAGAGCGATGTAAATGCCTCTTTCATTCTATGCGCTTGACAATTTCGTTTCTCAGGAACTTTCGCAGCTTACAGAATGCCGCGCGACTGGCGTGGCAGATGAGTTTCCCAATTATCAGTCTTGGCTCAGCACACTCGTCCTGAATTGGATGCTGCGGTTCTCTTTGCCAAGGGAAAAGGCAGCGCTAGCATTCGCTATAATTCGGAGGTCCGAAGGAGCGATTACTGATTACGAAGAGGCCCGGGAGTTACTAGCAAAGCTGGTGAGTTCGAGAAAAAGCGTCTCCCTCTATTTCCGATGCTTGGCTCGATTTGAATCGGCTGTCGCCATGGTATGCCAAGCTCTCATGTTCGCCATGAAAGCACTTAAAATGCAGCTCTACGAGCAGGGTGACGGGAGCCCTTACGAGCGACTCTTCATGATCTACAACAAGGACCGCCACTCTGATCCAGAGATGCTTTCAATGGGTCAATTACATGCGGTTTGGATAAAGAACGAGGGCCTGTTCGTAGATGGGGCGCACTTGACTTTCGCCGAGCTTCGCGAGCTGGTTCACGAGGTTGGAGGAATCGCCGACATGCTTTCCAAAGGGCAGATCGCCTGACTAAGGGTACACCTGATAGCGGTAGTATGCGCTAGTCTTTGGTCATATCAGAGCCTCCGAGGCGTGTCCGGGACTTTCCTAGCCTTATTAGCCAGTAATGCACAAATCGTCATTTCGTGCAATTCAATAAGTACAATACACAATCGGCATTGCCCAGAGGGTAAGTCGTGAGGGAAGATGTAGCGAATGCCCTTTAGCTAGTTGAGGAATGCTGAAGCGTAAGCTCAAAAATCGTCGATCCAGCCGACAACCCCCGAACCTGCGTTCACGCAGGTGAGGGCAAAGTCCTCATTGGGAACCAGGTCTGACTCTGGAATGTCACTAAGGACGGCTACGGATTTTTGCAGGTTCTTTTTTGATATACTCCATTGGGGCGAGACAACCAAGAGATTGGTTCGGTCGGTTAAACTTCTGCTCGGTAAGTCGCTTTGTCTGGTTCCTCGTTCTGTGTTGACCGAGACAGGCGGCTTAACAAAACATCTTTTTGTGCAAATCAAGAAGTATAATATATCACGTCATTGTCCAGATGGTGGGTCGACAGGGAAGATGCACAAAGTGTCCTCTGGTTGGGTAAGCAGGCCCACGGGATAGTGACAAACTTTTAGAAACGAGTTATCATATGACCGAGGGGCAGTGCGCCATCAAAGGAAACTCGAGAGACATGTCGCTTCCTTGACACGACACCCTACCAAAGGAGCAGCCGTTTCAGGGGTGTGCGCTTTCATATTAGGCATCCGGTGCGAGGTCACCCCTCGTACCGGCGCTGGAATCAAACAAGGAGTCTCCACACGTGGAGACTCCTTGTTTTCTAATATGCAGAAGGAGGCAATGAATGACTGACTTCGGGAAAACACTCGTGGAGCGTCTGGAATCTAGAGAATCGTTCGAGCGGATGGTCATCATGAATGATGAGAGAACAGGGCTTGAAGTCAGCGTTGTTATTCACAATACGACGCTGGGTCCGGCTCTGGGCGGGACCAGATGGTATCCGTTTGCCACGAGAACGGAAGCCCTCGTCGATAATCAGCGGCTGGCGAGGGACATGACTTACAAGCTGGCTCTGGCTCTGGGCGAAGATACCCAAATGGCGAAGAGCGGCATCGGTTTCGGGGGCGGCAAGGCTGTGATCAGAGGCCAGCCGACATTGGACAAAGACAGGAGAAAAGAACAGCTACGCACTTACGCAGCAGTCATAAACAGCCTGGCGGGTAGATTCGTGACTTCGGTCGATGTAGGAACGTCTGTTGAAGATATGATGACAATGAAGGAGGTGACGAAATGGGTGGCGGGGCTACCGAAGGAAAAGGGAGGAAGCGGTGACGCTTCACCGTGGACAGCCCGCGGCGTCCTCTGGGGACTCAGAGCCTGCCTGGAAGCGGTGTTTGGCACGGACTCGTTGCGGGGCAAGACTGTCGCCATTCAAGGCATTGCCGGAAAGGTGGGCAGAAATCTGGCCAGAGACCTTGCCCACGAGGGAGCCGTACTTGTGGCTTCAGACACAAACCAGGCGGGCGCTGAGGAAATAGCCAGAGAAGTAGATGCCACGCTCGTTCCTCCGAATCGTATTTACGACCAGAAATGTGATGTGTTTTCAGCCAATGGTCTGGGCGGGATACTCAACTACGATACCATCCCCAGATTGAAATGCCGCATCACGTGCGGGGCAGCTAATAATCAGCTATGGGAGCCTATGCGGCACGCGGCAATGCTCCATGACAGAGGAATCCTTCATGCGCCCGAATTCTGGGTAAATGCCGGGGGTGTAATCAATGTTGCTCACGAGTTTCACCCTCGGGGATACTCCGAAGAAAGAGCCGCCGCAGACGTGAAGAGGATCTATGACCGAGGCAAGACGATAATCGACATCTCGCGAAAGGAGAATGTACCCCCTTATACTATCGCTATCCGGCTGGGTGAAGATAGGATTCGAAAGGCTAGGGGAACAGCTCGGTAGGAACATGTGGATGATCCGAGAATGGGACCATCAACTGTGTGAACAGCAACTCAGTAGCCTAATTCCAGTCCTCGACCAAATGCGACTTGACCTGGATAACACCCAGGCCGAAATCCCCACCGTGACTCTGCCTCACAACAAAGTTGGAGCGGCGCGCAAGTCGGAGACATCTCCAGTGGCAGCAGACAGAATACTGACAAAGTGCCAGAGACACCCCATCATCCAGCCTGGGCCCGATTCCCTGCTCGGCGGAACGCTGAAGCAACGACAGACATTCTACATGCTCTCAGATAAGGCACACACATGCCAAAAGGAACTGTAGTAATTGATCGAGAGCGGTGTAAGGGCTGCGGCCTGTGTATCGCTTTCTGTCCCCAGGATGTGCTGGCCTATTCGGCAGAGTATAACCGGAGCGGGTACAACGTTGTATACATGAAGGAACCTGAACTTTGCATCGGATGTGCCTTTTGTGCCCAGACATGTCCCGACACAGCGATTGAAGTCTATCGAGAGAAGAAACCGCAGCAAAGGAAGTGAAACCATAGGCAAGATCCTGATGACAGGAAATGAGGCTATGGCCGAGGCGGCTATCTGCGCGGGCTGTCGCGCTTACTTCGGCTATCCCATCACCCCCCAGAACGAGCTACTCGAATACATGGCAGCTCGCATGCCGGCGATGGGCGGCGTGTTCGTCCAGGCGGAGAGCGAAGTGGCGGCAATCAACATGTGCTATGGGGCATCAGCAGCCGGGGTACGCACGATGACCTCGTCCTCCAGTCCGGGCATAAGCCTCAAAATGGAGGGAATATCCTATCTCGCCGCTGCGGATTTGCCCTGCGTGATCATCAATGTGGCGCGCGGCGGCCCCGGGTTGGGCAACATAGCCCCGTCTCAAGGAGATTACTTCCAGGCAACCAAGGGAGGCGGACACGGCGACTACCGCATGATTGTCCTCGGACCTGCCACCATCGCGGAGGCGATTGAACTCGTGATTCTGGCGTTCGACCTGGCAGATAAATATCGCGTTCCGGTGATGGTCCTGTCTGATGGCATGCTCGGTCAGATGATGGAGCCTGTTATGCTTCCGGAACCGGTTGATCCGACCTCACTGCCCGCCAAGCCCTGGGCTCTCACCGGTGCCAGGGGTCGCGGTCCCAATGCGGTTACGAGTTACGCCATGGACCCTGCGGATCTGAACCGGATCAACACCCAACGCCAGAGCCGCTACCACCGGATAGAAGAGAAGGAGGTACGTTACCGGGAAACCGAGACGTCTGACGCCACTATTATCATAGTTGCCTACGGCACGGTGGCTCGAATCGCTAGAACGACGGTCAAAATGGCCAGGAGCCAGGGTATCAAGCTGGGACTGGTGCAACCTATCACACTGTGGCCCTTTCCATACGCGGCACTTCGCATTCTATCCAGCCGGGTCAGTGCCATCCTCACCGTGGAGATGAGCGCAGGACAGATGGTGGAGGATGTGCGCCTGGCAGTCGGCGACCGGGCCGAGACCCCGTTCTACGGTGAGCTCGGCGGACTGGTGCCCACACCCAAAGACATCCTGAGAAAGGTGAAACGTTATGTCAGCTAACACAGACAACATGGTCAAGGTTTTCGAGCGACCCCGGAGCCTCACCGACGCCCAGTTCAGCTATTGCCCGGGCTGCCATCATGGACTGGTGACACGAATCATCGCCCACACGATAGACGAGCTCGGCATCCAGGAACGCACCGTAATCGTGGTCCCGGTCGGCTGTTCAGTCACCATGTACGAATGGTTTCGGTGCGACGGCATCCAGGCCGCCCATGGCCGGGCTTGTGCGGTGGCCACGGGCATCAAGCGAGTCAACCCGAACCTGATCGTTTTCACCTACCAGGGTGATGGCGATCTGGCTGCCATCGGCACGGCAGAATCAATCCATGCCGCCAATCGCGGTGAGAATATCACCGTAATTTTTATCAACAACCAGATCTACGGAATGACCGGAGGACAGATGGCGCCTACCACCCTCATCGGGCAGCGGTCAACCAGTTGTCCCGACGGGAGAAATGCTCAGCTCGCCGGCTATCCGATTCGCTTCGCTGAGATGATCGCCCAACTCGACGCCCCGGTCTATGTCACCCGCCAGGCTCTCTACGATCAGAAGCGAATCATGGCGGCAAGTCGGGCCATCAGTAAGGCCTTCCAATGCCAGGTTGAGGGCAAGGGATATTCGCTGGTGGAGGTCCTCGCCAATTGCCCAACCAACTGGCGGATGAGCCCGGTTGAGAGTAACAGTCACCTGATGAATGAAGTGGTCAGGACATTCCCGCTTGGCGACCTTGTGGACAGGGGCTAGCATGGAGAAATCATTTGTGTTTGCTGGCTTCGGCGGACAGGGAGTCATCCTGGCAGGGAAGCTCCTCGCCCAGGCAGGTGCGGACCACGGATTGCAGGTGACCTGGCTTCCCTCTTACGGCCCCGAGATGAGAGGAGGCACCGCGAATTGCACAGTGGTTCTTTCTGATGAGCCAATCGGCTCGCCCGTGGTGGATAACCCAACCGCCCTGGTCGCCATGAACCTGCCCTCTTTCGACAGATTTGAGAAGACTGTGGCTAAGGGAGGCACGATCCTAGTCAACTCCTCCCTTATCACCCACCCGACAAAACGCAACGACGTGCGGGTGCTAAGCGTGCCGGCAAATGACATCGCCGTGTCACTGGGCAACTCCCAGACAGCCAATATGGTCGCACTGGGCGCGATCATCAAGGCTACGGGGATAATCTCGCTCGAACTGATAAAGAGCGCAATGGCCAGGATTCTCAGTCACAAGGACAGTGTCAAGCTCATAGCGCTGAACGAGCAAGCGTTGGACGCAGGATACAACGCTGTCTAGAAACGCACCCCGACACAACGGCAGGGCATTGCCACTGCGTGCTCCCCAACAGAATCTTCCTCATCCTGGAGAAAGCAAGCCTCAAGTATCCCTGCTGTCCACCACTGGCCTGACACGAAACAATACACGGTCTTTCGCAGGTAGTTGTGCAAATCGCGTT
>Ga0299915_10003495_pt1 | contig 11364 bp, 8 predicted proteins | sample RVTome_13_FD_200263 | JGI IMG/M metagenome (GOLD analysis project Ga0299915, IMG submission 200263) | Soil microbial communities from uranium-contaminated site in the Upper Colorado River Basin, Wyoming, United States - RVT92D227 (version 2) ... | reverse complement strand
AATCTGTCAAAGTAGAATTAGGATGCTGTTATCAATAGTTAGATGTTATCAGTTCATTCGTTATAAAATAACCAAAAACCAACACTATGGACTTAGCTGACCATTTGAAAATCCTCAATGAAAGAGCAATTAAGCTAGCAGGACAACTTCAAACCGAAGAAGCAACCAAACAATCATTAATCCTGCCTTTTCTTCAGGCACTTGGATATGATGTTTTCAATCCAAATGAAATAGTACCTGAATTTACAACCGATATAGGCACAAAAAAGGGTGAACGTATTGACTACGCTATATTATCACAAGGGAAACCCGTTGTATTGATTGAGTGTAAGACTATAACTGACAAATTGGATAAAGCAGATTCACAATTACTAAGATATTTTCATGTTTCGCCGGCCAGGTTTGGAATTTTAACAAATGGGATTGACTATAAGTTCTTTACTGATTTGGTTGAGGCAAATAAAATGGACGAAAAACCATTTTTGCAAATTAATATTCTTAATATTAAAGAACAGGATATTGTTGAATTAAAGAAGTTTCATAAAGCTGTTTTTAATGCTGATCAGATATTCAGTACGGCAGCTGAATTGAAATACTTGAATGAAATCAAAAGCATATTGGCAACCGAAATTGAAACGCCTTCTGAAAGTTTTGTAAAGTACTTCATTGGTGAAGTTTATTCAGGTAAAGCCACTGTAAAAGTTATAGAACAATTTAAAGGCATTGTTAAGAAAGCGTTGAATCAGTTTACCAGTGAAATTGTATCAAGTCGTTTGAAGAGTGTATTGGATAAAGAAAAAGAAGCCGAAAAGATCGAAGCAGAAAAATTAGAAGAAAAGAAAGTCATTGAAACCACCAGTGAAGAAATGGAGGGCTTTTTTATAGTTAAAGGTATCATCCGACAAAAAATAGATAGTTCACGTATATTTTACAGAGACGCACAATCGTCATTTGCAATTATTATTGATGATAACATCCGAAAACCAATATGTAGATTGTATTTGAATAGTGCAAAAAAGTATATTGGTTTACTGGATGAAAAGAAAACAGAAACTAAGTATGAAATAACCTCTCTTGATGATATCTTTAAGTATTCTGAACAATTTATGAAAACAGCAGAGTCTTACAAATAGCATTTTAAGGGATTAACAGACACGCCTTAAAACCGACTATGTAATATATTTATACCTTCTGGCTCCTGATCATTGATCCTGGGGCTTGTATTAAGGTTATTTTGGGTAATAATAGCTTAATATCTGAATGTATTAAATAAGAAAGCCCGGTTCATCACCGGGTTTATTATTGAAGACAGAGTATGTAGTAGCTATTTCATCTTTTCTAAGTCTGTATTTACGATAATATCTCCAATGTTTTTATTTATCTGATTAGGAAATACTGTAAATGTCAAAGGCCAGCCGTCCGAAGTAAGAACTGATGGATATCCTATTCCATAATGCATAATAAAAAGGAGAAATTCTGGTCTCCTACCTGCATCATCCAATAATATTGTATATGTTCCGGGGGATAAGTTCTTCTTCCTAAAAACAAACTCTCCAGTTTCTGTTGTTGTGCATTTTAAACCTATACTGAATCCCCATATATGTTGCGCAACCACTGTATAAATAGAATCATTTAATTTAATTGGCATAGATATACCTATTACTGATAGATCTTCACGTGATCTATAAAGTGGCACATATTGTTTTATCGTATTGGTATTTATCGGCTTGTTATCATTTCCTAACACTAAAATGCTTAAATGATTAAAAAATGAAATTATTTTGGAAACCGCACAGGAGTCGTGTTCAGGAACTTGTTTTACGATTACACCTACATTAGAAAAATTTTTAGTTCTGATATATTCAAATCCCATATTAATGACATGCAAGTAACCGTCACAAGGTGATTTATACATTGGTCCCAGGGGGTCATTAAAAGTTTCAATATCCCAACTTTCTTGATCTGACCTAAGTAGTCCTGAAATATTGTACAAAGTGTCATGATAATTCTCTGTGCAGCAGAATCTACGCCCATTAACAAAACATTCAAGTAAAGAAATGGAGAAATTAGATAATGGCTTTTTATTTTGATCTAATAACCTACCAGTAATTTGTATGACTTCCGGTTTATTTGATTGTGCAAAAATGTTGACTTGTATAGAGAACAACAGAATCGTTATTAAATAATAAGAAAACGAAAAAAAAGAAGGCGAAGATAATATTTGAATCCTTTTGTAAATTATTGATTTGTAAGTAGTAAATAAATCAACATTAAATATATATATGAAATTTCCTTTCATTAATATCTTATTATAGTTTAAATAATGGTGGTTTTTGCATACCTCATAAATGGATTATTTAAATGATAAGTGTATTATTTACTTCTATCTTCTATCATCAAAGTTACAGTGTTTTCAAGCCGAAGTCAAGATCTTTTTGACCAAGAATGGGAACAAATCGGTTATTTTCAGGATAAAGCAGCTTTACAATACATAATTAGGATGGAAATGGAAACATACTAAGAATCGGTTTGTAATACTATCCATTCCAACTGGTCAAAATTCACTTGACTTCGGCTTTATTTTGTCGTACCTTTCATTATATAATTGACCTTTTGGAATTTAATTCCCAATTTTTTACCAAATCCTAATCTTATGAAAATATTAATCTTTTCAGCAGCATTTGTCTTTTTGTTCTTCATACATCATAACAAATCATATTCTCAGAAGCTAAAAGGGGAAGATGAACGAATTATTATTACTGTGGACAGTGTTGAAAGGGCAGATTCAAGTTATACATATGGTTCACCTAGCGAAGGCAACGATTTTATCTTTATTAATATTACTGTGGTTGAAAAAAGGGACCTAAAAATTAAAAATGAAGAATTAAGATTAACTAAGACTCAATTAATTGATGATATAGGCGAGACTCACAGTGCAAGTGAGGAACAATTAAACATTACAATCCCCGAAAAAAAAACGGGATATTTGCTGTTTGAAATGCCCAAGGATGCAATACCTGTTCAGCTGAACTATTTTTACCAATATAGGGAAGAGTCTCCCAAATCCCAGGAAATAAAAATAGGACAAATAGATATAATATTATCATGATTGGCTATCATGGTTCAAGGGGAATTAAGGAACAAGTTTTGATAATAAATTAATAAAAGTCTTACATGTGATGGATTGCAGTAGTGCAGTTTATTTAGTAGTTAGACAAAAAGCATAAAAATAGGAGGGATTTAAATGAAGATTAAGATTCTCTTTATTATTGTAACGTTGTTGTTTATTGGCATGTGCAATATAGTTCAGTCCCAAAAGACTCAAAATTCAAAAGAGAAAAAACTTACCATTGATGACATCATGAACTTAAAACAATACGATGTTGATGGTGCTATTACGGCAACATACACAGATGTGACAGTTGAAGAGGTTCGACAACAGATTGACGAAAATACTGAAAAAGCAGCTAGACAATTTGGATTTGTAGGAAAAGCGTTAAATTGTGGAGCTTTGGATGATCTTACCAGGTTATATGGCAACAAAGACAATAGACTAAATCTAGAAGAAGTAATGTCATTAAAAAGTGCCGATATTTATAGAGCAGTTCTGTTGAATAAATACAAGAATATGTCGGTTGATAGTATAAATGCGCTTGAAGTGAATGATGTTATAGCACGGGGAGTTCAGGTTTTGGGGGAAGAACTCTCGATGGTAATTGATAAAGGAGATCCCTGTGGTATAAATCAATACAGGACAAATGTGCAATTTGGTGAATCTCCACATATACAAATCAATAATACCTGTACTGTTTTTAAACTCCTCTTGGAAGAGCTGCATAATGAACATGTAAATGTTCGCATAGAAGCCATAAGGTCGATTGGTAAACTCGAACACACGAGCATCGTGGAGCCACTCATCAATACACTTTCTGACGAAAGTATTGACGTGAGAAAGGAAGCTTTAGAGACTCTTAAGAAGATAACGGGAAAAGATTTCGGTATGGATTCAACAGCTTGGTTGAATTGGTGGGCAAATAGAAATGAATTGAGGTAGTGTAAAGAACTTTTTGTAAAAACAATTAGCTGCGTAAGGTCTAAACAACCGAGGGTTTATAAAACTCAAAGGTTGTATAGGCCGGTTTGAACGGGCCGGCCCGCATGCCCGCTCGTGATCGCGCCGTTAGTTAACATAAAGAAAGGCGACCAAAGGTCGCCGTACATATTCGTGATTCCGGTGCGACTCGAACGCACGACCTACAGCTTAGAAGGCTGTTGCTCTATCCAACTGAGCTACGGAACCGGACAAAAGATTCTGATTCTGATGTAAGAATCCAATTATCAGCACACAAAGTAAATACTGATGTAAAGCTTGCAAAAATAACAAAAATCGAATTTCTGATAACTTATTATTCCATTTTTCTAAACCGATTACTGAACACCGATTACCGGTTATCGTTTGTACTCCGGTGGATTTGACCAATTTCCTCCCCCTGCCCCCTCCAAAGGGGGATATCTCTACTCCAATTCCACAAATACTATATTTTATTCCCTACACCCTACACCCAACACTCACCAGTCACTTGTCACCAGTCACCAGTCACTTCTTCATCTTCTCCACCTCCGCTTTCAACGCATGCACCTGCTCTTCCATCACCTTCGTATCCGTAACATCGAACTGAATGCCCAGCAGTCCGGTTTTGCCCGTGGTGGCCAGCATAAACGGCATCTTGGTGGTGTTGAGATAACGTGATCCGCCCTTCATCTTTTCCAGATGCAGGTATGTTTTCTCACCGCTATTGACAATCTCAAGCTCCTGGGCCCGCCAGCTGTCCACATCATCATCGGGGTGATTGTCGTAATCGCTCGTTCCGATGATCTGCTCGGGAGTTTTATTATATACCGATGCCACAGCAGTATTGACCACAACAAACACACCATTCTCATCCTTCAGGAAGATCTTGGCAGGTACCTTGTCGAGTATGTCAATCAGCAGTTTCCGGTGGCTCTCAATGGTTTTCGTCATCTCCCGTGCCTCCATCTCCATATTTTTGATCCGTGAAATGCTCTTACTGATCCCGAAGGTTCCGATAATCTCTCCCTGCGTGTTGGTAAGCGGCATCTTGGTGGTGTTCACCCAGCTCACCCGGCCGTCGTCCATGACTTCCTTCTCTTCAAGGTCAATGATGGCTTTTCCTGTTTTTATAATGTTCTGCTCATCTTCATATGCCGGACGCGCGTGCTCATCGGAGAAGAAGTCGTAATCTGATTTTCCGATCAGCTCCTCGTCCTTTTCAAGGCCGAACAGCTTGAGCATCGATTTGCTGAAGCGGATAAAACGGCTTTCTTTGTCTTTAAAATAGATACATTCAGGAACGTTGTTAAGCAACGCCTCCAGAAGTGCTTTTTCATCCTCAAGTTCCTTTTGTTTAATTTTAATTTCATCAGCCATCTTGATAGCTTCAATTTCTTTTTGTTTAATGTCTGTTATGTCAAATTGGACACCAAACAGACCTGTGATCCCCATATGCTCGATATAAAAGGGTTTCTTTATGGATCTTACAATCAATCCGTCACCTTTTGAAGGATCACCTTCTTCATAAGCCAGGGTTTTACCGGATTGAATGATCTCCTGTTCACGATTGAAGAATTCTGTAGCTTCTTCGCTGGGGTAAAAATCAAAATCGGATTTTCCCAATATTTCTTCCACCGTTTTATTGTAATTATCGGCTACAAGCTTATTGGCAATAATAAACCTTCCCTTATCATCCTTCAGAAAAATTTTCTCGGGAACTTCATTCAGCACTGAAATGAGAAGTTTGCGGTAATCCTCCAGCTCCTTCATCATTTGGTGATTATGTTCCGCCTCTTCCTGTTTCAGCCTTTCCATCTGCTCATGTGTGGCCTGTAATTCCTCGATATTCTGCCGGAGTTCCTCATCCTGGGCCTTCATTTCCTCGGCCTGCTGCTGGAATTTTTCCAGGAATTGCGAGGTCTGCTGGTGCAGCTGAACCGTTATCAGGGTTGCGGTAATGCTCTCTGCCACTTTTTCAACAAATTCCACTTCGTGCGGCCTGAAATCGTTAAATGAGGCCATCTCGAGCACGCCAAGCACCTCCTCGTCCTTCATCAGCGGAACGATCATCAGGCATTTCGGTTTTGCTCCCCCAAGTCCGGACGATATTTCAATATAATTTTCGGGAATCCTGTTCAGCAGCACGGTTTTCTTTTCCAGCACACAATTACCGGCCAGTCCCTCTCCCACATTGATCCTTTTCTTCAGAAATTTCTGCCGGTCATAAGCATAAGCCGCTACCAGATTGAGATATTTTGTTCCCTCATCCTCCTCAATCAGGAAGAGTCCGCCCTGGTTAGCCGACAAATACTGAATGATACTCCGGGTGATGTTTAAGGAGAGCTTTTCGAGATCATGGTTATCTGTACGCAGAATGTCATTGAACATGGCTATTCCATGCGTGGTCCAGCTCCTGATTTCATCCTCCTTTTTGCGTTTCTCTTCTCCTTCCCGTTTCAATACAAGGCTTTGTTTCAGGCTGTTCATGGAAATGCCGTAGTGATCGTTCTCGTCGATTACCCGAAAGTCGAGATCGATATTGCCTTTCCCCATTTCGGATAAAAAGGTTGAGGATTCCTGAATGCGTGCACTGAGCTTGCCAACGGCACTCACGGCCTCTGCTAATTCATCGCCTGAACCGGTATCCATTACCTGAACCTTTTCACCTCTCGATAAGGATACGAGGTAGTTTCTGAGGCCAATTAGCCGGTTAGCTATTGCATTGCTGGTAATACCCGCCATGTAATAAAACAATCCCGCAATAAGCAAGGCAATTCCGAACACAATCAATACAAACCTGTGCGCAGAGACCAGTGCTTCTGACCTGTCGATCTGGGTAACCAGAATCCATGGCAGATTCTGAATCTTCAACGATTGATAATAACACAGTACACGTTCTCCCGTCTCGGTGGTATACTGCGCCAGATCTGCCTTCCCATTAACTGCATTGTTAAATGCCAGCGGATCAACCGACTGTATCAGGGCAGTGGTGCCTGTCCTTTGGGCATGTGTGAGCGTTTCACCATTATAAGCATTTCTTTTAAGCTTATGCAGATATTTCGGACGATCTGAAGTAAACCCCGGATCATTACAGCGGTAAAGCATATCAGTGCCAATCAGTAATGCCTTCAGGCTGGATCCGGTGAAATCGTCTGCCTTCTCAACGCTGAGTAAATTATCCAGCACGGAGGTATTCACTGCAAAAATAACTGCTCCCAGTAATTGCGGTCCGTTGAATACAGGGGCCGATATGAATAAGTGCGGCTGATACAGGGCAGGGATGTAAAGCGACGCATCGACGAACGCAACAGAACCTTGCTCCTTCTGGCTGATGGCATTCTTAAAGGCCAGACCAAGGCCACTGTTTTTATGTGGCCCGTTGAAAAAATTGGTGGCAAAATCAAGATTCTTCTGCATGGAATAGGTAAGATAACCCGTCTTGTAATCCACAAAAAGTATGTCGGTTATACCCCATTGACGTGCAAACCCGAGTATTTCGGGATGATACTGGGAATGTGTGTAACTATAGGTGCTTCCGTCATCGGCCTTGCTGAGCAAGCCTTTTGCTCCCCATGGTTTCGGATTTCCTGCAAGATACAGGAACTGCAATATCCTTTGTATACTATCAGCCGGCAGCAAAGCAGACAAATTGATTTTGTCACCGGTGACATCTTCCAGCGCAGGAAGGATTTCAGCTGTATAGTATCCCTCAACTATGGTATTCAACTTTTCTGCCTCTGAAACTGCCGGGGTAAAATAATTATCATTTTCAATATTCAGGAATGATCCGCTCAACTGATTGAAGGCTTCCACCATATGCCTGTCAGTTGAAAATGATTTTAGCTGCTGACTGATATGGACAAAATAATTCTCGATATATTTTGATTGTACATCAGACAAAAGTCTGAGTTTGTCATTAACCTCCCGAACGGTTATCCTGCTCTGAAACAGGTTGATCATGGACACCATTAAACCTATGGCAACAACTGCTCTCAGAAAAAAATTCAACCTTACTTTCAGTTGTATATTCCAGGTACGTGGATCAAGTAAGAACCTTAACCCTTGTTTGACCGGGATCGCTGCCTTATTTTCTGCTGAACTGTTCATAAAATATTGCTTGGTTACTCAAGGTTTGTTAATAAGTGATGTACGAGATATTGATAACCGGTGTTACCAAAACAGGAAAGATAATGAAATTAAGAGAAAAAATAAATATACTGCCGAATGCCCGAAAATAAAAGTATTGATTTCTATCTTTAAAAATGATAAAAAAAATTACATTTGCGGTCGGTCTGAAAAAATATTGCAAGAATGAGCAAAAAAAATATCGAAGAAAACCATACCGGATTTCACAGCGTTGAAAATGCGCTGAGCCGCACAGAACATTATATTGAAGAGAACCAAAAAAGCCTTACGATTATTATACTTGCAGTTGTGGTTGTTGTTGGCGGATATCTCGGGTATAAGAAATTTTATCTCGAACCTGCCAATCGTGATGCTCATGCAGCCATGTATTTTGCCGAGCAGTATTTCGAACAGGATTCTTTTCAGCTGGCTCTTGATGGTGACGGCGCAAATTATGGTTTCCTCGATATTATCGACGAATACAGCGTTACTAAGGCCGCCAACCTGGCCCACTATTATACCGGTATCAGTTATCTCAGGACCGGTGAGTATGAGAGTGCCATTGAACACCTTGAAAAGTTTGATGCCGAAGACATCATGGTTGCCTCAGTAGCCCTTGGGGCCATAGGTGACTGTTATCTCGAACTCGACGATAAGGAAAAGGCTGCATCGTTTTATCTGAAAGCCGGACAACGTAAAAAGAATTCCTTTACCTCTCCGATCTACCTGAAAAAAGCAGGATTGGTTCTTGAGGATCTGCAACAGTATGAGAAGGCGCTTAAAGCCTATCAGACCATTGAAAAGGACTACCCTGAGACCGAAGAGGGAAAACTGATCAAAAAATACATCACAGCGCTAAAAGTCAAAATGAACTGAATGCAGGTAAATGAAGCATGGCCACTGCTCAGAAAAATCTGTCATCTTATGATCCGGGGGATGTCCCCAGTGCCCGGCATTTGAAATTCGGTATTGTTGTATCCGACTGGAACCAGGAAATTACTCATTCCATGTGCGATGCGGCGGTTAAAACGCTGATCAGCCATAAGGCTAAAAACGAGAACATTTTAATCAAGCACGTACCTGGAAGTTTTGAACTTACCCTCGGAGCCAGATGGCTTGCCGAGACCAATGACTTTGATGCAATCATTTGCATCGGCTGCGTAATCCAGGGAGAAACCCGGCATTTCGATTTCATTTGCCAGGGAGTTACACAGGGGATTGTACAGCTCAACCTCACACATGATGTGCCGGTTATCTATGGGGTACTTACCACCAATACGCTTGAACAAGCCAGGGACCGTGCCGGCGGACGGCATGGCAATAAGGGCGATGAAGCTGCCATCACCGCTATCAAAATGGCATCGTTGAAAAAGGAACTCGAATGACGATAAATGCATCAAAGATGTATAAAGAAAAAGATTTTGAGGATATTCGGCCCTATTTTGATGAAGAGATTAATCCTGCCCTGAACAGAATCATACAGGTCCCCGAATTCGGGAAAATTCTCGAATTCCTTTTCCCCGACAGAGATAAGAACCGGATCATTGAAGAATTATCACAGATTTTCACGGCACTGGATTTTCAGAAGCGGTTCATGCATCCTCTCGTCAATTCCATTGTTAAGAAGACATCAAAAGGTTTGACCACCAGTGGTTTTGATCATTTGATTCCGGGAACACCGTATCTCTTTGTGGCCAATCACCGCGATATTGTTCTGGATTCTGCCATGCTGCAGGTGGTTTTATTGGATCACGGGCATGAAACCTCTGAAATTACTTTCGGAAGCAACCTGATGACAAACCAGTTCATCATTGATCTTGGCAAGGTGAACAGAATGTTCAAGGTTTACCGTGGCGGTAATCGCATGGAACTTTTCAGAAATTCCCAGATTTTATCTGCTTACATCAGGTATACCATAACACACAAGAGAACATCCGCCTGGATCGCACAACGCAATGGCCGTACCAAGGACGGAAATGATAAAACCGAATCAGGGCTTCTTAAAATGTTCAACATCAGCGGTACCTCCGATTTCAGGGAGTCGTTCGAAGAACTAAACATCGTTCCTCTTGCCGTGTCTTATGAGTACGAGCCCTGCTGTGCCTTCAAAATAAAGGAAATAATCTCTGCGGCCAAAGGCATCCCTTATCAGAAGGAACCACAGGAGGACCTGATGAGCATAATTACCGGTATAACACAGCAGAAAGGCCGCATTCATCTTGCTGCCTGTGCTCCGTTGAATCAGTTATTGCCCGAAGCCGATGCAATGATGAATTTCAATGATAAGATAAATAAACTGTCCGCCCTGATTGATGATTCCGTTTACACCAGCTACCGGCTCTGGCCAACCAATTATATTGGCTGTGACCTGCTGAGCCGTTCACGGAAATTTGCACGGCACTATTCTCCGGTTGAAGAGGAAGAATTTATGACCTATATGAATAAAGAACTTTCTGTTTTCACCGGCGACACTACCCTGCATAAGGAACTGCTGCTGAAAATCTATGCCACACCAGTTATCAATGCCGGTCTGGCTGATTAATCACCCTGCCAGGCGCCCATGTTGGGATTTTCATCTGATGAAACCGGATTACCCCAAAAATCCATTCCATCGTAATGTTGAATAGGTTTTCCCGCTTTCAATCCGGGAGATCCGGGTGCCAACCCGAACCAGGAAAGTGTTGTCAGCGATTCAGGTTTCATATCGGACAGCATTTGGTTACCCGGAAGAACCAGTAACGGATCTGCCTGAACCGGATCATGATCTGCGTTTTGTAAAGGCTGCTGTTTGTGCGAACCGGAATGACAGGCCGACCAGTAAAGGTTATGGTTAAACACTGCCCGGGTATAGTTACCGCCAACAAACCTTTCTGTTTCACCGGTAATCAGGAAGATATTGTTTTCAAAAATAAAACCTTCATAAGCGCCGGGTTCAAAATTTACGCCCAAACCGTATGATGATACGATGGTATTGTTATAGGCATGGAAGTTTTTCATGGGCTCAGCCGCCGGATCACACCACATAAATATACCGGCATGGCTGTTCTTGCTTCCGTCGTTATAGCTGATGTTGTACCGGGCAATGTTACCCGACCATTCCGTTGCTCCTGCGTATTGAAATATACCATAACCGGCGCCTTCATTAAAGGCCGACAGGTTATACTGCA
>Ga0299915_10003494_pt1 | contig 11365 bp, 10 predicted proteins | sample RVTome_13_FD_200263 | JGI IMG/M metagenome (GOLD analysis project Ga0299915, IMG submission 200263) | Soil microbial communities from uranium-contaminated site in the Upper Colorado River Basin, Wyoming, United States - RVT92D227 (version 2) ... | reverse complement strand
CTTAAGGCGGCCCCCAGTCATGGTCCGTTCTCCTGTATCCACCAGGGTTACACGCCAAGGTTCGACATTGTGCTGATGTACCTTCATCTTGTTGTTTACCATATCAAAGGTAACATCAGACATATGAAGGAAATAGTTAGCAAAATATTCTTTTATAAGGTAGCCTTTGTAGCCCAGGCAAATAATAAAATCATTGAAACCATAATGCGAATAAATCTTCATAATATGCCATAAAATAGGTTTTCCTCCAATCTCTACCATGGGCTTAGGCTTAATATCAGTTTCTTCGCTAAGCCGTGTGCCAAATCCACCAGCGAGTATCACAACTTTCATAGTACTCCTTCCTATTATACAAGAGTCCGCAGAGACCAAGCTATTGTATCTATCTATGTTCAAAAACGTTTAGCCATAGCGGAAAATCATCTATTAATTTAATAAAAACGCATACTTGCGCAAGAAATCCCTCCCTACTCTGGAAATCGCACCATAAGAAAAGTGAGAAGGATTCATCAGGGACTTGAAGTCCTCCTGCAGGCGCTCGTCTTCATCAGAATAAGTAAGTTTTCCTTCAAGCCTATCTATCATTTCTATAGCTAAATCTTTTATATCTTCGGGTGAATTTTCAACTACCTGAATATCATGCTTGACAAATAAATAATCTTCTCGGAAATTACCTATAGGCGAGGATAATATTTCCTTGAAACTAAGGTAGCGTTTCTCTTTTAGAGACCATATAAGCTTGGGGATACCGATATCATCGGGTCCATAATACAAAACCACCGAAAACGTTAACGCTATGTTAGCGATTGCGGCCGAAACTCCAAATACGCTTGATAAATTTGATAACCCTGAGCTGCTTCCTAAATAAAACTTGCAGCTCGCGCAAAGAAAAACATCCATCCAATCACTTTTAATATCGAGATGAGCATAATCAATAATATTCTTCATGGCGGGAATAGGCTTCATTGATTTATCCCCCATTCGGATCACCCACCCTCCTCTTCTAACAATTTCTTCCATGGCAGGGATGTAACCATCTACATCAGCATCACGACTCACCTGACCCTGCTTAAGACCTAGTTGACCGCCTTCCCGGCAATGGACACAAACAAACCATGCATCTCTTGGAATTCCTAGTTCATGAAGTACCGACCAACCGCGCTCACGATCAGAATCAGTCAAAGATAATACTGGCGGCCGACCATGATATCGCTTCTGTATTTCCGGCCAGGCCGTTCCGGTGTAATCGCCGCAGAAATATTTCTCAACGTTGTACCTGACAAGCTTGCTCCTTTGCAAAGGTCCTAAAATAAAACAGAGAAATGGGTTTTCTATGACATGTATATGCTTTTTCCAGTAGCCCAGGACATCCGGATTCGCCACCTTTTTACGAGGTGCCAACAATATTGAATGATATGGAGGGTGCAACCCCAAAACGGCCTCTTTGAGATACAACTCCACTTCACCTACCAAATGACCAACTGCAGCTATATGCACAGGGAGGAACTTAATATTCATGATCCGGCATATGGGATACGCTAATAACCCCATCAATCGTCCTACGACATAAGAAACCGCTTTCGCAAAAAAGGAAGCAAGGCCTTCCGTCCTGATAATTTTAAAAACGTTGTGTGTGAAGTACTTTAAAAAAGTCATCATTCAATCAACCTTCACAAGCATGCCACTCCTTACGACACCGGCACCATACTAAAAATACTATTGGCATTAAGACAATGTTTGAAATCAAATAACCAAATGACATCCCTATGACTGAATAGTACTGCCCAAGGAAAAAAGTGGAAGAGCCTATCAATAATGCAGACAAAATTGATATCAACATGAGAGGTTCTTTTTTATGCGCTCTTAAATAAACGGATAAAGGCATCGATATTGTTATTATAAGCTGTGCCAATAAAAACAATCCCGTTGGCAAGGGAGAAATCATTCGGGCAGCAAACTGCTTGGCTATGGTATAGTCAAGCGTATTCAATATACATACCAAGACCCAAATCATCAATGCCATAAAAGCGGTGAGACCCGCAATTATTTTCACGACTGTCCATAGTTGTTTATCAAGTTCGTCGAATTTTTTGTCGGCAACAAGCATACCAAATACCGGGACACGTGGTGAAAGCCAGGCCGTTGAGATCGCGCTTATCATGCCGACGATACTCCATGTCATACCCATTTGACCGGCAACAACAGGCCCGTGATATTTAAACAGAACAGGGATAAAAAGGGAAAAGCAAAAATATCCGCTTATCCACGATACTGCAATTCTCCATTGCATGGGTAACATATCCTTGCGCCATTCGATTCTTGGACCATCCGGCTTTGATAGCAGTAACGTTCTTATGAAAATCCAATAACGTTGCCTCATGAAGAACAGTGCACATGCGAGAGTAACAATCCCCGAGATTGAAGCAGTCCAGAGGTCGGCACCGGCAAGTATTGCGATCCAAATGCTCGTGCTTGTTAAGGCGCCTTGAAAAAACCGGAAAGTGTAAAGGTTTGCAACCTGATTACAACCTTCAAGTAACGACCAAACCGGTACTAAACATATCGTTAGCCCTGTTATAAAGCATAAGAGAAACCATGGTGAAATCCAGTCAATACCAACATCAGGAGAACTTGAAAAAAAAATATATCCTCCCACACCAAGACCGACTGCCACTAAAATGCCCCCTATCGAATACCATTTGGAGGCGATGTTGGCTATACTGACAAGGCGTGAAAGAGAATCTCTATCGCCTGTAATATTCCCGGATTCATCCATATTCAATCTTGACCATTCATGGCTCGCAAATTGAATAATAACCGTACCAAGCCCCAATTCAGCGAATATCTGAAGAGCTAAAATCGATGCAAATGTATAATAGTATCCTTGAAGTTCGGGGGTGAACCTTGTTGCAATAAGAACAGCGGTAACGGGTCCTGCGCAAAGACCCCATATTCTTGCTAATAATCCGAAAAATACAGCGCGATCGACTTCGAAACGTCTCAAAATATCTCGAAGCGTAACACGGACTGACTGAATAATTCTCTTCACTTTTATAAATATTTCGGCGGTAATAGGGGAATACTCTATAAGCTTCCTGTTACAAAATGATAGTTTTTCTCGCAAGATCGACTAACTTCTTGATGTTGTCTGTTTAGAATGGAGGTATGCGTTTATCTGTTTCGTTGATATCTTGATATCCTTTATATCCTGCTTCGTAAGTCTGTTTGATGCCCTCTTCAATATCTGTAAAAATGAGGTCCGGCATTAATTCTTTCAGACGCATATTATTAAATCCGTTATCCACCTTTTGTTTAGTCCTCTGTCGCGAATCTACATGCAAAACATTAGGCGCAATGCGGGTTATTATGTCCAAAACATCTTTAAACGTATAACTTCTACCACTGGCTATATTAACAACACCACTGTATGGGTGGAAAAATAAACGACATACAATTTTGACCATGTCTTCAATAAAAATGAACTCGCGCTGTTCGTTCCCGTCACCCCAGAGCGTGATTTTTTCTCTGTGGAGAGCAGCTTTAACAAACCCTGCAGGACCATAGGTTCCACTGGGATCATTCGGACCATAAATCAAAGGAGGACGAAGGATTAGAAGCGCGTCCGGTATCCGACTGCTCAAAACCATACGCAATAGGCATTCAGAAGCATATTTAGCAACTCCATAATATGAGGTCGGAAAAATAACCGTATCTTCTATGATCGAGTCATTGTGAATATCTTCGCCATAAACGGCGGCAGAACTAAAATAAACGAGACGCCTCACGGGATAATTATTGATGACGGAGCATAAATTAGTAATCATGCTGAGATTCTGGGCAAAAATATCTACAGAGTCCCCAATTTGCCTTTTGATGGCTGCACACATGATCACACCGGTATTCAAATCAAACAGTTCAGAGAGGGTGGATGCGTGATCTTTTTTCGTCAAATCAAATTCTGGATAAGATCGGCCAGAAATTCTAAGCTCTGGGAACTGCTGCCTGAAAAACGCTGTCAGACGGCTTCCAATAAAGCCCGTATGGCCGAGAATGACAATGTGTCGAATCTCGTTTCGACAGAATGGATTATTGCAAATCGGCAAATCTTTCATCTTTCATCAACCCCCAATTAATGGGGCCGCTTCCCCACACACAAGGCAAATAGATAGTGCGCCATGGGGCAAAACCCAGTATGGACAACTTCATCATTCATGGAAAAAATGAAGGATTCATAGAAATATTTCTGCATTAGCGCCTTGAGCTGGATATGATCCTTGCAATTGACATGGCCTTGCTTGCTCAACTCGCTTGCATAGATCTGAGACTGAAGGGATGGCGTCCCAATAATCAGTATTCCCGGATTGTTAAGCGACTTAATGATATTCACTAAGAATAACTTCTTCACGATATTCGGCCAAATCTGCCATATAGCCTCGCTGATCTTAGTAAGGCTGATTCAGATTCGATAAAACATAGTTTCTTATATATCAAGGGATCTGTAAGGTCATGTGTCCCAAACGCCATAATGTTACTTTTTCAGTCATCTCCCATATCTGGAAAGCATTACTGGTCACAAATATTTTTCACAAAGCTTAAGTGTTGCTGTCCCCGGCCAAAGAAGCGTTCAAAATACTTGCATTTTATTACATCATCAGTCCGGAGGTCATTTTGCGCAACAAGTTTACAAACCTCGCTTATTGCATGTGCTGCATCAGGACAGCAATCAAATAGATGTTCTTCAAGCTTCTGCAAGGTCTCAATAATAATTGGCAAGGCTTTGCTATCTTTATTTATTACAAATGAAACCGTGAGTGATCGAAGAGAATCACAGAGAGAGTAAAGATATCTGTTCAATGCAGGATTTCTTTCTCCATACACCTGCGTGTGATCAACTAAATTATGTAGTAATAACCAATACTGTTCTTTCGCAATATTTGAAAATCGCCGGGCGTCGCCGTATAATTCTTTGTACCAACGCCAATCGCAAAAAATCTTAGGCGAAGAATTATATACATCGAACTCTTTGTCTATAGCAGTAATCGCATCGTTAATGCTGAGCGTAGTACCAATCGCAGCTGGATTGAGGATGTTATCAACAATCCAATCGTCCTTTCTGCGGCTCATACCAGAGAGTTTTTCCAGATGAGGAGAAAAAACGGGAAGCAATACCGAGATAGCCTGTTTAATTGAATTACATTCTCTAATGAGCAAATTGCCCACCAGATATCGCAAATTTTCCGAAAGATCAGAAACCGGATCAATGCAAGTGATAATAAGGACTCCGCCTGGTTTTACAAAGCGACTCACTGTCTTGAGCACCTCGACTGGATTGCGTTGTCCCGTCAACATCCCTTCACAAATGACGATATCGTATATGGCATCGCCTTTAAAATCCTCAATGATGGAGTGATATATTTCTATGTTTTTATTCCACTGAGGGAATTTCGAAAGAAGGTTTTGGGTGTCTTCAATGCCTCGTGGGTTACCATCAACCATATGGTATATAGCTGGGGAAAAACTTGCGTTTACAATTGAGTTATAACCAGACCCCGGTCCAATTTCAAGAATCGTTTTACCAGTAAAAAAACTTGGGAGAAGACCAAGTTGATAATACAATCCCTTTCTTCTCTGGAAATGCCTTTCCAAGTCCGATATGTCTTGCCTCACAGGTGAAATATGATGTTTCCCGTAAAACTCAATGAATGAATCCATTTCCTCTCCTCAAGCATAAAAATGTATCTGTCATGCTGAACAAATCCTTACATCTGGCAAGGGTGAAATAAACCGTCCACCCTCCTCCAGATATCGGACATGTCGCTTCATAATTGAATCTGCATAGTTCCATGCAAGAATGATAATATAATCTGGGCGCCGATGATAAATCTCATTAGAGGGCACAACCGGGATGTGTACCCCCGGACTAAGAGTCCCATGCTTCACGGGATTATCGTCAAACAATACTGAAATACTATTCTGTAGCTTAAGATTATAGAGCAATGTTGTAACTGTAGCAGAAGCCCCATATCCGGCAATTTTCTTGCCTTGGCTCATAATTTCATTGATCAAATTTGTCAAATTGGTACGACAGGCATCAATCTTCTTAGCAAACTCCCGGAATACTTGTGGATGGTCAAGACCGAGGGCGATTTCGAGGGCATGCTGCTTCTCTATTGATTCTGAAATTTGGCGCGGACCTCCGATTTTTTGAACAAATCCCCTGATGGATCCTGCCTTCGTCGGAATACCCTGCACATCAAAAAGATCCAGGCCACGCCGTTTGAAAAAAGAGGACAGAGATATTACTGAGTGATAACTAAGATGTTCGTGATAGATTGTGTCGAAGAGCATCTTCTGAACAATATCGGCAAGATTTGACACTTCAAAAATAAAGACTCCATCATCCTTTAATAGCTCCCTGATTCCATCGGAAATCTCCCCAAGGTTATCGGCATGAGCAAATACATTATTAGCCGCAATTACGGAAGCAGTGCCATGTTTTGAGTACAATTGCTTCGCAATATCCATAGAGAAAAAAACTGCCAGAGTCTCTATGCCATTCTCCGTTGCATTTCTAGCAATCGTCAAGGCAGGATCAACACCGATCACACGCATGCCTTTATTTTTAAAAAACCTGAGGAGAGAGCCGTCATTACTCCCGATCTCAACAACAAGCGATCCTTCACGAATCGCGAAGTCTGAAACTATATTTTCGGCGTACTGCCGAAAATGCTCAACAAGCCCTAATGAAACTGAGGTCACATAGGTATAGTTTCTGAATAGGAGTTCAGGATTTACAACATCGCATAGTTGCAAATGAGAACAGTCCCTGCAAAAATATAGATCCAGGGGGTAAAGCTCCTGCTGTATTGCCTTATTAGACTCCGATACATAGGCATCGGCAATTGGCGTAGGCAGATAAGGTACTACAAGTTCTAACCGGCTGCTATCACAAAGCCTACAGGTTGTTCGATGATATATAGTATTCATATTATCCGTACCTCTTCAGAGATTTCTTATAACTTACATACCAGAGATGGCTGCGCCTGCAGAGAAATGCCTCCATCGACGATAATATCCTGGCCAGTTATGAAAGATGCAGCCGGACTACACAGAAAAGCGATTACATCAGCAATCTCCCTGGCAGTCCCCATGCGGCCAAGGGGTGTTATCTTACTGTAGAGTTCATATAATTGTGAGTTCTGCCGATAGTACTCCTTAGATTCTTCCTTGATGAAAACACTCGGCGAAACTGTATTAACCCTGATGCCATACGTCCCAAGCGTCATTGCATAATAACGGGCCATTTGGTTCAATCCAGCTTTAGCCACATGATAACCCACAGGCTGTTCTTCTGCAACCAGATGACTCACAATCGAGCTAACAAGCACTATCGATTTGCAGCCATCATCGCAAAATTCTGAAGCCAATTGCTCAATAATCCTTTTTGTTGAGTCAAGGCTCGTTGCTATTTCTCCTTCCCACGCATCCCCTTCGCCTCTAAAACGTTGTGTGAAAACAAGATTGCTCAGTTTCCCTCGCTGGACAACTTCAGTTAAAATCTTAAATAAGGATTGTCTATCCATTAAATCTAATGTCTTATAATGGACTTTATTTGAGACCGCATTTTCATTCTGTGGTGGATGTTTTCCTATAACGGAAACGGCATGCCCCTGGCTGTCAAATAGCCGTACAACCTCCTTACCGATCCCCCTAGTTCCTCCTATGACAAGACTATGAATCAAAGTCGGTCTCCATTAGGCATAACGCCTTGCCATGATGAAAAGTCCCACACACTGGCATCGCTTTCATCTGGAGCCCATGGAGCATACTCTGTATCGGAGCGGCTAAACGGTCCATTCGTAGTTTCATGAAAAATGAATCGATCCGATATGACCAAAACCGTGTGGTAAATCGGTCGATCGATCCTAAAAAAGAATCTGCGGCCCGAAGAGTATTCCCCAAGTTCAATACGCTCGATCACTGTTCCTTCCTCATCGAATAACACGATATCGGCGCATCCTTCAATAACATGGAATGATTCCGACTTCCCCGGATGCCTATGCGGCTTGATATAAATTCCCTTACCCAACACGATTAACATTTCGTGAAGCCTATCTTCCGGACTGGGATGGGCGCACAATCGCACACGCTTTCTAGCATTCCCATCTGACAGAATCTTAAGATCATCAATATCTGTATTTCCGACACAGATAATGTTATCCGTGGCATATAACACTTCATCGTTTATTTTACGTAAACGCATACATTAACTCCTCAAGGCAAGGTCGCTGGTGGGGAAAATGGACCTGAACTCACCGCCCCGCTCGACAAAATCACGATTTTTGGTTATCACTCTGTTCTCATTTGAAGGGTTCAGACTCAATAGACACAAGCTGATTCCCTGATCGTACAGTGCGGCCGATGACTTGATTTGCAGCCTTGAACCTGGCATGAATAACCCCTGCCTGTTGGGATCATCATCCAAGATATATTCAAAATAATTTTCTAGCCCCATAAGATTTACATATGAACAGGCAAGATGCCCTGCGCCGAACAGGACGATTTTGTTTCCAAACTTCCGATATCCTTCGAGAATCTGTTGGTAATGAGCTCTTTCCAGCGGGAAAGAGTCGAAGTAGTCCAATACTCGATTAATCTCCAGCAACCGATCCTGCTCCGTAAGGGGTAGAGCATGCGTCGCTTTTTGCAGCCGTGCAAGTACCACAAGGGAGTTTTCAAGGGGATAGGCATAATTTTCCATCTGCAGGATTTCAAAACCATTTGATTCAAGACAGACACTAAGGGTGGCAGGAGTAAAATAGAGCACATGCTCCTCCCAAATCGTACTATAATCCTTCAACGATAGAACCGACTTGCAATCAGGTACTTCGAATACAATTATTCCCTCAGGCTTCATAAGCATTTTGAGTGCTCCCAGAAAAGCTTTCACATCGTGTGCATGCTCCAAAATATGCCTAACGACAACGATATCCGCGCACCCATGGCGTTTGCCAATAGTCGCTGAATTTTCCACAGAAAGCCTCTTCTGCACAGTTTCTATTTCTGCCCTCGAACCACCCACACCTAACTCTTCCGGTGCTATACGCCAAACCCAATCAATACCTCTCCTTCGGAGCCGCTCTAGAGTTGTGTCATCCTTGTAGCTCACACCGGCAATAACGGTATCGCTTTTCGATGCCACCATGCCAAGGAGCATATCAGCAAGTTGATCAAGGTGCGCTTCGGGTTCATTGTACGTAATCCAAGAAAAGCGGGGAGCTACCTCTTCAACAGGCGGCGGATCAAGGAGTTGCATTAGGCCGCATGCCAGACAGACACCAAGAGCAAGGTTATGATTATATTCCGGATCTGTCTGATTAAGCATGAATCTGTTGCAAAGTGGCTGAAGTCCCATATCCAAAGTTTTGGCGTGCAATGACTTCCCACAACTGCGGCATAAATAGTTTGATGAAAGTTCATTCATTATATATGGCCGTTATACATCATTCATTTTAATAATACATCGCCCAGCCATCTCTCCAGAACGCATCATTTCAATGGCCTCATTGATTTGTTCCAGAGGGAACTCGTTGGTAATCAAAGGAATCAGTGTCAGCTTCCCGGCCTCCAGCATCCGAATATAGCGGGGGATATCCTCGCTGGGGTTGGTTTCGCCACCATGGGAACCACTTATGCGCTTTCCGAAATGGAGGGGGAGGGAGTAAATGGAGATGTTGTTTCCCTTGCGTGGGACGCCGACCAGCACCACCCTCCCCTTGGGCGTGGTGAGTTCGTAGGCCAACTCTATCATCGCAGGGATACCAGTATTGTCCACTATCACATCCGCAACGCCAGGACGAAGAATTCTCCTTATCTCCTCCCGTAAGTCACAGCTATGAGCATTGATTACATGGGTGGCTCCCATTTCTTTGGCCAGCGCCAGGCGGTTATCGTGCAGATCAACGCCGATTATCGGGTATGCGGAGATCAGCGCTGCCCCCTGTATGACGTTGAGGCCGACGCCACCAGCACCAAGGACTATAATCGCTTCACCCGGCTTCAAGTTCGCGTTATTAACCACTACACCTATGCCGGTTGTGACGGCGCAACCAAACAGGGAGGCAATCTTTCCGTCAAGTGTATGGGAGATAGGCGTTAGGCGGTTTTCCGATATAATAGCGTATTCGTTGAAAGTCGTAATCCACCCGGCATTTACACGGCTTCCCCGCCATTGATAAATGGGAGGGTCGGCCTCTATCCCGCTTCCTATCATCCAATGAAGTATTACATGATCCCCCTGCTTGACTTTCCTGACACCAGCGCCCACATCTAGGACTTGTCCGGATGCCTCGTGCCCTAAAAGGTGGGGGAGATATGCGTCTGGTCCCTTGACTCCGTCAATCTCTCCAAGTTGAGAACCGCAAATACCGCTATAGGCTATCTTGACTAATACCTGGCCATAGGATAGAGCTTCCGGAAGCATTACATCATCTATAATCAGTGGCTGTTTCTGCTCAACAAGGATGGCAGCTTTCATTGTTTTTGGATATGAAGTCATGCTATCGTTACCTGCTACTCAAAAAAGATGAATCCGTGGTCACCCGTATAGCCTGTATGCTTGAACCACCAATCCCACTCTTCAGGGGTGTTAAAGGCCTCGCAAGTGACCTGCCAGTAAAGCAGGTTGGCCTTCTCGGCCTCGTTGCGGTAGGACTCCACACAGATGTAGCGGTGCCGCCTACCGACCCGCTGGATCTCGCGCAGAGCCTTGTATAAGTCATAACAGTGCAGGTTATGCAGCGTATTGATGGAGTAGACAAGATCGAAATGGCCGTCCGGGTAGGGGAGCGAAGCGGCATTGCCGACTTCCACGCGATCCTGGATTTCTTCCTTCGCATGCTGGATGGCGTATTCAGAGATGTCGATACCATGCACCTCAATGCCAGGAATCACCTTGGTGAAGTCATACAAAAGAAAGCCCTTACCGCAGCCAACGTCCAGAATCTTGTCGCCCGCCTTCAGTCCATAGTGCTCCGCCATCGCTCTGGCGACCTTCTCCCAGCGCCCTTCCATGTATCGGTAGCCGCCATAGTTGATGCGGCGATCGCCATCCCAGTAGTCGAAGCCCCACTGCTTTGCCAACTCCGCCGCCTTGGCTTTAGGGTATTCGGGATCATTGACCCTCGCCAAATAGTCGCGCTGGGTGCTTTTGTGAATTACTGACAAAAAATCGACATACGCCATAAAAAGCTCCTATGCGAGATAGGTAAGGTGTTTCGTGAAATACTGCTTTGCTTTGTCGCATTGCTGCCCCAGGAGGTTCTCCGAATCAAGCCCGGCATGAAGCCGCCTCTGCCGATCCTCA
>Ga0299915_10003493_pt1 | contig 11366 bp, 4 predicted proteins | sample RVTome_13_FD_200263 | JGI IMG/M metagenome (GOLD analysis project Ga0299915, IMG submission 200263) | Soil microbial communities from uranium-contaminated site in the Upper Colorado River Basin, Wyoming, United States - RVT92D227 (version 2) ... | reverse complement strand
GGGCGCTCGCGCATCTTGCCCTCAATGAGCGGACGCAGGCTGATGCCGTCGATAGGCTCCACCTGATTGGCGACTTTGAGATTCAGGATGTCGATGATTGTGGGGTAAATGTCCGACGTGCAGCAAGGAATCTCCGTCGATGCAGACTTGCGGATTCTGACGGGCCACTCGATTATGCCCGGCACGCGAATTCCTCCTTCCCACAGGCTGGCTTTGTTGCCTCGCAGCCCTCCCGTAGAGCCGATCGGCGTAGCTCCGTTGTCGCTGCAGAACCAAAGCAGCGTATCGTCGACGAGCTTCATATCGGCAAGGCCGCTGCGGAGTATTCCCATTGCCCGGTCAACGGCGGTGATTTCGCCGAGGTAGTGCTGGTCTGCTTCGGGCAGATTCTTGTAGAGTGCTCTATCTTCGGGGACAGCCACGTGCGGGTTATGCGGTGAGCCGAACCATACCACTACAAAAAACGAACGGCTGTCGTGGAGGGCCTTCTCTATGAATCCGAGCGCTTCTTTGACGATAATTTCGGCGCTTTCGCCTTTGATGGTCTGCGGCGGGGCGCCGTTGCGGGTCAACGGCGGATCTATCTCGAAGAAATTGTCGTGCGAGAGCCATTCCTGAAATCCGCTGTTGCCCGGGTTAACGGGGCAATTGGCTTTTACCGGGCCGAGGTGCCATTTCCCGAAGTGCCCCGTGGCGTAGCCGGCGTCTTTAAGCACCTCGGCTATGGTCACTTCTTCGGGCCGAATCGAGTAGTTGGGCGCGAAGCACCCGAAGCGATTTGGATGACGGCCGGTCATAACGCTGCCGCGCGTCGGCGAGCAGACCGGCGCCGCGGCATAGAAGCGGTCAAATCTCAGCCCCGACGCGGCCATCTCGTCGAGCACGGGCGTCTTTATGATTTTGTTTCCATTATATCCGACGTCGCCCCAGCCCTGGTCATCGGTCATACAAAGAATGATGTTGGGCCGAGCCGCTTTGCCGCCGGCGGACGCCGAGCCATCGCCCACCAGCAGGCTTGCGGCCGCCAAGCCCGCGGCCTTTAGAAAACCACGTCTGTCCATTATTCTTCCCCCATACATAAAACCTGTCCGTCCATTGTTGAAAGGTAGAGCCGACCATTCGCAGCGGCCATGCCGTCCCACACCGGGACGGTGTCGAGTTTGTATTCGGCGAGCTTCTTGCCGTCCGATGCCGAGACTACCTGCAACAGGGCGCCCTTTTTGCCTTTGAGGGCAGCATCCTGGTCGCGGAGCTTTGCCTGAAGCTCGGGATTTTCAGGGTTGAAGAATACCTTCTCCTCATCGACGACATCCGGCGGGCCGGCCACGAAAAGCGTCTTGCCCGCTAAGACCATCGCACGCGGGTGAATTGTCGGGTCGGCGTTGGCCCACTTGAAGCTGATCGCGGTGCGGTCCGCAAGAGGATAGTTCTGGCGGTGCTTCCAGTCGGCGGCGGAGGCGTTTTGCTTCTTCGAGTCGGCGTTCATCCTGGCCTCCGCGGCGACGACGCGCCGAATCGACTCGTCCTCGATCTTTCTGTCGGCAGCGTAGAGCTGGTATTCGAGCACCGACGACTGGGCCAGGTACTCGGGTTTCCGGCCATAGCCATAGACTCCCGAATCGTCGAAGACGAGGATACGGCCGGACGGGACGTACCTGCCGGCCCGGAACCATCCGCCCCAGCCATATACCGTGCTCCTGCCGTACATCCAGTACGAGCGATGAAACCACGAGTCGTCCAGAAAGCCGGTTGTGCAGAATAGATGCGCCCCCTCGCCGGCCTGCTCGGTGACGTCAGACGGGGCGATTTGCTGCCGGTTGCCCCCTAAGTCGAATCGCTGCGAGCGCATATAAACGTGCCGGCCGTCGCTCGAAAGAATATCGGGCAGAGCGACGGGCATGGTCAGACCCTTGACATAGATTTGCAGATTTTCGCCGGTCTGCGGGTCGCGGTCGTCAAGAATGGTCTCGCAAATCAGCCGTCCCGTGCCGGCGTCAAGCTGCACCAGCCGCATACCCCCGTCTAAGAACATCGACCTGCCGGCGACGCAGTAAGCCGAGCCATTTTCGACAAGCACGCTGCCGTGAACGGGCCAGAGTGATTCGATTTGGTCGTATGAGACCGTTCGCCGATCCGCCGGCGCAGCCAGGAAACGCCAGATAAGCTGGCCGTCGGATGCCCGCAGGCAATAGACGCAACCGTCGGCTGACCCGAATAGGACCCCGCCCTGATATATCGTCGGCGGCGAATCGACGCGCCCGCCGGCAGTATAGCTCCAGAGGTTTTTCCCGTTCTCGGCGTCCAGGGCGTGGACGGTGTGCGTATCCACCGAGGCCACGAATAACCTGCCGTCCGCAACAACAACGCTGCTGAGCTTGCCGCCGAGCTTTTTTTGCCACGAGGTCTCTAACTTTGCAGGTACGGAGGCTTGTGTGAATCCGCTGCGTGATGCGTCGTGACGATAGGTCGGCCAATCCTTCACGCCTGCGGCCTCGGCCCGAGCCTTGGCCGCCTTGCCGTATGCGGGGCCGCGCTCCAGCCTGTCTTCGGCCGAGATTTTGGGCAGGTCGTCCCGTGCCGACGCAGGGGCCAGGGCGCTGAGGCCGTTGAGCTTCGACTCAAGATAGCAGCCGCACGATTGAGGCGGCGCATAGACCAGGCCGTTGCACGGCATAATCCCATAAATGCACCCGCCCCGAACCCAATGGTTGGCTGTCCAATGCCCCTTGCGGAAGTCAACGAACTCAATGCCGGTCCTCGATGGCAGCAAATATAAATCGGTGGCCTTGCTCGGATAGCACCGATGATGGAACCAGTAGGTCTCTATGTCCGGCGGAAATTCGTTTTTGACCTGCCCCGTGTGCAGGTCCAGGCCGGTGAATACGCCCGAATCCTTGCCGTTGGCGACCGCGCCCGACCAGACCAGCCCATCGACAACAAGAATATCTTCGGGCGATGCGTGTCCGGAGCGGGGGTGCTTGGCGGTCCAGAGCGTCTTGCCTGTCTCGGCGGATAAACCCGCCATCGACCTGGTCCCGCCCGCAAAGACAATAACGTCGTCCTGCACAACCAGCCTGGGCCCGAAGCTTGTCGGAACAGGGTCGCGCCTGGGTTGCGGTTCGGAACTCCAGAGCTCCGCGCCGCTGTTGCGATCCAGGCCGATTACTTTTTCCCCGTCGTGGAAATATACGCGCTTGGCATCGGCGGTCAGGGTTAGCGGGACTATGCGCTGAGTCTTCTCCCAGAGCGCCTCGCCGGTATCGGCCCGCACTGCCATAACACGGCGGTACATCTCGTCCCAGGCCCAGTCGCGGTTGGCCCGCGTGGTATTGTCCCAGACGTATGTGTGTTTTGGAAAGTACTCATTCACCTTCTTTGCGGATTCGGTGACGACGAGGAACAATACGCCCTGCGAGGCGATCACTTCCTCCGTCGTCTTGCTGTCTTTGTACGTGCGGATAGTCGTGCCGGTCGCTGCGTCAAGGGCGGTCAAGGGGGCGTCCAGTCCGAGCGTAACATAGACCCTGTCGCCTACGGCGACCAGCCGGCGTGTAACCAGAGCCGGTCCGCTCTTGAGAGGCCATAGGTGCGTGAACCACTCAGGGATGGGGCGTTTCCAAAGAATAGTCCCGTTGAACGCGTCCCGCGCGACCAAGAACCATTTCGCCGGCAACTGGATCGATGCCTTTGAGCCTTCGTCCATAATGTAGAAGATCCGTCCGCCCGTCGAAACCAGCGCGCTCATGCTGGCCATGTGGTCGTGGTGCCGCGCCCATCTTGGGCCGCACACCCATTGCAGGTGTCGAGGCGGACCGACGAGAGTATCGTGGGCGACGGGATTGCCGTCCGCATCCCGCCAGTAGTGGGTCCATTCGTCCATCTGCTCCGGGCGAGGCTTGGTGGTCTTTGTCCACTTGTCGGTTTTCTTGATGTAAGCGATGCCGTTCGGCGCGAGGACACGCATTACCTCATCCATCGTGACGTTGCCGAGATTATCAGAGACGATGAGGTTGACAAGGTTGTCGATGTACGGCAGACGGCTGCCGGCCACACGGTCCACCGATACATTGCCATAAAGACCCAGCAAGCTAATATGCTTGCGGGCTTGTTCGACGTTCTTTGCCTCGGCGTCGAGGCCGTGCACGAGGAAGCTGTCATTTGCGCGCAGTCCGGCGGTGAGCCTGCCGTCGCCGCAGCCGACATGGATAATCAGCCCGCCCTTGACGCCGGTGGCGTCGAGGATTTGCTGCGCATCCCCGGCGGCAAAGCCGGAACCGACCAGCAGCGTCAGCACGCAAATACAAGTCGTGGCAATCCAGCCCGCCGGCGCTTGGGCGGGCCGGCCCGCTTTAGTCTGCAGAGTTTTCATATATCAGTCCCTTTCTGCTCAATCCTTTTTGCCCATACACAGAAGCCGCCCATCAAGGGTCGAGATCAACAGTCTGCCGTCCGCCGCGATCATACCGTCAAAGACCGGAGGGCTCTGGAGCGTAGTTTCAGATAGTTTCTTTCCGTCGCTGGCCGAGACGGCTACGAGCTTTGCCCCTTTGCGCGACTCAAACGCGGCATAAGGGTCGTTCGGGTCAAGAACATCCGGGGCGCCGGCCACGAACAGAGTGTCGCCCGCCTTGACCATCGCCCGGATTTGCACTGGCAGCCACAGCTTCCAGACCGGCAGCTCGGCCCGCGTGTACCCGATCATCTTGTCCAGCCCGAATGCATCGCTGTCTAACTTTCGCACCTCGTCGGCGCTTCCGCGCGAGTAATCGGATTGCGGCAGCCATTCGACCGGCGGGCGAGAGCCCGACTCCCCGACAATCTGCGGCTCGTTGGTGTTAAGGTCCGCAAAGAGCAGATAACCTTCTCTCGCGGGGAAAAACATCGGGCTGTGGACGTTGCGACGATAGAACTCACAGATGGCGTAGGTCATCCGGTTATCGACAACGAGCAGCTGGCCTGCCTTTGGGGCCTGGTTGGCCAACTGAAAGCCCGGCCAGCGCTTCGAGTACATCCAGAAGGTGCGATTATAGTTGGAGTCGTCCAGCAGGCCCGCCGTTGAGAAAACGTGCAGGCCGATGTCCTGTTCCCCCTTGCTCGATAAGACCTCCACATTCATTTCCTTGAGCTCCGGGGTCATTTTCTTCTGCCGCATATAGAGAAACCCGCCTTCGCTGACGAGCACATCCGAATTGGCCCCGAGGGTGAAGAAAGCGACGTCGCGCCCGCCTTTGGCAAACGGGTTCGGCCCCTTCAAGAGGCCCTTGTGCAGGATTTTTCCCGTGCCCGGGTCAAGCCCATAGACGCGGATTCCGCCGTCCAGATACGTGGAGCGTCCCGCCGTGAAATACGCAGTGTTGTTATCCACCAGAACGCTGCCGTGGACGGGCCAGGCTGACTCGACCTGGTCGAAAGAGGCGATTCGCCGATCGCTCGGCGCGGCCAGGAACCGCCAGACGAGCTGGCCGTCCGAGGCCCGCAGGCAATACACACGCCCGTCCTTCGACCCGAAAAGCACCATATTGCTGTAAACCGTCGGCGGTGAATCGATTCGGCCGCCCGCCGTGAAGCGCCAAACGACCTTCCCGCTTGCCATGTCCAGGGCATAGACGGTATGGGCATCCGACTTGGCCACGAACACCTTGCCAGACCAGGCCACGGGCGCCGTCAGCGCCCCTTTCAGCTCGGTTTCCCAGGCCACCGACACGTCGGGAGCTACGCCTGCAGGCGTGCTGCCGCTTCGCGCCGCGTCGTGGCGAAAAGTCGGCCAGTCATCCGGCTTGGCCGGAATTTCAAATCTCGAATCTCGAATCTCGAATTTTCCGTATGCCGGCCCCTTTTCAAGACGGTTCTCATCTGCAACCTCCTTGAGAGGGGTATTTGGTCCGGCCTTCACTGCTGCATATCCGAGAAGCTTCGCCCCCGGCTGGCAGAAGCACTGATCCGGCGGGGCATACAGCATGCCGTTGCACGGCAGCATCCCGTAGCTGCACGCCCCGCGAATCCAGTTGTTCTGCGAATGATTATCTCCCTGGAAATCGAGGAACTCCGCGCCCTCGTATGAGCTGATTAGGTACCGGGTCGTCGCCTTATTGCGATAGCAGCGATGGTGGTGCTCCGGGCTTCGCAGGTTCTTGACGAATATCCGCCTGCTCTCTTTGCCGGAGCGAAGGTCCCAGCCGATGACCAGTGCGTTCGGACTCTTGTTTACCGGCTGCCCCGCGTCGTCCACGCTCAGAATCCCCCTGTAAACCAGGCCGTTGATTACAAACAGGTCGTCGCCTTCGCCCCCGCCTATCGGCGGCGCCGTCTTCTCCCAGAGCGGTTTGCCGTCAACCGCATCGTACGCGGCGACGAGCTTCCCGCCCTGCATAACGATAACATCATCGACGGTAAGAAGTGTTCTCGGCGTCGTCAGCTTAGGCTGAATCCTCCAAAGCTCATCGCCATCCTTCAAACGAAGCGCGACAAGTTCCTTTCCGCTCAGATAGACAATCCGCCCCTTGTCAATCGCCAGCGTCAGCGGATGAATCTGGCCGACCTGCCTGTCCCAGAGCGCCTTTCCCGTCCGCCCGTCAACGGCAACGAGCGATGCGCCTGCCAGGTCCTTGCCTGCCTTGCGCTGGGCAGGGCCCTGCGGCGTCTGTCGCGTATAGGCGACGGCGATGCCGTCACTGACTAAAATCTCACTCGTCCCGCGTGTCGCCTCAACCGTAGTTATCGTCTCGCCGGTAGCCGCATTGAGGATCGACATTGGCGCGCGATATGCGAGCGTCGTGTAAACGCGGTCGCCATCGACCACGATTCGACGCTGATTCTCATCCGGGACGTCTGTCCGACCGCCGCGCAGCAGCGTCCAGTCTTTGCCCTCCCATCGCTCCCGGCTCCACTCTCGCCATCCCCACGCTTGGAGCGGTCGCTTCCAGAGCAGCCTGCCGTTGAAGGCGTCCCTGCAAACAAGCGACCAGCGATCAGGCAGACGCTCATCGATGATGCCGATGAGTCCCTCGTCGAAAAAGTAAAACAGCCGGCCCGAAGCCGAGACGGGGGCCTGAATCCCCGACGGCGTCTCGTGGCTTCGAAGCCACAGCGGCGGCGCTACCCACTGGAGATGAGCGGGCGGGCCGACAACGGAATCGGCGGCAACCGCGTTGTTGCTTGCGTCGTGCAGGAAATGGGTCCACTGGTCAATGTTGTCCGGCCAGCGCTTGACGACCTTCTCCCACTTTCCATCACGAAGAACGCAGGCCGCTCCCCCTGGGACCAAGACTCGCATCACCTCGTCCATAACGACCTTGCCTGCATCCTGCAAGACAACGAGGTTGATTAGATTGTCCGCGTACGGAAGCACCGGCCCCGAGAATTGCTCGACGGACACAGGCCCATAGATACCCTGCTCCTGGATATAGCGCCTCGCCTCAGTGACCTTGCCGGGATCGGCCTGGAGTCCATGAACCGTATAATTATCACCGGCGCGCAGTCCGGCCGTAAGCCTGCCGTCGCCGCAGCCGAGGTGGACTATAAAGCCGCCCTTTATGCCTGCTGCGTCGAGGATTTGCCGCCCGGCGCTCTCTTCTGTAGCTGACCGACCTGCCCCCGTCCCGCCAGAAGCCTTTGGAGCGGGCGCAAAACACCAAAAAATCAGGAAAAAGACCGCCCCAACTGTTGTGACGGCAGATACCGTACGGAATTGTCTGGATGTTTTCACGAGTACTACTCCTTTATTTTTGACATGTAAGGCTTCTGCAAAATTGCAGGTTAGACCTATCCGAATCATACCAACTCTCGCCAAGTCACCAAGCCCCTCGGGCCGCTTGGGCGGACGGTCGGCGTCGAATTCGTCTGCCCCTTTTTACTCAACAAATTCCGGCCTGTCAACCGAATAAGGGTGTGTTTGCGGCGCTCTTCGTGGCACGGGCGTCTCGCCCGTGTGCTGCGCTCATTCAGTTCGGTGGGGCAAGCCCCACCCCACATTCTTGGCAATAAATTCTTGACAGGCGCCGCGGCTATGAATACAGTAGTCTGCCCCGCATAGAGGTCAGCAGATTCGTGCGGGGTAAGCAGAAACCACATTCTTTAAGTAAAAAAGTACGGTACAAAAAAGGAGATTGCGAAATGGCGACAAAAGTTGGGATAAACGGTTTTGGAAGAATCGGCCGCCTGGTAACGCGAGTAATGGCGCTGCAACCGAAACGGTTCGAGGTTATGGCGATAAACGATCTTTTTGACGCCGACATGCTGGCGTATATGTTCAAATACGACTCCACACAGGGCAAATACAAGGGCAAGGTGGAGGTCAAGGGCAAATCCATCGTAATAGACGGTCGTGAAATCCCGGTGCTCAATGAAAAGGACCCGTCCTTGCTGCCGTGGGGCAAGATGAAGGTGGATGTCGTGCTCGAATCCACCGGCAAGTTCACATCCCGCGCCGCCGAAGGCAAGGCGGGTTACGATACGCACCTGACGGCAGGGGCCAGGAAGGTGCTTCTCTCGGCGCCCGCCAAGGATAAGCCCGACGCCACTATCGTGCTGGGCGTCAACGACGACCAGTTGAAATCCAGTATGAACTGCGTGTCCAACGCATCGTGCACCACCAACTCGCTGGCGCCGATATGCAAGGTGCTGCAGGAGAAAATGGGCATCGTCAAGGGGCTGATGACCACAATCCACGCCTACACGAACGACCAGGCGATTCTGGACATGCCATACAAGGATAAGCGTCGCGGCCGCGCCGCCGCTCTGAACACAGTGCCATCGACCACGGGCGCCGCCAAGGCGCTGGGTGAGGTGATTCCCTCATTGAAGGGTAAGCTTCACGGCTACGCACTGCGGGTGCCGGTGCCGGACGGCTCAATTACGGACCTGACCTTCCTTGCCGCCCGAAAAACCTCCGTTGAAGAGATTAACGACGCCATTCGGGCGGCCGCCGAAGGACCGATGAAGGGGATAATCGAGTACAACACCGAGCCTATTGTCAGCAGCGACATCATCGGCAACCCGGCCAGCTCCATATTCGACGCCACAAACACAATAGTCCTGGACGGGGACATGGTCAAGGTAACGATGTGGTACGATAATGAGTGGGGCTATTCCTGCAGAAGCGCCGACCTTATCGAGAGGCTGGCCGCTCTGTAGGGTGCTGAGCAGCTCTGTAGGGTGGGCTTCAGCCCACCAGTTCGGTGGGGCAAGCCCCACCCTACATAAGAAGGCGATCCTCCTTAAGAAATGACTAAAACTCTTTAAGGATTACGGTAAATGGCGAAAAAGACGGTTGCTGATATCAATGTCAAGGGAAAGAAAGTCCTTATGCGGTGCGATTTTAACGTGCCGCTGGACGAGGACTGCAATATCACGAGCGACGACCGGATCGTTGGGGCACTTCCGACCATAAAGAACGTTCTTGATCGCGGCGGGTCTTTGATTCTGATGAGTCATCTCGGCCGACCCGTCGGCGAACGGGAAGACAAATACTCTCTGGCGCCCGTCGCAAAGAGACTCTCGGAGCTGTTAGGAAAGACGGTATCCTTCGCCGACGATTGTGTCGGGCCCCAAACGAAGGCCGAGGCCAAGACGCTCAAACCCGGCGATTGCATGCTCCTTGAGAATCTGCGTTTCCGCAAAGAAGAGACCATCAAAGATAAGGCGGCAAAGGAAGACGCCCAGTTGCGTCAGGCCAAAGACAATTTCGCCAAAGAGCTTGCTTCGATGGCGGATATCTACGTTGACGACGCCTTCGGCACGGCCCACAGAGACAACGCATCAATGTACACCGTCCCGCAGGTTATGAAGGGCAAACCTCGCGTGATCGGCTTTCTGATCGAAAAGGAGCTTAAGTATCTGGGCGAGACCCTCAGCAAGCCCGAAAGGCCCTTTGTTGCGATATTGGGCGGGGCAAAGGTGTCCGACAAGATAGGCGTGATTGAGAACCTGCTGGACAGGGTTGACCGGATTCTGATAGGCGGGGCTATGGCCTACACGTTCTTCAAGGCCGAGGGCAAGGCGGTCGGAAAGAGCCTCTGTGAGGACGATTTCGTGGATAAGGCAACGGCCCTCGTGGAGCGGGCAAAGGACGTGGAGAAAGAAATCGTTCTGCCCGTCGATACCGTGGTCGCTAAAGAGTTCAAGGCGGGCGCCGAGCACAAGGTCGTCCGCGGCGACATTGAAGCCGAATGGCAGGGAATGGATATCGGCCCCGAGACCCGTCGGCTTTTCGCCGAGAAGCTGGCCGGCGCAAAAACGATTGTCTGGAATGGGCCAATGGGCGTCTTCGAGATGCCACCCTTCGACGAGGGCACCAAAGCCGTTGCCCTCGCTGTTGCCGAGGCCACGGACAAGGGCGCAAGGAGCATAATCGGCGGAGGCGACAGCGCCAGCGCGGTGGAGAATCTCGGTCTGCGCGATAGAATAAGCCATATTTCCACCGGCGGGGGCGCTTCACTCGAATTCTTAGAGGGCAAGAAATTCGTGTGCCTTGAAATTCTCGATGAGAAATAGCGTCCTACATCGACGTCAGCGGCGCCGGCCCGCGTCGCTGAATCACCCATAAGCGCTCAAAACGAGCTACAGCACCCCCGATTCCCCCCTGAGCGTTTTTCTCGCAGCGCCCACGTTTAGCCCCGGCGCCCGTGGCCTGGGCCGCCTTGTCATTCTGAATCCGCCTACACCGCAAATTCAGCGACGATAGGCGTATGGTCGCTCGGCCGTTCCGCTTCTCGCGGCCCTTTGTCTATGTAGCACGCGGTGCTGCTTTCCGCCAGCGCCCGCGTTGCCAGGATGTGGTCCAGCCGCCATCCTAAATTACGCCTGAGCGAATTGCCCATTCGGTAATCCCAGTACGTGTATTGCCCGGCCTCCTTGCAGTGCATCCTGAATACATCGACGAATCCCCAGTCCGCTGCCCGCCTCAACGCCTCGTGCGCCCGCGGATGATAGCAGACGTGCCCCAGCAGCGTCACCGGGTCGTACACATCTATTGCCAGAGGCGCCACGTTCAAATCCCCAACCCATACAACGCGGTCCGCCGGGTGGAAGTTCTTCTCGAAGAGCTCGACCAGCCTGTCAAACCAGTTCAGTTTGTAATCGAACTTCTCGGACTCGGGCATATAGCCTTGTGGGACGTATGTATTGACGACCGCAACTCCGTTAATTTCCGCCGTGATCAGCCGGGCCTCATCTCTCGGCTCCTCATCAAACCCGGCCCGCACGTTCTTCGCCCGGCTCTTACTGAATATCGCCACGCCGTTGTAGCTCTTCTGACCCCTGAACACATAATTGTATCCGATCTTGTCAAACGCATCGGCCGGAAAGTCCGCATCCTGGACTTTGGTCTCCTGCACCGCAAGAACATCGACCTTAGACTCCACCAGCCA
>Ga0299915_10003492_pt1 | contig 11367 bp, 9 predicted proteins | sample RVTome_13_FD_200263 | JGI IMG/M metagenome (GOLD analysis project Ga0299915, IMG submission 200263) | Soil microbial communities from uranium-contaminated site in the Upper Colorado River Basin, Wyoming, United States - RVT92D227 (version 2) ... | reverse complement strand
TAGGGAAAACGGTCATAATGAGGCATATTAGCCAGCTCTGATATGTAGCGAGAGACATCGCCAAGCTTGCTCAGTTGCGCGTCAGTAACGCAATCAATGCCCATCTTAAGTTTCAAAGTCGGTATGATGGAACAGAGATTGGCGTTGCCGCAGCGCTCACCATAGCCATTAATAGTCCCGTGAACTTGAATAACCCCGGCTTCCACGGCAGCCAGAGTATTAGCTACGGCAAGCTCGGCATCATTATGGGTGTGAATGCCCAGAGGAACAGGGCTTGCCTTTTTAGCAGCTTTGGCAGCCTCTCTTATTTGTTGCGGCAGACTGCCGCCATTCGTATCGCAAAGAACCACGCATGCCGCACCAGCTTTAGCCGCACCTGTCACCACCTGCAAGGCATATTCAGGATTGTCTTTAAAGCCGTCAAAAAAATGCTCGGCATCGAAGAAAACCCTGAACCCTTTTGTCCCGAGGTAACTTATGGAATCTGCAATCATGCTGAGGTTTTCTTCCAGCGTTGTCTCCAGAACGCGGGTTACCTGCTTATCCCAGGCTTTTCCCACGATAGTGGCCACTTTGGTTTTGGCCTGGAGCAAAGACTGCAGATTAAAGTCTTCTTCCGCCCGGCAATCTGAGTGCCGAGTGCTGCCAAAGGCCACCAGAGTGGAATGTGTTAAGCGCAAATTCCGCGCTCGGGCAAAGAACTCAGAATCCTTGGGATTGGAGCCCGGCCAGCCCCCCTCGATGAAATCAATGCCGAGCTCATCAAGCTTCTGGCAAATCTTGAGCTTGTCCTCAACAGAAAAGGAAATACCTTCCTGTTGGGCACCATCCCTGAGAGTGGTATCGTAAAGTTGTACCGTTGTCATGGCAGTTCCTTTAACCTTTCACCTTTTGTGCGATCAAATCTCCCATCTCTTTCGTGCCTACCTTGACTTTTCCGTCCGACATTATATCGTAAGTCCTATAACCCTGCTCCAGGGTAGCGAGGACGGCATTTTCAATAGTCTGTGCTTCAGTTTCCATTGCGAAGGAATAGCGAAACATCATAGCTACGCTTAAGATAGTGGCGATAGGGTTAGCCATGTTTTGCCCTGCTCGACTGGGGGCGCTGCCATGAATCGGTTCATACATACCGAACGTTTTTCCCGTGGGAATTCCCGCCAGGCTCGCCGAAGGTAGCATGCCCATGGAGCCAGCCAGCATAGAAGCCTCATCAGTGAGGATGTCGCCAAACATATTTTCCGTAACAAGAACGTCGAATTCAGCAGGACGCTGAATAAACCTCATAGCGCAGGCGTCAACCAGCATATGCCGGAGCTCAACATCAGGGTAAGCGGCGGACATTTCCATGGCAATCTGCCGCCATAGCCGGGATGACTGGAGAACATTGGCTTTGTCCACGGAAGTTAGCTTTTTCCGGCGGCTGCGAGCCAACTCAAAGCCTACCTTCAATATGCGCTCAATTTCTGCCTCGGAATAAGCTAAAGTATCGACTGCTTGCCTCCCTTTCGGAGTTCGCCACTGTCTCTTGGGCTGACCAAAGTAAAGGCCGCCAGTAAGCTCTCTAACCACCACCAGGTCAACGTCCTTAATCACCTCCGGCTTGAGGTTGGTGGAATTCACCAGCATAGGCAAGACTTTCACGGGGCGTAAATTGGCAAACAGCTTCAACCCTTTGCGCAAAGCCAGAAGCCCGTCTTCAGGGTGGATTTTAGCTTGAGGGTCATCCCACTTAAAACCGCCAACTGCGCCCAGGAGCACCGCATCGCATTGTCTGCACATCGTCAAGGTCTCATTGCTGAGAGCTGTACCCAGGGTGTCTATAGCAACGCCGCCTATGAGACCATCGTGGAGATGAAAGCTATGCCCGAATTTCTCACCCACCGCTTGCAGAACCTGCAGCGCCTGGCTTACTACCTCAGGGCCAACGCCATCGCCAGGTAAAACTGCTACATTAAATTCCATACTATCTACCTCTTCAATTTGGCCTAAGTGTATTTCTCTTTCAAAGTTTCATAATTATATATTCGCTTTGCCTTCTTTGGCTAGGAGAGGGTACTTATGTGCTTGCTGGCTGATTATGTCAACCTTGTGAACCCAAACAGCCCAACCCTGCCAATGAGATTGCAGTAGCTGGGTACCACAGGCGTTTTGAAAACCAACCGGGGCAAGTCCAAAGCATGTATCGTTCAATTGCGCTGAAGACTCCCGCGCACTACTCTGCCAGTTCAGCAGGCCCCACTCTGTAGGCTTACGTAGCTGAGAGGATATCCTATGGCTGGGAAGGTTCCGAGGGGAAAATAGCCTCCAACTCACACCTTGCTTCTGGGGTAGCCATGACGATTAAGGTGCTGTCTTTCCCGATAGTGCAATCATCTCTGGGATTATAAATCCACCCTTCCTTGGTCTTAATGGCAAGCAGTAGCGAATTTGGGCGATTTCTGAAGTCCAGAGATGAGACCGCCCGTCCCACAAATGACTCAGGCACAGACACTTCTTCGACCCGCAGATTCAGTTCCTTGTCCCGCAACATTGTGTCCAGAAATGAAACTGCGGTCGGTCTGATCATTTCGGAAACCATCCTAAGCCCACCTATGTAGGTCGGTGAAATCACCGCATCGGCCCCGGCCTTCCTCATTCTCTCAGTGTTCCTTATTTCGTTGCACCTGGTCACTGCCCGTATGGCTGGCTTGAGTTGCTTTGCAGTCAAAGTAATCACCAGGTTCTGGTTGTCATCCCCGGTGACTGCAAATATCCCTTTTGCCTTCTCGATCCCGGCCTTCAACAAGACAGAGGTATCGGTAGCGTCTCCCTCTACAAAAGCTCCATCTTTGAACGTCTCCAGGGCAGACTCTATATTGCTCTTGTTCATATCCACTATTACGTGGGGTCTTTTAGTCGCACGTAGCTCCTCCACTATGTAGAAGCCCACTCTGCCGATGCCGCATACGATGTAATGGTCCTTAGAGTTCTCAATCATCTTTTCCATTCTTCTTCTCCTGAATGACTTGCTCAATTCCCCTTCAACCACCAGGGCGGTGAGGTTAGTGAAAATATAGGCAAAGGTGCCGATGCCGAGCACGGCTATGACCATGGTGAATATCCTTCCCCCAGGGTTATGGGAGAGGTCAACTACCTCGGTATAGCCAATCGTGGCAATGGTGATGACCGTCATGTAAAGCGTATCCAGCAGCGTATATTGTCTTCCCCCGATAAGCCAATAACCGAATGTCCCAATAAGCAGAACGGCTGCTATAACTACCCCAGCCCAGATAAACTTCTTTTTAACTGATGAAGACATGTTCCTCACACATTATAATGCCAGCGTCATTGGAGAGCGATTGCCTTTGAGATAATCTTCTCCCCGGACAGTAACCAAGCCCCAGTTCCACGACATCTGAGACCCGTCATTTCTCGAACCTGACCGCGATGCATTGGCGAATACGCATAACTTAAGCCTCACTGCTCCAAGCAGGCATCTTTGACATACGCTCTTTAACTGCGCTCTCGGCGGTTTTTTTGTCCATCTTCTGAGACATCATCATGAAGTTGGTCATGCCCCCAAATACCTCTTCATAGCTTTTGAGGCTGCCATCCGGCTTTGAACAGTATACGCAGTATAGGTTCTCCGGATTTCCTCCACCAAAATCTTCAGGCTTGGTCATGGGCATGCCGCAGCTCATACAAACCTTAGCAGCGGCGGCGACCTGGTTAAACGTCAGCTTATATCCATTAATATCCTCCACCGTGAAGTCCCTGATGCCATATGGCTCGTCTTTTATGTCAACTACAATCTTAACGCCTTTGTTTTTCAATTCATTAAAATATTCATCTATATCACCATCGATTTGCATATACAAATTCACACCGATGCCCAGTTTTTGTTTACTGCTAATACCCACATTCTTAGCCGGGATGAACATGAGAACCATCCCATCCTTCGATAGGTCGGCATATTCCGGATTGTCAGCGTCAGGGAAAGCCATCCCCACCTTAAATCCCAGAGAATCTCCGTAAAACTGAATCGTTTGCTTCATGTTCCTTACAGCTAACGTAGGAGAAATATAACCCATTTTCAATCACCTCCTTATGAAGAATAAGAATGCTTCCTAGCTAGCTCATAACTTTCTCTAGACTTCCAATCCTTCTCAAGGTGGCATTGGTAGCGGCTACAAGAGAGACTCTCAACGTTGCCACACAGGAGGACGACCAAATGTTTTCTCATATGCTCCTGAATATGCCCACAAAAGTACGTCGAACGCGCGCACTACCGTGAGTCTGAGGCCACTCACTTGAATAGCACTCTCCAAGACGTTCAGGCTTTTGCTGATGTCATCCTTGATCATTGTGACATATGCAATCATGCTTGAAGCTGTGTTTTTATGCTGCAGGTCATCGCCGCAAGCCACTTTGCAGTAAGAAACAACCACACTGTCGAGGATTGGTATTAGCCTCGGACGTTTTTTGTGCAGTATCTTTGTAACCCTAGCAGGCCCGACTTCTGGACCCAACGTTGCATTAAACAGTTTCTCGAGTGCTACCCACGGTATATTTGCATCAGGAATACTAACTGTGGGCGCAATGCAGGCCAAAGCTGAGTTAATTGCTTTGCTCCTGTCAACCACGGACTTGATTATCAAAGGCCCCATCCGTGCTACCATGTGATTTGCAAACCGTATATCTGTCTCTATCAACTCATTATCATCCTTGACTTCTGATGGCAAGTCATACATTCTGTAACTCGCATCATTCTGGCAAAAGTCAGTTAGCTTCTCTTGGCAATCTTCGATGACAATGCCAGTCTTGAGTGTTATATCATACTTCATGCTCGCCTCACTTTCTTGCCGCTGCGGGCTGCCAGAATCTTTTCAGCTTCGCAAGACCCCAATTTCCCCTCTATTCACTGTTGTTCGAGATTGGCAGATTCTTTTCAAGAAAATATTCCCTGAACTTCAACATAGTTAACAGTACCCATTTTGATATCTTCTTTCAAAGCATCTTTAATTTCCCCTTTTGCCGAGAAATACATGATTTGCCACCCCAATTCACAGATTCTTTCTAGCGTTTCAATCTGTCTTTGTAATCTATCAGGATCAGCTTTTATGAACGGGTCATCCATGATGAAAAACCCTTTCTTGCCTTTCAAAAGCTTTTCTCCAAGAGCGAGTCGAATAGAGAGATATAGTTGGTCATAGGCGCCTCCAGATAGCTTTTCTGCCTCCAATATCTTCCCACCCCTCCGCTTGACCTGTATCTTCATTGCTTCTTGGCTCAAAAGCACCTCTTCATAGAGCCCATTTGTTATTTCATTAAAGTATTTTGAAACGGGGCTCTCAATACCGAAAAGCTCAGAAACTTTTACCGTCTCCTCTCTTTCTATTTCTTCAAAGATTTCTATGACTTTTAATGCATTGTCCTTATTATTTTCATTTTCTTGCTTAAACCTTTGAAGTTCGGTTTTAATCACTTTCAAATCTACCGACGTCTCACAATATAACGGCTCTTTTAATCTCAGAATGTCAATCGCCTGGTGTTCCACTTCCTTCATTTCTTTTTGAAAAGAAGCAATCATGTCGTTCACCTGTCGGAGCTTCTTTACAAACTCTTCTTTTTCCCCGTCCAGTGTTGATTTAGTAGCCTCACTATACGTCATATCTTTGGCTTTATCCTTATACTCCTCAAGTCTTTGAACTTCTTCGCTCCAGTGAGCAATATTTTCTTTTAGTTCTTTGCCCCTTTCCTTAAAATGACTTTTCAGAAACCTTTCCTGCTCTCTGACCGTCATTTCGCGCGCTTTCCTTAATTCAAGCTTTTCAGCGTATTTTTCTAAAGAGTCTTCTTTGGACTTTATTTTTACCCCCTGTATCTTCTCGTCAGCATCCTTAACCCTACTTTCTATTCCTGGAATTTCTTTATCCCGGAGTCCATTGACTCTGTCTTCTAATCCCCTCTTTTCCTCTCTCAGCCCTTGTAACTCCTCGGACTTCTCCCCATATTTCTCTTCAAATTTCTGAATATTTGAACGCATCTCTTCTGTACTTTCTGCTTCAAGTTCAAATCTAGAGATGTTTACCTTTATTCTTGCGAATACTCCAGCAAGATGAGCTTTCTTTCGCGTGAACTCAAAGCTCAGCCCTGCAAAGGCGATGGTTGATATTAGAAACAATGCAAGCAGTCCGTAAGAAACAAATGAAGGACTTAGTACGACTGCCAATATCGATATTGCTAACAATACTGCCGAGGTTATTGCTGCCACTGCATAGAACTTGTTCCTTGTTTCCTTACTCTTTACCTCTCCAAGCCCTATCTCATAGTTCCTCAACTCTGGTTTAACTTCGTCATCCAACTTTTTCTTTCTCTCTTCGAATATTTTGAATTCTCTTTCTACCTCTCTCAACTTCCCGCCTATCTCCTGGAGTCGTTCATCTTTTTCCCGAAGATCTCTAAGATATTCTTCCTTTCGTTCGTTGTAATCTTTAATGACTTTCTCGCAATCTCTCCATAGTTGCCTGTCGTCTTCATTGTAAATCCCCAAGCCTTCGACTTCTTTTAAAGCACTAGTGAGTGCATCCAGTGCTTCTCTTCCCTTTTCGTATTCCCTTCTTTTCCTTGCATCTTCAAGGTCTTTTATCTCTTGGTCAATCCTCTTTATTTCTTCACTTAGCTTTACAGATTCTTCTTCGAACTCATCGAATCTCTCCTTTTCAATCTTCCCGGCTAAAGTCTCAACTTTCTCAAGGAGCTTTTTTGCATTTTCTACTCTCGTTTTTAATCTTTCTTCTTTAGTATCTTTAAATTCACCAGTCTGCTGTGTTATTTTCCCTATCTTCTCCCTCAGCACCTCCTTTATGTTTGAGATCTCTTTGGTCCTTAAGCCAGTAAGTCGACCTGTTACATCAGTGTAAAAATCACCTTCACTAGCAATAGAAAGGTCGCTATTCCTTATCACAAAAATATTACGGCATTGCGATGAGGTTAAACCTGCGACTTTTGTTAAGTCTCCTTGCTCCGGCAGTTTGAATTCCTTCCCCTTGTCGTCTTCTATAATTACGTAGCCTTCTGGTTTTTCCTCCACCCGATCTACACTACGGCCAAAATCCTTAATGTTTCGCCCTAACAGCAACTTCACAAGTGCATCTATCGTGAGGGTTTTCCCATCTTCATTTTTACCCCAAAATAGGTTGAAATTATGTAATAGAATTTTCCCTGCATTTGGCAAAGGACCATAACGCATTATTGAGAATTCTTTCAGTTTCATGCTCTTGCGTCCATCATTGCTCTTATTGCCAAATCACGCAACTGCTTCTTCTTTTCTTGATCGTAATTACGTTGCTCGAGTTTGCTCATGAAGTTTTTGAACAGGTCATCTTCTAGTATTACGTGTATGTCTCTGAATTCAAAACTCGGTTCTTTTGCACATTTCTCTTTCGTAATTTCTTTTATTTGTTTTACAAGTTCAGATTCGCTTACTCCAATCCTTTCTCCGTCGATATACCCCCTTATTGTCAAGATAATGGTTGCTTGAGGGTGAACTCTTCCAAGATGTTCTTTAACCTCCTCTACAGGGTTTTTCTCCCCAAAAGGATCAAACTTTATAGGCACTTCCTCAAAATGATGCGTGTCAAGAAGGTATTCCTTGGGCGGGCCCCCAACTTCAAAAATATTTACCTTTCTCTGCCCAATCTCCGCTTCCGTTATCGAGATAGGCGATCCAGGATAAACAAAGTATCTTTCATTTCCCAGCTTGTGTATATCAAATTTTGAATGGAAATGTCCGGCAAGTACATAATCAATATTTAATTCTTTGAAATAAGAAAGCCTAACTGGCATATATCTTTTTCCACCCTCGTCCTCGTCGCCAAAATCTCTTCTAGAAAAGAATGCATCAAGCAATTCCCCATGATAAAGCAAGATATTTTTCTTATCCGTAGTCAAATTACTTGCTAACAGGCGGAGCTTACTTAGAATCTCTTCCCCTTCTATAGGTTCGAAAGGTAATCCCCATATCCTCAGGTCTTCATGTTGAAAAGGCTCATTTAAGTTCGTTAATATAGATACATCAGCGCCAAAATACATACCACCCTTATACGACTCACTATCGTGGTTTCCTGGAATTAAAATGATTCTTTTAAAGCCGGTGCCTGAGAAAATCTCCCGTATTCTAGGTTTTAGGTTTTCCGCATCAATATCTTTATCAAAGAGATCTCCACTTATCGCAAAAATCTCAACCTTTTCCTGCTTTCCAATTTCAATCAATTTTTGCAGTGTTTTCCATCTATCATCGTCATATTCTCTGAGATGGATATCAGCTGTATGGAGTATCTTCATTTTTGCCCCTCTATATTTCCCAGACCCGAGAACTTCGCCCCTAAGTGAATATCGGCGGTGTGCAAAATTTTGAGCATCATAAATATCCCTTTGTAAGGAACTCTATCAAAATCCTTGAACCGCAGTCCTCATTAGAATTGCTTCGCCTTGCTCGCACTGACAAACAAAAGGCTCGCAATGCCTTTCTTAGCCACGAACCTTAGGAAGAAACAAAACACCTACGGTGACCGCAGTCGCTATAACGGAGAGCAAATACATTCCTGCCCCGGCAGCTAGCCCTACGGCGGCAGTTATCCAGATGGTGGCTGCGGTGGTTAACCCTGCCACCTCTTTTTCACGCTGGCCACGGAGAATAACGCCAGCGCCGATAAAACCAATTCCAACCACCACCCCAGCGGCAACTCGAGAGATGTCAACCGTTGCAGCACCACTAAACCCATATATAGACACCAGGGTGAAGAGAGCTGCTCCGGAGCTAACTAAAATGTGCGTGCGCAGCCCCGCTGCCTTGCCTGCCCTCTCCCGTTGAAACCCAATGCCCGCCCCCAGGGCAACAGCCAAAGCAAACCTCGCTATCATTTCTAGCAAAGAACTCAAATTCATCACCTCCGCATTCAGAATGATTTCAATTTTGCGCTGGCCCTAGATTCAGACTTGTCTATGCTATCGCTCAGCTTTTTCACCCCACATTTTGTAGTGCGACCCTTCAGGGTCGCGCAGCACGAGGCTAAAGCCTCGCACTACATTTCCAGATTCAAAAACCTTTGCCTCCCGCATTACTACCTCCCCTTTTTTGCCGCCAACAAACGATTCAGGGCATTCATGTACGCCTTGGCACTGGCAACAATAATATCAGTGGCAGCACCACGCCCGGTATAGGTTACACCCTCACTCTCTATCCGTATCAGAACTTCCCCGATGGCGTCAATCCCCTCGGTAATCGATTTAACAGTGAACTCCGTGAGTTTATTAGGTATCCCGACGATGCGGTTGATAGCTTTATACACGGCATCCACAGGACCCGTGCCCAAAGCAGCATCAGCCAGAATCTGCCCGTCCGGACCGATGAGTCTAACTGTCGCCGTAGGGATATTATGGTCACCGCAGGAAACTTCCACATGGTCAAGATGGTACACTTCGGTAACAGTGCGCAGTTCTTCGGCTATCAGAGACTCAATATCCCTATCCGTGATATCCTTTTTCTTGTCCGCTAACGCCTTGAAGCCCTGAAAGGCACGGTTTAAGTCTTCATCGCTTAAAGTGTAGCCAAGCTCGGATAGTCTTTCCTTGAAGGCATGGCGACCACTCACCTTGCTCAGCACCAGGCTGCTTGAGGGAATGCCCACCCATCTAGGGTCCATAATCTCATAAGTTATGGACTTTTTGAGCACGCCGTCTTGATGGATACCCGACTGATGACGGAAGGCATTCGCTCCAACAATGGCTTTATTAGGCTGGACAGGAAAACCGGTCAGCTCGCTAACCAGACGACTTGTCCGGTAAATTTGGGTCGTATCGATATTGGTACTGAGCTTAAAGAAATCCCGGCGGGTCTTTAGGGCCATGACAATCTCTTCCATAGAGGCATTGCCGGCTCTCTCACCAATGCCGTTAATAGTACATTCGACCTGCCGCGCACCTGCCCTTATTGCCTCGAGACTGTTGGCCACAGCCAATCCCAGGTCATCATGACAATGCACGCTGACCACCGCTTTCTCGATGTTGGGCACGTTGTCCAGTATTCCCTGGATTAACCTGCCGAATTCCTGGGGGGTAGCATAGCCCACAGTATCGGGGATGTTAACCGTGGTTGCTCCAGCCTTGATCACCGCCTCCAGGATCTGGTAAAGGTAAGCAGGGTCGGCACGGCTGGCATCCATTGGAGAGAACTCAACATCGTCCAAGTAACTCCTGGCTCGAGCTACCGTCTCCCGGGACATCTTTAGAACTTCATCCCGGCTTTTCTTAAGCTGGTGATCAAGATGAATGTCCGAGGCTGAGAGGAAAACGTGGATCCGGGGATGCCTGGCTTCTTTCACTGCTTCCCAGGCCCTGTCTATGCCTTCGATATTGGCCAGGGTTAGAGCACAAATTGTGGGACGCTCAAGCTCCCGGGCAACAAGGCGGACAGCTTCAAGATCACCAATCGAGCTGGCAGGAAAGCCTACTTCAATAACGTCAACGCCAAGCTTATCCAGCTGCCTGGCTATTTCCAGCTTCTCCTCGAGATTTAAGCTCGTTCCGGCAGCTTGCTCACCATCTCGCAAAGTAGTATCGAAAATGATGACCTTTTCCATAATTATTCCCTCTTTGAAACTCTGACCGATTCTACCTTTTCAATATTTACGTAGGAAAGCCTAGCTATCGGCCAGGAACTGCCTCCAGGTAAACAACAGTGAATAGAATAAACAGCGAAGGCAAATTTGTCAACGAGGGTAGAATCGAGGCATAATCTAGTGCGGGAGGCAAGCCTGAAAATGGTGCTGATAATAGACAATTATGATTCCTTTGTTTACAACCTTGCTCAATACCTGGGGGAACTGGGATGGCAACCGGTGGTCTATCGCAATGACCAGATTACTGCGGCTCAAATCGAAGAGCTAGCCCCCAGCCACATTATTATCTCGCCGGGACCCTGTACACCCTTGGAAGCAGGTATCTCCAACGAGGCAGTACAGCATTTCGGTGGGAAAATCCCGATACTGGGGGTGTGTCTGGGACATCAATGCATTGGGTACACCTATGGCGGTAAGATTGGACGGAGCCTGCCGGTCCACGGCAAGACCTCCACTATCCATCACGACGGCAAAACTATCTATCAGGGTCTGCCCAATCCCTTTCCGGCAACACGCTACCATTCTTTGATTATCGAAGCTGAAGAGTTTCCATCCTGTCTTGAGGTCACTGCCAGGACTCCTGAGGGTATAATAATGGGGGTGAGACACCGGGATTATGTCGTGGAGGGGGTCCAGTTTCATCCCGAATCCATCCTGACCCAAGTAGGACATGATCTCTTAGCCAACTTTCTCCGGTTTGGCC
>Ga0299915_10003490_pt1 | contig 11369 bp, 8 predicted proteins | sample RVTome_13_FD_200263 | JGI IMG/M metagenome (GOLD analysis project Ga0299915, IMG submission 200263) | Soil microbial communities from uranium-contaminated site in the Upper Colorado River Basin, Wyoming, United States - RVT92D227 (version 2) ... | reverse complement strand
CGATCGAACGCCTGAATGAGCGTGGGGCGCATTGCCCTCGGTTCGATGATCGCGTCTATCCATCCCTCTTCGGCAGCGACATAGGGGTTGGCGAACTTCCGTCGGTATTCATCCACCTTCTCGATCCTCATCCGCTTCGGATCCTCCGCCTTGGCGATCTCCTCCTTGAAAATGACGTTCGCCGCAGCTTCGGGCCCCATGATGGCGATTTCCGCCGTCGTCAGGGCGATCGTGAAATCCGTCCCCACCAGCTTCGAGACCGCCATGCCCGACATGGCGCCCCCGTATATCTTTCTCACGATGACCGAGACCCTGGGCACCGTGGCCTCGCAATAGGCATACAGGGTTTTCGCGCCGTGCCTGATGATGCCTCCGTATTCCTGCTGCTTTCCCGGGAGATAACCCGGGCAATCCACGAGATTCAAGATGGGGATGTTGAAGGCATCGCAAAAGCGGATGAAGCGGGCCGCCTTGTCCGAGGCGTCGATATCGAGACAACCGGCGCTGACCATGGGCTGGTTGGCGATGACGCCGAGGGTCTCACCGTTCAACCGGAAAAAGCCTATAAGGATGTTTTTTGCAAACTCTTCCTGGATCTCAAAAAAATCGCCGTGATCCGCGACAAGCCGGATGATCCGCTTCATGTCGTATGCGCTTTGCGGATTCTCCGGGATGATCTCCTCGATCTCTTCGGTCATGCGTCTGGGATCGTCCGGCGCCGGGCCTCGTGGGGCCGCCTCCCGGCAATTCGCGGGAAGGAAACCCAGCAATCTCTTCACGAGGGAAAAACACTCCTGCTCATTTTTCGCCACCAGATGCGCCACGCCGCTTTTCCGGCTGTGGACCCGTGCACCCCCAAGCTCTTCCGCCGTCACCTCCTCCCCGGTCACGGCCTTGATCACGTTCGGCCCCGTAATGTGCATCTTGCTGATCCCCTTCACCATGAAGACAAAATCGCACAGGGCGGGCGAATACACCGCCCCTCCGGCGCAGGGGCCGAGAATCAGCGAAAGCTGGGGGACGATGCCGGCCGCCAGCGTGTTCCGAAAGAAGATGGACCCGTACTGGCCCAGCCCTTCCTGGATTCTGGCGCCTCCGGAGTCGATCAGCCCGATGATAGGCGCACCGACCTTAATGGCCAGGTCCATGACATGGCATATCTTGCCTGCATGCGACTTGCCGAGGGATCCGCCCATGACCGTAAAATCCTGGGAGTAGAGATAGACCTGGCGGCCGTCGATCTTCCCGGAACCGACGACCACACCGTCGCCGTAGTATTTTTCCTTGTCCATCCCGAACTTGCTGCTCTGATGGGTGACGAACATTTCGATTTCCAGGAAGCTGCCCGGATCGACCAGCAAATCGATCCGCTCCCGGGCGCTGAGCTTTCCCTGCGCATGCTGCTTCTCGAGCTGTTTCTGCCCGCCGCCCAGTCGCGCCAACGCCTCTTTCGCCCTCAAGTCCTCATTTTTCTCTTTCAAGATTCAACTCCCCTTTCCCGAACAGACTTTACCCCCCAAGGACCTTTTTTACAAGCGGCGGTATCCTGTAAGGAAGCTCGGCGATCAGAACGCCCGTCTCGCTGAGGGCGTTGGTCCTTGATTCAAACGGTTGCCGGATTCACAATCAGGGTTCGAAGCTGCTAAATGACTCCCTGGCTTCTCAACTCTTTTATCTGCTCAGGTGAATAATTCAAGAGCTCGGATAGGATCTCCTCGGTGTGTTCCCCCAAGTACGGGGGGCGCTTAAATCTCTCTTGCTCTATCTCAGACATCTTGATGGGGTTTCCCAAGATTTTCAGTTTTTTATCGTTTTTGTACTCCGTCTCAACCACCATATTGCGGCTCAGTGTCTGAGGATCCGTTAGGGCCTTGTCGATCGTGTTGATGGGGGCGATAGGAATTCTCTTCTCCAACAAATCCAGCCATTCCTCCCCTGTTTTTTCGAGAAAAACCTTTTCCAGAATGGCATAGAGTTCCTCTTTGTTTTTGAGTCTATTCTCCCGGGAATTGAATTTTTGATCATTACACATATCCGGTTTTCCGATGGCCTCGCACAATTCGACAAATATGCTTTCCGTATTGGCGTCAATGACAACATCAAAAGTCTTGGTCTTGAAAGCCCTGATCGGGTGGGCTGAAACATGGCCTGAGCCAACCGGCCGTGCGATTTCTTTTCCTACAAGATAGAACTGGGCCCGATAGGTGAGCAGCGAAGTTTGACAATCCAAAAGGCTGATATCAATCTGCTGGCCCCGCCCTGTCTTTTCCCTTTGAAAGAGCGCAGCTAAAATCCCCTGAGAGGCAAACAAGCCGCCGGTCAAGTCGCCCATCGGCGCCCCCATTCTAACCGGCATCTGGCCAGGTTCCCCGGTATAACTCATAATCCCGCCTCTTGCCTGAATCACCAGGTCAAAGGCCGGCCGATCTTTGAAGGGACCTGTTTGACCGAATCCTGAGATTGAACAGCAGATAACGCGGGGATTCATCTTTTTGAGCGTGGCGAAATCGACCCCCAATTTTTTAACCACCCCTGGCCTGAAATTGTCGATCACCACATCAGATGTCTTTGCCAGATCGTAGAATATTTGCTTCCCCTTTTCACTTTTTAAATCGAGAGTCATACTCTTCTTGTTTCTATTCATGGCAATAAAATAGGCGGATTGACCCTCAAAAAAATAGGGAGGCATCTCTCGCGATGATTCGCCGATCTCCGGTTTTTCGATCTTGATCACCTCTGCCCCCAGGTCTCCCAAGATCAATGTGCAATAGGGTCCGGCCATGATAAGCGACAAGTCAAGGATCCTTACATCCGATAACGGCAAGCCCATCTTTTAATAGTCCCCTTTTTGTAGATCAGAGTTGAGATGATGAGATATTCATAACGGCTCTCGACATCCTTTCGCAGTATAGATTTTTCCCGAAACGAAGACGCGCCCGTCCATGATCTTCCTGGCTGTACGGCCCACCGTGCAACTGACGACGTGAGCCCCGCCCTTCCCCAATCTCGCATCCACCTTCACGTCCATCACTCCCAACGGATGACCGATGACGACTTCCCGCCGGGATGACGCCGGCGATCCTTCGGATACCACCCGGTTTACCACGGAATCCGGGAGGATCGCCCCGATAGCAGCCGGAATCCCCGCGGTGATGGCGAAGGCCTTGTGCATCTTTCCCATGGCCATCACGCGGGCCAGCAGGCTGACCGACCCTTTCCCGATCGTTTCCCCCGTTGTCGTCCGGAAATCCCGAGCGGCAGCGATGAAGGAAATTTTCGGAATGGACTGGCTCACCTGTATCCCCATCAATTCACCGACCTTCTTCCGGATGGCCTCCAGCTTCGCCCGCGTCGCCGTATCCTGATCGAACTCCGTCGGAAGTTCGTCCCCCCGGAGCTTCAAATCTTCGGCACGGATAAATGCCGTCGGGTTGCCCGCATCAACGATGGTCGCGGCATACCTCTCCCCCGACGCCAGTATCACTTCGTCCACCGCGTGTCCGGTGGGAAGAAGCCTTCCAGTGGTCGCTCCGCCCGGGTCCATGAAACTCAGCTCGATCCTGGCCCCGGTCCCCGGACAGCCGGCAATCGCGTAATCGCCGTCCGGGGTGAATTTTCCCTTTTTCACCGGGACTTTCGCATAAATCATCTTCTTCGTATTGGTGTTGAAGATGCGAACAACGGTGAAGGGCACGACCGCTTTCACCAATCCTTTATCAATCGCGTACGGCCCGACCGCCGAGCTGATATTTCCGCAATTGGCCGAGTAATCGACGAAGGCCTTCTCAATCCCCACCGCCCCGAAGGTGTAGTTGATGTCGCGATCCGGCTCCGCTGCGGGAGCGATGAGAGCCAGCTTGCTCGTGATGGAATCCGCCCCGCCCAAGCCGTCGATCTGTCGGAGATCCGGACTCCCGAAAATTGCCAGGATGATCCGGTCTCTCAACGCCGCATCCCGCGGCAGATCCTTTTCCATCAGGAAAATTCCCTTACTCGTTCCGCCCCGCATGATCGTGCATGGGTAGGTGGTTTTTCCCCGCACAACTTCCTCCTTGTTCCATGAATGGCGACGGCCTCGAACGTGCTGGACATCTCTGCCGGGCCGATCGTACGGACATGCCTATGAGAGCAGCTTAGTGAGTTCGCCGACGTTATCCAGCGTCTCCACGTGTTCGACCGTTTCGATGATCTGCTCGGCCCGATCCGCCTTAACGGCATGGCCGGCCAGGCTTCTGAATTTCGCCCCCACTTCCGGGAAGTGCATGGGTCTCTCAACGGAGCCCTTTGGAAAATCGATCCTTGCTTCGAATCGCTGCCCGTCCTTCAGGATTACCTCTACCTTGTTGGCGTAACGCGCAGGATACAATGTATCGATGTCGGGATCGACGACAATCTCTACACATCCGGCCAGATCACGTACCCGGGGATCCGCGATCTTCGCCTCCGAAAACTGCTCCAGGAGCGCGGCGCCCTCCAGGAGAACCACGGCAACGATGAACTGGAGGCTCATCTGGGCCTCCACAACCCCCATCGCCTTGTATTGAAAGCCGCACTGGAGATGAACCCCCCTGGCCGTCTTGACCAGGACCTTTTCCACGTCGGATGGGGGGAAGGAATGTTTTGCCTTAATCTCCAAAACGGCATCGACGGCGGAATGCGAACTTGCACAGCAGGCATAGGGCTTGATGCTGGTCTCGCCGCTGAAGAATCGCGTTCCGAGTTCCGCCGTGGCAAGCGTAAGATCGACCTCATCGGAAGTAGCCCTGCAGAACCCGCCATCCGGCGCTTCCAGGATCCGGGTAGGCCCCTGGAAACCCTTCCGGGCAAGGAAGGCCGCCATCACCCCGCTCTGGCTGGCGCGTCCCGGATGGAAGCGCTTGCTCATGGCGCCGTCCGCGAGGAAGGCCCATAACCCGGCTGACTGCGTCCCCGCCAACCCCAGGGCGCTCGCCATCTGATCTTCGTTCAGCCCGAGAAGGTTTCCGGCCGCGGCGGCCGCCCCGAACGTCCCGGTCGTCCCGGTCAGATGCCACCCCTTCAGCCGGGAGGCGTTGGGTCCCGTGGCAAGGCTCACCCTAATCATCGTCTCATACCCGGCGACCATTGCCGTTAAAACATCCCTGCCGGAGGCGCCGATCGCCTCCCCCACGGTGACAGCCGCCGGGATCACCGGGGCGCCGGGATGGACTTTCGCATTGTGGTAGTCGTCGAAATCGAAACTGTGAATCATCACCCCCAGACCCAGAGCGACGTTTGCCGCCGGACCGCGGAAATTCTGCAGCCACAGGGTCCCTTCCTCTTTTCCCCCCTGCTCCCTGATATACTGGTTGACGATCCGCGCCCAGGGTTGGGAGGCGCCGTGGAGGCCGCATCCGACGGCGTCGAGCAGGTATTTCTTGAAACGCAGAACGAGATCCCCGTCCAGTACTCCGAATTCGAGACGGGCCGCAAAACCGGCAAGCGATTGGGTGGTGGTTTCCATCGGGGCTGTTCCCTATAATCCCTGAAGCATCTTCGGTTTCTTGAACAGGGGATACACGATGGAGAACACGGCGCCCACCAGCAGGACGACACTGATGGGCCGGCTCACCAAGATCAGGGGATCGCCGAGGGAGAGGAGAAGCGATCGTCGCAACGCGAGCTCCGCCATGTCTCCCAGGACGAGACCCAGGATCGCCGGGGCGACGGGGATGTCGAACTTATGCATCACATAGCCGATGATCCCGAAGAGAAACATGATGTAGAGATCGTCCATGCTGTTGTTCAGACCGAAAGCCCCGATCACGCACAGAATGACGATCGCCGCCGAAAAGACGGAATAGGGCAGACGGTTCAACTCGACGAAGAGCCGGATCGTCATGATCGTCAGGACCAGCAGGAAGAGGTTGGAGAGGAGCATAGCCACGAAGATCCCGTATACGATCTCCGGCCGGGTGGAGAGCAGCAGGGGGCCGGGCTGCATCCCGTGGATCATGAAAGCAGCGATCATCATGGCGGTCGTGTTGCTCCCCGGAAGACCCAGCGACAGCAGGATGGTCATGGATCCCCCCGTGGAGGCGTTGTTCGCGCACTCCGCTGCAATCAGACCGTCCACGGCGCCGTGGCCGAACTTCTCCGGCTCTTTCGACACCCTTGCCGCCTCGCCGTAGGCCAGAAACGAGGCGATGGTCGCCCCCGCCCCCGGCAGGGCGCCGATGATCGTCCCGATGATCGGAGAACGGATCAGCAGGTTGAACCAGTTCTCCTTATACACGGCCAAAGTGGGCATTTCTGCCCTCAACCCCCGATATCCGACGTGCCCCTTGTACTCCTTGAACGGTTCCTCCGCCTCGATGAGGATCTCCGAGACGGCCAGCATCCCCACCATGGCGGTCACGAAGTTGATCCCCCCCAGGAGGATCGTCGTATCGAAGGTGAACCGCTCCCCCCCGGTGATGCCGTCGGTCCCGATCGTTGCCAGAAAAATCCCGAAGAAACAGGAGAGGAACCCTTTCAGGAGCGAGCCCCCCGACAGGCTCGAAACGACGCTCAGGCCGAGGATGGTGAGGGCGAAGAACTCGGGGGGGCCGAATTTCAGGGCGAAATTGGCGATCAGGGGGGTCGCCGCCATCATGACCAGCACGCTGAAGATTCCTCCGAGGATGGAGGCGATGATAAAAACCCACAAGGCAAAGGCGGCATGACCTTGTTTGGCGAGCGCATGCCCTTCGATCACGGTGGGAACCGCCGAGGGCTCTCCCGGAATGCCGAAGAGGATCGAGGTGATGGACCCGCCGGTGATCCCCCCGCAGTAGGCGGCCACGAGCATGCAAAAGGCCGTGATCGGAGAGAGTGTGTAGGTGAATGAGAGCAGTAGGACGACACCCATGGAGGTGCTGATACCGGGTAACGCTCCTGCCAACAGCCCCCAGAGGCCCCCAAGGCACATCGCCAGGATGTTTTGCGGGAGAAGGACGGTTGCGAAGGCATTCAAGTAATGTTCGAGCATAGCAATCACACTCGACGACTAATAGAACAGGCGACTGAATTCGGCGAAGATCCCCTCCCCCTTAGGAAAGGGAATCGCGACAAACCGCGCGAAAATGAGAATCGTGAGGGCCGTGACCAGAAGCGGTGAGATGATCAGGATCCACTTTCTTCTCTCGCCGAGGGCGAGTACGAACGCCGGGATAAAGAGGAGGGTGGACAGGAGAAAGCCGATCCGGGGCATGGCGGCGATATAGACGATCAGGCAGACGCTGCCGAGTACGACCCTCTTCCGCCGAGCACGGGCCTCGGCGAGCATCTCCTGCGAGAGGGCCTCAACGGTTTTACTCCTCGCCGCGAAGAACGCGGCGAGCGTCGAAACGAGCCAACTCAGGCTCAGGAGCAGGGAGAACCCGAGGGAGAGCATCGGCCAGAAACCGCTGCCCACCTCACCGAAGCGCCGGACATTATGCAACTGGAACGCCTCATAAAACATGAACGAAAAAAAAGCGAGGCAGAACGCACTCAGAATGATTTCTCCTCTTCTCATGGCGCCTCTCAATGGTCCGCCGCCGTGCGGGGGAGGGTTCCTCGCTCCGCACGGCAACGATAGTTATTGCAACGGGAGTATTACTTCACGTAGCCCAGGTCCTTGAGGACTTCCGTGTAGAACTTCACCTCTTCGTCCCAGTATTTTCTCGTTTCCTCGGGGCCCAGGTATCCCGGACGGGCATAGAGATGATTGTCCTGGACGAATTTCTTATAGACGGGGACATCCAGGGCCTTCTTGATCACGTCGTGAAGATATTTTACCCGGTCGGGCGGGGTTCCCTTCTTTACCCCCCAGGCCCGCATCAGTCCGTGCGTGTAATTGATCCCCAGCTCCGCCGTGCAGGGCACATTCGGGAGAGCGGGGTGCCTTGTTTCCATAATCACCGCCAGCGAGCGCAGTTTTCCGGCTTCTATCAGAGGCAGCGTCTCGGCAAGCTCCTCCACCGCGCCATGGATATGTCCCCCCAGGATCGCCGCCTTGATCTCCGCCCCGGAATCGAACGGGACGAACGTCGCATCCACACCCACCTTCTTGAAGAACCCCACTGTCTGGATCTCCGCCCAGCCCCCCGGCGACGTCCCGGCAAACTTCAGCATCCTGGGATTCTTCTTTCCGTATTCGACCAGATCGGCCAGTGTTTTGAATTTCGAATCCCCGGAAATAGTCACCGCCGACGTATCCCACTGGATCCTCATGAGGGGATCAAAATCCTTCAGAAGTTGTGAACGCGTTTTCGGCTGGACGGCGTCGATGAGATGAGAAGTAGTGATCGCCAGGACCGTATAGCCGTCGGCCGGCTGCTGGGAAACATGGAGCATCCCCTTCGTCGCGCCGCCGCCCGGCATGTTCGTGATCACCAGAGGGACTTTCAGGAGGGGTTTCAATCCCTCCCCGACGGCCCGTGCTGCCGTGTCGCTCCCGCCGCCGACCCCGAACGGAACGATGATTTCGATGGCCCGCTCGGGATACTCTGCCGCTGCCACGTTTGTAACCCCTGCCATGCATCCGATGAGAAACAAAACCGCGACGAAAAATGTAACTGCTTTTCTCATATCATTTCCCCTTTCGTCTGATGTGATTTCTTAGTTTAAACCAAACTCCCTTTCCATCTTCATGAAGAATGACGAAAAATCTCCGTTATCTTCGCTCTGAAGACTAAATGCCTCGTCCTCCATCAGCCGCGGTGACTGCATTGTCAGCGCGCACCTTTTCGGGACCTTGAAACGAAACGCGGAAGAAAAGGATCTGCATGTCAGTATTTGATAGCATCAGAACATAATGGATGTCAAGACGACATTGACGGCGATACCCGCGATCATGGCACATCAGCGGGATCGTGTCGCCTTCCGATCGCAGCGGAAAGCTGCTCACAACCTTTTGCAATTCCTGAATTATTTTTTAAAGCTTGTTCCGCCGCGAGCCTGGCAAATATTGCTTGAACTTGTCTGCGAAAGGGGATATACAGCGGCATACTTCACAAACGATAAGGAGAAAAACCGGCATGGCATCGATATTGAAAGATTCTTTGCAGACGATACAGACGTACAGGAAAATGAATCCCCACTACACGGAGCTATTGGACATCCTGGAAGAGATCCTGATCCTCCGCGAAGAGTACCGCCGACGGATGAAGGGGGAGATCTTTCCCGTCGAGAAAAAGCTGGTTGCGGCCAAGATGGCGGGAGGATTTCCACTCGTGGACTTTTCTTCGCTCAGCTGCGACCTTACGGAACCAAAAGAGTATTTTCTGGCCCTCCTTGGGATTGCGGAGAAGCGTGATCCCGGAGAGACGGTAGAAATGGCAAGGAAAATCCGCAACGGCGAAATTCTTTTTCACGACCTGATCTATGAATCATTTAACCCCCTGCCCGATGAAGAAGAGGCTTCGGAAGACGAGGAAGATGCCTCCTTCGACCTCGTGGAGCTCTTCATTGAAGAGAGCCTGAGACCGGCCCTGGAACAGGTCGTGGCGCGCCACGGCGATGCCGTCACGAAGGCAGACTGGTCGGAGGGCTACTGCCCCATCTGCGGGCGGGAACCCAAGATCGGCGAGATCCGGGATGAGGAGGAAACGCGTTACCTCTTCTGCAACCAGTGCGGGTTCCAGTGGAGTTTCCGGCGGATCAGATGCCCCTTCTGCGGAAACGAAGAACAGCAGACCCTCGCCTATTTCACGATCGAAGGGGACGAGCGGTACCGCGTCGATGTTTGCAATGCGTGCAAACGGTACATCAAGATCGTCGATTTCAGGGAAACGAACAGGAAGGCGGACATGGACGTGGAGGACATCGCCACGCTCCATCTGGATATGCTGGCCAATGACGAGGGCTATGACTAACGACCCCTCCGCAGTCAGAGAACGCGCATGGATGACCGGCATATGGCGGAGATCATCCGCCTTTTAGAGAGGGAGCTGAAAAAGCGGGAACTCCCCATCGTCTCGCAACTGGCTCACGAGCGTCGCAATCCCTTTGAGATCCTCATCTCCACTCTCCTGAGTCTCCGGACCAAGGACGAGGTGACGGCGGCGGCTACGGAGAGGCTCTTCGCCCTGGCCTCCACGCCGGAGGAGATGCTCCGGCTTTCCGAAGAGGAGATCCAAAAGGCGATCTACCCCGTCGGATTTTACCGGAACAAGGCCGGGACGATCCTTCACGTCTGCCGGGAGCTGATCGCGCGCTTTCATTCCCTTGTACCGGAGACGCTCGAAGAGCTTCTGACGCTCAAGGGGGTGGGCCGAAAGACGGCCAATCTCGTCGTTTCCCTCGGTTTCAACGGGGCGGGTCTCTGTGTGGATACCCATGTACACCGGATCTCCAACCGTCTCGGCTATGTCCGGACGAAAACCCCCGAAGAGACGGAATTCGCTCTCCGGGAAAAGCTTCCGGTAAAATACTGGTCCCGCTACAATACCCTTCTGGTCGCCTTCGGGAGGAACACCTGCCGTCCCGTTTCGCCCCTCTGCAGCGACTGCCCGGTGGCGGCGTTTTGCGACCGGATCGGCGTAACTAAAAGCCGCTGATAAAATAATATTGACTAATATCGGCATGCTGTCTATGATTTAACACCGAATAATTCATCGCCAAAAAGTCTATTTCACTCAAAGGAGGTCCGTCATGTCAATCAGAGCAGCGATCAATGGATTCGGCAGAATCGGCAGATACCTCGTCCGGGCGTGTCTCGGCTGCGATGAGATCGAAATTGTGGCGATCAACTCCCGGGCCAGGCCCGACAATCTGGCCCATCTTCTCAAGTACGATTCGGTGCACGGAAAGTTCGGCGCCGAAATTGCGGTGGAAGACGGCCATCTCATCGTCAACGGGAAAAAGATCCTGATCACGGCGGTGGCAGCGCCCCTGTCCGATCTCCCGTGGGGAAAGCTGGGCATCGATATCGTCCTCGAAGCGACAGGGAAGTTCCGGAAAAAGGACGACGTGAGCGGACACATCACGGCCGGAGCTAAGAAGGTGATCCTCGCGGTCCCCGGCAAGGGGATCGACGGGACATTCGTCATGGGGGTGAACGAAGAGACCTACGACCCGGGGAGGCACCATATCGTCTCCAACGCCTCCTGTACGACGAACTGCCTCGCCCCGGTGGCGAAGGTCCTCCACGACGAGTTCACCATCGTCAAGGGGCTGATGACGACTGTCCACTCCTACACGATGGACCAGCGGCTCCTCGACGGCTCCCATAAAGACTTGAGAAGAGGCCGTGCGGCGGCTCTTTCCATCGTGCCGACCTCGACCGGAGCGGCCAAGGCGGTCACCGAGGTGATCCCGGCGCTCAAGGGCAAGCTCGACGGTGCGGCACTTCGGGTCCCGACACCCAACGTCTCTCTCGTCGATCT
>Ga0299915_10003489_pt1 | contig 11369 bp, 6 predicted proteins | sample RVTome_13_FD_200263 | JGI IMG/M metagenome (GOLD analysis project Ga0299915, IMG submission 200263) | Soil microbial communities from uranium-contaminated site in the Upper Colorado River Basin, Wyoming, United States - RVT92D227 (version 2) ... | reverse complement strand
GCTGGCGCCGCTCAGGGCGACGCCTCCGGTCGCCCGGGCCATCTCCCGAAAGGGGCCGAAGACATCTTCGGAATGCTCCTCCATCCGCACGCCCGGAATATCCTCGCGGGGCTGGGTGACGAACAGGAAATGGATGGAGGTCGAGGCGTCGGCGTAGGCCAGCTTGATCTCTTCGGTGTTGAGCGTCGTCTCCCGCTTATAGAGCTCGAACAGCCCGCTGACGGTCTGGTAGATGTCGGGCCGGTCCTGGTAGAGGTCGATGTACTGGTAGAGGATCTTGGGGTCTATCTTGGGGATGTATTCTCTTTCGTAGAGGAGAAAGACGTATTTTTGGCCGTTGCGGTCCTTGAGGGCGCGGGCGAATTCGAGAAACTTGCCCTGATCGAGGCGCCGCAGGGTCTGGAGCTTCTCGAGCAGGTCTCCGTATCGCGTCAATTGCTCATCCAGCGAAAGGCCTTCGTGCCGGGACATGGCCCCCCCCGAGAACGGATCAACCCCCTGGACGGTGGCGATGGTGCCCGTCAAGTTCTGGGTTATCGAGGCGGCCATGGATTTGGACAGGCCGGCCAGGTCCTCGACCGCGTCTCGGTACTCGGAGTACCCGATTAAAACGTCGCGGCGCAGGATGGCCATAAGCTGGGCGGCGACCCGGTCCTTGGACACGACCTCGAAGGCCTCGGTCTTCATCCGGTAGGTCTTGAGCGGCGTCACAACGGTCAGGACGTCGCCCGGAACCAGGACGGTCCTGACGAAATAGTTGACGGCGTCGACAAGCTGCCCCGTGATGTTGGCGATTTCGAAGAACAGGAAGAAATTCCGGCCCGTGTCCGGGGCGAACGGCCTCGTTTCCTCGCGCCGGGCGATATACGTCCCCTTGACGAGATAGACGGCCTCGATCTTCTGGGGGCGGCCGTCCTCGAGGACCTCGAAATCGTCGATTTTAAGGTTGTCGATAAAACGTCCGCCGTCAAAAACGCGAACGGGGATCTCGATGTTGACGGCCCTCGTCTCGTGCTGGAGATCCTGGCCGACCAAAATCGCGCCGGATGCGATGAAAAAAACCAAAAGCGTGGATTTTTTCACCGGATCACATCTTCCAGGTCCCGGCCACGATGACGTTGCTGCCGGTGATTTTGGCCGCGCCCTCGGAGGTCAGGCTCAGCACGGCCCGGGCGACATCCTCGAAGCTCCCGAGCGTCTCCGGGTCGATGTTTTTGTCCGCGGGCAGGGCGCCCCCCCGGAGGAGTCCCGGCGAGACCAGGTTGACCGTGATCCCGTGGCCGGCCTCGGTCTTGGCGGCCGTCCGGGTCAGGATGACCAGGCCCGTTTTGGCGGCGGCGTAGGGCGTGATGGTCGGGAATGCGCCGAGCTGCTCGGCCCGGCTGTAGCCGATATTGATGATTCTCCCCCACTTCCTGCGTCGCATCCCGGGCAGGACGGATTTCATGCAGGAAAAAGCGCCGACCAAATTGACGCGGAGGAGAGCGTCCCAGTCTCCGGCCTCGAGTTCGTACCAGACTTTGACCAGGAAGGGCCCGACGTTGTTGACCAAGATATCGATTCGCCCGAACGCCTTCTCGACGGCCCCGACCAGGGCCGTAACCTCCGCCCCGTCGGCCAGATCGGCGCGGAAGGCGGCGCTCCCCTTGCCCGTCCCGAGGATGGCTGCGACCGTCTCATCCGCTCCGGCCGCGTCGCTCCGATAATGGACGGCCACGGCCGCGCAGCCCTCGGCCAAAGCCAGGGCGATGGCGCGGCCCATGCCCCGGGCCGAACCCGTAACAAGGGCGACTCGCGACTCCATTTCGTCTTCTCCTTCCCTCAAGACTCGCCCATATTATACTCGAAACCGGCCTCCGCCGGCGCGGATTCCAGATTGACCCGTTCGCCGACGCTACCCCGCCCTAAAAGCCGGCACACATACTAAGCCGGAAACGGCTTAGTATGTGTGCCGGCTTTCATGCCGGGGAGTCGAAGGATTGACTTCCCGGCGGAGTCACGATATAAGTAATCTTTTCAAATCCCATGATTTGTCCGGCGAGGTCCTAATCCATGGCTAAAGACATGAAGACGATTCTGGTCACCGGCGCGATCGGCCAGATCGGGTCCGAGCTGACCGCTCTTCTCAGAACCCGTCACGGGGCAGATAAGGTCATCGCCTCCGACATCGCCGCCCCCTCCCCCGCTTTCGGGGAGGCCGGCCCGTTCGAACGACTGGATGTCACGGATCGGGAGGCCCTCAAGACCGTCGTCCGCAAGCACCGGGTCGACACGGTCTACCACCTGGCCGCCATCCTGTCCGCCTCGGGCGAGAAGCACCCGGACAAGGCCTGGCACGTCAACATGGACGGCAGCCATGCCGTCCTCGAGGTCGCCCGCGAGGAACGACTGGTCCGCGCCTTCGTCCCGAGTTCGATCGCCGTCTTCGGCCCGGCCACTCCCCGCCGCCGGGCGCCCCAGGACACGATCCTCGAACCCAGGACGATGTACGGCGTCACCAAGGTCGCCGGCGAATACCTCTGCGATTATTACGTGCGCAAGTTCGGCCTCGACGTCAGGGGCTGCCGCTTCCCCGGCATCATCAGCCACGAAACCCTCCCCGGCGGCGGCACGACCGACTACGCCGTTGCCATCTTTTATGACGCCGTCAAGACCGGAACGTACACGTGCTTCCTCAAGGAGGAGACCCGCCTCCCCATGATGTACATGCCGGACTGCCTCAAGTCGATCGTGGACTTGATGGACGCCGATTTCGGCCGTCTCAAGCATCATTCCAACTTCAACGTCACGGCCATGAGCTTCTCGGCCGGCGAGCTGGCCGCCGAGATCCGAAAGCACATCCCCGGCTTCGTCTGCGCTTACCAACCGGACTTCCGCCAGGCCATCGCCGATTCCTGGCCCGAGTCGCTCGACGATTCGGCCGCCCGGGACGAATGGGGCTGGGCGCCGTCCTACGACCTGGCCGCGATGACCGCGGACATGCTGCGGGCTCTCCGGAAAAGGAAGGACGAGGGCCGGCTCGAAGGCTGAACGACGGGCCGGGGCCGGGAGGCTCCTCAGCGAAGCTTCTCGGCCAGCAGGTTGGGCAGGGCGAAGGCGGCCTTGTGGACCGCGGGATTGTAGTAGCGAAGCCCGGCCGGCGTTCGCCGGAGGCGGCCGAGCGGCGGAATCCGGTCCGAACAATAAGCGTAGCACCATAGGCCGCCGGGATAGGTCGGAACCGGCCCGATATAGAATCGGGCGTGGCGGAAGAGCTTGCGGAGAAAAGCGTTTTTCCGGCGGTGGGAATCGAGATGGTAGAGAAGGGCGCCCGTCTGGGCGGCCGCGATCCCTCCGGGACTCAGGCAACGTTTGACCCTTTGGTAAAAAGCCTTCTGATGGAGGACCGTCGAGGGGCCGACCGGGTCCGAGGAATCAATTAGGATGACATCGAACCTGTCCCGGGTTTTCTCGAGAAAAGCGTTCCCGTCGTCGATGACGAGTTCGGCCCGGCCGCCGCCGAGGGCGGGCTGGAGCCATCCGAAATACTCCTTGCAGACCTCGACGACGCGGCCGTCGATCTCGACCAGGGTCGCTTTTTCGACCGGATGACGGAGGACCTCTCGCAAAGCGCCGCCGTCCCCTCCCCCGATGATCAGGACCCGGCGCGGCCGGGGATGCCGGAGCAGGGCGGGATGGACGAGCATCTCATGGTAGAAAAATTCGTCTTTATCGGTCGTTTGGACCAGTCCGTCCAGAAACAGGACCCGGCCGAAGGCGTCGTTCTCGAAGACATCGATGCGCTGGAAGCGGGAACGGCCCCGGTAGAGCGAGCGGCGAACCTTGAAGAAAATGCCGCTCGTCGGCGTCTGGTCCTCTCGGAACTCGCGCGGCCGTCGCCGGGACGGACGATTGTTCATGGCGGAAAGATTATAGGGGACGGCCGGAGAACGTGTCAACCTCAGTAAACCTTTTCGATCTTGACGCCCTGATAATATTTCTTGAGAATCTCCTGGTAGCGGGCGCCCTGCTGGGCCATTCCGAACGCTCCGATCTGGCAAAGCCCGACGCCGTGTCCCCAGCCCTTGCCGGAAAAGGTGAAGAAGGCGACCCGGCCCTCGCCGTCGAACTCGCGATCGATGGCGAACAGGGTGTCCTTGAGCCCCAAGACATAGCGGACCTTGAGGCCGACCGCGGTCGCCTGGCCTTCGCTTCCGACGACAAGAAGCTCAGAGACGCGGCCCGATTCGCCCCGTTTCCGGTCGAGGACGTCGACCAGCCGGCCGACCGGATAAAACTGGTTGACGAGCCTTTCAAGCTCCTCCCGGGACCGGCGGACTTGCCAGCGGTGATAGGTCGATGTCCTGTCCATGACATTCGTATCTGGCGAAGGGGCGACCTCGAGCAGTGTCATGACGCCGTCCCGCTCCAGCCAGCGAACTTTGTCGCCCGGCCAGAGCGAAAGGCTTACCGGAAAAGAGCGGCCCTCCAGATAATCGCGGACGAGAAAAATCTCGGAGGACAGCCGCAGGGTTATTTTCTGAAGGTCCTCCATGACGTCGATAGTATCCCGGCCGATCTCCTCGACGATCCCGTAATGGCTCAAATCCTTGGAGCTCGTCAGGACTTTATAAAGGGAATGAACGAACTCCCCCCGGGATAAGGCGCGCTCCGGACTCCCCATCGCGTCCAAGGGTGGAAAGACCTCGGCCCAGATGAGATAGGCCAGGTTATCCCTCTCCTGCGGCGCCAGGTCCGGGCTTTTCCCGGTGATGTAGTCAACTTCTTCGCGTACCAGAAGATGGTGAACGCGGTCCTCCCAGTGAAACGTTTTAACGATCAAGGAGGCCAGGGACAAAAAAGTCACGGCCGGAGCCGGATAGACGACCGCGCTGTCCCGGGTGCCGAGCAAGGCCAGGGCTCTCCGGATCCAATCGGCGGCCTCCTCGGGCTGGACCATTTCCCTGAAAGCGACCGGATCGCTGCCTCCGGGAATAACGCCCTGGGCCGACAGAGAAGCGATTTCCAGGGAAATATCATTGCCGAAAACCTGGGCTCGGGCCGGCGCCTCCCGAACGGTCTCAACGGACCGGTCGGGCTTTTTATCGTGAACGCAGACCGTGCTCCTCAGATAGGGAACGGCCTTGCCTCCGAAGACATTCTCGCTGTTCTCGGTCCGGCCGCCGCACGTGCTCGTATAAAGAGCGTTGATGAGCGCTCCCCGGTAGAGGACAACCTCTCCGCCGGTCTCGTCCACGGCCCGGCTGCTTGAAGGATGCTCGCTTCCGATTCCCCGGTAGACCTGGGATCTGGCCGTATCCCAAAGGTCGAATCCGAGCTCCGCGTTCTCGCCGAGGTTCTTGATGGCGTAGGTCCTGGCCGCCACGGCTTGGGCCTTGAGGGCTTCGATCTCGTTGAAACCGTTGGGCGAAAGCTCGTTGGGAACGACCCCTTTCAGGTAGTCCTCGACGTTGAGGAGGTTGATCAGGACCATCCCTTTCTTGCTGGACTTGAGAATAAAGATGCCCCTGTAGCTCTTTCCGTTAAAGCTCAAGAAGCTCTCCCGGTTGGCGGGGATGAAGTAAAGGACGGTCTCCTCGGTCAGATTCTGGAGTCGGTTGTTGACCAAGATCCAGAGGGGCTTGGATTCCTCGACCGTGACATCCTCGGTCAGGATCCAGGCCTCGGCCAATCCGGCCGCGTTCAGCTCTTTGATGAAGGCCAGGGCATCTCCCCTGGTCAGAAAGTCGCCGACCTTGATTTGGAACGGCCCGTCCAGATCATTCCTTTTGTTTGCTTCGACATAGACATTCCGGCCGATCTTGTCCTTGAGCTCCCGCGCCAGTTGTTCGGCCTCGTTTTTCTCCTGAGCGTACCCGATCAGGATGACGAATTTCTCGGAAAGCTTCTCTCGCCGCCCCTTGATGCGAACCTCCTGAGCGTCCTCCGAGACCATCCGGTAATCCCTGTTGACTTCGTAAACCTTCATCCCCGAGGAGGAAGCGATTTCGATATCGCTCAGGTTGACCCCCAGTCCGACCTTGATGACAGGATTAGGAATGAGGAAGCCGTGGAAAAATGAGTTTTCCTTGCCGAATTCAACCGGACGCCCGCCGAAGAAGAAGAGCGCCAGGAAGGCGATGAAGAAGTACCTGAGTCTGCGTATATACCTTTTCATTCTAAGTCTTTTTATATGAGCCTGTTATAACCCGCCGCGCTTAAGAGACGCCCTTTTCTGCCTTGGTTTTGGAATTATTTTATACTTATCTAAGGCTGTTTGTCAAACAAAATAATCAATATATTGTATCAATCTATTTATAATACAACTTATTGTAGGCGCTCATCCTTTACGAGGCCTTACTATACTCTAAAAAGGCTGGACTGTCAAGGAAATGAGCCGGTGCGGCTGAAGCTCGGAAAAAACGGGGTATTCAGTCTTTTTGAGGCGATAGAACGGCCGCCCAGCCTCCGCCCGGGGCGAGATCGAGCTTTAGGACATCGCCATGGACGACCCGAGCCGTCTCTTTCTTATAGTCGGAGGCGAAACGGGAGGCGTTGGCGCCGTCCCTGAAAATGAGGGCGTCGTGGCCTCCCTGACCCAAAAAGTCCAGCTTGATCTCGAAGCTGCGGGCCGTCCAGTCCGTCATGGCCCCCAGATACCAGTCCTCCCCTTTCCGGCGGGCGACGACGACAAAATCCGAGACCTTTGCATCGAGAACCCTGGTTTCATCCCAAGTCGTCGGCACCCGGCCGAGGAATTGCATGACCTCCGGATCCCTTTCATATCGGGAGGACGAATCGCAGAGCATCTGGAGAGGGCTTTCGTAGACGACATACATGGCCAACTGATGGCAGCGGGTTCCCTGGCTCATCGGCGTCTCGAAAACGGCCCGAAAGCCCTGTTTCGTGGCGTTGACCATGGCGCCCGGAGTGAAATCCATCGGACCGGCGAACATCCTGATGAAGGGAATGAGGAGGTCGTGCTCGGGGCTGACCCGATCGCTCCATTTGCTGTACTCCAGCCCCAGCACGCCCTCATTGGTTAGGATGTTCGGATAGGCCCGCCGCAACCCGGTCGGCTTGTAAGCGCCGTGGAAATCCACGATCAGCCGTCTTTGGGCCGCCGCGGCGGCCGTCCGCCGGAAGAACCGGACCATCTTCTGGTCGTCCCGGTCCATGAAATCGACCTTGATTCCCTTGACGCCCCATTTCTCGAACTGATCCAGGGCCCGATCGAGCTGTCGATCCAGGGTCAGCCATACGCACCACAGGATGAGTCCGACATTCCGCTCCCGGCCGTACTCGATGAGGGCTTCCAGGTCGATCCCGGGATTGATCTGGAATAAATCGGAGGGAGAAGACCAGCCTTCATCCAGGATGATGTACTCGATCCCATATCGCGAGGCGAAGTCGATGGTGTGCTTGTAGGTCTCCGTGTTCAACCCGGACTTGAATTCGACGTCAAACAGGTTATTGGCGTTCCACCAGTCCCAGGCAACCTTGCCCGGCTTGATCCAGGACGTGTCGGCCAGGACCGCGGGGCCGGCCAGACGGTAGATGAGGTCGCTCTCGATCAGCCCTCCGTCCTTTCCGGCTACGCCGATGACCCGCCAGGGGAACGTCCGCGTCCCTTTTGCGATAGCGATGGCGTCGGCGCCGCGGGTCACCAGCAAGGCCCGGTCGCTCCTGTCGCGAAGTTTCTCCTCGAGCGGATAGGGAGCGAACAGGCCCCTGAGCTCGGGACGGCCTTCGCCGTTTCCGGTCAGAAACATCCCGGGGTAATCCTCGAGGTCGGCTTCGGTGACGGCGATCTTGGGTCCCCCCGGAACATCGACCAGAACCGGCGCGAAGCAGAATCGACCCGGCCCGACCTCATCCAGGGGAAGACGGCTGTAGTTGCTTTCGAATGATGTATGGAGGCTCGAAGTGAAGGGTATATAGGCGAAGTGATTCCCGCCGAAGCGGAAGACGGCCTCCTCGGAAACGACCTTGAACTCGCCCGGGAGCCGCGTCGAAAAGCGGTAGGCTGCGCCGTCGTTGCTGACCCGGGCCGTCAGGCTGTAGTCGCCCTTGAAAACAAGGGTCAATTCCTCGTATGCGTCCGGTATCAGGGACCTTTTCTCGGCGACGGGCGGCTTGATCGCGTCCCGGACCGAGCGGCGCTTGACGTCGGCGACCTTGGGATTCCTCCCCAGGACTCGGTCGTCGTCCAGAGTCATCGCCATCCCCGACGGCTCTATGATGCTAATCCCGTTCCAGGAGACGGCATACCGGACGCTGTCCGAGACCAGGAAGCGGAACACGAGGCGTTTATCCGGCGAGGCGACGCCGTAGGTTTTAGGACGGACGGATTCCGCTCCGCCGCTCCACCCCGGGAGGGCGAGCGCGGAGGCCAGCAGGAGGAGGGCGGGATGAATTCTTTGTGTCATGGCGGAATTATATCTTGAATCGTCCGAGCTTGTGAATGTATAAATAAGAGGAGTCATGTCATCACAAAAAGCGACCCTGAAGCGTTTTCTGTCCGTCCCCAGGCTTTCCCTGGCGAACCTTCCGACCCCGATCGAGGAATGCGGGCGGATCCGGAAAATTCTCGGCCTCGCCCCCCGCCTCTTCATCAAGCGGGATGACGACCTGGGATTCCTGGCCGGCGGCAACAAGCTCAGGAAACTCGAGTACGCCCTGGGCGAAGCCCGGAGACGGAAGGCGGACGCCGTCATCACGGTCGGCTCGGTCCAGTCCAACCACGCCCGGATCACGGCCATGGTCGCCCGGCGGTTGGGGATGCCCTGCATCCTCGTCCTCAACGGCGAAGCCCCGCTCCCGCGACGCGGGAATTTTCTGGTCGCGGAGCGGATGGGCGCGGAAATCCATCTCGTCGGTTCCCGCGAGGAGCGTGCCGTCCGAATGGAGGAGATCGCCGCCGGCATCGAAGCGAGAGGCGGCCGCGTCTACCGGATTCCCCTCGGCGCCTCGAACGCGATCGGCGCCCTGGGTTTCGTGACGGCTTTTCTCGAACTCCTCGGGCAGACGAAAAAGACGGGGATCCGGCTCTCCGCCGTCTTTATCTCCAGCTCGTCGGGAGGAACCCAGGCCGGACTCGAAGCGGGCCGGCGGCTCTTCGGCCGCTCCCCGCTCCGGATTATCGGCGTCAGCCCCGACGACCCGATCGAGGCCGTCCGGGCCAACATCCTCTCCGCCCTCCGGCCCCTCCTCGTCCGTCTGGGTTCGAAGATCCCGGTCGGGGACGAAGAGATCGAAGTCGAGGATCGCTTCCGAGGGCCGGGCTACGGCGTTTCGACCCCGGAATCCGAAGAAGCGGCCCATTTGTTCGCCCGCTTGGAGGGCATTCTCCTCGATCCGGTTTATACCAGCAAAGGCGCCGCCGCGTTCCTGGATTATGCCCGCCGCGGCGTCTTCGGCCGCGGGCAGAGCATCCTCTTCTGGCACACCGGCGGTCTTCTCGGCCTTTTTTAGCCGAGACGAGACAATGACGGAAGCATCGCCCGCGGCAAGGAGTCAAATATGAAAAAAATCGGAACGGCGGCGCTGCTGCTATTCATCGCCCTCCAGGCCGGATTCGCGGAGATCTCGAGCTTGTCCCATGTTTTCCTATCCGGGAAGAGCCTTAGGGATACGGACGGCGACGGATGGCCCGATCGCGTCGGACTCCAGATCGTGGTTCCGGACGAGCCGACGGCGGTCGAGATGGCTCTGGCCTCGGATATCGCCGCTCGGGCCAACCTGGAGAGCCTGGCAGTCGATATGGCGCTCGTCAGGAGGGAATCGGACCTGGGCAAGGGCCAGGGTCTCGATAACCTCATTTTCATCGGGTCCGGGGCGTCCGCCGTTAAAGAGATTTTTAAAGAGGGCGGGGCGGCGGCCGCGGCCCTGACCGCGGACCAGGGTCTGGTTTTCGTGTTCTCGACCAAGAACCGGAGAAGGGGGATCGCGGTCATCGGAGGCTCCGAGGAAGCCCTCCTCCAAACCGGCCGCGCCTTCTTCCTGCGTTGGCCCTATTTCTGGGACGTTTGGGGCCGCGAGGACGGTCCGACCCTCTTCTCGCTCGAGAAGGACCTCAATCGCTTCCTGGGCGAGGAAGGCATCAACCTCCAGAAAACCCTGATCACCTCGGCCCTGTACGAATTCCCGTTGAGCAACGTCCCGGGCGACCTGGGACGGACATTCCATTTCCAGACCGGGGGGATCAAGCGGCTCGCCGTCGAGGTCCATTTCACCGACGACGAGGATCAGGAGAAGGCGTTCAAAGCCCTGGGGCTTCTCCGCGACCAAAGAGCCAAGGGGATCCGGACAAGCGTCCTGTGCTATCCGGGCTGCGCTTCGATCGGGCTTAATCTCCGCTACGGGAAAAACAACCTCTCGATCGACCTTCCTCGGCTTGGACTCCCGCGCCGGATGCTGACGCCGGGATTCAAGGAGGCGCCCCGCCGCGATCTCAAAGGCAAAGACTTCGACCTTATCTCCCTGTTATCGACCCGGGGCGTTTACGGCGATGTCGACAAGGACACCGTCCCCGACGACGTCGAAACGTCGATCGTCGTCCCCGGCGCCCAGATCCTGAGAAACCTTCCTCGGCTCGCCTCCCGCCTCGTCCTCGATACGGCCGGGGCGTCCTTTCCCCTCGTTGTTCTCGACCGGGAAGTCGAGCACAAGAAAGGCTTGGCGGCCCCCGTGCTGGTGGGATACAACGCCCTGAGCCAGGAGCTCATCCGGACGGGCAAACTCAAGGTCCCTCCGCTCGATAACGCCCAGGCCTCCGTCCAAGTCGTGCCCAAGGCGTTCGGGACGTCCAACGCGCTCGCGGTCATCGGCGCCGACGACGCGGCCGTCGACAAAGCTCTTTCCTTCCTGGGCCTGACGTTCCCCTATTTCACCGATTATCGGGAAGGGGCTCCCGGCTTGGCCGATGTCGCCGCCGACCTGGAGAAATTCCTCAAAGGAGACAACGGAAGCGCCGAGGCGTTCATCGACAAGGCCCTGGCCAAGGCCGTATCCGACCTTCGCGATAAAGACCTGGAGTCCGTGCGTGTCGAACTGGCCCTTCCCCGCAAGAACCCGGACTACGAGGAATGGGTCAAGAAATCGCTCGCCTCATCCCTCAAGGCCGGATCGATCCAGGTCTCTTCGGTTTCCCTCAAAGAAGGGGCGGCCCTTTTCGCCCAGGATAAGGATTTCCCATGGGAGGCCGATGCCGCCCTAAAAACCGTCAACGACGCCCTGGCCGCTCTTCCCCCAAACGATCGATCGCCGCTCAAGGTCAGCCTGGGGTTGAGCGAATCGGTCCCCGTCCGCCAAATAGTAAAGAAACAGGTCGAAGATATGATCGAAAAGGCCGGCCGGCCGGCGTCCGAGGTCGAGGTCGGCTCGGCCTA
>Ga0299915_10003488_pt1 | contig 11370 bp, 6 predicted proteins | sample RVTome_13_FD_200263 | JGI IMG/M metagenome (GOLD analysis project Ga0299915, IMG submission 200263) | Soil microbial communities from uranium-contaminated site in the Upper Colorado River Basin, Wyoming, United States - RVT92D227 (version 2) ... | reverse complement strand
CGATCCAGGCCCGCTGGCTTCAGCCTGTCGGAAGCTTAAGTCATCCCGCTGTTCCGCCGAATTCTCTTCGAGGGATTGATCGCTGCGGTGCGGGAAGTTCCGGCTTTTGTCGGTCTGATTCCGCTCCGCCGCCTGGAAGGGCCGGGCGGAGTCCGGTCTTTGGATCGAGCCGGCACTCATGTCGCCCTCGACCGCGGAGTTCAGGTCTTCGATCGAATCGTAGATGAGCTCGATGACGTATTTTCCGCCGTGAGCAAAGGAGTTCGGGTCCTTCACCGACACCTGGAGATTGTAAGCCGCCCGGAGAAGGCGGGGCGAGAAGCTGCTGTAACCATTTGCGGTGTCGGTCTCATCGGAGTCGACGACTCCATTGTCGTTTTTATCGTTGAAGAAATAGGGATAGGTCAGTCCATCATAGGCGACCGGCTTTCCGATGACCTTCCGGGCGTAAACGCGGAGAGACTCGTATAAAATCTCCTTGAGCGTCGCGATCTCGTAATAGATGCCCTCGGTCATGTTCCCGTCGCCGTCATAGTCTTCGAGCGAGCCGAGATAGCGGATGTTCTTCGGGTCTTTGATTCCGGTGTGACAGGTGTTGCAGGCCTCGAGATCGACCTCAAGGGAGTGGGGGTTGTGGCAGACCTGACAGGCATTGTACCCGGGGATATGGGCGAACCGGGCATCATAGGTCTTTCCCGCGTACTCGTATCCGCCCTTGACGACCGTGCCGAACTGGGTGGCGGCGGAGGCAAAGTAGTGGACATTGATGAAGCGCAGCTTGGAGCTCGGAGTGTCATCGCTGGCGGCGCCCGACGAGGCGATCGAGGTATTGACCGAATTGGTGGATGCGCGGCCCTGATGGCATTCCATGCAGAGGGCTTCCGGACCGAGGTCCTTGACCTCCACTCCCGAGGGAAAGACGACGGCCGTATGGTTATGGACGATCCCGTTTCCGGGGTCGGCATGACAGGCTTCGCACTCGACGGTCGTCCCGAGAGGCGCCGCTTTATCCACGACGTTGGGGGCCGATCCGTCGGCTCCGATGTAATCCTTGTAGCCGGGGGTGCTGTGGCACTTGGCGCAGCTTGTCGGTATGGAGCCGTCGGCGTCCCAATGCTTGAACGGCTCAGCGGTCTTGTCGGCGTGGGCCGAGGTCGACCAGAGCCGCTTGGCATGGTCGGCCCTGGACTGAATCTTGATCTGCTTGCCGGCGTTCGCGCTCGTCAGGAAAACAGAGAGGGCAAAGACGACAACCAGGATGGCGAGAGTATATGGTCGTTTCAACATGCTTTCTCCTTGATCGGGTCTATTTCCAGCGGTAGCCGAAGGAAAGCTCGAAGATGTTGGCCTTGTAGTCGTTGGTGCCGCCCCGCTCTTCCCGGAAATTCACGTAGCGGTAGCCGGCCTGGGCGATGCATCCCCCGGGGAGGTTGTATTCGAGGTAAAGCTTGAGTGTTGTCCGGCCGACCTCATAAGAGCCGGTGTTGGAGTAAACCAGGGCGTAGCCGCAGAACTTCAAGAGTTCGCTCAGGTCGAAACTGAGGTTGGCGTCGAAGATGCTGCCCTTCCCTTCGTACAGGATTTCCCAGAGGAACGAGCCTCCGGGTCCCCCAAAGGAGGGCGGATATTCGACGCTGCGTTCGCCTTCACGCTTGGACTGGAGGTAGGTGTATCCGGCGAAGGCCTTGATCTTTTCGGCGTGATATCCGGCCCGCAGGCTGAACTGGTTCCGGTTTGTCTTGAACGGGATGATGTCACTGTAGCCGAGGTCGCTCTTGGTGCCGTTCCAGAGGTAAGAGGCGCTGAGGTTGATGGCGCCGGCCTGGTACTTGGCGGTCATCCGGAGCCGGTCGTAGGAGGTCGGGGAGATCAGCGTATAGGGGTTCTGGTAGCCGCTGTGCTCGTAGTCGAGCGTGAATTTCAGAGTCCGGGAAACATCCCATCTGACATTTCCGAACCCGCCGTTCTTGGTGGTGTCGAACTCGTAGTCAACGGTCTCCAGGGTGTCGAGCTTGCGGTTTTCGAACCGGTAGCCGAGCGTCAGGATAAGAGCTGGGGAAAGTTCCCACTGGGCGCCGGCATCGGCCCCCCACGTCTTATAGCCGAAATCCTGGGATGTCGTCTCTCCATCGACGGTGAGCTCACCGGTCTGGTCGAAGTTGTGGAAGCGCACCGCGCCGACGAGGGAGAAGCGGCTGAACAAGAGGTAGTGGAGGTCCACCTGGGCGAGCTGCATGGTGCGGTCGAATCGGCCCGTGCCGGTTAGATCGGTGCTGAATTTCCGGTTGAGGTAGTTGAGCCCGGAAGACGATTCGGAGTATGTCAGGTCCTCGTCGAGGTTGTAAATTTGACCGGAGCCGCTGAGGAGCAGCCGGTTGAACGGCCGGGCGCTGAAGCGGAGCGAATGCCGGTTGCCGGTCAGGTCGTAGGGCTGGTTCATGAAGAAATAATTGAGCGAGGATGGGTATTCGGCGTCGGGGCCCCCATCGGCATAGCCGGGCAGGAAGTAGCTGTTTTCGTTCCTGTAATCCAGGAACTTTTCCTCGAGGGCCAGGGAGTAGCGGCCAAACCGGAAGTCGAGTCCCAAGGCGGCCTCCCGGGATTCTTCCTGAATGGGCTTGTCGAACTCGAACTCGACGCGCTGGACGTCGAGTGAAGTTGTGCTGGTGCCTTTCTTTGTGTAGCGGTTGAAATCGAAGTAGAGGTTGATGCCCTTGGTCAGCCAGATTTTGGCCGTGCCGCTGTCTTGAACTCGGTCAAAGTCGAAGGTGAAAAGGTCATAGAGTGCGCCAAACTCCGTCCGGGTCAGGTCTTGGTAGAAATAATTGGATTTGCGGCGGTCGTACTGCATCTGGTAGCTGCCGTACTTCTGGAGGCCGACCGAGATCGACTCGTAGGGGTCACCGCCCAGGTTGAGCACCCGGACGTCCAACCGGTCAAAGTATTTCTTCAGGCCGTTGTCGGGCGCAAAGGACAGATTGAAACTAGAAAGGCGGGCGCCCCGCCGGAGGTTGATGTCTTCTTTGTATTTGTACTGGGCACCCGGGCCGGAGGTATCGACGAAGCGGAAGCCGAACAGGAAATCGCCGTTGAACTTGCCCTGGGCCTGGAGGGAGGAGGCGAAAGAGAGCGCCAGGACGACTCCCAGCAATGACAACAGGATGGTCTTTTTTCTCATCGGGGTCTCCTATTTCAGGAATCTCTTGCTCAGGTTCGAGCCGTGGATGGTGGCATGGCAGGTGACGCAGTTGGTGTCCTGGGAGGAGAAAAATCCGTGCCAGGAGGGCGCTGCGGCGTGGCAGCTGAAGCACAGGTCCGCGGTGCTCTGATGGGTGAGCATATGCCGGCTGTTGGAGCCGTGGACCTCGTGGCAGGACGTGCAGCCCTCGACGCGGGAGGCCTCGTGTTCGTATAGGAACGGGCCGCCCTTGTCGGTGTGGCAGCGGATGCACTCCTCATCCTTGAACCCGCCCAGGCGCGTTCTTGTTGCGGGGGCATGCTGGTCATGGCAGGTTGTGCATTCGAGGACTCCTTCCTGCAGCCGGTGGCGTTCATTCATTTTGAACTGGGCCCCGATGTCCTCGTGGCAGGAGAGGCAGATTTCCGAGGGTCTCGGTCTCTCTTCCGGACTCTTCATGAGCTCACCGTGACAGTTAGTGCAATCCATGGCCGCCTGCCCGTGTGGGCTGGAGAAAAAGAGGGATCGCGTGGAGCTGTGGCACTCCAAGCATTTCTCCGCCTTGGCCTGGGCTTCATCAGTACTCCTAAAAGCAAAAATGGTCCCCGCGCCGCCGCCCGCCTCCAGGTGTTTGGCCGGGTCGCCGTGGCAATTGACGCAGACGGTCTCCACCTGAAGGGCAGTTTTCGTCCACCGGTCTGATTTTATGGCCGAGTGGCGGACCAGCTTGAAATCGGTGCAGACGTCTTCGTGGCAGTCCGCGCAGATGCCGAATTCCTTCACCTTCTCTTGGGGTGCCGGATTGGCCGCCGCAAGCAGGCCGACGACGGCGACGAGGACGACGGCAAGGGCTAGCCAATGAAGCGAGAACGGGAGCAACGGTCTTCTGGTTGTCGCTGACAATCTCATACCTCCTCAAGATCTATCTGCTGTTCCCGCAGCGCGGGACGATATTCCCCGGGGGATAAATCCTACTAATTACATTGATTCTATATAAAAGATAGAATTTATATACTAAGTAGTATTTTTTGTCAAGGGGAAATCCGAAAAAACCGAGCTTTTTTTGCGGATGCGAGAGGGACAACAATGCACCTCCCCTCCGACGGAGGGTCGGGGCGGGTGGAGCGGCCGGAGATGGACCCGTCTAACGGCGGGCCTTGGTCTTGGCCTTCTGCTTCTTCTCGCAGATCTCGAGGACGTGCTGGAGCGTCACCCGCTCGAAATAGCTCTTCAGAATCTGGCTGGCCTCTTTCCAGATCTCGTAGGCGGCGCAGGTGGGGAGGCGGTCGCAGAAGTCCTTGTCCTCGACACAGTCGACCAGACCGCAGGAGCCCTCCAGGGCCTCCAGGATCTGGCAGACGGTGATCTCGGAGGGCTTCCGGGCGAGCGTGTAGCCGCCCCCGGCGCCGCGGATGCTCTTCACCAGCTTGTAGATTTTCAAAGAGATGATGATCTGTTCGAGGTAGCGGATGGAGATCTGCTCGTCTTCGGCCACGTTCCTGAGGATGACGGCCTTGCTGCCGCTGTTGTAATGCCGGGCCAAGTTGAGCATGAGGCGGGTCCCGTAGCGCCCCTTGGTGGATACTCTGATCATAGCAACCTCCTTATGAGGGCCAGATGTTCATGATTCCATCCGGTATTGTAGGCAACAGTCGGCCGGAAATCAACATATTTTTATAGGAATGATAAGAATTATAGGTTTTATGTGTTTTGGCCTGGCCAGCCCGCCGGGTCGGCTTGACACTCTCGGGCGGGGATTGTATCCTCATCTTTCTTTTCCTATTGCGAGGAACTGCCATGAAACCTGAGATCCTGCTCGGCGATGAAGCCGTCGCCCTCGGCGCCATCCATGCCGGTCTGAGCGCCGGCTATTCTTACCCTGGAACCCCGGCTTCAGAGATTATGGAATACCTGATCAAGGCCGCGGCCAAAACCCACTCGTTTGTCGCCTCTTGGTCGGTCAACGAGAAGGTGGCCTACGAAGAGGCGCTTGGGGTTTCCTTCGCCGGCAAGCGCGCCCTGGTCTCGATGAAGCACGTCGGCCTCAACGTCGCCGCCGACCCATTTATGAGCTCGGCGCTGACCGGCGCCAATGGCGGCCTGGTCATCGTCCCGGCCGATGACCCCGGCATGCACAGCTCGCAGAACGAGCAGGACAGCCGTTTTTACGCCGACTTCGCCAAGATCGTCTGCTTCGAACCTTCGAACCATCAGGAAGCCTATGAGATGACGCGGCAGGCCTTTGATGTTTCCGAGAAGCTCGGCGTCCCGGTTATGATCCGCTTGGTGACTCGCCTGTCCCACAGCCGCTCGAGTGTCCGGCCGCGGGAGCCGCGCGGGCAGAATGAGCTCAAACACGGCGCCAGCCAGGATTGGACTCTCCTTCCGGTCAACGCCCGCCGGCGCTTCAAGGCCATTCTCGACGGTCAGGCTGTTATGGTCCGGCTCTCGGAGGAGTCCGAGTTCAATTCGCTTCGCCTCACCGACCAGGATCGATCGTTGGGAGTCATCGCCTCGGGCATTGCCTTCAACTATGTTCAAGAGAACTTGCGGGACCTGGAGAACCCTCCATCGCTCCTCAAGGTCTGCACTTATCCGCTCCCCGAAAAGCTCATCAGAGGCCTCGTCGAGCACGTCGATGACGTGCTGGTCGTCGAGGAGGGCTATCCCTTGATCGAGAGGTCCCTGCGGGGATATTTCGGAGTCGCCGGCAAGACGATCAAGGGAAAGCTGAGCGGCGACCTCCCGCAGACGGGCGAGCTGTCGCCGGAAACGGTCCGGCCAGCCCTGGGGCTGAAGCCCCTGGAGAGGCTCGACCTCGGCGGGTTTAAGCTTGCTGCCCGTCCGCCCCAACTCTGCGCCGGATGCCCTCACGCAGATACCTTTCATGCCCTCAACGAGGCGTTGAGAGAATATGATAGGGGCAACGTCTTCAGCGACATCGGCTGCTACACGCTGGGCTACTATCCCCCTTACCAGGCCGTCCAGACGTGCGTCTGCATGGGCGCCTCGGTCAGCATGGCCAAGGGCGGAGCAGAGGTCGGGATCCATCCTTCTATTGCCGTGATCGGCGATTCCACTTTCGGCCATTCGGGCCTGACCCCGCTCCTGGAGGCGGCGGCGGCCGACACCAACATGACGGTGTTCATCCTCGACAACAGCACCGTGGCCATGACGGGCGGCCAGCCGAGCTATGCCTCGGGAGAGCGCCTCCTGCGGATGATCGAGGGGCTCGGAGTGCCCAAAAACCACATTCGGGTCATCGAGCCTCTCCCCAAAAACTTAGACAAGAATGCCCAGGTTATTAAGGAAGAAATCGACCACCACGGTCTCTCGGTGATCGTCGCCGTCCGCGAGTGCCTCGAAGAAGCCAAGAAAAGGCGAAAGAGCGGGTAGATGAAGCAGGACATCATCTTGGCGGGAGTCGGCGGGCAGGGGATCATCTCCATCGCCTACGTCATCGCCAGCGCGGCTTTAGAGGAGGGATTCGAACTCAAGCAGGCCGAAGTCCACGGCATGTCGCAGCGCGGCGGGGCGGTCCAATCCCATCTCCGGCTCTCGCGGGAACACATCTGGAGCGACCTGATCCCGCGGGGCGAAGCCGACCTCCTCCTGAGCGTTGAGCCGCTGGAAGCCCTGCGCTATCTGGACTATCTGCGGCCGGACGGGATGATCATCTCCAGCCGGGCGCCTTTCGTCAACATCCGGGATTACCCGGATGTCGAGACGCTCCTGAACAAGATCCGGGAGATCCCCCGCCATCTCATCATTGACTCGGAGAAGTTGGCCAAGGAAGCGGGCTCTTCCCGGACCCAGAACATGGTTTTGTTGGGAGCGGCGGCGGGACGCCTCATGGTCAAGGAAGAGACCCTCGCATGGTACATCAAGGTCCTGTTCGAACGGCACGGAGAGACGATCGTCGCCTCCAACCTCAAGGCGTTCGCGCTGGGCCAAGCCGTCGCGGCCGCGGCCGACTTTGTCCCAGCATCCAGTGGGAGTGGAGGACGAGGAGGGAGATGATTCTTTTTCTCGCGATACGGCTTCTGGTGTTTTAAGGCTTTCCGCGTGAAGCGAAGAGAAAAGAGGATGGCGGGAACCGCACAGATCGAAAGAATCTTTGAACGGGCAGAAAAAGACGGCCGAGATCTTCTTCTTGAGTACGAGGTCTATGCCTTGCTCCGAGCCCTGGGTATCGCCGTGCCCCGTTTTTTCTTCGTCAAGAAAGGGGAGCGGGCGACACGGGAGAAGCTCTCTGCCTTGGGGAGCGATTCGGTCGTCCTCAAGTTCGTATCTCCCCAGATCGTCCACAAGAGCGATGTCGGTGGAGTGGCTTTTGTCGAGAACAGCGTCTCGAAGGTCAACCGGGCGATCACCCGGATGCTCGCCGAGGTGCCGGCGAAGTTTGCCGGGACGGAAGCGGCCGGGCCGGACATCCGAGGTGTCCTGGTCCTTGAAAAAGTCGCCTTCGATGATCTCGGTTTCGGGTCCGAGCTCTTGCTTGGAATCCGGAATTCGCGGGAATTCGGACCGGTTGTAACCATGGGCCTGGGCGGGCTCGATGTCGAGTACGTGAACGAGAGGCTGAAGGAGAAAACGGCCGCGGCCATCGGCTCGGCCCATCTCCTGCGCCGGGACCAGATTGGAGGACTGCTCGAGCCTTTGGCCTTTTACGACAAGCTCGTCAAAGGGTTTCGGGGAAAGCCGGCGCCGGTTTCTCGGAATACACTGGTCGAGACGTTTGACCGCTTCTGCCGTCTGGCCGCCCATTTTTCGCCCTATTCACGGAAATCGGCCTTCGTCATCGAGGAGGCCGAGGTCAATCCATTCGTCGTCCGTAACGGCGTGCTCGTGCCCCTCGACGGGATGTGCCGGTTTTCACGGCATCATGCGGCGGCCCGGCCGCGCCTCTCCGAGAGCCTGGGCTTCCTCCTCCACCCGCAATCGATCGGCCTCATCGGCGTCTCCGAGCGGATGAACCTTGGGCATCTCATTCTCAACAACATCCTCCGGGAAGGATTCCCGAGAGAGAGAATCTATGTGGTCAAGCCCGGGCTCGCGGAGATCGAAGGCTGCCGCTGCGTCCCGACGGTCGCGGACCTCCCCGAGACTGTTGACCTCTTTGTCCTGACCCTGGCCGCCAGCCAGAGCGCCGGAGTCATGGCCGAGCTCGTGGCTGCGGAAAAGGCCCGTTCGGTCATCATCATCGCCGGCGGGATGGGTGAAAAGCAGGGCATGGAGGGCATCGAAGAGGAAATCAAGCAACTTTTGCAGAAGAGCCGGCGCGAGAAAAAACTCAGTCCGGTCGTCAACGGCGGTAACTGCATGGGCATCTATTCCGGGCCGGGGCATTACGACACCACCTTCATTCCCGTCCATAAGTTGGCGAGCCCGGGGAAACAGAACCCACGGCTTGTTTACATCAGCCAGAGCGGGGCCTTTATGGCCTCCCGGATGAGCAAGATTCCCGAGGTCGAGCCCCTTTATGCCATCTCTCTCGGAAACCAGATCGACTTGGCGGCCTCGGACTATCTGGACTATTTCCGAGCCCACGGCTCAGCCTCTCTCTACGCTCTATACATCGAAGGGTTCCGTTCCGGGGACGGACTGGTCCTGGCTAAAGCGGCCGGGGAGATCGTCCGCAAAGGGAAGAGCGTCCTCGTCTACAAGAGCGGGCGGTCGCCCGAGGGCCGGAAGGCGACCTCGAGCCATACGGCTTCGGTGGCCGGGGATTATAAGGTATGCCGGGCCATCCTGGAGAGCGCCGGGGTGTTCGTCGCCGAGACCCTGGCCGAGTTCGAGAATGCGATCAGGGCGCTCCCGGCACTGGCCGGAAAGACCGCCCGTGGGAATCGCGTCGGCCTTATCAGCAACGCCGGGTTCGAGTGCGTCATCCTGGCCGACAGCCTGAAGAACGGTTTTGAGCTGGAGTTAACGGCGATCGCACAGCCGACCAGGTCCCGGATCGCCGAAATCCTGAGGCCGCTCGGCATCGACCGGCTGCAGGACATCCGCAACCCGCTCGACCTGACGCCGGTGGCGGATGATGCCGCGTTCGCCGAATGCGTCGCAGCCCTGTTGGCCGACCCGAACGTCGATGGTGCGGTCGTTTCGCCCGTCCCCATGACCGCGGCGCTGCAGACGCTGGCGCCAGCGGAGTCGCACGCAGAAAACATCCACAGCCCGCAGAGCATCGGACGCCGCTTAGTCGAGATCATCCGCCGGACGGCCAAGCCGGTGGTGGTCAATATCGATGCCGGCTCTCTTTATGACCCGCTGGCCGGGATGCTGGAGGGTGAGGGCGTCCCCGTCTTCCGGCGCTCCGATGAGGCGCTCCGCTTCCTAAGCAAGTATTTACACAGCGGCCTCCGGGCGAGTCGATTGGAGACAGAGCGTTAAAGGAGCAGCCAGAATGAGACCTTCAGCGATGAAACTTTTCTTTGTATCTGTCATCATCTGCAGCTCACTTCTCGAGAATCAGGGCCGGGCCTTCGCTGCCGATATCCCGCGCCCCGAATACCCGCGGCCGGAGATGGTGCGGGCGGACTGGTTGAACCTCAACGGCTGGTGGGATTTCGCCCTCGACCTCCCGAACACCGGAGAGGAAAAGGAGTTTATCCAGGGGAAGGGGTTCGACAAAAAGATCCTGGTGCCTTTCGCTCCGGAAAGCCTGCTCTCCGCGATAGGGAACCTGGATTTCATGACCGCAGTCTGGTACAAGCGAACCTTCACGCTTCCGGAAAGCTGGGAGGGCAGGCTGGTCCTCATCCATTTCGAGGCCTGCGACTACAAGACGACGGTCTGGCTCAACGGCCATAAAGTCGGCGAGCACGTCGGCGGTTATACTCCGTTCAGCTTCGACCTGACCGCGGACTTGGTGTCCGGGGAGAACCTCCTGGTCGTCGAAGCCCGCGACGATACCCGGAGCGGCCTCCAACCGGTCGGAAAACAGTCGCAGCGGCTGAATTCCTACAGCTGCGTCTACCGCAGGACGACCGGCCTCTGGCAGACGGTCTGGCTCGAGCCTGTCGCTCGCGACCACATCGAAAAATATACAGTCCTGCCCAACCTGGACAGCGGTGAGGCTTTGGTCTGTGTTTATCTCAACCAGGCGCCCGAGGGCGGAGAGATCATCCTCCGGGCGACCGACGATCAGGGCAAGCTGGAATTCGAGGCGGCCAAACCGGCGGAAAAGATGGCCACTTTCACAGTCAAGTTGAAGAACCCGAAGCCCTGGAGCGTACGGGCGCCCTATCTCTACGACCTCGAGATCGCCTTCTCCCGCCTAGGCCGCGTAGAGGACAAAATCGGCGGTTACTTCGGTCTGCGCAAGGTCGAAGCCCGCGGCCACAGGATCTACTTCAACAACAGGCCTCTCTTCCTGCGCACCGTCCTCGACCAGGGCTTCTATCCGGACGGCATCTACACGGCGCCGTCGGATGAGGCCCTGAAGAAAGATATCGAGATCTCCCTGGGCCTGGGCTTCGATGGTGCTCGGCTCCATCAGCGTGTCTTCGAGCGCCGCTTCCTATACTGGGCCGACAAGCTGGGATACATCCTCTGGGGCGAGTTCGCCGACTGGGGCCTCGAGCTCTCCCGTCCGGAAGCTTTTCTCATCTTCAGCCGGGAATGGAGCGAGGCAATGGAGCGGGACCTGATGCATCCTGCCCTTATCGGCTGGTGCCCGTTCAACGAGCGCTGGGGGGAGAATTATCCCGGGATAATCGAGGGGATCTTTGACCTGACCAAAAGACTCGACCCGGCCCGCCTGGTGATCGACAGCTCGGGCGGCTATCATTCGGCCTCGCCCGATGTCTATGATTCTCATAACTACGACCAGGATGTCCCCAAGTTCAAGGCGGCCTTCGACGGCCTGCTCCTCTCGCCGCCGGATGTTTTCGTAAACGGCGAAAGAGAAAAACACACGTCCTATCGGGGCCAGCCCTATTTCGTCAGCGAGTACGGCGGCATCTGGTGGAACCCTGGACAGAAAGACGAAAAGGCCTGGGGGTACGGCGCCCGGCCGCGCAGCGGAGAGGAGTTTCTCGACCGCTATAAGAAATTGACCGAAGCCCTCCTCTTCAACCCGAAGGTGGCCGGGTTCTGCTACACCCAGCTTTACGATATCGAGCAGGAAGTGAATGGATTGTATAGCTTCGACCGCAAGCCCAAATTCGACCCTGTTTTCTTCAACC
>Ga0299915_10003487_pt1 | contig 11370 bp, 13 predicted proteins | sample RVTome_13_FD_200263 | JGI IMG/M metagenome (GOLD analysis project Ga0299915, IMG submission 200263) | Soil microbial communities from uranium-contaminated site in the Upper Colorado River Basin, Wyoming, United States - RVT92D227 (version 2) ... | reverse complement strand
GTCTCCAGAGGGCACGGAGGCCTGCATCGTGAACAGGGCCGGACATAGGCGATTGTGAATGGGCAGCGGCAGAATCCAGCACGAGCACTTTCCCGGTACTCGCATCCTTGACCGCTAACCCTGTCCGCGGACGTTGCACCGGGGGTTCATTCCGGCCATCGGTGATCACAACCGTTGCGAAAGAGCCGACATCGCGACCTACCGCAGGCTCGCCGATGGCACCCCATCAGAGTGGGTTGTGATACCACGTAGCAGTTGACACTGCCCAGGGCTCATGCCACGATTCCCGCAATGCCGTATGCTGTTGGTCCCGGCGCCAGGCCCGGCAGGCCCTTCGACTCATGACTCCCCCGCCAGCCTGAACCGGTGAGCGAGGAAGCAGGGAGACACCGAGGACATGCGGAGCGCCGACTACCTCATCCAGAAGACGGCTTTCAGTCTCGTCACCCTGTCTGTGGTCCTGGTCTTCAACTTCGTCCTGTTCCGGATCATCCCAGGCGACCCTGTGCAGATGATCCTCAGCCCACGGTTGCGTCCCGAGACTCGGGAGCGGATCCGCCACGAGTACGGCCTCGACCGGCCGGTGTGGTTCAATCTTGAGGCGTCCCGAGAGACAGGGAACCTTTTGCAGCTTTTCGATAGCCAGTTCTTTCACTATGTGCGGAATCTCGCCGGCGGAAACCTGGGCGAGTCCTTCCGCCTTCAGACACCAGTGGCGGAATTGATCCGCGCTCGCTTGGGCCCCACTTTGCTACTCATTCTCACGGGCGAGGTGATGGCAATCCTCCTCGGCTCGCTCTTGGGCTTGGTCGCCGCCTGGAAGCGCAAGACCCCAATCGATGCCGTTTGCACGGCGGTTGGCCTGACCGCGTTTGGCCTGCCCGCCTTCTGGCTGGGGATTGTCCTCCTGATCCTAGCCCGCGGCCATCTCCCCATGGGAGGATTCCAGACCTCCGGAGTCACCTACGCAGATCCGATCGCTCGGGCTCTGGACGTCGCTCGTCACCTCGTCTTGCCCACATCCACGCTTGCCATTCTGCTGTTTGGTGGCTACATGCTGATGGCACGAAACTCCTCCCTCGAAGTGCTGGCGGAGGACTATATCCTTACCGCGAAGGCCAAGGGCCTGAGCGCAGTACGGATTCTTCTTTGCCATGCCCTGAAGAACGCATCCCTGCCCTTGGTAACACTCGTAGCCTTGAACCTGGGGTATGCGCTTGGGGGGACCATTCAAATCGAAACGGTCTTCTCTTGGCCCGGGATCGGGCGACTGATGTATGAGGCCATCGCCGAGAGGGATTACCCGATCCTGCAGGGAGTGTTTCTCTTTCTTGCTGTAGGGGTGATCGGCGCCAACTTCTTGGCTGATCTCACCTATGCGCTGGTTGACCCGCGCGTGAAAGCCTGACCCTGGTGGGACGCACGCACAGGAGGGTCGAGGAGATGACGCAGGTCTTCGTGAGATACAGACTGGGCGGCCTGGGCCTCGTCATGGTGGCGGCTGTGGTGGTTGTGGCGTTCCTTGCCCCGTGGCTTGCGCCCTATGATCCCTACGCAACGATCACTGGCTCCTCGGCTGACATTATGGCCTCTCCCAGCCGAGGACACCTCCTTGGCCAAGACGACTCCGGCAAGGACGTGCTCAGCTCCGTCATCTACGGATCTCGCATCTCCCTGACCGTCGGCTTCGCGGCATCGTTCATTGTCGTTGTCCTGGGGGCTACGGTGGGTATGCTCTCCGGATACGCTGGCGGGCGCGTCGACATGGTCCTGATGCGGATCACCGACGCCTTTCTGGTCGTGCCCCGTCTGCCCCTGATGCTAGTTGTTATCACGGTCGCCGGAAGAGGACTGGCAAACATCATCCTCGTTATTGGGTTGCTGTCTTGGACGTACATGGCCCGCGTGGTGCGCTCCCAGGTGCTGACCGTGAAGGAACGTCAGTTCATCCTGCGCGCCAAAGCCCTTGGCGTGAGCCCCGCAAGAATCATGACGCGCCACATCCTGCCCCAAGTCGTGCCGGTGATCTTCGCGGAGGCGACCCTGGACGTCTCCTATGCTATTCTCTCCGAGGCCACTTTGAGTTTTCTCGGCCTGGGGGACCCTATGCTCATCAGTTGGGGCAGCATACTGAATCGGGCCTTCCTTCGTGGCGCCGTCATGCGCGAGGCTTGGTGGTACTTGATCCCTCCGGGCGTGGCCCTCGCGTGGACCACCCTGGGGCTCACCTTCCTTGGCATCGCTCTCCAAGAGATGATCAACCCTCGGCTAAAGACTCATCATCTCTTCGACGAGGGGAAGACAGTGGCAATCAAGCGTCTCAAGACGAGGACTCCGATCCTGGGCGAGGCGCCGCGCTTCTGAAGTCAGGCGCGTTCCCGCGTCATTGGGAGAAAGGTCCGGGCATGGCGCTCTTGGACGTCCGGGGCCTGACGGTTGAATACCACACTCCCGCCGGGGACCTTCGGGCGGTGGAGGATCTCTCGTTCAGTCTGGAGGAGAGGGAAACCCTGGGCATCGTTGGCGAGTCCGGTTGTGGCAAGTCTACCGCAATGCTCGCCCTGATGCGCATCCTGCCCGAGGAGGGGCGCGTCGTTGCAGGCGAGATTGCGCTCGAAGGCGCCGATCTCCTCCAGCTATCGCCCGCGGACATGCGCACTCGCCGTTGGCGAGGGATCTCGATGGTCTTTCAGGGGGCGATGAACGCCCTGAACCCTGTGCGCACGATCGAGTCACAGATCGCCGAGGCCCTCCGCCTGCACGAGACGGTGGCCGGGAGCGAAGTCAAGGCCGAGGTCGGCAGGCTGCTTGATCTGGTGGGCATTGCGCCCTCGCGAGGGCCGCAGTATCCTCACCAGTACTCCGGTGGGATGCGACAACGGGCGATGATCGCGATGGCTTTGGCCTGTCGTCCCTTGGTCGTCATCGCCGATGAGCCCACGACAGCCCTGGACGTGATGATCCAGGCCCAGATCCTTGACCTCCTCCAGCAACTGCAACAGGACATGGGCCTCTCCATCATCCTTGTGACTCACGACCTGGGGGTGGTGGCAGAGTTGAGTGACCGGGTTCTGGTGATGTACGGGGGGAGGCTTGCCGAATACGGCGATGTCGACACAGTCTACAACCAAGCCCTGCATCCGTATACACAAAGGTTGCTGGGAGCCTTCCCCGACATCGAAAACCCGAGAGCCCCTCTCGTCTCAATTCCCGGGTGTCCGCCGCCCCTAGACGCGCTCCCTCCAGGTTGTCGTTTCGAGCCGCGGTGCCATCTCTCCCTCAAAGCCTGTTCGAGGGAAGTCCCACCGCTGTGCGAGCTTGCCGCGGGGCATATCGTCAGCTGTCACATGGTTAAGGCCCATGATCGCTAGCAGCGACCCCCCCCGAGACGAGCGCTTCCTCGAGGTCAGGGATCTGGTCAAGCTCTACCCGGTCCCGCGTGGCATCATAGGACGCATGCTGCGTCGTCCCAAGCGCTGGGTGCATGCAGTCGACGGGATCTCCTTCGCCATGCGCCGGGGGGAGATCCTGGCCCTCGTAGGGGAGTCCGGCTCGGGGAAAACTACGACGGGGCTCTGTGTTCTTGGGTTGCTGGAGCCCTCCAGCGGAGGGGTATCTCTTGCGGGCGAAGACGTGGTCTATTTAGCGCGCACGAGGAGACGACAATTCCGTCGACGGGCGCAGATGATCTTCCAAGACCCGTATGAGTCACTCAACCCGCGCCAGACAGTCTTCAGCGCCGTCGCCGAGCCACTGGAGGTGCATCGCCTTGCCACTGGTCCCGTGGAGAAGACGAACAAGGTCGCAGCCGCTTTGGAGGCGGCAGGCCTCAAGCCGCCGTCGGAGTACTACAAACGCTATCCCCAGCAGCTGTCGGGGGGCCAGAGGCAACGGGTTGCGATCGCCAGCGCATTGGTGCTGGAGCCTCAAGTCGTCGTGGCCGACGAACCCGTCTCGATGCTGGATGTGTCGATCCGGGCCGAGATCCTGGGCCTGCTCCTTCGTATGCGAGATCAACATGAGATCACGATCTTGTACATCACACATGACCTTGCCACAGCGGCCTATGTGGCTGATCGGGTGGCGGTGATGTATTTGGGAGTGATTGTCGAGATCGGTCCGGCAATGTCGGTCCTACAGAGGCCGTCCCACCCGTATACTCGCTCGCTCATGTCGGTTCTCCCTACACCCAATCCCCGTAGACGAAGGAAACGTATGGTGCTGCAGGGAGAGACACCCAATCCAATTGACCTGCCTTCCGGGTGCCGATTCCATCCTCGCTGTCCCGAGATCAGGGAGAGCTGCCGGGCGACGGTCCCCAGTCTGCGAGAGGTGGAGCCGGGTCACTACGCAATGTGTGGCACGCCAAGACCCCTCAACGGCCATCAACTAGCCCCAGTCGGTCTCAATGGAAGCACGGGTTTCACCGCTGAGGCCCCAAAGCACGGATCAGCATAGATCCAGCGTCGAAGCTACACTCGATTGTGGAGGTTCACGACCTGGCTGATCCACGATGTGAGGATGATGCCCCCTCTGACAAGTCCTTATCTGGGCAAAGAACATCTGCCGGGTGTTCGACCTCGGATCGCGCGCCCCGGATGGGATCGACCATGGTTGTAGAAATCCAGATAGTGGAAGGGGGCAGCATCCGTGCCTGCCACGCCAGTTAAAGAAGCGTCGCCGGCATCCGACGCTGGCAGCGCGCTGCGTTCGGCGCACTGCAAGTATCCTCCCCCGGCCGCTGAGTGTGGTGCCCCGCAGCCACCCTGCGGAGCCATTCGCCCCCGGGACCGCCCATGGCAGGCATGCGGGCCGCGGACGTGTACGGCTGCGGCGAATTCCCTGATCGACACAGGCCCTCTCGAACACGGGTCGGTCCTCGTTGCTCGCCGCGCGCACCTCTGCGAGAGACTACACTCAAGAACGTCCCGCGGTCACAGACCAGACTCGCCGCAAGAACGAGAGCCGCCTCCGAGCGGTGCCGTCTGATGCACGAGCTCTCCACGACCACGTACTTGATGGAGCTTGCCGTCTCCAAAGCGCTTGAGGCAGGAGCGAAACGCATCATCCGCATTCACGTCGTTGTCGGCGACTCTTCAGGTCTCATCGCGCACTCCATGTCTTTCTATTTCGAGCACTTGAGAAGGGGAACCATGGCCGAGGGGGCACAATTGTGCTTCCGTACCGTCCCGACTAGGTTGCGCTGCCGCGACTGCTGTGTCGAATTCGCACCGGCTGGCGACCGATGGAACTGCCCTCGTTGCGGCGAGCTCTCCGTCGTGAGGCTTCAGGGTGGGGAAGCCCTCTTGGAGTCCCTGGAGGTAGAGTAGATGCGCGAACTTGGCGTTCTGGAAGGTATCCTGACTGAAAACGACCGTGCCGCCCGAGACAACCGGCGGCGCCTGGAGCAGGCGAGGGTCTTCACTATGAACGTCATGGCTTCGCCCGGAGCAGGAAAGACCAGCTTGATTGCCAGGGCGATTGAGCATCTCCAGCCGAAGCTGCACATCGCGGTGATTGAAGGAGACATTGCCTCCTCGATCGACGCCGATCACCTTGCGAGGATGGGAGTGCCCACCGTGCAGATCAACACCGGAGGGGCGTGCCATCTTGAGGCGCAGGCCGTGTCAGAGGCGCTTGCCCGCCTTCCCCTCGAGAGGCTCGATCTGCTCTTCCTTGAGAACGTTGGCAACCTGGTGTGCCCGATCTCCTTCGACCTGGGTGAGACCTGCAAAGCGATGGTCTCGAGCGTGGCGGAGGGAGACGACAAGCCCCAGAAATACCCTGCGATGTTCCAGGCCGTGGATGTCGTCATTCTCAACAAGATCGATCTCCATGGGATCTGCCCCTTTGAGCGCGATGCATTCCTGCGGGCTGTGGGCCAGCTGAATCCGAGCGCAGCGATCTTTGAGCTGTCTTGTCTGACTGGGGCGGGCGTTGAGGCATGGACGACTTGGCTGGAGGAGCAAGTCAGCACCGGGCCGGCCTTTCGTCGCACCTCCGGGTCTGGAGACTAGCAGCTGACGGGCAGGAGCCGGCCACCGGAAGGCAAGTCCGCGTTTGCGACGGGGAGAGAGTATGCGCGACGGGCATGCGGCGCATGAGATGGAGGAGGACCTGTGGGTGATACAGGAGCCCATCTAGGACGGGACAGCGAACTGCTATCCGGTGTCGGGTAGCGATGAGGCACTCCTCGTCGACGCTGGGGGCGGCGTCTTGAACATCCATCAGGTCAAAGAGACTCTCGCACAGCTACCCGTCAGGGTCGTAGACACGGACGCGCACCCCTGCCACGTCGGCGGTAACCATGAGTTCGAGACAATCGCGATCCACGCAGACGATGTATGGTCCCTCTGCCCGCGAGGGTCTGGCATGCAGACACCTCGTCGCACCGGGCCCTTGGGACAGTCCATGCGTGGGCGCTCCGATTGCGGGCGTACGTCGACATCGGACTCACGTGCCACCTATCCCCTGAGGGATTGCGACATCCTCAAGGTCAGTGGCCCTTGTATCGAGGTCGTCTATAGCCCGCGGCACTCTGCGGGAGTGTCTGGCTTTGGGAAGAGGCGCGCGGCCTTCTCTTCACGGGAGACACCGTCCACAACGGGCTGATCTATGCTCAGCTCGATCACTCGGACATGGGCGATATCCGGCGCACGCTGGAACCCTTGTCCAAGTTGGCCTTTTCCGCACGGCTGCTGCTGCCTTCCCATGGAGAAACCCGCCTGCCCCCTCTCTTTGTCTTCGGCATGGCGCGCGAGTTCCAGCGCGTAGCCCATGGCGGTGCAGAGTACTGGTTGGAGGAGGCGTGCTGGGGGCGAATCTGCGTCTACCTGCTTGATGGATCTAGCCTCTGTGCAATGTAGTCAGGTTGGGCAGAGATCCCTATTCCTGGATCCAGGCATTGTCGGTGGTACCCGGCCATGGGCGACAGCCAAGGCTTGAGGCCGGCACCACGCCGGAGGAAGGCATGTTTGAGACCATCCTTGTGCCGCTGAGTCGATCACGCCACAGCGAAATGATCCTACCCTTCGTCGCGAGGATGGCCCTTCTCCACGGCGCGAAGGTGACGCTCTTGCATGTGCTTGAGCCCCCACGAGTGCTTCTCCGTCCGGTGGGCTCGATGCTGATCTTGCCGCCGACGGCTGTTGATGCCCTGGAGAACGAAGGGCTGGAGCTTCTTGAGGCCATGCGGGAGAAACTCCGCGAGATGGGTGTCCAAGCCGGAGTCCTTCTCGCCCATGGGCGGATTGCAGACACGATCGCGAAGACGGCGAGGGATATGGGCGCGGATTTGGTTGCGATGGTCAGCTCCCATCGGCCGTGGCTTTCGCGTGTCCTAAGCGACAGTGTTTCCGTGGCCACCTACCACCGCATGGATCGGGGCTGCCTGCTTCTCGTCCGCACGGGTGCCCCTCCCTGATCAGGCGAGCGTTGGGAATCCGCACCGAGGTCTCGCGCCATGGCTGGCAGGAGAGGCCACTCGCCATGCCGGGCCTCGGGCTGGATCGCGGACGAGATGCTGCGCTTGAGATCCTGATTGTGCTTCCCCCGTCTCTGGCAACGCGACCCAGGGGCGCCGACTTGCTTCGGGATCTGGGCGGGGCTTTCCTTGAACCGAACATGGATGGCGCATCTGTGAACCTGGACGTCCCTGACGGCCCACGTCCAGAGGGCGGAGAGGTTCCTGTGTATGTTCAGGATCGACTTCGGGGATAGTGGAATCCTGCCGCGGGGGGCGACGCCGTCAGGCTCAGCCACGTACCCATTCTGGAGCCAGGCAAAGAAGGCCACAAGGTGGTCTCTGGAGATCGAGCCAATGGGCGGGTCTTCCCTGAAGAAGAGGAGCGCCTTCTTGAAGGATGTGCGGCACTCGGGGATGGTGTGTGAGTTCATCCCCACGGCCACCTTGAACCGGATCATACCCATCGCAAGCGTGTGAAAGCAGAATTCTGGTAGCCATAAGGACACCCCCCTGGCCGGCGATTCCGATAAATGCCGGTTTCGTTTCCGGGAATGGCATCGCGCCCTTTCTTCTTCTGGAGAGAGGCGGAGCCGTGAGGACTTCGGTCGGCTCGTGCCCGGCGGGAAGGGCCAAGGGCAGACCTTATGGCCCCTGGTTTGGCCTTCCCGTGAGGACTGAGGTGGGCGCGGGGGGGCTCGAACCCTCGACCTTACGGATGTGAACCGTACGCTCTAACCGGCTGAGCTACGCGCCCTGTCCTCGAGATTATAGCAGACGCCCCGTCCCCCCTCAATAGCCCGCCCCCAGTAAGCTCGTCCGGCTCCCCTCATGTCGAGAGGAGCGCGGTGATCCTGCAGCATCGGGGCGTGCCCAAAGGACCAGCCAAGGCCGTCCGGCCGCTGGCGCGCACTCCCTGCGATGCTATAATGCCCGCGCTCTCGCACGACCCTGTTCTCGCCCAACGCCGGAGGCGACCGCACGCAGCATGATCGAGCTCAACGTTCCGGGCAAAGGAGTCATCCTGCTCGAGCACCTCGTCAGCGATGTCAACGGGACGCTGGCGCTGGATGGGCAGCTCATCGACGGCGTGGCGCGGGCATTGGGAGCGCTGCGCGATCGCCTCGCGCTCCATCTTCTCACCGCTGATACCTTCGGACGCCAGGCCGAGATCGATCGTATCCTCGGCCTGCAGGCGGTCCGGATCCCGCCCGGCGGCGAGGCCGAGGCCAAGGCGGCCTACGTCCGGCGCCTGGGCGCCGGGGCCGTCGTCTCGATCGGACAAGGCGCCAACGATGCCGCCATGCTGCGCGAAGCGGGCCTCGGGATCTGCGTGCTCTCACCCGAAGGGCTGGCCGTCGAAGCCCTCACCGCCGCCGACGTCATCGCCCCCAACATTCTGGAAGCGCTTGCGCTCCTCGAACACCCGCTGCGCCTGGTGGCCTCCCTGCGACGATGACGGATCTCACCTCCGAGCCCCTCAGCGAGCCCGACCGCCTCTCCGCCGCGCGGCGCCGCCGCGCCCAGCGGATGCTCACCCAACTCCGGGCCGATGAGCGTGAGACCTTCCTCGAGACCCTCGCCCACCAGCTCTCGCCATCGATCGATCTCTTCCTCTACACGATCCTCGCCGCCGTGCTCATCGGCTTCGGCTTCCGTTTTGATCAGCGCGCCCTCCTCGTGGCCGGCGCCCTCGTGGCGCCGCGCATGGGTCCGGTGGCAGGCCTGGCGCTGGCCGCCGTCTCCGGTTCCCTTCGCTTCTTCCTGCGCCTCCTCCTCTCCCTGGCCGTCAGCCTGGTGCTCCTCACCGCGATCGCCGGAGCGGCGGGCGGTTTCGCCCTGCCTGCCGGCAACGCATCGCTTCTGGCCATCGGGCACGAGAAGCTCAACCTTGTGGATTTCGGCCTCCTGATCGGAGGCGCTGCGCTCCTCGCCCGCGGGCTCTCCCGCTCCCGCGCCGAAGGCCCGGAGCCTGGCCGCGTCGCCGCTTTGCCCAGCGCCGCGCTGGCCTATGAGATCTGCCTCCCCTTCGGCGCGGCGGGCATTGGCTTGGTCAGCGGGAACACCGATCTCTTCCAGGGCGCCCTCCTCACCGGCGTGCTTCATCTCACCTGGGCCGTCGTCGCCGGGATCGCCGTGCTGGCGATCCTCGGATTTCGCCCGCTGACCGGCAGCGGCCACTCCCTGACCGCCTCGATCGCCCTCATGGCGGTCATCGCCCTCGTGAGCGCGTTCGGGCTTGGCGTCTCGGTGATGGCTGCGGCGCCAACGCCTACCCCAACTCCCACCGCGACACCGACCGCCACTCGCACTCCGACCGCCACCATCACCCCGACGGCGAGCCGCACGCCAACCGCGACCGCCTCGGCCACCCCGACCGACACGAGCACCCCCACGGCGACTCTCCCGCCCCCGGCAGGGGTGATCTTCAACACCGGCGGCCTCGGCGCCACGCTCCGCGGTGAGCCGGGCTTGGGCGCGCCCGCGTTGGCTTTCCTCCAGGATGGTGAGGTCCTCGAAGTGTTGGAAGGGCCTCGGACCGTGGAGGCCGGCATTTGGTGGCAGGTGCGTACGGCCGCCGGCCGGGTGGGCTGGGTGTTGGGAGATTACCTGGCCACCGCCACCCCGGGGCCGAGCCCAACCCCGACTCGGACTCCGACTCGAACCCCGACCCGTTCCCTCATTCCCTGACCCGCGCCGTAGCCTGGTCTGACAGCGCACGCTGGACGACGGGCGACGTTTCGCCGGCCTGCGAGGCCGTGGTAATGGTCAACTCCTGAAGGAGTCTGGAACCCAGCGCCGGATCAAACCCGATGGTCGAGCGACCGACTCGGCCATGCGCGCGGCTGTGCTTGATCGTGTGGGGAGGTGCGGCCGCGGCGGGCGGGTCTCTAGTTGTCCGAAGCAGGAGGGGACGGTTCGGCTGGTGGGGGGCTTCGCTTCGCGAGCGGCCACATCACCAGACTGTAGGCGGCGATCAGAACCCCGACCGGCAGGCCGGTGGATACCGCCGCCACGGCCCGAGCCGTGTCGGAGCCGCGAGGCCGCACGCGAAGATCGAGGGTTCCTCCCGGCCGGAAGCTGCAGGCGTAGCTGTACGTATTGGCCTGGCCGATCGTCATCCGGCCGGTGCCGCCCGCGGGCACCCAGATCGGGCCGAGCTGATGGCTCACCGAATCCTCGTTGGCGACGACGAGGGTGTCGCCGACCACGAATTCGAGGCTGGACGGGATGGACGGGGACGGCTGGCCCGCCGCCACCCGCTCGGCAGTGCCGTCGGGAATGGTCAGGACGATCTGCTGCGGCGCGCGCTCGGCCAGGTCACCGAGGATGAGCTGTGTTGCCGGGTAGACGGCCAGGCCGAGCGCCGTGCCGATGGCGAGGGAGATCAGCAGCCGCCCGCCCAGCGTCCCCCACAAGCGTTTCACGGCGCGACCACCTCGGCCTCTACCGGGATCTCCCCTGCGACTTCGAAGCGCAAGACGAGCGACACAAGGTCGCCGGGGGCCAGCTCACTCTGGAGGTCCATCAGCATGATGTGCGCGCCTCCGGGCTCGAGCGAGACCTCCGCGCCGGCGGGGAGTTCCATTCGGTCTTGGTGTTCCATGTGAATGACGTCACCCTCGGCCCGGGTCTGGTGCAGCTCGCACATTGCCGCAATCGGGCAGCTGGCCCCCAGAAGCGCATCGCTCTGGGCGCCTTCGTTGGTGATGGTGAGGTAGACGGCGGTCGTCTCCCCGGCGCCCGCCGGGCGCGCCCAGACGCCCGTCAAGTGGAGATCGCCCGCGGCAGCCGAGCCCTCGGTGGGCTGTCCGCCCGCAGCGTTGCACGCAGGCAGGGTGGCAGCGATCACCAGGCACGAGATGAAGGCAAGCCCTTTCCTGCGGGACATTTCAGCGTTCCTCGAT
>Ga0299915_10003486_pt1 | contig 11370 bp, 11 predicted proteins | sample RVTome_13_FD_200263 | JGI IMG/M metagenome (GOLD analysis project Ga0299915, IMG submission 200263) | Soil microbial communities from uranium-contaminated site in the Upper Colorado River Basin, Wyoming, United States - RVT92D227 (version 2) ... | reverse complement strand
TGGGCGAACAGGTCCTCGGTTTCGGCCAGGGCGATGAACCGGATTCCCGCGTATTCCCGGCGGTCGATAAAACCCTGCCGGAACTCGCCGGCCGCAAACCGGTTGAGGAGCGGAAAATTGACGGCCGCACCGAGGACGATGCTCAGGACGATGATGAGGAGGATTTCTCGGGCGGTTTTCCTAGCGTCCATGGTGCCCGATCATGCCAATCCGAAGAGCCTGGCCGCCCCGGCGCGGAGATTGCTTCGTCGCTCTGCTCCTCGCAAAGACATGCTAGCCAGTCTGCTCTTCAATAATCATAGACGTCGGCACCGCCTCCTTTTCTCAGGGAAACAGGGTTTTGTACTTGGCCAGGCCGGCGCGCAGGATCTCGAGCCCGCGCTTGATCTTTTCAACCTCGATGACGTAGGCCAGCCGCACCTCATTCAGCCCTTTCCCCGGCGTCGCGTAGAATCCCGAGGCCGGCGCGACCATCACGGTCTCGCCATTGAGGTTGAACTCGGACAGCATCCAGACGACGAAATGATCGCAGTCCTTGATCGGCAGCTTGACGGTGATGTAAAAGGCGCCCTGGGGCTTGTAGGCGACGACACCCGGGATGCTCTTGAGCCCTTCATACAGCACATCGCGCCGCCGTTGGTACTCCTCCCTCACCGGCTTAAAATAGTCTGTGCCCATTTGGTAAGCGGCCAGGGCGGCCTTCTGCTCGACGCTCGGCGGACAGAGCCTGGCCTGGGCAAAACGCAGCACCGCGTCGAAGACCTCGCAGTTGCGGGTGATCACGGCGCCGATTCGGGCGCCGCAGCAGCTGAACCGCTTGGAGATGCTGTCCACGACGATCGCCCGGTCCTCGATATCGGGGAACTCGAGGATACTCTTGTGGACGGCGCCGTCATAGACGAACTCCTTGTACACTTCGTCACCGATGAAAAAGAGGCCGCGCTCCTTGACGATGGCGGCGACGCGTCCGAGCTCCTCTTCGGTATAGACCGTCCCCATCGGGTTGTTCGGCGAACAGAGAAGGATGGCCTTGGTTCGCGGCGTGATCTTGGCCTCGATCTCGGCCCGGGGCGGAAGGCGGAACCCGTCCTCGACGCGCAGAGGCAGGGGCACGATCTTGATCGAGGCGATCGAGGCATAGCCGTTGTAGTTCGTATAAAAAGGCTCCGGGATGATGATCTCGTCGCCGGGGTTCCCAACGACGCAGAAGGCGAACAGGATGGCCTCGGACCCGCCGGTGGTGATGATGACGTTGTTAGCTGCGAGCGGGATGTTGTAGCGGGCGAAGTAGTCAGCGACGGCCTGGCGCAGCTCGAGGAATCCCTGGGCCGGCCCGTAGGCCAGGACGGGGTCGTTGAAGTTATGGAAGGCGTCAATGATGGGCTGGGGGGTCGGGATATCGGGGTCGCCGATGTTCAGAAAATAGACCTTGATTCCCTTCTTGAGGGCATCGTCGGCATAGGGCTTGAATTTCCGGATGGGAGAAGCTTGGATGGTGCGTCCTCGATTGGAGATATCCATCTATGAATGCTCCTTAGGAGATATTATGACCCCCTGATTATGGGGCAAGGGCGGGGGTTTTGTCAAAACTTCAAAAGTATGAGGAAGCATCTCCTAATGTGTGATGAATATACTAGACAACTTGGGAATGTCAGCGCTCTCGCTCAGGTTCTTAACGCCGTGAAGGCTTGGGTATGGGATTCGTCAGCCCGCTCGTTTCCCCAGCGAGGAAACTCACTCCGCATCCTCCTTCGCTCTTCTCTCCTTTCAGTCGAGAAACCGTGCCCGCTCAGTCGTCCACGGACTTCCTCACCCACACCCTTCGCCTTTATCATCTAAAAAACTGGGTGCCGTCCAAAAACGCCTCGGGAAGGCTGAACCTTCGAGGTCGCTTCTCCATTCCCAAGTTATCTATCACATAGATGGAGATGCTTCCAAAGTACGAAAGCAGCCGGATCCAGATTGCCGGGCGTTACGATACAGGACGAAGTTTCAGACCAAAAGGCACCCCAGGATACCCAGCGTCCACGACCGGGATCATGTACGTCGAGCCGCCGCCTCACACGGCGAAACCGATCACCCGCGACGACTTAATGGAGCGGCCATCCCGGCACGCCGGCGTCGATCTTCACCAAGCCGGGGCCGGCCCAAGGAAGGGGCGGCACCATCACTTTCCCCAAGCCGAGATTGGTCACGAAGAGGTTCGTCCGTTCACCCTTGCCCGTGCCGAAGAAGAGGCTGGCCGGAAAGTCAAACGGGGCATACAGAGGCAAAGTGTCCGGGACACGGAATGCCGCCACCGTCTCCTGCGATTTGTCCAAGAGGTTGAGGCGAACGACCGCAGACCTGGTCAACACGGCCACATAGAGGTTGCCGTGCACGTCGAGGGCGAGGCCGTCCCCACCCACTGGGAGCGGAGCCCCTGCCAACGGTGATTCCGGCACTTCCAGGAGCGTCGTCCAAAGTTCGGGTAACCCGAGACTGCCGTCCGGCCACACCGGGATCCGCAGCACCGTGCCCTTCTCCGTGTTCGTCACGTAGAGGTTGCCATGGTAATAAGCAATTCCATTGGCTCCGATCGGGACGGGTTGCTTCAGCACACCGGTTCCCGTGAGGAGCTCATCTCGCAAGCACAGTTCCGCCGTTCCCCCGCGCGGGATGCGCCAGATTCCGCCCTGTCCGAAAGGAGGCGGTGGGCCCATCAAAGATACGGATTCGGTGATATACAGGGTGCCCACATTATCGAAGGCGAGGCCGTTCGCGAAGAAGATCTGATTGCTGCCCGGCAGGAGCTCTATCTGCCCCTCCCGGTCCATCCGATAGACTCCCCTGGCGGACCCGGCCGCCAAGGCGATATAGAGGTCTCCGTTGGCGGTGACCATGAGGCCTCCGATCGTCCCCTGGCCGATCTCAACGGAGAACAGCTGCTCGCCGGCCGGCGAATACTTCCGGACCTGGATGTACTCCAGGGTCGCGCGGACCTCCCCTACGCTGACGTAGACATTGCCGATCTTGTCGACCGCGACACCCCTGGGACTGACGCCCGGCATAGAAATGAAAGCCGGGAACATGCCCGCCGAAGCGGCCGTGGTCGTTCCGCCGGCCTGAAAGACGAGCGCGAACAGCACGATCGGCAGCAGCAACAGCCACCATCGATCAGCGAGCCTCGATTTTCCCTTTTTCATGATACCCTCCTTTATTTATTGGAAAGAATAAGCACGGAAATTATCGCTGATAAGCAACTCCTTTTCTTCTGAGAAAAAAAATTCCCACCCCTCATTTAGTCACAATCAGCGGACATCACCCCCTTTATGCCTCGCCTGGTATTCGGCGGTCTTTTTCCAAAAATCGATAATTCGGCCCTCTGTCATAGCCCCGTTCCTCTATTCGGAATAACCGTACTATTTTGCTATTGACTTGTCAATTCTTTAATTATCAGAGGGCTAGTTGCCTTGCCAAAGCCTCCCGATTTTGCTATGTTTGCCCCAAGACGAAAAACCCATGCTGAGAGACTCGTCCGCCCTCATCACCCGGAAAAAAGCTTGGGACGGCTGCGTCCTCCTCGAGTTGAGATCGCCTCGGATCGCACGCCGGGCCAAACCGGGGCAATTCCTGATGGTCCGGGTCAGCAGCCAGCCCTATCCCCTGCTGCGGCGGCCGTTGAGCATCCATGCCCGGGACGAGGACAGCATCGAGATTTTCTTTGCCCGGGCGGGTCTGGGAACGGCGATTCTGGCCGAGAAGAAACCCAGAGATGAGCTCGACATCCTCGGGCCCCTGGGAAAAGGGTTCGTCCTGCCCAGAGTACCGAAGGGAAAAGCGTTCTGCCTGGTCGGCGGGGGCCGGGGGATCGCTCCGCTCTATTTCCTGGCCCGGGAGCTGCGGGCGAAAGGCGGCCTTCCCCGGGTCTTCTACGGCGGGAAGACCGAGGCCGATCTGCCTCTCCTCCAGAAATTCGCTGCCCAAAAAATGGAGGTGTTCGTCTCCACGGACGACGGCTCGGCCGGCTTCCCCGGTTTGGTCACGGCCATGCTCGAAAAGGAGCTGGCTCGGTCCGCCCCGCCGGCTTTGATCTTCGCCTGCGGTCCCGACCAGATGATGAAGAGGGCCGCAGAGATCGCGGCGGAGCGTCAGATCCCGGCCCAGCTCTCCCTCGAATCGATCATGGGCTGCGGGATCGGGGCCTGCTGGGGCTGCGTCCGGAAGGTCCGGAGAGGCGGAGGCGCCGAGTGGGCTAAGATCTGCGAAGACGGACCGGTGTTTGCTTCGAGCGAGGTTGTCTGGGATGAAGAGAATACCCCCTCCCCATCATCCCCTCCCACAAGGGGAGGGGAAGATGTTGAGAGCGCCCAATGAAAATCGCCGCCAAAGCGAGTGAACTGAAAAGAAGCGGCCATGGTGATAAAGGCCGCGTGAAGAAAGGACCGCTCCCCGACCTTGCCGTCGATTTGGGCTTCCTCAAGCTCCGCAACCCGGTGCTCGCGGCCAGCGGCACGTTCGGCTACGGCCTCGAGTTCAAGCCCTTTGTCGACCTCGACAAGCTGGGCGGCATCATCGTCAAGGGTCTCTACTTCAACCCGCGGCCCGGCAACCCGCCGCCGCGCCTGACCGAGTCTCCGAGCGGACTGATCAATTCGATCGGACTGCAGGGCATCGGCGTCCGGGCGTTCTGCGAAAAGGTCCTGCCGAAGCTCCAAGGCCTTCAAACGCCCGTCATCGTCAACGTGTGTGGGGAGACTGACGAGGAGTACGCGGCCGTCATCGATTTCCTGAACAAGGACCGGAGGATCGCCGGCTTCGAGCTCAACATTTCCTGCCCGAACGTGAAGAAAGAGGGCCGCTGCCCGGCCCTCAGCCCCGAGCACACCTTCTCGCTCGTCAAGCTCGCCAAACAGTCGAGCCGGCTCCCGCTTATCGTCAAGCTCTCCCCGAACGTGACGGACATCGTGAGCGTCGCCCGGGCGGCGGAGGAAGCGGGAGCGGACGCCATCTCCCTCATCAACACGCTGCTGGCCATGGCCGTCGATATCGAGACGCGCCGGCCCCGGCTGGCCAACACCTTCGGCGGCTTGAGCGGACCGGCCGTCAAGCCCATCGCCCTGCGGATGGTTTACCAGGTGGCCTCGAGAGTCCGGATCCCGGTCATCGGGATGGGTGGTATCATGACCGGCCGTGACGCCCTCGAGTTCCTCATCGTCGGCGCCAAGGCCGTGGAGGTCGGCACGGCCAATTTTGTCGACCCTGGAGCGTCTGTCCGGATCGTCAAGGAAATCCAGGACTATTGCCGGGACAAGAACATTTCCAGGGTCGAGGACATAATCGGCACCCTGAGAATCGACGGCACATGAATACCCTATTTATCACCCTCACCCCAACCCTCTCCCATCAAGGGAGAAGGAAATTGGGGGGACGGCGACCATCGGTAGGGGCGAGAAGGGAAAGAAATGGAGAAAAGTGAACGGCTGAAAGAAAGAATCATCATCGCCCTCGATGTAGGGACGAAGCGAGAAGCCCTGGCCCTGGCGGAGGCGCTCAAAGAGGCGCGGGTCTTTAAGATCGGCATGGAGCTGTTCACGGCCGAGGGGCCGGCGCTGCTCGAGGAAGCCGTCCGGATGGGGAAAAAGCCGTTCCTCGACCTCAAGTACCACGACATTCCCAACACGGTTGCCGGGGCGGTCCGGTCCGCCACCCGGAACGGCGTCTACATGCTCACCCTCCACACCTCGGGCGGAATGGAGATGATGGCCGCGGCCGCGCGGGCAGCCCAGGAGGAATCCGCCAGAACGGGTAAAGAGAGGCCGGTCCTCCTGGGAGTCACGGTCCTGACGAGTCTCAAGGACGAGGAACTCCGCCGGATCGGCTTCGCCCACGCCGTGGCCGATCAGGTCCTCAGGCTGGCCGTCCTGGCCAAGGACTCAGGCCTGGACGGAGTCGTCTGTTCCCCCCACGAGATCGAAATTATCAAGAGAGAGTGCGGCGGCGATTTCCTTGTCGTCACACCCGGGATACGGCCGGTCTGGGCAGCGGCCCAGGATCAGAAGCGGATCATGACCCCTGCCGAGGCTATCGACAAGGGAGCGGATTTTCTGGTCATCGGCCGGCCCATCACGGGGGCGTCTTCGCCCCATGAGGCCTTTCTCAGAGTCCTTGCCGAACTGGAAGAGTCTTAGTTCTTACTTTCTTATCAGAAAAACGCCATGACACCGCGGATAGCGAAGGCCGCTCCTAGAATGATGCCGACAACGGCCATCAGCACGATGACGACCACGACGCTGACCACGAAATAGCCCGTGAACTTCTCTTTCGGAGTCCCCATGAGGGGCGTCGCGAACCCCAGATACAGGACGTAGAGTCCGTAGAGAGAGCCCAGAATGCCCAGGACGCTCAGGGCGGGGATGAGGTTGAAGATGCCCATGATCCAGACGGGTGTCATGCTGTAGACGGCCAGCTTCATGGCCAGCGGAAGGCTCTGGGTAGAGGAGAAGTTCGGCGCCAAGGCGTTGATGATAAACCCGAGCGCGTAGACCAAGACCAGGCTGAGGATATAGGAAAAGATGGCATAGAGGAGTGCCCTGGTCATCCAGCTTCCGCCCGCATAGGGGATGCGGAAACCGAGCAGGGCCCATCCGAGGAACTGGGCCACGACCGGAATGGCGGCCAGGATGACGGCGTACTGGGTGAAGAGCTGCCGGATGGTGGTCGGCTCCTCTTTGATCTTGGCCCATTCTTCTTTGGGCTTGAGAAGGATGGCCTGCACTCTAGCGACTAGATTCATGAAGCGCCTCCTTGGTTGATAATGGAGAAACTATAATATGGTTTGGGGTATCGAGTCAACGGAAAATTTGGGAAGGGTGAGGACTCGGGGAAGGAGTGGAGGCGCGGGGCGGACTCGAACCGCCGAATCGAGGTTTTGCAGACCTCTCCCTTAGCCTCTTGGGTACCGCGCCTTTCTGTTCATAAGGACGATTCTGGAGCGGGCGATGGGATTTGAACCCACGACCTTCTGCATGGCAAGCAGACGTTCTACCCCTGAACTACGCCCGCCTCGGGGTCATTCGGTTTAAGCTCTGTAAAACTAACAGAAAGCAGGAGTTGTGTCAATAAGAGAGGAGAGCGGAGAGAGGACGAGAAGCTATTTGCCCTGGACCGTCTGTCCCTTGACGATGGAGTCTGAGCAGGAAAGGATCTTCAGGGTCGCCGTCCTCTTCCCCACGTCGATGACGACCGAGTTGCCGACCCCGATCTGGGGCAGGTCCTCCCGGACCTCGAGTGTCCGGGGGTTCCGGATCCTCTTGTAGATCGTCAGCTGCTGGCCGACCTGAATCCCGGCCTCTTCACCGATGTCGATGATGGCCCAGCCTCCGGACCCGATCTGGTTATAATCTCTCTCCAGATAGACGATTGTGCCGACCGGCCCGGTCACCCCCTCGGCATAGGCCTCATATCCAATATCCTTCCCCAGCAGAGTGTCTTTCTCCTCAAAAGGCAGAAGATAGTTCCCCACCGTGAGCCGCCCGCAGGATTTTTCGATCCTGGCTACAGCCCGATTATCTTCCAGGAAAGCGACATGGGCACGGCCCCGCTTGTTCGCAAGATACCCGAAATCGCCCATGCGGCCGCCGATCTCGACGACCAGGAACACCTGGCCGATCTCGAGACCGTCATTCCTTCCCTTGTTCAGGAAGACAATATCCGCATCCGAGAACATGACCTTCTCGTAGCCCTTCTCCGCCGCCGTGATCATCAGGTCCGGAAGATCCCCTTCATAGATAAAGAGCGAGCAATAGAGGTCGACTTCGGCGATGACGGGATAGGCCGCCCGGAAAATCTTGGCCCGTTCGATCTGGTGTCGGACCTGCTCTTGGTCGTCGGAAACGACCTGAGCGGGTGCCGGAACGAAAAAGGCCGCCAGCAGGGTCACCATTAGGAAAGCGAAAAGAGCCCGGTTTTTGGGAAAATGTCTCATCTTGGCTCCTTTACCTCACGGTCGTCATACTTGTTTTTTCATTATAGACAGCGGTTTATGGGCTGTCAATAAATTAATTTCAGAAGACTTGACAGCCCTCTGTCTTCCCTTTAACATAAAAGTCAGCCGTCCCAATGATTTAGTCGCAGGAGGGAGAAGGAGGTTCGAAATGAATAAGAAAGAAACCATCATCCGGATGTCCAAGGATGCGGGGATCACGGCCCACCAGGCTGCCAAGGCGTTCTCGTCGCTGCTGGAGGGGGTTAAGGGCACCCTGAAAAAGGGAGGGAAGGTCACTTTTTCCGGGTTTGGGAGCTTCGAAGTCAAGAAAAGAAGGGCCCGCAAGGGCCGGAATCCCAAGACCGGTGCCGAAGTCGCCATCCCGCCGAAGAACAGGATCAAGTTCAACCCGAGCAAACGCCTCAAGAATTCCCTCTGATCCGCCTCTCACCCCATTGGACAAGCAGGCGCAAATCCTCTAGAATAGCGTCTTTCTGAAACCGTTGAAGCGCCACAAAGTCAGAGTCGCCTTGCTCTTCGGCGGCCGCTCGGCCGAACACGAAGTCTCCTTGGTCTCGGCCTCAGCCATCTATAAAAATATCGATAAGACCCGGTACACCGTGACCTCCATCTTCATCGACAAAACGGGGCAATGGCGGCGGGTGGCCTCACCGCTCCTCCTGCCGGAGAGGCTCCAGAGCGGGCCTTCGTCCTCGTTCCTCCCCTGGGAGGCGTTCCCCTCGCTGCCGCGGCGGGTTCGGGCCGACATCTATTTCCCCGTCCTCCATGGGCCTTACGGCGAGGACGGGACTATCCAGGGCCTCCTTGAGATGGCCGACGTCCCCTACGTGGGAGCAGGAGTGCTCGCCTCGGCGGCCGGGATGGATAAGGCCGTGATGAAGGTTCTCTTCGCCGACCGGAACCTGCCCATCGTCCGGCACCGGGTTTTAAGGGAGGCCGAGTGGAAAAAGTCCCGGAAGGCCATCCTCGGCCTGCTCGGGAAGGAATTCCCGTTCCCCTTTTTTGTCAAACCGGCCAACCTCGGGTCGAGCGTCGGCATCAGCAAAGTGAAAAACCGCGGCCATACGGAACGGGCCCTTGCCCGCGCCTTCCGTTACGACCGGAAGGTCATTGTCGAGGAAGGGATCAAAGGCCGGGAGATCGAATGCAGCGTCCTCGGGAACGATGAGCCGCGCGCTTCGCTCCCCGGCGAAGTCATCCCCTACCGGGAGTTCTACGACTACCGCGATAAATACCTGGACGGCAAAACGCGGTTCCGCATCCCGGCCGACCTTCCCGCGTCCGTCATCCGGGAGGTCCAGCGGTTAGCCGTCGACGCCTACCTGGCTGTGGAATGCTCGGGGATGGCCCGGCTCGATTTCTTCCTGGAGGACGGCACGGGAAAGCTTTACGTCAACGAGATCAACACCATTCCCGGTTTTACCGAGATCAGCATGTACCCCAAGCTCTGGGGAGTGAGCGGGGTCCCCTTCGGCCGGCTCGTCGAGGAGCTCATCCGCCTGGGCTTGGAGAGGCATCGCCGGAAAAAGCGCTGCCTGGAAAGGCTCTCCCGATGAGGATCCTGGGGATTGACTTCGGCGATGTTCATATCGGACTCGCCCTGAGCGACCCCCTGAAGCTCACCGCCCAGCCCCTGGGCCAATACAATCTCCGCGGGGAGACCGAGAACAAAGCCTACTTCGGCGAGCTCATCCGCAGGCAAGAAGTGGGCGAGATCGTGATCGGGTTCCCGTTGCGTATGGACGGGAGCTCGGGAACGCGGGCCGAGAAGACGCGCGCCTTCGCGGCCTGGCTGGAGAAGACCACCGGGCTTTCCGTCGTTCTTTGGGACGAGCGACTGACAACCCAGCAGGCGATCGGCATCATGCACGAACAAAAGATCCGGACCAAGGCCAAGCAAACGGTCGAACACCAGATCTCCGCGGCCCTCATCCTCCAGGCCTACCTCGATTCGCGCCGCCCCCACCGCCATGTTCCGCAAGATCGTTAAGACCGGGTTCGCCCTCGCCTCGATCGCCCTCCTTGCCCTGTTCGTCTGGCTCGCGGTCTCGCTCTATCGTCCGCACGCCTTCACCCCCGGGGAGACATTCGTGGAGGTCGAGAAGGGGATGGGGGCGGGCGCCGTGGCCCGCCTTCTGGAGCAAAGGGGGATCATCGGTTCCCGGCATTCTTTCATCGTGAGTTACCGGCTCTTCTATCATCCTCAAAAGATCAGGGCGGGTGAGTACGCCCTGACTTCTCCTCTGAGGGCTAAAGAGGTCCTGGATATCCTGGTCAAAGGAAAGGTCTATCTCCATCCTGTGACCGTGCCCGAAGGGCTCACGGCCGGCGAGATCGCCCCTCTCATCGCCCCTTTTCTAGTCGACGGCCAGGACGGTTTCACGGCGGCGTTCCGCGAAGTCGGGATCATCGGGCCGATCGACCTCGAGGCCGACAACCTGGAGGGATATCTTTTCCCCGAAACGTATTCCTTCCCCAAGGGCATTTCCTCCACTGACGCCGTCGGGGCCATGGTCGACCAGTTCCGGGCAACGTTCAGCGGCGCCTGGGCAGCACGGACCGAATCCCTCAGGATGAGCATCCGACAGGTAGTCACCATGGCCTCGCTCATCGAGAAAGAAAGCTCGGTGGTTGAGGAGAAGAAGCTGGTCTCGGCCGTCTTCCATAACCGTCTGCGGATCGGGATGAAGCTTGACTGCGATCCCACGATTATCTACGGCCTCAAACTGAAAGGTCTCTTCAACGGGAACCTGACCAGGAAGGATATGTCCCTCGATTCGCCCTACAATACATACCGGTATCCCGGGCTTCCGCCCGGCCCCATATGCAACCCCGGCCGAGCGGCGCTCGAGGCAGCCCTCTACCCGTCCGAGGAGGCCTACCTGTATTTTGTCTCCCGGAACGACGGCAGCCATCACTTCAGCCGGACCTTCGCCGAACACCAAAACGCCGTCCGCCGCTTTCAAAAGAAACGCTAAGGCGAGGCTCTCAGAAAGCCCTCCGCAGCATAGCGGGCAAGCCTTGCGGAGACACTTTTCCTGACTCTGTTCTTAGTTTATTAAACCCACCTTCCGCCCTTTGGGAATAAAGGGCGGCCATGAAGCAGGTTAGTGTCTCCGCTAGAGGTCGGCGAAGGGTATGGGTGAGGAACCCGATCCGAAACGCCCCCAAGACTCTGATTGAATGGCATTAACCACCCCTACCCCTCCTATTGAATTATGAGGGGCCAATAAATGGTAGACGTTTCTGAAAAAGGTCGGAGCGGGCATGGATTTCCTTTATTGATGAAGCGAGGGAGAGTCCCTCGGAAAGCCCTCCGCAGCGCAGCGGGCACGGTTCTCCTCTATTGCTCAAGGCGAAGGGTATGGGTGAGGAAGTCCGTT
>Ga0299915_10003484_pt1 | contig 11374 bp, 4 predicted proteins | sample RVTome_13_FD_200263 | JGI IMG/M metagenome (GOLD analysis project Ga0299915, IMG submission 200263) | Soil microbial communities from uranium-contaminated site in the Upper Colorado River Basin, Wyoming, United States - RVT92D227 (version 2) ... | reverse complement strand
ATCCTGGCAATCATCGCCTGGTTGGTACTAAGGCATATCCGGCAGGTTAAAGGAACAGAGACATATTTCGGCAGGATCAGCCTGGCAGTGCTATTCCTGGTGCCATTGATTGGCTGGTTCGTTTCAGGTGGCCAACCGTTGCTGTTGGATGTGCCTGTCTTGAAGGGATTCAACTATCAGGGAGGGTTGCGCTTGACCACAGAGTTCACTGCCTTGCTGATTGGCCTTGCCATGTACACCTCCGCATTCATTGCGGAGGTCATCCGCGCAGGTATCCAGGCAGTACAAAAGGGGCAGATTGAAGCAGCCAAGGCTGTGGGATTGCGCTCTTCTCAGATCTTGACGTTAATTATTATCCCGCAGGCGATGCGGGTGATCATCCCACCTCTGATCAGCCAGTATTTGAACCTGACGAAGAACACAAGCCTGGCGCTGGCGATTGGCTACCAGGAACTATTTGCCATCGGAAAAGTTACCATTAACCAGGCCGGTCGAGCTGTGACAGTCTTCATCCTGATCATGGCGATCTACCTTGTTATCAGCCTGCTCACCTCATTCATCTTGAACATCTACAACAAACGCGTGCAATTTATCGAACGCTAAAAATGACAGTCATCCCTCAGGAATCAGCTCCTCCTTCACCACCCGGCGGATTGGAATGGATCCGCAAGAATCTGTTCAGCACCTGGTACAACAGCCTGCTGACCATCGCAGGGGGGACGCTGGTGTACTTCACTCTGATCAATATCATTACCTGGATATTTAAAACTGCAGACTGGCGACCGATCACCGTAGCGCCACTCCTGTACCTGATAGGCCAGTACCCACGCGAGGAGCTTTGGCGCGTTGGCATCAGCATGCTGATGATCTCCTTCCTGGTGGGTATGAGCTGGGGAGTATGGAAGCGCTACGTCAGATCCTTTGCTATTTTCCTGGGTATCCTGTTTACTGTTCTGGCTGTATTTCCATTGGAAACACCCACGATCACCCTGCCAATACGTATCTTCGTACTCATCAATCCATTCCTGATCTACTTTGGCTACCGGGTTGGAAGGACCAAGCGCGTTCTGGGGCGTCACGTGGCAACGCTATGGTTGGTCGCGCTATTGGTGATTCCACTGGTTATCCTTCCAGGATTTGACAATTCAAGCCTGCTACCGAAAGTACCAACAACCGTATGGGGCGGGTTGATGATCACCTTACTGCTTTCCGTGGGCGGGATTGTTTTATCCTTCCCATTCGGCATATTGCTCGCACTGGGTAGGCGCTCTTCCCTGCCAATGGTCAAGCTTTTCTCAATTTTCTTCATTGAGACAGTGCGTGCCGTACCTCTGGTGACGATATTATTCATGTTTTCAGTTCTCCTGGCACTTTTTCTGCCCACAGAAGCCAGGATCGACCGCGTGATCCGCGCTTTGATGGGGATTGTATTTTTCAGTGCAGCATATACAGCCGAGAATGTGCGCGGTGGGCTGCAAGCCATCCCACCAGGTCAGGTGGAAGCAGCCAAGGCAGTGGGGTTGAAGAATTTCCACACCACTGTGTTGATCGTCCTGCCCCAGGCGCTACGCCTTGTGATCCCAAATATCGTTGGGCAGTTCATCTCGCTGTTCAAGGATACCACCCTGGTCTACATCGTGGGAATTAACGATTTGCTGGGAATTGGGAACGCGGTGCTAAACTTAAATTCTGAGTTCGTCCGGTTACAAATGGAAGTCTATCTATTTATCGCCATAATCTTTTGGATTTTCAGTTATTTTATGTCTTATGCCAGCCTGCAGCTTGAGAAGGCTTTGGGTGTGGGTGAGCGCTAGGAATGAGGCAATTATGAGCGAACAAAACAAGGATGATAAGCCGATCATCATAGCCCGGGATGTGCATAAGTGGTTCGATAACTTCCAAGCTTTGAAAGGGGTCAGCATGGAAGTGCAGTCTGGTGAGGTGGTGGTAATTTTCGGCCCTTCGGGTTCGGGTAAATCGACCTTTATCCGAACTCTCAACCGGCTGGAGGAGCACCAGCGCGGCACAATCATCATCGATGGCATCGAGCTCTCGCATGATGTGCGCAACATCGAGCGGGTGCGGCGGGAGATTGGCATGGTGTTCCAACAGTTCAACCTGTTCCCGCACCTGACGGTGCTGCAGAATATCACCCTAGCGCCCATCTGGGTTCGTAAGTGGTCCAAAGAGAAAGCTGAGGAAATCGCCATGCAGCTCCTAGAGCGGGTGGGTATCCCTGAGCAGGCGAATAAATTCCCAGGGCAGCTCTCCGGTGGGCAGCAACAGCGGGTCGCCATTGCGCGGGCATTAGCGATGCAGCCAAAGATCATGCTGTTTGACGAGCCCACCTCCGCCCTCGATCCGGAGATGATCAAAGAGGTTCTGGATGTGATGGTCGAGCTGGCGAAGAGCGGGATGACCATGGTGGTAGTTACGCATGAGATGGGCTTCGCCCGAGCTGTGGCTCATCGCATGTATTTCTTCGATGTGGGAATGATTGTGGAAAGCGGCACACCTGATCAGATCTTTAAGAACCCTCAGGGAGACCGCACAAAGCTTTTTCTATCGCAAATATTAGAGCATTAATATTTTCTCGTCATCGCTTTACTCGCCATCGCTTTACTCGCTATCGCTCTACTCGCTATCGCTCTACTCGCTATCGCTCTACCCGCTATCGCTCTACTCGCTATCGCTTTACTCGCTATCGCTCTACTCGCTATCGCTCTACTCGCTATCGCGAGTAGAATTTACCAGTGATTCGGGGGGAAAAGATCAGCCGTGATATTTCGGGTAAAGACATACTATCAAAAATAGGGACGGATCGCAATCCGCACTGAGGCAAATAATAATTGTGTGAAAAACAAAACGGGGCTGGTTTTGCCAGCCCCGCCAATCTTGATTTGCTAATCGTTAATCCACCGAGAAGTTATCGTCCTCGGCGATGTCATCCGCCAGGGCAAAATCATCTGTAGTGTAGTCATCCTCAAATTCGCCTTCAACGCGGTCATGCGAGATCATGTCACCGGTGTCTTTCACCACAAAGCGACCATGCACGAAGCCGGTGCCAGCTGGGATGAGCTTGCCAATGATCACGTTCTCCTTCAGACCGTACAGCGGGTCTTCTGAGGCAGCAATGGCAGCCCCTGCCAGCACCTTGATGGTATGCTGGAAAGACGAAGCCGAGAGGAACGAATCGGTGCTCAGGGAGGCTTTGGTGATGCCCAGCAGGGTCTCCAGGAAGCGCGCCGGGCGTTTACCCTGCGCCAGCAGGTCTTCATTGACCCTCTTGAGCTCGAGCAGATCCACCAGGTCACCGGGTAAGTAGTTGGTATCTCCCGGGCGTGTCACCTGCACCTTGGAGGTCATCTTACGAATGATCACCTCGAAATGCTTGTCATTGATATTCTGACCCTGTGAGCGGTACACCTTCTGCACCTCAGTCAGTAAATACATCTGGGCAATATAGCGTCCCTGAATGCGCAGGATGCGGTGTGGATTCAACGAACCCTCAGTGATCGGCTGACCGGGCTCCACATGGTCGCCATCCCTCACCAGCAGACGGGCATTGGTGGGGATTTCATGTTCAGCTTCCTGGTGTACCTCATAGGAGACAATCACCTTGGTTCCATCCTCGCCCTGTTCAAGGCGAGCGCGACCGGTATGTTGCGCCACGATGGTGGCAGTATCGAGGTTAGCCACCACATCTCCCTGGGCTACCTCCGTGGCATCTTCCACGGCAACCGTCCAGCTTTCGGGGATGGCATACTCATCGCTCACCATCTCGGAGTGCTCAATCCGCACCAGACGCAGCTCCGAATAGCGGTCTGATTGCATGATGCGGGTAGTGCCTGCGATCTCAGCCACTTTGGCTTCACCTTTTGGCATGCGGCGGGCTTCAAACAGCTCTTCCACACGCGGTAAACCCGTGGTGATGTCTCCGCCTGCTGCCACACCGCCAGTATGGAAGGTGCGCAGGGTGAGCTGGGTACCAGGCTCACCAATGGATTGGGCGGCGACAATCCCAACCGCCGAACCCATCTCAACCATCTTGCCACGACCCAGGTCCATGCCATAGCATTGGGCACAGATGCCGTGGTTCAGGTCACAAGTGAGCGGTGAACGGACGATGACCTCGGATACATCGGCGTTGGTGAGGCGGCGAACCAGGTCATGGTCCAATACATCGCCTCGTTCCGCCAATACTTCGCCTGTCTTAAGGTCGACTACATTCTGGGCAACCATACGCCCAAACAGACGGGTGCCCATGGCTTGTCCGGCGATATCATCGCTCTTGCGGATGGGAATGCCATCCTGGGTGTTGCAGTCCAGCTCGTTGATAATCACATCCTGGGCAACATCCACCAGACGGCGGGTGAGGTAACCTGCATCCGCGGTACGCAGAGCGGTGTCCGCCAGACCCTTGCGGGCGCCATGGGTGGAGATAAAGTATTCCAGGGCATTCAATCCTTCACGGAAGTTTGAGCGGATGGGGTGAGAAATGATCCGCCCGGATGGGTCAGCCATCAGACCACGCATGCCGGCCAGCTGCGAGATAGGACCAAAACCGCCCTTGGTGGCGCCGGAGTTGGCCATGGTAGCCAGGTTGCCATGCGGATCCATGTTGCGCTTGACAGCATCGGCAACATCGTTGGTGGTGCGCTGCCAGATGTTGATTACTTTCTCGTTTTGTTCCTGCTCGGTGAGTAAGCCACGGCGGAAGTCGCGTTGCACCAGCTCCACCTCGCGCAGCGACTGGTTGATGATCTCCTGTTTCTCCGCAGGTACATGGATATCGGAGACCGCTATACTGTAACCCGAACGTGTGGCATAGGTGAAACCGATTTCTTTGATGCGGTCTGCCACGTCGGGGGTTTGTCCTTCCCCACCGATCTCGTACAGTTCAGCGATCAGGTCCTTCAGCTCGCCTTTATCCAATTTCCTGTTGATGAACTGGATCTCAGGTGGCAGGATACGGTTGAATATCACACGCCCGACGGTGGTCTTGAGCAGGCGTTCTTCCTGCTCGGGCAGGCGGTCGCCATTCTCAGCATACCAGGTCTTCACCAGCACCTGGATCTCAGAGTGAACATCCACCTGATCCAGGTTATAAGCCAGCTCCACCTCGTCGATATCGGCAAAGCTACGACCTTCTCCTGGGTGCTTGCGGGAGCTATCGAGGGTAGTCAGATAATAGACACCTAACACCATATCCTTGGATGGGCTGATAATGGGTTCACCATCGGCAGGTTTGAGCAGGTTGCGTGAAGCAAGCATCAAAGTACGCGCTTCATGGACCGCCCTTTCCGACAGGGGCACATGGACTGCCATCTGGTCGCCATCAAAGTCGGCGTTGAAGGCAGTGGTCACCAATGGGTGTAACTGGATAGCCGAGCCTTCGATCAGGATGGGCTCAAAAGCCTGGATGCCCAGGCGGTGCAGGGTGGGCGCACGGTTGAGCATGACAGGACGTTCCTTAATAACCTCTTCAAGCACTTCCCACACTTCAGGGCGGTTGCGTTCAATAAAGCGTTTAGCGCCTTTGACATTGGCAGCGTAATTGTGGGAAACAAGCCGCGAGATAACAAAAGGTCGAAACAGCTCCAAAGCCATTCCCTTGGGTAAACCACACTGGTAAAGCTTGAGCTGTGGGCCGACGACAATCACGGAACGACCAGAATAATCCACACGCTTACCCAACAGGTTGCGGCGGAAACGACCTTTCTTACCCTTGAGCATATCGCTCAAAGACTTGAGCTCACGTCTTCCACGGCGAGACAGGGCTTTGCCCCGCTGTGAATTATCAATCAGCGAATCAACTGCTTCCTGTAGCATGCGCTTCTCGTTGCGGACGATTACATCAGGTGCACCCAGCTCAAGCAGACGCTTGAGGCGGTTGTTGCGGTTGATGACACGCCTGTACAGGTCGTTCAAATCAGATGTGGCAAAACGCCCACCATCCAGCTGGACCATGGGACGCAAATCCGGTGGGATCACTGGCAGGACGGTCAGCACCATCCACTCCGGCCGGTTCCCGCTTCGGCGAAAAGCCTCTACCACCTTCAGGCGCTTGGTGGCTTTCTTACGCTTCTGCTTACTCTTGGATGTGCGTACTTCCTTCCATAACTCTTCCGCCAGCTTATTTAAATCCAGGCGGCGAAGGATATCATAGAAAGCTTCAGCGCCCATATCGGCGCGGAACACCTGACCCCAACGTGTTTTTAGCTCACGGAAGCGGGTCTCACCCATGAAGGTAAGTGGACGCAGATCAACCAGCTCGTCGCGCAGGCTGTCGTTCTCGTCCCGCACTCTATCCGATTGCTCCTCCATCTGGTTCCGCAGGCCTTCCATAGTCAGGTCAGCTTCTGCACGAATACGTTCAATATCCATACGCAGGTGCTCGAGCTCGCGTTGCTTCTGGTCTTTTAGCTGGTGTTCCAACTCTTCCAGTTGTTCTTTAACAACCTGTTGAAGACGAACGAGATGCTGATTGCCGACCGTCTCCCCGGCTTCAACCACCACCGTGTCGGCATGAAAGGTGATTGCGGTCCTGGTTACCTTTCCTTGCTTATCCTGGATCTGGGTTTCTCGACGCTGACCCTCTTGAATGATAGGGTCGAGTTCAGCTGATTCATCGTAATGCTTATTGATTTGCTGACGGTTCTGTTCCTGCTCAGCGAGAGCACGGTCACGACCTGCCTTAGTCTCGGCAATCTTGGAGTTAATCTGGGCGGCAAACTCACGCTCAGCTGCCAAAATGTTATCGTCCAAACGTTTGAGTGCCTTCTGCCGAGCATCCTCATCCACATAAGTGACTACGTATTGGGCAAAATAGAGCACACGATCCAGGTTGCGTCGGGAAATATCCAGTAGCAAACCCAGATAGGATGGAATTCGCCGGGTATACCAGACATGTGCCACAGGAGCGGAAAGCTCAATATGTCCCATGCGTTCGCGGCGCACCGACGAGCGGGTTACTTCCACACCACATTTATCGCAAATGATCCCCTTGTAGCGGATATTCTTATACTTACCGCAATAGCATTGCCAATCGCGGGTTGGTCCAAAAATGGCTTCGCAGAATAATCCATCCTTTTCAGGGCGCAAACGCCGGTAGTTAATGGTCTCAGGCTTTAATACTTCGCCGTATGACCAACTACGGATGGTTTCTGGGGATGCCAGGCTGATACGAAGTGCAGTCAGTCCTTTTGTTTCCACTCAGTGCCTCCTGGAAATTAGACGAACAAAAGCCCGCGCTTGAGACTCATCTTCTCAAGCGCCAGGCGGTTAACAGTCATACATTGGATTCATGCAAACTTAGATTATACCTAAAATGATATAGTTTGGTCAAGAGGGTTAAATAAGAGCAGGATTAGGGTTTTTCATCCATTATTTTTATTTTCCCCCTTATGCTGGCGGAAAGGAATAGCCATATAAAAAGTGCTTCCTTTTCCAAGCTGACTCTCCACCCACACTCTGCCTTTATGGCGCTCGGTGATCGATTTGACGATTGCTAAGCCTAAACCCGTCCCCTGGCGTTTCTTGGCTTCCTTTTGTCCACCACGGTAGAATTTCTCAAAAATACGTGGAATGTCAACCGGTGCTATCCCAATGCCTGTATCACAAACGGAGAAGACCATCTGATCTTTATCAGGCTCGACCCGCACGGTCACCTTACCGCGAGGTTCGGTATAAATTACGGCATTTTCCACCAGATTGTGCAGGGCTTGCTGCAATAATGCGTAGTCGGCTTCAACCAGAGGGATGGCGTGTGGCGAAATATCACTGGAGATGACCACCTGCTTTTGAGAGGCTTGAAGTTGTAAAGCCCCAATCACCCGCTCCACCACATCCTGGACCGGGATCATCTCCAACTGCAAGTCTACTCCAGCATCAATCCTGCCCAGGTCCAGCAGGCTCGTCACCAGCTGGATCATTCCATCAACGCTGGTGAGTATCTTGCGGACATATCCCGTCTGCTGTTCATTCATCTCACCGACCATCTCGAGCATGGTAGCGTATCCCCGCATGGTCGTCAGGGGATAGCGCAGATCATGGCTCACCGTGGCAACAAACTCAGACTTAAGGGTATCAAGCTCCTTAAACCGGGTAACATCGCGCATGATACAAATACGCCCGACGGGTCGACCCTCAACAATGACAGACGAAGCAGTCGCCAGGTAGATCTTGCCATCCAAAAGCTCTACTTCGGCCGATTGTTTTTCTTCGGATACGACTTGTAAAAGCTGTAATAAGGAGGGTTGTTGAATGATCGTATCGATCGGTTTTCCATTGACGGTCTCACCGGGAAGTTCAAGCACCTGCCAGGCAGCGGGGTTTGTTAAAAGTAACCGCCCCTGGTAATCCGTTACAAGCACCGGATCTGGAGTCGAATTGAGGATTGCAGCCAAGCGCTGACGGCCAATCTCTGCATTTGCAAAAAGCTGGGAATTGGCGGATGCCAATGCCGCCTGCCCAGCAATGGTGGTCAGGAAGCGTATCTCATCCTCATTGAATTGGTGTGGTTTATCATATGCCAGCCAGAGAGCACCATAAAACATGTTTTCATGATGCAGTGGCAATGCCAAAAGTGCTTCCGGGCGGGGAGCATTCGGCGGGAAAGTGAGCAACCTTACCCTACCCAGGTTATTCAGTGCCACCCGCTCTTTTTGTCGTGTCATGGGCAAGATTTGATCATCCAAATAGGCAAATTGCTCATTACCACGGCCAGAACCAAAGCGGGTGACGGGTGTGGAACCACCCTTCATCTCCGGCAAGGCTTCAGGGGATAAGACCACGCGGACTGCTTGAGCCCCGGTGCTTAAGGCTGCTTCCATAACTGGCTTGACCGATTCCTCAAATTCAAGGCTGGAAGCAACACCCCTGCTAACCTGTAACAAACGATTAAGCTCGTCCAGGCGGGCTTTCAGGCTCGAGCGCATGTTCTCAAATGCATGACGCAATTGCCCAACCTCATCGTTACCATCGATTGCTAACGGGGTATCCAGTTGACCACTGGATATACGGTTTGTTTCCAAGGCGAGGTTTTGAAGAGATGAGGTCACCGCACGAAGTGAAAAACGCAAAACCAGGGCAGCAATCAAAAAGAGGATAATGATCATAATTAACAGCGGTGCGGCTACCTGTAACGCCAGTTGCTGGGATTCTTGGACCGGAATCGATACAACTGTAGCCCACTGTCGACCCCATACCGGCTGGTAGTACATCATAGATTGGGTTCCATCTGGATTAACGCCAGCAATGGATTTCCCCTCGAGTTTTGTCTGATCGGCGTATACACTCATCACCCAGTCACTGGACGAACTGTAAAGAATGGTCTCATTTTCATCGATCAGCATGCCATCACCGTTAGTGCCGGATAAGCTATTCAGGGTAATGGTGATTGGCTCGAAAAAAGGATTGATAGCCAGGTCAGTCCGGCCTACCAGAACCCCGGTGCTTGCACCGGATGGGTCGTAGACGGGCGTCATGAATGATAAACGTGCAGATAACCCTCCCTGTGCTGGGGGAAGGGTATACATTTGGATCGGTAATCCGTTCAATGCCAGAGTAATCCCCATGTACTCTTCCGAAGAAGGTGCAGTGGCATAAAAATCATCGACCGGGTAACCTGTTACTGTCTGTCCTTGGGTATCCAGCAGGTAAAATTCATTAAAATATGGGGGGGTCGTACTAAGGTTCTCTCCAATCAAGAGGTTTATCTCAGAGAGAGTGCCTGTCGACCATGTCGGGTCATTCGCCATGATTTGGATCAAGTTCTTTCCGGTATCCAGGAAAGCGGGAATACTGTTAGCGGCCATCACGGCTGTGTTTTCCAGGCGGTTATTCAATATGTCGTCGGCAGCTTTCCTGGCAACAATCCAATCCCCACCCATTAAACCAACGACTAATATGATTGCTAAAGGAGTCAGGGAGGAGAGGAAGCGACTCTGCAAGCGACGCTCGACAGGAGAGGGTTCCAAGGGAGTGGAAAAACCCCACAAGCGTGGAAAAACGAGGGCAACTGCTTCTGCCAGCAAACCCGCAACCAAGAGCTCAATCGCAACCACCAAGGAGAAAAACTCCGCACTTGTCAAGGCATAATCCAGGCGGTGTGCCAGATTTCCTGGGGTAACAAGGGTTGTGTCCAGTACAAGTAAAAGCGGATAAATCAAAGCCAGCAGTGCGGTTGAAACGAGTGGGTGGCGTAATGCGCGGAAGACCCAGGTGCGGTAACGCTGATGGAACGCCGCTCCAAGAAAGGTAGCCATCAATGCAAATTCCAGGAGTGTGAAAGCTCTATGGGTACTTAATAGCGTGATTGCCACTCCGGATAGCATGCCCAAGATAGCTGCGGGGAATATGCCCAACAGCCCTGCAGCCAACACCCAGGGCAAAGCTGCAAATACAACCACAGCTTGCCCTCCCAACCGTTCTGGTGGGCCCTGCTGAGTTAGAAACTCCGCGCCGGGAAAACGAAGAATGAAAAACAGGTTAGTCAGGATGGTGAGTAACAACAACCCAATAAATACCCCCCAATGTAAGCGCGACCAGCGTTTGTTAAGCCGTCGCCAACGGAATTGCAGCAATACAACAGCGCTAAATAAAATGAGCCAGCCTACCCAGCCAATTACTTCTTGTGGTAGATCGATATAAATGGGATTACCAAGCAGGGTAAAATCAATAACCATATCTGTGGATTGACATAGGGTATCTAGCTAAAATGATTATAGCATGTATGTAGACGAACTATTGTAGATGTCGTAAATTTCTTATTGGGTACGGCTAATCCGTGCGTTTATACCCACTCAATTGTCTCTTGTGTAGCCAATGATAAATCTGCATATACTCCACGACGATACTCCGGCAGCAAAGCAGCCAGGATATACATGGCTTCGTCTGTCATTAAACGCAGCATCTCCTTCCCTGCACGCTGACCAGTGTTTTTAAATCGAAAGGGGTTCCCAAAACATACATTGGCACCGGGTTCCCGCCAGCGGGATAACAAGCGAAATGTGGGGAATCCTATCGTGCCATCAATAGCTACAGGCACAATGGGAACATTAGCCCGGGTAGCCAGATAGGCAATACCTTCTTTTCCAGTGCGGAGCTGCGGACCACGATGGGCTTCAGGTGCCACCAGAATAATTTCCCCAGCCTTTAACACTTCCATTGCACCCTGGACTGCTTGCCTGTCAAATTCCTCCCGTTGAACAGGGATAACCCCATAAATGCGGGGAAAAATACCAACAATCGGGTAGGAATACACCTCGACTTTTGCCATTGGGACAATATTGCGCGGCAGGACATTCAAAACAACAAAGGGATCAATGAAATTTATGTGATTGATCATCAGGATCGCTGGACCCTTGGTGGG
>Ga0299915_10003482_pt1 | contig 11382 bp, 10 predicted proteins | sample RVTome_13_FD_200263 | JGI IMG/M metagenome (GOLD analysis project Ga0299915, IMG submission 200263) | Soil microbial communities from uranium-contaminated site in the Upper Colorado River Basin, Wyoming, United States - RVT92D227 (version 2) ... | reverse complement strand
CCTGATAATGCGCACGAGCAACTTCGGCAACGACCCGACTATATATTGCGCCTCCCGGTTAACAAACGATTTAAGGCAATCAATGGATGGAGGCCAGACTTGGGATAGCGTTACGCCGGGGGTTAATGTAACCGATTTTACCGTCACCAGCATCAATAATGTACCTCACATGTATATCCTGGATAACAACTACGTTCGCCAGGGGGTTAGCAATGGCGAAACATGGCAGTGGACACCAAAAACTGCCACAACTTTAAACACCGGGCACAACATCACCGCTACACCTACAGGTGCTGTTGTAGTCGGCGACGATGCTGACGGCATGGTTGCCTACTCATTAGATGGCGGTGCTTCCTTCGAGCAAACTACAGCTATCTCGGAGCCGGGCAAGATGCACGTAAGTGCCGACTACAGGTTTAAGAATGCCTTAATCTATGCCGCCAGCGATAGTACCGGAAGTGAAATTTATAATTGGGTCGTAGGCTCGAACCTCGGCTGGACAGCGATGGGGTCACCCGGTCGCGGCTTTTACGGTCTTGCTCAGATCGAAACTCTCTATGGTGCCTGGTCCAGTGGCGGTATCACCGCCGTCGACCGCACCCTGGAACCAGAAAAACTCGGCCCTCCTTATATCGAATGGGACATCTTGAACGCTGAATTAGATGCCGGAGTTGCTTTCACCAGAGAGCCCGTCTCTTTGAAAATCTCAGCGGGCATCAACCTGTGGGCAATCGACAACAGGCCTTACACTGCAACCACAGGTCGACTGTGGAATTTCTGCGATTGCCTGTCGCCTAGCCCTCAATATACGCCACCACCACCGAGCAGGGAAATGCTATTCCAGGCTCCAACACCCACTTCACCAACGATAGGCGAGGTAATACCCGTATATTTGGACACCGGAGACATCGGCGATATTGTATTCAAATGGAAGCACCCGACGATAGCTATAGAATATGAACTCTGGCTGTCCGAAGATGAGACTTTCAACCAGATAGTATTACAACAAGCCATAGAGCCTGATAACCGACAATCACCTGGCTGGGAATTGCCCGAGACGGTCAGCTTAGAAAAAGGCAAGGAGTATTACTGGAAAATAAGGGTCAGCCAGGCAGCGACAGGCGAAAGAGGGGATGGTAACTGGTCAAAGGTCATGTCATTCAGCGTGGCATCGCCATCAGAGGAGACTTCTCAACCCGGTCCTACGCCGGCAACCCCATCAAATGGTACTGCAAAAGAAACCGAACCTTTACCCTGGATAGTGAAAATTCCCCTGTGGATATGGATTGCAATTGCCTTTCTGCTCGTTGCTATACCCATTGCCGCATTTCTCGCCAGCAGAGCAAAAAAGTAGTGCCAGTCTTCAGCCTCGCCTAAACGGTCCCATCAGGAAATCTTAAATACTAAACTCTAAATTCTAAACAATACTAAAATCTGAATTCTCTAAGTTCAAAAACCAGTTTTGGTCATTAATATTTGCGGTTTTGCACTTGTTTAAAACTCGGAAATTCGGATTTAGGCGGATGTAGTGCTAAAATACATAGTAAATTTACACCGCAAGGATATGCTATGCCTTCAGAGAATATAATTGTAAAAGGGGCTCGAGAGCACAATCTCAAGAACATAGACGTATCTATACCACGAGATAAGCTGGTGGTAATCACCGGCGTCTCCGGCTCAGGTAAGAGCTCATTGGCTTTCGATACTATATACGCCGAAGGGCAACGCCGCTACGTAGAGTCTCTTTCTGCTTATGCCCGACAGTTCTTAGGTCGTATGGAAAAGCCCGACGTCGATTACATAGAAGGCCTGAGCCCGGCTATATCAATCGACCAAAAAGGTCCGTCCCACAATCCGCGCTCCACAGTAGGCACGGTAACCGAAATTTATGACTATTTGCGACTCCTTTTTGCTCGAGTCGGTCATCCTCACTGTCCCAAATGCGGACGTGAAATCTGCCGTCAGACAGTGCAGCAAATTGTGGACGCAGTAAAAGAAATACCAACCGGCAGCAGAATTATGATACTGGCCCCATTAATCAGAGACCGGAAAGGTGAGCACCTGGCCGTTTTTGACGACCTACGTAAGGCAGGATTTGTCCGGGTTCGTATTGACGGCCGTATCCATGACCTCTCCGAAGAGTTCGAGCTAGACAAAAACAAGAAACATATCATTGAAGCTGTGATTGACCGGCTTCGGATAGGCGAAGCCGAAAAAAGCCGCATCGCTGATTCGGTGGAAACAGCGCTGAAGCTCGGGACTGGAGTCGTTCTCGTCTCAATTATTGATGGGGATGAACTACTGTTCTCCGAGCACTTTGCCTGTGTACTTTGCGGTATGAGTCTGGGTGAAATTGCCCCTCGGACCTTCAGCTTTAATAGCCCACACGGCGCTTGTCCGGCATGCAGCGGACTCGGCGTAAAGCTAGAGATAGACCCGGACTTACTTATACCTGATAAGGACCTTAGCCTGGCGCAAGGTGCTATCCGTGCCTGGGGATGGTTCTCCTGGCACGCCAGCGAACTTCAGGATTTAGCTCGCTGTTATGGTTTTTCACTTAGCACACCAGTGAGCAAGCTCAGCAAAGAGCACCTAAACCTTGTCCTCCATGGCGAAGACGGAGAACTGGTAAAATACCGAAATCGCTACGGTCGAGTCAGAGAATACTTTACTAACTATGAAGGCGCAATCCCTTATCTGGAGCGAATTTACCGCGATACCGAGTCTAGCAATACCCGCGCTGATATTGAACGCTACATGGCTTCTTCACCATGCCCGGCGTGTCATGGAAAACGCCTTAAACCTGAATCTCTAGCTATTACGATAGACGGCATGAATATAATCGAGGTGACGGAACTATCTGCCTCGGAGACACTGCGCTGGATGCAACTGCTCACTGGTGACCACAGCGAACCACGTCTAACACCACACGAACTGAAGATAGCTCACCAGATACTGAAGGAGATAAGCACCCGCCTGGGTTTCCTTACAGACATCGGGCTGGGCTACTTGACCTTAGAACGTCCCTCAGCGACCTTGAGCGGTGGTGAAGCCCAGAGAATACGTCTGGCGACTCAAATCGGCAGCGGCCTCATGGGAGTTCTCTATATCTGTGATGAGCCTACAATAGGTTTGCATCCGGCTGACATTCATCGCCTAATAGAAACGATGAAGAGGCTGCGCGACCTCGGCAATACAATTCTCATTGTAGAGCACGACGAAGCTATGATGCGAACGGCTGACTATATTATCGACATGGGCCCCGGAGCGGGGGAACATGGCGGGCAGATAGTAGCCACTGGAACATTGACAGACATCATGAACTGCCCGAAATCAATAACCGGGCAATACCTCAGTCGAACAAAACAAATTCCTTTGCCGCAGGGACGGCGCCCAGGCTCAGGTAAGAAATTAATAATTAAAGGTGCTCGCGAAAACAACCTAAAAAATATCGAAGTCAACATACCTTTGGGCAAATTTGTCTGCATCAGCGGGGTATCAGGCAGCGGCAAGAGCACACTTGTCAACGAGGTGTTGTACAAGAAGCTGGCCCAAATATTCTATAAGGCAAAGGATAGACCTGGAAAGTGTGACGGCATCATTGGCATCGAACATATTGACAAAGTCATCAATATTGACCAATCGCCCATCGGTCGCACTCCGCGCAGCAATCCAGCTACATATACCGGAACTTTTACCCCCATTCGAGAGCTTTTTGCCACTGTTCCCGAAGCCCGCATGCGCGGCTACAAGCCCGGGCGATTTTCCTTTAACGTCCGGGGGGGACGCTGCGAAGCCTGCCAAGGCGAAGGCTATATTCAAATAGGGATGCAGTTCCTCCCCGATGTTACTGTGCCCTGTGAAATATGTAAGGGTAAACGTTATAATCGCGAGGCATTGGAAATCTATTTCAAAGGCAAGAATATAGCTGATATTCTGGATATGAGCGTGGATGAAGCCCTGACCTTCTTTGAACACTTCCCCAAGGTCAGAAATAAACTGGAGACACTGCGTGATGTTGGTTTAGGCTACATACGCCTGGGGCAGCCAGCACCTACTCTTTCCGGTGGTGAAGCCCAGCGGGTCAAACTAGCCACTGAATTATCGCGGCGTTCCACAGGCAAGACCCTTTACATCCTCGACGAACCTACCACAGGCCTATCTTTTGCTGACATAGCCTGCCTGCTTCAGGTACTTCAGCGGCTGGTGGATTCCGAGAACACAGTGGTAATCATAGAGCACCACGTAGACGTAATGAAAAACGCTGACTATATCATAGACCTTGGCCCCGGCGCCGGCGATGAAGGCGGCTACATCATAGCCACCGGCACACCTGAAGAGGTGGCACAAATAGATACCTCATTCACCGGCCAGTATCTCCGCAATGTCCTGGAGAGGCAACAAAGAGAGTACTCCTTAGCTTCGTAATCCTGCTGCTTAATGTCAACGGCTTCACGAATATTTCCAAAAGCTGCCTTCCGGTATCTCACTGACAACAGTACCTCGGGCTCAATTATGGAGGAACGACCAACCTACTGCTAAGCGGGCTGCTGTCCTTCATCCGCCTTTATGTTATCACGTACGTACTTGTAGATCTCCACGGCGGTGGCTGTCAAGGGGACAATCAGTATTATTCCCCACAATCCGGCAATATAAGCCCCCAAAGTAAGCAGAACCAGAATAAGGGCCGGATGTATCCGTAGATAACCCCCATGAATTCTGGGGACAAGAAATATATTCTCTAGTAGCTGAACAACAAGGTAGACACCAATTGCCCAGATTACCTTTTGTGGTGCTATCGCCAGTATGACAATCACACCAACAGCACCGCCAATCCAGGGTCCTAATATGGGGACAAACTCCATTATCCCCTGCAGAACAGCAAGCGCCGGGGCAAGTGTTATCCCCAAAGCAGCCAATCCGATGAAGCACAGAACAGCCACGGCGGAAGAAAGCACTAGCTGGGCGCGAATCCACCGCCCCATCACCGTGTTTATGACCCCGACAACACCCCTGACATGCTCAGCCATCTGTGGTGAAAAAGCAGAATAAAAGCCGCTACTTAGTTTTCCCCAGTCTTTTAAGATGTAGAAAAGGAACACAGGCAAGGCAACAAAACCGAGTATTAAGCCAAATGTGCCAGATATGTATGAAAACCCCTTCCCGAAGGCACTTCGCATAGCATTGCCCAATATTGTACCTGCATCCTGAAACCCCCCTGCCTGCTGCATTTCAGGAGGTAACCATCGTTGAAAACCTTCAAGCCAGCCCTTTAGGGTCTGAAAACCTTCAGAAAAATATTGGGGTGCATTTTTTACTAAAATTGAAAAGGAACTAACCACGCCTGTGACGATATAGAAAGCCAATATGCCAACAACCACCAGTATTATTATGAAGAGACCCGCTATCAAAGAGCCTCGCCTGGCTGATAACCACCTGCTTTTACCCGGCAGCTTCCTCTCAAGCCAAGAAACAATAGGATGCAAAAGATAAGCCAGTACCAGGCCGCAAATAAAGGGGAGTAAGACGCTCCTAAAAATGTAGACAAGCCAGAAGGTTATGATTATGCCCAATACGAATACTATCAGGCGCCAGTTTCTTCTGAAAATACTACCTGCTGTGTCCTGTTTAATCTTTTTCATCAGTGAGATTTGTCAGAGCAATGATTCTAATCCCTAGAAGTGTGGATTTGAAAACGTGATGCCGTCAGCAGAATTAGTTCATTTGAAAAAGCCACAAAGCTTTCAACCAAAATCAATCCTGTGACCAATAACAAGACCTCGATAGATTCAGGCAAAACTACAGAAATAACAACTCTATCACTACTCAGGACTTCTTTGTTTGTGCCTTCTTGACAGCCTCGCCGGCAGTTTCCCTTACTTTTCTGGTAATCTCCGCTGCCCGTTCTCGAGCCGTCTCAGCCTTCTCCTTCAATAATCGCCTCGTCTCCTCACCCGGTCGTGGAGCAAAGAGGAATCCAATAGCCAGACCGAGGACTGCACCCACGATAAGCCCAATAGCAAATCCACTACCTCTATCACCGTCAGCCATCTCTGCCTCCTTCCGATTCCTTTTTTCCGAAGAATCTACTGACTATATCAATACCCTGAAATACACCTTTAACCAGAGCCACCAACTGAAGTACAGGTCTGATTATCTCGTCCCGCACCGCTGAAGAAATTTCGTTTATGGTTGCCGAAGTAGCCTTCATTGAATCCAGTACAGACCTCGCTCTACTATACAACAAGTATGATAGCACGGCAATGAAGATGACAACTACCGTTACCACCAAACCTGAGATACAAATAACGAGATCCCTAAACCATGCAATATCCATAAGCAACACCCCCTTTTCTATATTTCTTCAGCCTAAGCCCTTGATTTTACCCTCGATTTTCTCCTTGATTTTCTCTCACGAAGCCAAAGAACCACTCCTGTTGCTATCAACGCCCAAGCAGCGATGAGAAACTCTGCTTGCACGCCTGTAATAAGCTCTTTGCTCACCAAGACATAGTTGTAAACTGGGATGAGATACACTAAAGCAGCCAGGAGATAGAATTGCCACCACCGACCTCTAGCTAGTCCCCAACCAGCCAGCGCACAGGAGGCTACATTAACACCGATGACAAAAAAAGTTTCCCAAAATCCACCAAGAGCTATAACCCCTTGCATTTGGACATTCTCCCAACTCCATCCACCGGCAAGGATATAATTGAGCGTCCATTGCGCCTCAAGTATAGCAAATCCAGCGCCGGACACAGCACCGACGGCAAGACCTAATCTAGGTTCGATGTCTCTGCCATTACGCCACCAGTAGACAGCAACGGGTAACAGCTTAAACCCTTCTCGCACCAGTCCAAAAAGGTACATCGATGGTAGGCTTGCAAGCAAAGCCCATTTCGCCAGAGTTTCCTGGCTCCAAAAGGAGCTATACAACCACGAAATCCCAGATCTAAGCAGAAATGCAGTAACAGCAATGGCAATGGGTGCAAGGATAGCACCGGCGGCGAGAACTACCCATAGCCATGGTTTAGTAATCAACGGCGGTCGATAGCAAGCAAGCCAGATTGCACCGAAAACCAAAACCAGAATCCAAACCAGAATAATTCCCAAGATACTGGGGTTAACGGAGAAAAAATTTACAAAGAAAGCAAGTATCCGCTGTGCCATAAATCCTCCTACTATGGTTACACTAGCTAGGTGTACATTTCGTTAGGGTCAGATAGGGACTCGAATCCTGGAGAGTGCATCGGCTTGAAAGCTATTTCTTCACCTGAATAAGATGGCAATTGAGGAACAAGTGACGGTTTGTGAAAATAATCCCAAATAAAATAAGCACCCAACGCTATGAATGCAATGATTACCAAGCCAAGGCATCCCGTAAGCCACGGGTCAGACTTCTTCTTTGCTTTCTCCTCCCCTTCCCCAACTTCTCCACCTCCTCCGCGTTTTTGATAGGCTACCGGCTGCTTTGGGAAAGGCTTTACCCTCTGCGGCGTTGGCCAATTTAGACTTTCACGGCATCTCGGACAATTTACCAATGTAGAGTCAACGATAGCACCACAGTAGGGACAGTTGTATTGGAAAGGTTGTCCGCATGATTGGCAGAATTCTTGACCTACGACATTTTGTGCACCGCACTTAGGACAGCAAAAAATCTGTTGCATATATATTACTGCCTTCTATCTAAACTAAGCCTAAACACTGAACCTTCAGGCTTATACTAAAACGTCAATATCATTTTAACCCGCCACAGCCTATACTTCAAGCCAGAAGCCATAAGCCTGGAAAGTCAAACGTAACCGTCAGAAGATTTAGCCTTAGAAGCTCTCTGCCAGTCAACTGTTTTACACAGTCGCATCCATGCAGTATACTCTAGGGCTAATATCGCACGAGCTATAGTTCTCAGAAAGGCATTAATTTATGACGATTAAAGTTGTTACCGATAGTTGCTCGGATATTACACAAGGGGAGGCTAAAAAGCTAGGCATCACTGTAGTGCCGGCATACGTCCATTTTGGCGACGAAGTCTATCGTGATGGAGTCGACATTGACTGCGACCAATTCTATCACAAACTAGTAACCAACCATGTTCATCCTTCTACTGCAGCAGCATCGCCGGGAGATTTCGCCAAGGCCTATGAGGAGATAGCCAAAGAAACCGACGAGATTGTCTCTATACACGTTACCGGCAAACATAGCGCCATGTACGATTCTGCTCTGGTAGGCAAGGAGATTACTGAAAAGAAAGGATGTCACATAGAAGTCATTGACTCTCTAGGCGTAACAATGTGGCAAGGTCTCGTTGCTATGGCCGCAGCGAATGCTGCCAAAGCCGGATACAGCTTAAAACAGGTGGTAAACAAAGCACTTGAAACTATCAGCCAACTGCGTGCTCTGGCGCTTTTGGACACTCTAAGATATGCAGTCAAAGGTGGACGCCTTGGAAATACAATCTTCGCCATAGAATCGCTACTAAACGTGAAGCCCTTGATCACTCTGCACGACGGCGAAATCCGCCCAGCCGGGCTGGCACGCACCAGAGTGAAAGGGCTAGCCAGACTGCACGAGTTCATCGCATCAACACCGCACATAGAGGAATTAGCCATAGTCTATAGCTCTACACCCGATGATGCCCGAGCACTTGCCGACCATGCACATTCCCTCTTTCCCAATTTGATACCACGGATATCAAGACTAGGTCCTGCACTGGGAGCACATGGCGGTCCTGGAACTTTAGTCGCTATCACCAAAAAAGCAAGATAGAGCTTGCCCTCATACAATCGAAACCATCGCAATGGCTCAGCTTCAATGTCTTCCCCGCAGCCATTCCTCCAGTTCCTTAACTAGTTTTTCGCTTTCGTCCACGGTCAGGCCAAGGTTATTCTCCAGCTTACTGATGTAGCTATCAAGCTCAGGAACCTGACTTCTCACCTGAGCTATTTCCCTATCCTGTCTCGCAATCTCATCATCTATACTGGCGAAATTAATATTCAAATCGAATCGCCTGTCGAAAAATTCCATAACTTTCTTGCAAGCCCACGGGTCTTCGACTGCCAACAAATAGAAAGGTACTGGCACCCACAGACTTATCCCAGCAATATTTCTCCTCTTGGCAGCCCAAAGGAGAAAGGAACTGAAGGTCGGTCTTTGCCCATCCTGAGTTTCATAATCCATATCGCTTATAAGGTCATACTGCCTTAACATCTGCTTCATCTCTGTTGAATTGGTTACGGACAACAACATTCGTGGCGTATTATGAGCACCTGGAGAAACCATGCCACCAACAGTGTATATTTCCTTAACCTTACAATATTTCTCAGCTATGTCTAAGACCAAGCTCAGGAACTCATACCACTCATACCTGGGTATGTCGCTCCTAAAAATCACTAGGCTTTTTCCCCGACAGCAGTAGAATTTACTTTCTGGAAACTGGGCTATATCATCTTCTACTGAGACTCCGCTCAAAGCGAAAAAGCTCTCGGGTGTAATCTCGGCGAACTCCCTGCTCGCCAACTCCTTGTTTAGATAATCAGCAACCTTTGGCCCCACTCTTCCGGCATCTTGATTCCAAGCTACCACCAAGGGCGAACTCTCTAACTCGGGTTTAAAAAATAGTTTAAATGGCTGCCCTTCACCCAAAATTAGTCCCCCCCAGGTTCTTTTTTAAACAATTTGTCGATTTCTTGCAGGATTCTCTTCTTATCCTCTTCCGTTATAGGTCCTGGCTCACTAGGCTTAGCATAAGTCACATATTTCAATTTGTCCAGTTGTTCTTTTATCTCTGAAGGAAGCCTTTCATATACGCTCTCAATCTCGCTCTCGCTTTGCTGGACGAGAATGTTAATTTCATCCATTGGAACTTCAATTCCCAAGGCAGTGCTCAACACTTCAATCACCGCCTTAGACCCTTTGGGGTAGGGAATAGGAAAACCATGAATATAAATCGGTATCTCACCCATCATGCATATAGCCTCCAGGCCTCTCTTTTTGGCAACGCCTAGCAGTAACCCATTTAATCCGGTAATGTTGCCTTGCCCGCCCCTGCCTTCTATGTCTGACATCAAGACTGTATTCTCGTAGCTTTTTACCTCATTAATCAAGCCCTCACTATTAGGCACGACCCAGACTCTTGACCTGACAGTGTGATGAATGGGAGCAACAGCTGCTCCCGAAGTATAAACTTTACGGCATCCAAACTTCAGTGCCATATCTAAGACAAGATTAGCCATTCTGTAAGCTTTTGTTCCTTCAGCATAGGCCCCCGTTCCATCGGTAGGCTGTTCCTCTCCAATAAAGAACAACAAATCCTTTTTCTCAGTTCTCTTAAAATAAAATTTGTTACTCGGAAACTCTAAATCTTTCAATTCCCCGTCTCTGATTAAAACCCTTCGCGGGTAGAAAAAGTCCCACGGTTCTATCTCGCCCAGTTCCTCTGCACCCACCGTCCTTCTTAGAATGTCGACCGCTATGATTCCGATGTTCCCAATTCCTGGCCAACAAGCTATTAAAACGGGTTTATTAAGCTTCGGTTCTTCATAGAGTCTGAGTCCCATCGCTACCTCGCTTCTTCTAGCTGCTCTTTATACTCGATAAGTATAGCACACGGCCTAAACAACTTTAACCTGACTAGTCACCTGACCAAGACCTCACCGTAATAAGGCACTACAAGATGTCAGCAAAAATTCAGAATTTGAGGAAGACCCGGCTAAGGCTATGATAAACTAAGAAAGTGAAGATACAATAAAAAGAGGAGGTAACCTATTGTTCAAGAAGATACATGTATTCAGGGTCAAACCAGGGCAAGAATTGCTTAACGAGATAGCACTTTATTGCCATGAGCGTGAAATTTTCTCAGGTGTAGTCATCGGTATCATCGGCTCAGTGGAGAATGCCCAACTCAACTTCCTAAAAGCGCTCCCAGGAAAATATGACAGCGTGGATTATCGTGGTCCATTGGAAATTGTCTGTGCTCAGGGCTCAATAGCCCTGAAGGATGACACACTCATCATCCACATACACATTCAACTTTCAGGACAGGATATCTGCTCAGGCGGTCACCTTGCCCAAGCAACTGTGTTTTCTACAGCCGAGGTGACCATAGGGGCACTTGATTACCAGCTTCGGCGGCAGACCGATAGCTACACCGGCCTCAATGAGCTACTTGATTAGAATGAAATCCCACCAATACTTTATCGGTAGCTCAGTGCTGGAATACGATGTCACTGCTGAAACCAGCTAGGAAGTTAATCCATTCCAGAAATGTCGGACTTATTTAAGATGCCCATCTCTAAGAAAGTTCCCGGGCCGAGCAGCTTATCTATCCTCTCCGAGCAGTCAAGTGACCACGCCCGTGCTGCCTGCCTATTTTGGCTTTGCCCC
>Ga0299915_10003481_pt1 | contig 11382 bp, 12 predicted proteins | sample RVTome_13_FD_200263 | JGI IMG/M metagenome (GOLD analysis project Ga0299915, IMG submission 200263) | Soil microbial communities from uranium-contaminated site in the Upper Colorado River Basin, Wyoming, United States - RVT92D227 (version 2) ... | reverse complement strand
AGCTTCCGAGAGGGCATTAACTGGTATAATTATGTTGGTGCTAACCCATTGCTTATCACTGATCCCGATGGCCTTCAGTGGTGCGAAGGAAGCATACTCCTTCGGGGTCGGTTCATTCGCAAGGGAAAAATCGAGCAAGAATACACCAATGTTACGTGCATGGGGTGTAGCGGTGAAAGCTGTGGCTGGTGGGAGATCGAAGAATCGGAGACCTCGTGTCTCTGTACATGCAACGGAACCTACTATATAGGAGCGATGAAGGGGTATTTCCATTGCTCAAGTAAGCCTTACTATTACCTGACCAAGTCGCCGGCGTGCTATACGATACCCGGGATTCCTGGGAAGTTGTATTGCCATGCTACATGGAGTCAGGGCTGCATGGGGCATTGGTTTCTTTGGAAGGGAACCCAGTTCGGCGGCTTTAGTGGCTGCAACTGCGACTGCATAATGACAGTGCTGCGACGCTATCGGGGTGGACGGTGCCCAGGAGGATGAAGCTGACCAGGCATGATCGCCGCGAAAGGTTCCTCATTCGCACAATCAACTAGTGTCGTGTCCCAACAATACATGAAAAATGTGTTGAGCGTGGTTCACGCTCAGACGATATACCAAGTTTTCCTGGGACACGACACTAGAGTAGGGTTGCTGAAGTGCCAAAACGGCTATCGAGACTTATCTCTTGTGTGGGCCAGTTTGCCATAGGTGCGGCAACAGGCTTTGTCACTTGGTTGGTCCTGGTAGGCGTATTTTGCGGCGGATCGAGTTTTCTGATTTCCAAGCTTGCTGCAGGGGAACACTTAGACATGGAATCCTCAATCAGTGCTGCGGCATTAGAGGAACTGGGGGGAAGTTTTGGCACATCCGCAATGTGTCTCGCCGCACCGATACTCGCCTGGTTGTTCCTGCGTCTGCTCCTCCTTAGCCCTTCGGCCAGTTATGGTTTTGCCCTTGGTGTCGGGGCCTGCACAATAGGCGCTGTCTCCTTGCCCTTCTGGCTATCGAGCGTCCATCTCCCTGCTCGGGTGCCCGAGGTCGTCAGACTGACTAGCTTGAGCGCTGCACTGGCGGCCTGTGTGACCGCGGCTATGGCCGCATACATAGGGTTGTTACTCAGCAAGTGTCGTGGAGGGCCAAATGTCATGGCCTCGGAACCGGGTGTAGCGGTCAAGGGGGAATGAAGCCGGGGCAGTGCGGGGCGTGAGTGATTGGTTTGGCCTTGGCCTGCGCCCATTACCTGTCGGCCGGCCGAGGAAGCCAAGAACGGACACGGGAGATGACGAAAATAGGTGACTGTCCCCTATTTCCTGATTTCCTGGGTTATGGGTGTGATGAGCTTCCCTGGCCAAGCGAGTGGGACATTTGTCAATACTGGGAATTCAAGAAACGCGACCCATGACAACCCCCTGTCGTTCTAAGAAAAGGTAGGCGTTCTGAAAGGGATGTCATCTTGGACATGCTTGCCCAGCCCGAGCAACAACTCAGCAACCTGGCCAGAGACCCGGAGACGGCCGTTGCAGATCTCTTGCGTACGGTGAGACTGGGAAGTCGCCAGAAAGATTATCGTTCAGTACGGCGTTCTCTCACACAGCTAGGATTGTTGTACCGGTGGCTAGGACGTCTCGAAAGCGCCCTTCGCTGCTACAAGCGACTCGTGAAGTCTGATCCGACAAACAGCGTCGCCTGTCTTTCGGTTGCAGAGTGTATGCGCGCCCTGGGCCACTGTGGCGAATCACTTAAGTTTGTCAAGAAGGGCATAACCGCATTGCGTTCTCGTCAAGGCTCCTACCATATCTCCTACTACATCTGCTTCGAAGCAAGGCTAGTTTTCGAAGCCGCGATATGCTTTCGTCTGCTTGGAGACTTCTCCTCGGCGGCGCGACGGCTTGACCGTTTTCTCCGCTACCGCGAAGGCGCTGTCTCTGAGAAGGAGAGGTGTTTTGCCCGCGTCTTGCTTCAGGAGGCGAGATTCGCGCTCGGACAGGCGCGTCCGGAGGATCTTGCGCACGCCGCCAAAGCTGAACTCCGAACAACCGAAAAGTCGGCGATTGCCGCCGCTGCAATGGCCATCGCAGCTCAGGCAAAGGGTGATGTCTCAGGTGGAGAGGAATGGCGCGATAAAGCCTTTACCTGGGCCATGCGCTCCGTAGGTGCTCCGTTCTCGCAGCATCATTGGCAACTGACTTTCGCGATACTCAGGCGATTGCCAGAAGTCGCTCCGCCGACCCAAGAGAAAGAAAGGCGTCCGAACAAGCCCCGTAATTAAATTGAAGGAGTGGGGCTATCTCACGACCAGCGTTATGACAACGCCGGGCGGCTCCAGGCGATGGTGGACGCGCTGGTGCAGCGCACGACTTATAATTATGATGCCGCCGGGCGACAGGTCTCGGTTCAGGATGCGCGGGGCTATCTGACTACTAGCGTCTATGATGCGGCCGGGATGCTGGTGGCAACGGTTGACCCGCAGAACAACCGGACGACTTTCGTCTATGATGCCTCCGGCCGAGAAATCGCCCTCGTTGACGCCTTGAACCAGCGCACCACGCAGGAGTATTATGAAACCGGGTGGCTGAAGGCAACGGTTGACCCGCTGGGGAATCGCACCACTTACAATTATGATGCGGCGGGCCACCAGGTTTCGATGCAGGACGCCCCTCGAATTCCTCAGGGTAAACCAGGTCCTGCCCAACGGAGAATCGCGTGCGCGCCAGTCCGCGTCAATCTGCAGCGGAAACCGGCGCAGACTGACCCGTTCGACTATCGCTCAGGGTCGTGCCAGAGCACGAAGTCTGCGGCTACCAACTTCTTCCCTTCGGCGAATTCTTTGCGTTCCTTGCGCCTTTCGATATGCCTCAGGGCAGGCCTTTGCGGTAAGAAACATCCGGCTGCGGCCGGCACCGCAGCCCTACAACTTCTCTGCGTTCTCCGCGCCCTCTGCGGTGAGAGAAGAGCGTCTCAGCCCTTGAGGCCGGTGAGGGCGATGCCGCGGATGAAGTAGCGCTGGGCGAAGAAGAAGATGAAGAGGATGGGCAGGGTGGCGCTGACGGTGCCGGCCATGAGGAGATTCCAGACGGTGGAACGCTGGTCTCGGAAGACGGCGAGGCCTAACTGAACGGTGTAGTGGCTCTCGGTGTTCATCACCACCAGGGGCCACATGAAGTCATTCCAGACGCCCATGAAGGTGAAGATGCCCAAGGTGGCGAGGGCGGGTGTGGAAAGCGGGATGATGACATGGCGTATTATCCCGAGGCGGCCGGCGCCGTCAATACGGGCGGCGTCTTCCAGTTCTGTTGGCAAGGTCAGGAAAAACTGGCGCAAAAGGAAGGTGCCGAAGGCGCTGGCGAGGCCGGGGACGATGAGGGCATAGTAAGAATCCGCCCAGCCGAGCCAGTGGATGACCTGGAAGGCGCCGATCATGGTGACCTGGCCGGGAATCATCATGGTTCCCAGGAAGGCGACGAAGATGAGGTCCCGGCCGGGGAAGTTGAGCCTGGCGAAAGCGTAGGCCGCCAGGGTGCAGGTGATGAGTTGTCCGCCGGTGACGGAGAGGGCGACGAAAAGGCTGTTGAGATAGAAGCGGCCGAAGGGCGCGGCGGCCCAGGATTCGGGATAATTCGACCAGAAGACTTCGTGGGGAAAGAGAGCGGGGGGCCAGACATAGATTTCCCGGGGGCGCTTGAGAGAAGTGGAGATCATCCACAAGAACGGGATGACCATGGCCGCGGCGGCGATCAGCAGGACGAGGTGCAGCACTATGGTTCTGACCGGATTGCCCTTTTTCTTGACCTTGTTGCGAGCGGACGCCATCTTATACCTCGTATTGGACGCGCCGGCCGAAGACATAGAGTTGGGTCAGTGTGAGCACAAAGATAACCGCGAAAAGGACGTAGGAGACGGCCGCGGCATAGCCCAGTTGGAAGCGCTGGAAGGCGTATTGGTAGAGGTAGAAGATAACCACATCGGTGGCGTGGAGAGGGCCTCCGCCAGTCATGACATAGACCAAATCGAAGACCTGGAAGGAGCCGATGATGGACATCACCAGGACGAAGAAGATAGAAGGGAAAAGGAGGGGAAAGGTGATGTGGCGGAACTGTCTCCAGGAACTGGCCCCGTCCAACTTGGCGGCCTCATATAGGTGCTCCGGGATGCCCTGCAGGCCGGCGAGGAAGATGACCATCCCCCACCCCAGCCCCTTCCAGACGCTGGCAATGATGACCGCCGGCATGGCGAGTTTGGTACTGTCAAGCCAGGGCGCAGTCGGCAGCCCCACTCCGTGCAGCGCGTAGTTGAGCAAGCCATAATCCGTATTGAAGACCCAACGCCAGAGAAGCCCCACCGCCACGCCAGCGGTGACCACGGGGGTAAAGAAGGAGGTGCGATACCAGGTCATCCCGCGCAGGCCGGTATTGAGCAAGAGCGCCATGGCCAATGAGAGGAGCATGCCGGTGGGGACGCTGCCGCCCACGTAATAGACGGTATTCCAGAAGGACTTGCGAAAATCGGGGTCGGTCACGACCCGCCGATAGTTGTCCAGGCCGAGATAGGCGCGTTCCTGGCCGGGCCCGGTCAAAAGAGGCCAATCGTGAAAACTCACGTAGAAGGTAAAGAGGACCGGGAAGACGACAAAGACAGTGAATATCACCAGCGTTGGCAGGATGAAGAGGTAGCCGCTCCAGTCCCGCCTGAGGCCTTTTTTCTTCTTGCGCTCACCCGGAGAAGTTGCCATCTGGTCCGCTACTTGCTCTTAGCCGCCGCAGAGGCCTCTTTCTGTCTGGCTGTGGCGAGGAGGAGGTTTGCCTTTTGCGCGGCCTCATCCAGGGCCTGCTTGGGAGAGGCGACGTCGCGGACGGCTTTTTCTATGGCGGTCGCCAACAGCAAATCCACCTCGCCCGCCTCGGGAAGCAGAACCGGTTCGCCGTAGGAGTAAGGCATCTGCTCGGCAAAGGCCTTCATCGCCGGATTCTTTGTCAGGAAGGCCTGGTAGGTGGGGCTTTTCAACACCGATTGGCGAATCGGCAGGTAGCTGGAATCCATGGACCACTGCTCTTGAACCTCGGGGGTGATGAACCAGCGGACAAACTCCCAGGTCTCTTTGGGGTGCTTGGTCTGCCGGAAGATCACCAGGTATTCGGCTCCCAGGGAGGTTACGCGGCGTTTTGCGCCTGCGGGCATGGGGCCGATCGCCCAATTGAAAGTCATGTCCTTGAGATGGGGCAAATCCCAGGGGCCCATCAAGGACATCGCCACTTTTTGGCTTTCAAAGCCCTGCTCCGGAGCGGTCAGGGAACCGATCTTATATTTGTGCTGCAAATCAACCCAGAATTGCAGGGCGCGCACACCGGCGGGACTGTTGAAGGCGACCTTTTTGCCGCTGGGATCGGCATACTGTCCACCTTCGCCCCAAAGGTAAGTGACCCACTGCCAGACCGTCCAGCCGGCCAGGTTGCCCGTGAAAACCGGAATGGTGCAGCCCCACTGCTCGACCCGGTTGTCTTTGCGGAGGGTCAGTTTTTTGCCGTATTCGACAAATTCCTTCCAGTCCTTGGGGGGTTTCTCGGGGTCGAGCCCGGCCTTGCGGAAGAGGTCTTTATTGTAAGCGAGGCCCAGGTTCGTTGCCTCGATGGGCATCATGCGAAGTTTCCCCTGGTAGTAGGAGGTCTGCAGCGGAGCAGGGAAGAAGTCCTTTTTCTCTGCTTCTCCGAAGCCGCCGTATTGTTTTGCCAGTTCCTCCAGGTCGTAGATGGTATCTTCCTTCGACAGAGGCGCCACCCAGTTGTTATGGGTCCAGCAGACATCAGGGGCGGTGTTGGTCATGACGGCGGTAGTCAATTTCTGCAGCAACTGGTCGCCTGTGGGCACATACTGGGCTCTGAGGGTGATATCCGGGTGTTCGGCCTCGAAGCGCTTGATCAATTTCTGCAGCGCAGGGCCGGTAGAGGTCACCACATAGGAGTGCCAGAAGACGATTTCGGTCTTCTTGCCCTTCCCCGCCCCAGCCCCCTCTTGAGGAGCGGGGCCTTTGCCGCAACCAGGCAGGATGATCAATGCTAAAGAGAGGCACGAGAGGAACAGCAGGCAGCGAAGGAACGGTTTTCCAGCCATTTCAACCACCTCCCGAAAGTTGTCACGACCCGGCCGTTAATTCCATAAATTCTGTTAAATTCCCTTGAGAAACCCCAACGTGGGGATTCTAGGACATCCATCAGGCGAAGTCAAGGGGGATATTGACATAATCCTCAAGACAAAGAAGCCCTAACTGCCGCGCCCCCTCGGCCCGCTCCCCCCGCGCGGTGTTAGGAATTACGCCGACTTCGTTCGCGCGAGCACTCCATCTAAGGCAGTCTGCGATAGCCCCACATTCGCGGAGGGAAATACCAGCCGCGACCCCGCGCGTTCCCGGTGCTACCTGAGTCTAATGGGGGTCGCGAAGGTTTTAGGGCTCGCGGGACAAGTAATCCCACCAAGTGTGTGATATACTGCCTAATGTAGCACGGCGAGAGAGAATACGTCGTTCAACGTTGCCGATCATGGAAAAGGCGAGAGGTGACGCGAGATGAAAATGGCCCACGCGCGTACCCTTTTTGGCGTCCGCTTGACAGAGGAATTGGCATCATTCTTGGAGGACACTAACCCTTGGTGGCAAGGGAAACCGATGCGGCCGCTTCCGGAGTTCAGACGGTGGCTGTTTGAACCGTCATTGCAAAGGATCAAATCGGGGCTCGCCGCTATAACTGTTCTCCGCGGCCCCCGTCAAGTGGGTAAGACTACTCTCCAGCAACAAGTCATCCACCACTTGCTTAACCGCGAGAAGATCAATCCCAAACGTATCTTTCGGGTGCAATTTGACGAAATCCCCTCGCTCAAGGGCCTAAGGGACCCGATCCTCAGTTTGGGGCGCTGGTTTGAGAGCGGCATTCTCGGTGGATCATTTAACGAGTGGGCCCACCGAGGAGAGCCCGTCCTGCTTTTCTTGGACGAAGTACAAAACTTGAAGGAATGGGCACCCCAACTCAAGGCCCTGGTTGATCATAATGAGGTTCGAGTTCTGCTCACAGGAAGTTCCGCGCTCCGCATTGAGCGCGGTGGAGAAAGTCTTGCCGGTCGCATTTCGACTTTGGAACTAGGCGCTCTGCTCCTACGCGAAATCGCGTCGTTGCGCGGGTGGGGGGAAATCCCTTTATCGCTTTCTTCCAATGGGCTACACGCGCTTCGAGAGAAGGCCTTCTGGGAGGAATTGCGCGAGCAGGGCTTGCGTTACCATGATGTCAGAGACAAAGCGCTCGAAGGCTTCTCTGAGCGGGGGGGATATCCGATAGCCCAAGCGCGGCCTGATCGCCCTTGGGAGGAAGTCGCTGACCAACTGAATGAGAATGTGATAAGGCGAGTGATCCGACACGACCTGAGGGTGGGTGAGCGCGGGCGCAAGCGGGACGAGGGGCTCCTCGAGGAAGTTTTCAGGCTCTGTTGTCGCTATGCGGGACAGGCCCCGGGCCAAGCCATCTTCATTAATGAACTGCGAGCGGGGCTGTCTGCAAACATTGGGTGGCAGAGAATCTTGGCGTACCTTCGCTTCCTCAACGATACATTACTGATTCGTCTGATTCGTCCTCTGGAACTCCGACTTAAACGCCAAAAGGGGGTGTCAAAGGTTTGCCTATGTGATCACTCGCTGCGCGCAAGTTGGCTGCAGGAGTACATTCCTCTTACACCGGAGGCTTTACAGCGACATGCACATCTCAGCGATCTGGCCGGACACATCGCGGAGAGCGTCACGGGCTACTTCCTAGCCGGCATGCCCGGCTTAGATGTAAGTTGGTTCCCGCAACGAGGAGCAGAACCTGAAGTGGATTTCGTCATTACAGTTGGCGAACAGCGCATACCGATGGAGGTCAAGTACCGTCAGCAGATTGACGGACATCGAGACACTCTGGCACTACGCGCTTTTATCGAGAAATCGGTTTACAACGCTCCCTTCGGCGTTCTTGTAACTCTGTCGGACACCGATGCGGTTATTGACCCTCGAATCGTGGCACTGCCCCTTTCTTCTCTGCTGTTGATGAGATAGGGCCCTGCACTGAGCCACGGATATCCTGACCCTCGGGGCTCTTTCGCGCGGGCCTTTTCCAGCGCAAGTCGAGGCGCACTACGGCGGTTTGTGAGTAATATTCTCCCCCAGAGGCCGAAAGCGCAGAGAAGGAGTTCTCTGCGGCTTTTCGGTCGCTGTGATTTTCGCTTGCGGGCAGGAGAATCAGCCGCGCAACGGCTACTTCCTGATTCCGAGTATGGTCTCCCAGGTGTCGGCGTGGCCTTCCTCGTCGGAGACTATATTTTCCAGCATCAGGCGGGTGACGGGATCGCCCTCTGCGATGCAGAGTTTGATATGGGCCTTGTAATCTCTGATCGCCTTGTTCTCTCCGGCGAGGTCATCCTTGATCATCTTCTTGAGGTCGCCGCCTTCCTTGATGGTCGAGGGCTTGGTGGTGGGACTGCCGCCGAGATAGACGATGCGCTCTCCCAGGGCCTCGGCATGTCTCATTTCATCTTTTGCCGTGCTCTTGAAGATCTCGAGTATCTCCGGGCTCTCCAGCCCCTCTCCCTCGTAGTGGTGTTTCATGTATTGCATGATGGCGGCCAGTTCGTCCGCCCGCGCCTTGTTCAGAGCATCTACAATCTTTTTCTTGTTCATCATCTGATCTCCTCAAGTTTTTGGTTATTTTCAGCGATCCTGCCCGCGCTTCCTGCTGGCTTGTCGGCCGATTTTGCGCTTTTACCGAACAATGCTGCCGGAGAGGTCGCAAGTCACAGAGGTATTTTCGCCAGTTCCCCTTTCAGGAAGTTGATGGCATTGGTCTCCGCCGGATCTTTGCGGGAGAGAAAGGCGAGATAGAGGCTGGCGTAGTCCCCGAGATAGAGGAGCGAGAGTTGGCGGGCAAGGCGGCCCTGGCCCCTGCTCCAACACTCCTGCACCGCGGCGTGGTCGGAGATGATGCGCTTGGTCAATTCGAAACGGGTGCGAATCCGGGGAGGCTCATCTTCGCCGCGCAGCAGAACCACGGCCAGCCTTTCCGCCAGAGGCCCTCGGTGAGCCCAGGCTACCACCTCGTTGTGGTTCATTTCCGGCAGTTCGCCGGCATGGGCCAGGGCCTTGGCGTTTTCATTCAACTGGGTTTGCCAGCGGAAAGCCACGGGACTCAAGTATCCCCAGCCGTAGATGAGCGCCAGCCTCCCGTGCAGCCAAAGGGCGATCTTCTTCGCATCATTCTCGGGCACAGGCTTATTCACGTCCAATTGCCGGCTCATCTCCTCCAAGACCGAGACCGCCTCCGCTTTCTCTTCTGCCAGGGAGGCTAAGAGGCCCAGTTTCTCGAGCAGGGCAAGGAGCGGAAAGATGAGGTATCCGGTGGAAGCGCGCGGGAGCCGGCCGGCAGGAAGGGAGATCAGGGGGAGATCATTTTCCCGCGCCAGTTGGGCGAGTTTGCCGCCGCTGGTGATGCAAATCGCCTGGGTATTTCGAGAGAGGCACTGCTGAAAGGCGTTGAGGGTCTCTTCCGTGTTGCCGGAATAGGAGGAGAGGATCACGAGGGTGCGCTGTTTTGCCCAGGCGGGGAGTTGATACTGGCGATTGACGTAAAACGGCAGGGCGAGCGAGTCGGAGACGAGCGCTCTCACCAGATCTCCGGCGATGGCCGAACCGCCGACCCCGCAAAGGAGGAGGCTTTCGGCGCGGCGCAAGCGGGGCGGGGGTGAAAAGGCCTCGGCTATGGAGATGGCTTCCCGGCATTGGGCGGGGAATTCCGCGGCCCAGGCCGCCAGGCCCGCGGAATCGAGAGAGAGGTAGGTATCGGGCTCACTCAGATCCACCGGACGAAGGACTTCACGCCTCGCCATTTTGTCCGCCTTCAGACTTCCTTGGAATGAGGAAAACCCTGATTGTCCGGGCGAAGTCTGCCCGTCCGGGGCAAACCCGGCCCAGGCCGCGGCGAAAGCAATTTTACTCGGGGGCGAAGGGCAGGAGAGCGAGATGGCGGGCGCGCTTGATCGCCCGTGCCGCCGCGCGCTGGTGCTTCTGGCAAGTTCCCGTGGCGCGGCTCTTGAGGATCCTGCCTCTGTCGGTAACGAGCCGGCGCAGCCGCGACACATCCTTATAGTTAATGTTAGTGACCTTGTCCACACAGAAGGAACAGACCTTCCTCCGCATCATACGCCCCCCCGACCTGCCGCCCCCGGAATACTCCCGGCCTCTTCCTCCTCCTGCGGATTCTGAATCTCTTCTCTCGTACACCTGCCTGCCTCCTGCCTATGGCTCTAAACTACTGACCCTCGAAAACATCCGGGTATTCATCGGCTGCGGGGCTCTCTTTGCTCGCTTCTTCCGGCTGGGTCGGAGCGGCTGCGGGGCGCTCTTCTTCTCGCGCCCGATCGAGCCCTTGCACATGGTCGGCCACTACTTCCGACGCCCTTCTCCGCTGGCCGTCCTGAGTAGTGTAAGAGCGAACCTGGAGCCGGCCTTCCACTCCCACCAGCCTTCCCTTGCGCAGATAGTCGGCGGCAAACTGCGCGCTCTGGCGCCAGGCGACGATGTCAATGAAATCCGTCTGCCGTTCGCCTTGGGCGTTGACGAAGGACCGATCCACGGCCAGGCGAAACTTCGCCACCGCCACTCCGCTGGGGGTGTAGCGGAGTTCCGGGTCTGCCACCATTCGGCCAACGAGAATAACGCGGTTTATCATCTCTTCTCTCACGCGAAAGCAATGGGAAAGCGACACCTGAGAGCGCTTGATTGCCGCCGCACGGATTTTCAGGAAGGATTGGCGTTAACCACCAGGTGCCGCAGGACGGGCTCGGCAAGGCGCAGATTGCGCACCACTTCGGCCACGGCGGAGGCCGTGGCTTTCACCGGCATGAAGACATAGATGCCTTCTCTCTTGCCGCGGATGGAATAGGCCATCCTTCGTCTGTCCCACTGGGTGATTTCGCCTACCTGCGCCCCCTGCGCCTTCGCCAGTTGGGCGATCCTGTCTTTCAGCCCGTTCAGTTCTTCCGGGCTGATTTCGGCATTCACAAGATAGGCTATTTCGTAGTCGCGGACTTTGTCCATCTTCTCCTCCGGACTGGCAAAGCCTGTTTTCTTCGCCAGGCCCCGCAGAGCGGCCCAGGAGGGCCGCTTTCACGGGGCAGGAAAATATTACCTGTGACCAGGGCCTGAGGATTATATCACGTCATAGAGGCAAGTGCAACCGAGGGGGTTACTCACGGTTAGCCAGTTTTGTCAGAGAGGCGGGAGCAAGACTCCCGCCTTCCAAAGCGGCGGCAAGCAGGCTGTTGCAAAACTCTCCTCACGATATCGCTAAGATAGGAAACATACGCTTGTTTGGCGAATAAGCA
>Ga0299915_10003480_pt1 | contig 11383 bp, 11 predicted proteins | sample RVTome_13_FD_200263 | JGI IMG/M metagenome (GOLD analysis project Ga0299915, IMG submission 200263) | Soil microbial communities from uranium-contaminated site in the Upper Colorado River Basin, Wyoming, United States - RVT92D227 (version 2) ... | reverse complement strand
TTCTCGCGGTAACCCTGGACCAATCCCTCGATAAAACTATCGGCTCTATCCGCCTCGATCAGGTTGACTGTGCAGCCCCCAAAGCCCGCCCCGGTCAGCCGCGCCCCATAAATTCCGGGCAAGCCGCGCGCAGTCTCTACCAGTGCATCTAGTTCCGGCGTGCTAACCCGATAAAGGTCACGTAAGGAGCGGTGACCGGCGAACATGATGCCTCCAAACACCTTCGCATCTTCGTTGTGCAGCGCACTCACCCCCCGCTCGACGCGGTAGATCTCCTGCACCACGTGCTCGGCGCGCATCCTCACCACCTCCGGCAGAAAGTCTCCATACGCCGCAAACTCCACCGTGCTGATCTCGCGTAATGACTGCAGCTCCGGCTTATATTTGCGCAGCAATTCCACTGCCTGCTCACAAGCCGCATGGCGCTCATTGTATGCCGAGTTTGCCAGGCTACGCCGCACACCCGAATCAGCCACCACAATGGCAGACCCTGGTGGCAAGGCGGCCGTGCTCCATTCGAGTGAGCGCGTGTCAAAAACCAACACATGCCCTTCCACCCCGCAGGCGCTGGCAAACTGGTCCATCAACCCACAGATTAAACCAACGTACCCCTTCTCCGCCTGCAGACAAAGCTGCGCCAGCCGCAGATTATCCAGCTCCCAGCCACCCAGCGCCCGCCAGGTTGCTGCAAATGCCACCTCTACCGCCGCCGAGGAGCTCAACCCAGAGCCAATCGGCACCGACGAGGTGTACGCTGCCTGCAATCCGGTCACATTCAAGCCGGCCTCGCCTAGCGACCAGGCTACCCCAGCCGGATATTTAGCCCAGGACGGCAGCGGGTTTCCTTGCACATCTTGCTTCGTTTTCAAGCTCTCCAGCGAAAAGCTCACGCTTTGCCCCAGGTCAAGCGCCTGGAGGCTGACTACATTGTCAGGGGTGGCAGCCGCTGCCACCGTGACATGCCGGTCAATCGCCACCGGCAGCACCACCCCATCATTGTAATCGACGTGCTCACCAAGCAAATTTACTCGTCCCGGGGCGCGTATCAATACCTCAACAGGACGTGCGAAAGAGTTTACAAACGCGCTGTTCAGTACAGATTCATCGATCATAGCAGTGGGTTTCCCCTCCAGTCGCCTTTCGCCATCAGGGCCTGGCTTGATATGGATAAGTGAACGCACCAGGAAAATCAGCGGATTCATGCGTCTCTTTCCCGCTGATCCCCTGGATATCGATACGGTACACGGCGGTGATGTCGAGTTCTTCTGGTGTGATCTCCTGATAATCTTCCCCCGCTTTCATGTGTGGAAAGTATCTGTCCAGCAGGAGCTGCAACCCCATACGCGTCTCCTCCTGATCAACTACGGTCACCGCCTCGCCAAAGACGACCACGCTGGCATATTCCACGCCAAACTCCATCGCCGTGTCAGCCGGCAGTAAACGTCCCATCTCGGCCGCGCAGAAGCACACCCGCTGGTTGGCTTCCAGGTTGGTGCGCATGCGTCCTTCCAGGGCTCCGTGAATGTAGATAGCATTGCGCGCTTCGTCATAAACGAACAAGCTCGGTTTCTGGAATGGCTGTCCTTCGAAGTCGGTGGCGAGCATACCAAAGGGTGCCCTGTGTAAAAACTCCCGCGCCCATACTTCGTCCTTGGCGCGCTGTTGATACCTGATTTGATTTATGGGTTGATCTGTCATGCTTATGCTCCACCCTTAAGATAAATACCCTGCGGGTCGAGTTCTTCGCGTAAGATGCGCAGCTCCTCCGCCGAAGGCGAAGGTGTAGTGCGCAGGTTCTCGGCAGCCTTCAACGCCCAGCCGGTGTTCTCGCGTGCCTGTTCCAGTGTAGCACCCGGGTGCAGCGCGGTCAATGCCATTTCGCCAGTTTCGTCCGGTTCCATGATTCCCAGGTCTGTGACCACCGCCAGCATGCCACTGCCACGCAGTCCTGCTGCCTGGCGCTCTTGCCGCCCGCCCAGGAATCCCGCAGAGGTGCGAAAATCCAGCTTTTCTGGGAAGCGCCGCTTGGAATGCGGCGTCAATAAATAGCAGCGGTTTGCCCAGGCAGCAATTTCCATCGAACCGCCCGACCCCGGCAGCCGTACCTTGGGATGCAGATAATCGCCGATCACTGTGGCATTGATATTGCCGAAGCGGTCGATCTGCGCCCCGCCCATGAAGCCTACGTCCACGTTGCCGCGTTGAAGATAGAAAGCAAACACATCATACATGCTGCATACCGACAGCGCCCCGCTCACCAGCGTCGGATCACCGATGGAGAGTGGCAAGCGCGCCGGTTGTGCACCAATTACTCCTGCCTCGTAGATCATCAGGAGATTCGGCGCGTGGGTGCGCCGCGCCAGGTTGCATGCCAGGTTCGGCAGCCCCACCCCCACGAACACGGTATCCCCGTCCCGCAGCAGTCGTGCAGCGTTAATGGTCAGTAGTTCTGATGATGTATATTCAAACGCGTTCATCGCTTAATACTCCCCGTAGTCCACAGTCGCGCTCAGGCGTGGACGAATCTTCAGCCGCTCGTGCACCGCCGGGCCGAGCTTTTCCCAATAGGCGGAGCGGTCGGGAACACCATACACCCACTCGTCCAGGTAAGCATTCACTGCGTCCCGGCTGCTGCTGATCTTGTCCCACTCCAAATAGAACTCGTTATCGCGGTCATAATATCCTTGCGTATAAGAGGGATGGGAACAGTATGGCACGTGGCAGACCGCATCCACGATGAAAGCCGGGATCAGGGTGCGGTTTGGATCTGAACGGATAATCTCTGCATCTACGATCTCCTCGGCGGTCAAGATCACACGTTTGGCAGCAAAAGCCGCCTCCTTCTGCTCTCCGATGATCCCCCAAATATGTGCATTCCCCTCGGCATCTGCCCGCTGCACGTGGACGATAGCCACATCTGGCTCCAGCGCAGGCACCACCACCACATCCTTGCCCGAATAGGGATCGGTCACCGTACGGTAGTTTGGGTTTGCCCGCTCCAGGTCACCCGCTGCCGTAGGATTCATCGGCATAAAAGGCAGCCCGGTCGCCCCGGCTTGCAGGCGCGAGATCATGCCAAAGTGCGAATACTCCTCCCATTCCAGCCGTCCCGCTTCCAGCTCGGCACGAACGATACGCAGCGAACCGACCCCCGGGTTGCCCATATACGAGAAGATCACCTTGCGAGCGCAGCCCGCCGCCACCATCTGGTCATACACCAGGTCAGGTGTGGCTCGCGCCAGCACCAGATCACGCCGACCCTGGCGGATGATCTCATGCCCTGCCGCAAATGGGATCAGGTGCGTGAATCCAGCAGCATACACCAGGTCACCTTCATGTACATTTTCATGGATTGCCTCAGACAGGGAAACCAGTTTGTTCATAAGCCTCCTTAGATCACATGCCCAGGAATAAGAGGACAGGCGGTTTACTGCTGACCAGCCTGTTGCTCTTCTTTCTTTTTCTTCTTTTTTTCTCTTCGTTCCGCGCGCTTTTGACGCATACGGCGCATCGAGCGGAACCTTGCAGACTCAGGTGCCGGCTTCTGGTTACGCCACCACAGGTATCCACCCAGGAACAACGCTACTGCTCCGACAAAAAAATAGCCATAGCTTGGATGGTTGACCTGGTCTGTGACAAAGAATATCACCCACAAGACCAGGCCAATGAAGAGAAAGAACGAACCCAACCGGCTCTTTTCGATCTTCATACACCCACAGGTTATTTAACCATGGTATGGATCTGCTCGTGCATATATAACGGCAAGTAATAATGTCCGCCGGAATTCTTTCCGGATGAGCCTGAGCCCTTCCAGCCGCCAAAAGGCTGGAAACCAGGCCAGGCGCCCGTCGTAGCACCCTGTGGGCGATTGGCATACGCTACACCAGCCTCGATCTTGTCGAAGAAACTCTCCGCCTCTTCGCCCGATCCATAGAATCCCGCGGTGAGCCCATAGCTGACATCATTGGCATGGCGCATAGCTTCATCCAGATTTTTCACTCGCCCTACCGTGGTGATCGGCAGGAACATCTCATCTTTCCACAAGTGATGGTCATAAGGCACATCCGCCACCAACGTCGGCGCACAGAAGAACCCCTTGGAATAGGCACCTTCGGTCAGCACCTTGCCGCCGGTAAGAATGGTCCCTGCCTGGGAAAGCTCTTCCATGAAGTTCTGGTAATCGCGGTAAGAGCTGCTATTTACCACAGGCCCCAGGTATACAGTGCGATCGGTCGGGTCGCCAATCGTCAGCCTGTTGGTCAAGTCCACCAGCCGCTTGACCAGCGGTTCGTAGACATCTTCCTCGATGTAGACTCTCGAGCAAGCCGAGCATTTCTGCCCTTGCAATCCAAACGCCGAGCGTACGATGCCAATCGCTGCTCGTTCCAGGTCAGCATGCCGCGTAACGACTGCCGGATTCTTGCCACCCAGCTCAAGGATCATCGGGCGCACCCAGGCGCAATTTGAGAAATCACGCTGGATGCCCATGCCCACATCGAACGAGCCGGTAAAGGTCACCCCATCCACATTCGCGCAGGTAACAAGTGCCTGCCCCAGCGTCCGCCCAGGACCAGTCACATAGTTGTAGACGCCTTCTGGCAGCCCGGCATCCCGGAAGCATTCCGCTAATAGGCGTACCGTCCAGGGTGTGTCGGTGGCGGGCTTTGCGACTACAGTATTGCCGGCTACCAGTGCTGCCCCACTTGGCCCGCCGGTTAATGCCGCCGGGAAGTTGAACGGGCTGATCACCAGCCACACACCGTATGGTCGTAATACCGAAATGTTCGTCGATGCATAGCCTACCAGCGGGTCGCGACCCATCTCAACAATGTAGCCGTTGTTCTTTTCCATCTGGTAGCAAGAATAGCGCAGCAGATCGGCGGTCTCTGCCACATCACCCAGCGACTCCATCCGGTTCTTACCCACTTCCATCGCCATCACCGCGGCGATCTCGAAGGTACGTTCGTCAATCAGGTCAGCCGCCTTGCGCACCAAAGCGACCCGCTCCTGCCATTTCATCCTGCTCCACTTGGGGAAAGCCTTGCGCGCCGCCTCCAGGGCATCCTGAGCATCCCGCTCCGTGCCCTTTTGGAAGGTGCCCAACACCAGGTCTGTGTTTGCAGGTGAGCGGTCACTGAACTTCTCCTCCGCAAAGACATCCTTGCCGTTTATGATCATACCGTGTTCCTTACCCAGGTTGGCCTTGACCTTCACCAGAGCCTCTTCGAAACGGATATGCAGTTCTTCGGGTGGGTTAAACATGGTCGCGTAGGTTAACTTAAACGATTCAGCCATCTCTATATACCTCCTAAATAGAATGAATTAATGCGTCAATGATAAGTTGCAATGTTTACGCAATGAACGAGGCCAAGTATAGCAGACGTGGGTTGACTCGTCAATTAAGGGGCTTTTAGAATATGCAGCCTGTGATATTTTATAAGTAGGCAGTGTATAATTAATCCATTCTGATACCGGTTTGGAGGGGTAGCATGGCTGGTCAAACGCTGGTAAATCCACATCTGGAGGGCGGTCCGTTCTTTTGGGAGGTCGGACCAGTGGGCATCTTTCTCTCTCACGGTCTCACCGCCACCTGTGCTGAGGTGCGCCTCCTGGCAAAGCGCCTGTACACTGCCGGTTTTACCGTGGCAGGCCCCTTATTACCCGGGCACGGCACAGTACCTCAAGACCTCAACCGTGTCCGCTGGCAGGATTGGGCTCAAACAGGTGAAGAATCCTACCAGCAGCTCAAGACATGCTGCCAGTGTATCTTCGTTGGCGGCGAGTCGATGGGCGCTGTGCTGGCCCTTTACCTCGCCAGCCAGCACCCCGAGGCTGCCGGTGTCCTGGCTTTTGCACCTGCCATTAAGCTTAACTTACGTGCATTTGACTCGCTGAGCTTGCGCATCCTGGCGCCCTTTATTCCCTGGGTGCCCAAGAAATCCCTTGACGGGTCTGCCAACTGGCAAGGCTACCCCGTCAATCCACTTAAAGGAGCCCTACAACTGGTCCGCTTCCAGCGTGTTGTGCTCAAATGCCTGCCGCAAATCCACCAGCCTCTCCTGGTCATGCAAGGACGCCTCGACACCACCGTCCACCCCACTGTCGGCCAGATCATTCTTGACGGTGTCAACTCTTCCGCTAAGGAACTGCATTGGATGGAAAACTCCAGTCATGTGGTGATCATCGACCAGGAATTGGACGAGGTGACCCGCATCACCCTGGAGTTTCTAAACAGAAATTATGAGTACACAGTATAATCATGTAGGATAAATATTATGTTATTCACCCATAACACCTTTCTGGGCATCGATCCTACCGCCGGGCGCAAGCCCTTCTCCTACGCTGCATTGGACAGCGAGCTAAAATTGCTGGCACTGGGTAAGGGCAGTCTTGACGAGATTCTGGCCTTTGCTGGCGGGCAGCAGCAAGCTCTTGCTGCCGTTTGTGCGCCGCGCCGCCCGAACCAGGGCTTAATGGAGCGTGAAGAGATACGCGAGCAGCTATCTCCCCCGCCCAAACCTGGACGCTGGACTAACTTCCGCCTGGTTGAATACCAGCTCCGCCAGCACCATATCTCAACCTATAAGACGCCCGCGGTTGAGAAAGACTGCCCCAACTGGATGCAAATGGGCTTCACCCTCTACCGGCGGTTAGAAAACCTGGGCTACCAACCCTACCCGGCAGAAAACGCTTCCCTGCAGTGGCTGGAAGTCTATCCGCATGCCTGCTTCAGTGTTCTTCTCGGCCTCTCCCCCCTGCCCAAACACAGCTTCGAAGGTCGCATCCAGCGCCAGCTGGTGCTCTACGATGAAAAGCTTGACATTCCTGATCCCATGCGCTTGTTTGAGGAGATAACCAGCCACCATCTGTTGCAAGGCGTACTGCCCCTCGATAATCTCTACTCGCCCGGTGAACTGGATGCCCTGGCTGCCGCATATACCGCCTGGATGGCTGCCACCCACCCCGAGCGCACTACTCATCTGGGTGACCCTGAAGAGAGCCTGGTTATCCTCCCGTCCACCGACCTCAAGCGTTTTTATTAGATTGCATGCCAAATATTGAAGAGCACATCCGCAAGGCCATCGAAGATGGCAAGTTTGACGACCTGCCCGGCAAAGGTAAGCCGCTACACCTGGATGAGAATCCGCACGAGGATGAAGAGTGGCGACTGGCTTTCCATATCTTGCGTGAGGGCGGCTTTTCTCTGCCCTGGATTGAGACAATCCGCGAGATCGAGAAAGAGATCGAGCAGGCCCGCGCGGCTTTACAACGCACCTGGGAATGGCGCTCTGCGACCCTATCCCAAAACCAACCCTACGAACGTGTACAGGCTGAATGGCAGCGCGCCGTGGATGCTTTCTCTCAACAAATCACGCAGCTAAACAAGCGTATCCGCGACTATAACCTGGAAATCCCCACGGCGCGCTTCCAACGCCCCTTGCTCAACCTCGAGCGCGAGATAAAATCCTTAACCGCTAATCCCCGCGAATGATTCGCTAATTACCACAAATTTATCCGCGAATTACACTAATTGCGCGAATTATTAGATTTAAATATTTAGCGAAAATTCGCGTAATTAGCGATTCAATTTTTTGGCGGAGATTAGCGGTTAAATCTTGGCGGTTAACTTTTCACCAAATTCCACAGGCTGGCTCTTCTCTATCACCAATTCAGTTGCCTTATGGAAGCGCATAAAGTCGCGCATCGCGGCCGCCACGTCATGCACAAGCTGCTCGTCTAGCGCAATACCTGGTTCGAGATACAACGCCTTCAAACGCAGGATGCCCTTCTGCCGCTCCACCTTGGGATCAAACTTACCCACCATGCGCCCGTTATGCAAAATAGACAGACAGAAGTAGCCCCACTGGCGCTTTGGCTCGGGGACATAGGCTTCCAGGCAATGGCGGAAGTTCCACAACTGCGCGTCGCGCCCTTTTGCCCAAAACAGGCTGTCAAACGGGCTGAGGAAAGTGGTACGTTCGGCCTTCAGCGCCCCATCCGCCGCCTGCTGCATGAGCTCCAGATTATCGCGATGCACGACCATTTCCGCAGATTTACCGTTGGCCTGTTCGGCTTGCACCGGCACCAGCACACCCTCTTTGAGCAGCTCTTCTAGGATAGCCTTGGCGGGTGTTCGCTTGCGGTAAGAGTAATCCGCTGCCTGCATCGGGTGACAGATACCCAACGCCCGCGCCCCCTGCTCGATCCAGAAGCGGTCACGTTCCTCGGCTGTGGACAGCGTCGTGTCCACCCACTCCGGCAGCACGCGCTCGGTCAGGTCATACACACGCTGGAAGTTGATCCGATTGCCAATCATCAGCCTGCCGGAATCAAAATGATACTCCAACGCCATCTTGGCAGGCTTCCAGTTCCACCAGCTGCCGGCGCGGTGGTGATCGTCCTTGAAATCAGCACTGCGCAACCCGCCTTCCTGCTGAATGCGCTCCAGAACCATGAACGCTACTTCGCTGTGCCCCACCTGAGACAGCCAGCGCCGGTACGAGGTCCCGGGCTCTGTGTTGGTTTGGTGTTTCTGCGGCAGTTGGTAGCGATAATCTTTCAATGGAATGTAAGACGCGCAGCGTTGCCAGCCCTCGAACAGGCTGCGCTTTTCCGGCTCGAATGCCAACCGGTCAAAGTCAGCCGGGTCATACGTTCCCAGCCGGCTCCACAGCACCAGATAATGGCTGCGCTGGACGACATGCAGCGTGTCGATCTGGATGCAACCCAGGCGCTCGACAGTTTGCTGGATGGCCTCGGGTGTGGCTGGGACGGGCGAGGCATCGGGGTGGGTGAGGCCCTGGGCGTGCAACGCCAGGGTGCGGACGGTATTTAAAGTTAGCATAGGTGTTCTATTATACTCGAAAAAAATTAATATTTGTCGCTAATCCTCGTAGGCTTAAGGCTTTTAACTCTCCATATATTGCACAATATTTAGCTAAGTGATATATTATATGTATATAAATTTGCGTGATTTGTATACATTATTTTAAGAGATTTATAGAGATTAGCGGTTTATATCAGTGTCGATTAGCGGTTAAAAGTGTACAATTAAACATTATGACCATACTGCCCCTTGACCGCATCCTGCAGGGTGACTGCCTGCAGGTGCTCACCACCCTCCCCGAAAAGTCGGTCGACCTGGTCTTCGCTGACCCGCCCTATAATTTGCAGCTACAAAACGAGCTGTGGCGTCCCAACCTGACCAGGGTAGAGGCGGTTAACGACGATTGGGACAAGTTCCATGGCAATGCCGAATATGACCTGTTCACGCGTGCCTGGCTGACGGAGTGCCGCCGCCTGCTCAAGGACACCGGCACGCTGTGGGTCATCGGCTCTTACCACAACATCTACCGCGTGGGCGCTATCCTGATGGACCTGGGCTTCTGGATCCTGAACGACATCGTGTGGATCAAGACCAATCCCATGCCCAATTTTCGCGGCGTGCGCTTCACCAATGCCCACGAGACCCTGCTGTGGGCGCAAAAGATCAAAGGCGCCCGCTACACCTTCAACCACCATGCCATGAAGGCGCTCAACGATGGGCTGCAGATGCGCAGCGATTGGGAGATCCCCATTTGCAACGGCAAGGAGCGGCTCAAGCTGAACGGCTCCAAAGCCCACTCGGCGCAAAAGCCCGAAGCCCTGCTTTACCGCGTGCTGCTTTCCAGCACCCAGCCGGGCGATGTCGTCCTCGACCCCTTCTTCGGCAGCGGCACCACCGGCGCGGTGGCCAAGAAGCTGCACCGCCACTGGATCGGTGTCGAGCGTGATGCGCATTACGTTCAGCTTGCCCAAGAGCGCATCGACTCCATCCCAAGCCAGCCATTCAGCGAAGCAGTCTACACCTTTCCCTCGCGCCGCGGTCGCCCGCACCTGCCTCTTGGCGCGCTGCTCGCCTGCGGGATGCTCCTGCCCGGGCAGACACTTTACTTTGATAAGTCGTGCGACGTTACCGCCACCCTGCTCGCCAACGGCGCCTTACAGCAGGACGGTCAGACCGGCACGATCCACCAACTGGCACGTGCGATCAAGAATGCGCCTTGCAACGGTTGGGAACACTGGTATTACCTCGACGAGTCAGCCGCTCATCTGCTGCCTCTCGATGTTCTGCGTCAGGAGTACCTCTCCAGAGCGGCGCTTACCGGACAACCCCACAACAAACCAACGGAGTGACCCATGGACATTCCCGCCGAGTTTGATGTCGAAACTCTGGCTGAACAGGCTGTCGAGCTGCTGCCAGTTGCTCCAGGGCAGGTGATCTGGGTTTGGGCCAGCACGCATTCCCTTGATCTCATCGCCGCCCTTGCCTTCCACATCCGCCAGCGTGGTGCCTTCTGGACCCTGCGCCTGGTCAACGAGCAGCTCTTACAGCGCATCGGTCTTAACCTGCCCGAGCAGTACCTGTCCCTGGTTCCCCAGCACGAACTACGCTGGATGGAGGATATCCACGGCATCATTGAAGTCCATGACCACGGCGGGCATATTCCCGGCGTGGAGATCGCCCGCCGCCGCGCCATGGCTACCGAGTGGATCGCACTGCTTGACGAGGCCGCTCGCCGAGGCCTGCGCCATATCTCCATCTGCAACCCCACCCCCGCTCTGGCACAGGCATTCAGTTTACCGCTTGATATCTTACGACAGCGATATTGGAATGCAATTAATATTGATCATCGACTTTTGGACGAGCGCCAGGCGCACATCGGCAGCGTGCTTTCCAAGGCCTCCCAGGTGCGCATCACCTCCCCCCTGGGCACCGATCTGACCCTACGAATCGATAAGCGCCCCGTCCACCTGGACGCTGAGGGGCTGCCGCGCGGTGAGGTTTACCTCGCACCGCTGGAGGATTCAGCAGAGGGCGTGGCGGTCATCGACCAGGCCTTCGTGCGCGGGCACGCCATCCAACAGCTCCGGCTAACCTTTGCCGCCGGGCGGGTGGTCGACATTCAAGCAGCCGAGCCCGGCGCGGCGGAAACCTTGCGCGAGCTGCTCGATGTATCCACAGGCGATAAAGATGTCATTGCTGAGTTTGCTATGGGTCTTAATCCGGGCGTGAGCGAGCCAAGCGGAGACATCCGCCTGGATGAAAAGATCTACGGCAGTGTGCACATCGCCATCGGGGCAAACCAGTCGTTTGGCGGGCGCAACCTCTCCAACCTGCACATCGACCTGGTCATCCTGCACCCCACCGTCTGGTTGGACGGGCGGGTGATCCTCGACCAGGATTTGTTTTGGCTCGAACATGACGATGAAGGAAACTAATCGTGATCGAGCTTCAACCATTTGAATATAACAAAGTTGCACCGCTGTTCGCAGACATTGACCACAGCCTCGCCATCGTCTACGCCGTGCTCGAAGGCAACAGCCACGGGCGGGTTTTTGT
>Ga0299915_10003479_pt1 | contig 11387 bp, 8 predicted proteins | sample RVTome_13_FD_200263 | JGI IMG/M metagenome (GOLD analysis project Ga0299915, IMG submission 200263) | Soil microbial communities from uranium-contaminated site in the Upper Colorado River Basin, Wyoming, United States - RVT92D227 (version 2) ... | reverse complement strand
CCCGTTTCATATCATTCGTGCCTATGCAGGGTTGAGGCCCTATGTAGAGGATGGAATCCCCATTGTCGGCCCCGTAAACGGCATCGGGGGATTTCTGATGGCAGCTGGACACGGAGGAGATGGGATCGCACTCTCCCCCATCACGGGAAAATTGATCTCTGAATTTATTGTCAATGGGAAAACATCCATCCCCATGGACGAACTGGCTCTGTCTCGGTTCCACTCATAACAAGCTAAAGGTAATATCTGCGGGATGAGGTTAGTGACTTAGGTTCCTATGGTAACTCTTGAGTTATGAAACAGGTTCACAACATACCGGATACACTCCTCCTCAACGGACGCATCCTTACCCTTGACGACAATTCCTCAATTCACCAGGCGATGGCCATTCATTGCTCCCACATTCAGGCCCTCGGCCGCGACGATGAGTTAAAACCATTTGCGGACCCCAATACAAGGATCATTGACCTGAAGGGCCTGACGGCCATCCCGGGGATCGTCGACGCGCATGCTCATATGGACCGTGAAGGCCTGAAGAATCTCTTGCCCGGTCTGGCAGGGGCCCGCTCCGTTTCCGATATTCTGGCTGTCATCAAGGAAGAGGTCTCACGAAAAAAGAAAGGGGAATGGGTGGTCACCATGCCCCCGGGAGATCCACCCAATTATGCCGGTATCCCTGAAACCCTGCTGGAAAAGCGGTATCCCACACGGTGGGACTTAGACACCGTCTCCCCTGATCATCCGGTCTATATTAAAGGGATCTGGCCACCCTGGAATATCCCCCCCTCGGTTTCAGTGGCCAACAGTTATGCCTTGCAGCTTGCTGGTATTGATCGTTATACCCCATCACCCCACTCGAGTGTCGTCATCGAGAAAGATGCTGCAGGAGAACCGACCGGCGTCATCATCGACCGCAACATGTTTCCCATCACAGAATTCACACTGATGAAGGTCGTCCCTCGCTTCACCCATGAAGACCGTGTAAAGGCCCTTCGAAATTCGATGAGATTATATAATAGCGCCGGGATCACGAGCATCTATGAAGGTCATGGAGTAGCCCCAGAAGTGCTTCGAACCTACAAAACCCTCTGGGACGAAGGGGCCATGACTGTTCGCAGCCACCTGGTGATCAGTCCGACCTGGACGTCGCTTAAAGATGCGGAAAAGGAGATGGCTGAGCGCGGATGTTGTCTATGGAATGACTGGTTTGGAGACGATCTGTTGCGGTTTTGCGGCCTCTTTATTCAGCTACGGGGCCAACGCCATGTGGCACGTTTCCGATCCAAGGAGCTTCCGTTCACGGGTTGGGCCGGTTTTGCAGTCTCCTATCATGACTGGCCCCGTTTTCTCGGCCTGACGCGTTCAGCAGCCCGCCATGGCATCCGCGTTCACACCATCGCCTCCACAGAGGAGGAGATGGAGGAAGTCCTTGCCGCCTATGAAGCCGCCCAAAAGGAATTTCCGATGTCGGACCGGCGCTGGGTGATCGAACATGTGTGTGATGTCCAGTCAGCCCATCTGGAGCGTATCCGATCCCTTGGGGTAGTCTGCCAAACCAATCCCCTCACCCACCTCTGGTTACGGGGAGCATCTTATCTGAGAGATGCAGAACGAGCAGATCGTGCCATTCCTCATCAGGATTTCCTCCAGCATCATATCCCTTTTGCACTTGGCACAGACAACAAACCTTATAATCCTTTTCACACACTTTGGGCAGCTGTAGGTCGCCGGGAAAAGAAAAGCGGGGCGGTCATTGGCCCTAAGCAATGTCTATCGCCAGCCCAAGGTTTGATGGCTTTTACAAAAGGGGGCGCTTATCTATGCGGCCAAGAGAAAAGGCTGGGTTCCCTTGAGCCCGGGAAACTTGCTGACCTGGCTGTCCTTTCTGATGACCCATTACAAATCGTTGAAGAAAAATTGAAGGAGATACGCGTCCATCTGACCCTGGTTGGGGGAAAAGTGGTCCATGATGATGGGGCTTGTGATACAGACACCCTTTAAACTCGGAGTTTAACATTGAAAAATTTTTCACTGCCAGATTATTAAAAATATTATCGTAGCCCTCTTACAAGGGAGTGGAGATATATTAATGGGAATTCGATCAGTGCAGGTTGTCGTCATCGGTGGGGGTATCATTGGCACTTCCATCACCTACTATCTGGCGAAACAAGGTATCGAGGTGGCACTGTTCGAACGGGGTGATATTGCTTCAGGGACATCAGGAGCGTGCAGTGCCGCCATTGCCATGCAGACTAAAGGGTCTGGACTGAAACTGAGGCTGGGTCTGGAGAGCAAAACCTTCTACGAACATGTGATCGAGGAATTGGGCGAGGATGTCGAATACGATCAGGATGGAGGAATGATTATTGCCGAAACAGAAGAAGAGTTCGAGTACATCTCCTCTCTGGTAAAAAGACAACAGGAGATGGGCCTCACCCTACGACTTCTGGAGACGAAAGAGATAAAAGAACTTCAACCAGCGATGAGCGAAAGTGTGATCGCGTCCACTTTTTGTCCCATGGATGGCACAGTGAATCCCCTCAAGGTCACATTTGCTTACGCAAGGGCTGCAAAGAAATACGGAGCTCGCTTCTATCCTTTCGCCAGCGTAAAGGCAATTCAAGTGAGTAAAGGAAAGGTCACTGAAATCACGACCGATATCGGAACAATAAAGATGGAACTTCTTGTCAACGCTGCAGGAGTCTGGGCCCCTGAGGTGGGCAGGATGGTAGGGCTGAGAATCCCTATCACGCCCCGCCGGGGCATCATGGCAGTCACCGAAGTTTTGCCACCTGTGATCAGGGGAAGCATTCTTTCTGCCAAATACTTGATGTCGAAATATTTAGATGACTCCGGGGATGAATTCACATGCGGACTAACAATCAGGCATACCAGATCTGGTAATCTCCTTTTTGGCAGTTCGAGAGAATTCGTGGGTTACAACAGGCACACGACCCACAGGGGACTATCTTTGATTGTTAAGGAAGCCATTCGCATCTTTCCTTTCTTGAAGGATGTGTGCATCATTAGAACCTTTGCAGGGCTGAGGCCTTTTACGTCCGACGGGCTACCCATTGTCGGTAAGGCCCCTGGAATGGAAGGATTGATCATGGCTGCCGGCCACGAAGGGGATGGAATCTCCCTGGCGCCGATTACAGGTAAGTTAGTTGCAAACCTGATTACTAAGGGGGAGTGCCCAGAAGTTCTCTCCCATCTAAATTTACAGAGGCTGGAACACAGCCCCTGACGAAGAGAAAGGAGGAAACATTATGCCAATCTATCAAGGAGGACGATCGATCTATGGGGAAGCAATTGGAATTCTGCTTCTAGATACCAGGTTTCCGAGAATCCCGGGGGATATTGGGAATGCCTCGACTTTCGACTTCCCAGTTCGGATCCGGATGATTCCCGGAGCTACAGCCCAATGCATTGTTCTTGAAGGAGACGAATCAGTAATGCCCCTATTTGTGGAAGCTGCCAAGGAGCTGGAAGCTGCCGGGGTCCGCGCCATTACGACCAGTTGTGGCTACCTCACCACTTTTCAAGAGGCACTGGTCAAGGCTGTGAAAGTACCGGTCTTTACCTCCAGCCTTCTTCAGGTCCCCATGGTTTCGCGGATGCTTCCCAGAGGTAAGAAGGTGGGTGTCCTCACCATCGATTCCCGCCGACTGACCGAGACTTGCCTTAAGGCAGCTGGGATCACCAACGAGCCGATCGTCATCATGGGATCCGAGGAAGTTCCTGATTTCTACAATACCTATCCCCGGGGCGCCCTGGAGATCGATCCGGAGAAAGTCGAACAGGCCGTCATCGGGATGGTGAAGAAATTAATTGAAAAGAACCCAGAGATAGGGGCCATCGTCTGCGAAGCCATTAACTATGCCCCTTATGCCGCAGGCGTTCAGGAAGCCACCGGCCTGCCCTGGTTCGACATCATCGATTTGACCAAGCTGGTTTACAGCGCGGTCGTCAAAAAGCGATACGTTGGCTTCCTGTAAACAATCCTTTCGGTGTGAGCAGTTCAGGAATCGTCCACGCCGCCAGTAGTGGATCCCGGAGAAAACCATGTAACGATCAACCTGTGAAGGTGTGAAAATCTTTGCTTCCGCCCACCCCTGGGCGAACCGCGTTGATTTTTTTACACCTTCCTATTGTGGAGGGAAAAACCATGCCTATCTTTCGTGGAGGAAGAGCCATTTATGGCGAGGCCATCGGTATTCTCATCCTGAATACCAAATTTCCGAGGATCCCGGGGGATATTGGGAATGCCTCGACTTTCGACTTCCCGGTTCGGATCCGAGTGGTCACAGGAGCCACACCCCAGAGGGTCATTGTGGAAGAGGATGAATCCGTCTTAGTAGAGTTTATCGAGGCTGCCAAGGAACTTGAGGCCGAAGGGGTGCGTGCGATCACAACCAGTTGTGGTTACCTCATTTCTTTTCAAGAAGCACTGACCAGGGCGGTGAACATCCCTGTCTTCACCTCCAGTCTCCTACAGGTCCCCATGGTGGCGCGCATGCTGCCTAAAGGCAAGAAGGTAGGAATCCTGGTAATGGACTCCCGGCATCTGGGCCAGAAGCATCTCAAGCTCGCTGGAATCACAAACGAGCCGATCGTTATCATGGGAGCGGAGCAGGCTCCTGACTTCTACAATGTCTATGAAAATCCTCGGGGTACCTTCGAGATCGACACCGAGAACGTGGAGAAGGCGGTCATAGCCATGGTCAAGCATCTGGTCCATAAGAGCCCTGAGATAGGGGCCATTGTTTGCGAAGGCATCAACTTTGCCCCTTATGCAGTAGGGGTCCAGAAGGAAATCGGGCTGCCATGGTTCGACATCGTCGACTTGACCAGACTCGTCTATTGCGCGGTGGCCAAGAAGCGCTACAGAGGCTTCCTGTGACCCATATGGGGCTGCGATAGGAGTGCGCCATAGTCTGTTTCACGCGCCTGAGTTTTCGAAAGAGGAAATCAAGGAGAAGGATCCTGAATCCAAGGTGACGATTGGTCAAATCGTGCAAGAAGAGTACAGAGGCGCTCACAGGCAGGGGGCCCCTACCCTACTGACGGGTTTTTGAATACCCTTTCCCTGCGAACCTTTGGTGATTCATATCAAGTGGCAATATTTGGGATCCGTGAAAATAAAGATACCCTGTCCCTCATCATGGAGGACATCGGGGAGGGTTCTGACCTGCAGATCACCCACTCCAGACTCGATCACGTAGTCCACGTAGTCGCCGACAAAAATCCTCATCTTCACCCTGCCCTGCCACACGTTGACATCCTTCGGGGGCGCCGAGGAGCTCAACCTCGGGTAAGAGGCACTGATATAGACCATTCTCTCCTGCCCCGGTTGGACCGGTTCAGCCGTCGTTCCACACATGACCGAAACGTCTTCCTGGGTCATCAGTTCATAATAGGGCTTGCAAGAACTCTCTACAATCACCCCCTTGATCAAATTCGCTGAAGGAATGAACCGCGCTGCAAACTGCGTCCTCGGCTTTGTGTATATCTCGTTTGGCGAACCTTCCTGTTCAATCCGGCCGTTGTTCATCAGGATGATTCGATCGGAGAGCACCAGGGCCTCTTCCTGATCGTGGGTCACATAAATAGAGGTGAATTGCAAATTCCTCTGAAGGGTTTTCAGCTCAATCCTCATCTTTGCCCTGAGTTTGGCATCCAGATTACTCAATGGCTCATCGAATAAAATGATCTTAGGCTCGTACACAAGGGCGCGGGCCAGGGCAACCCTTTGTTGTTGGCCTCCGCTTAACTGGGTTGCAGACCTCTCCGCAAAGTCTTGAAGGCCAAGGAGTTCGAGGATGGTACGGACCCTTTCTTTAATCTCTTTTCTGGAATAATTCTTCACCTTCAGGGGATAAGCGACATTCTCAAAAACGGTTAAATGGGGCCAGATCGCATAGGACTGGAAAACGATGGACAATTCCCTTTTCTCCGTGGGGATGTTGATCCCCTTTTTCTTGCAAAAAACAGTTTTCCCGAAGAGCGTGATGGTCCCTTCCGTGGGGGTTTCTAAACCTGCAACCCCTCTCAACGTACTCGTCTTTCCGCAACCGCTCGGTCCCAGCAGGGTGATGTGCTCTCCTGTTTCGACATCGAAACCGATGCGATCAACGGCACGGACCCCGTCATATTCGATGATCAGATCCTTTACGGACAGAGCGCACTCACCCATGTCTTTCTCTCCTGTCAGTCTTTTTTAGGAATCACGTGATGGCGATACTGGTTCCTCCGAGCTTATGGGCGACCGCCAGAATCCCAAAGGTGATGATGCTTTGAACAATAGCCAGTACGGCGAGAACGGGGTAAAACCCTTGCCAATACAGATTGTAGAGCTCCACAGACATCACTGTGGAGCGACTGCTGCACAGAAGAACGGAAGAGGACAATTCTCTGCTGAACATGATGAACAGAAGGCTCCAACCCGCAATGATCCCAGGTTTGAGAAGCGGAAAGGTGATTGTCCTCAGCGTGCGAAACCAGGAAGCCCCTGTGACCTGGGCACACTCCTCAAGGGTCTTATCGATCTGGACGATTGTCGCGGAAATCGACCGAATGCCAAAAGGCATAAAGACAGTGATATAGGCGATGAGAAGGAGCCAGATTGTCCCGTAGAGATAGGGCACCTTAATCCAAGTCCAAAGCAGGGCCACGGCAAAAACGATGGCCGGCATGGTGATTGGAAACATGGAAAGGTATTCAAGGAGGCTCCGTCCTGGCAGGCGGGTGCGATGAAGGATCCATGAAATCCCTCCGTTAAGAAAGATCCCCAGGCTTGCACCGATGACCCCTATGAACAGGCTATTCTTCACCGCCAGGGCGGTGTTGGGATAGCTGAACCAGATGTAGAGATAGTTTGAGATAGTATACTGGGCCCTGCTGGGATGGATCACCAGGTATTTCAGGAGGGACGTCCAGAGCAGCGCTGCTGTCGGCAATATGGCTGAGAGAAAAACATAGAGGACACAGACGAGCAAAAGAGGAATCCTCCACTTTCCCATTTTGATTTTCCGGGGTCGAAAACCTTTTCCCGTCACCGTAACAAACTGCCTCTTCCCGAGTATTTTTTTCTGAAGATATACTCCGGCTGCGGAAAAGATGAAAAGGAGGAGGCCCAGGGATGCTGCCAAAGAGTGCTCCGGAGGATAGCCCGTGATGAGGGTCAGGATTCTCGTTGTCACGACATAGAAGCTCTCTGGGATTCCCAGCACGGCGGGGATGCCAAAGGCTGCCATGGATAAAATGAAGACCAGCAGGGTTCCACCCAGAATGGCCGGAGAGATCAAGGGGAAAGTGATCTTCATTGTCGTCATAAAATGGTTCGCTCCCGAGGCCCGTGAGCTCTCTTCCAAAGCAGGATCCATGGATTGAAGGGCTCCTGCACAAAAAAGGAAAACGATAGGAGCATAATAGATCCCCATGACCCAGATGATCCCTGCAGGCGTATAGATATTGAACGGGCCGATATTGAAAAACGAGAAAATGGGCGAGAGAAACACATTGAGGAGCCCTGCCTTTGGAGAGGCAAGCATCGACCAACTGATTGCCCCCACAATTGGAGTACAGTAGAAAGGAATCAACATCGAAGCCCGGAGCGTTCGGCTGCCCGGGACGTCCGTCCTGGTAATGATCCAGGCAAGGGACGCCCCTACAACCAGCGAAAAAATAGTACTTCCCAAGGAGATATACAGGGAATTGAAAAAAAGGGGGAGGGCATCAAATTTAATCCATAATCGCTCGAAGTTCGCAAGAGTGAACTTCTCCCCTTTCAGAAGTTTGATAAAATCTGTTTCGAAGATAGGCTCACTCGTAAAGGCTCCCAGAATGAGCATAAAAGTCGGAGCGGCGACCAGAGTGATCACAATCCCAACAACAAGTGCCAACACGACGATCTTGGGTCTGAAGAGATTTGCCAACCGTAACATATTTCGAAATAACTCCCCACGAACCTCTTTACTCTATGATCCCTTTCCAGATATCTGGAAACTGATTGAGAAAAACCGTGAAAGTTTTTATGTCCTTGACCACCAAGGATTTGAATTTTGTCGGCGGAGGATTGTTCTTAGCTGGGGGAACATCCGGTCTTGCCGAATAAGATCCTACGATCTCCACCATTTTCGTCTGTCCCTCTTTTGAAAGGGCCCACTCCAAAAACAGCTTTGCTGAATTGGGATGCGGGGCATTTTTCAAAATTCCCATGGGAGCATCCACCCGGGGCGTGCCTTCTTCGAACCAGATTCCCATGATCGGGCTCTTCTTCAGCTCACGCTCTTCATAGACCGCATATCCGTAATAACACATAGCAAGGTCAATCTCTCCCCTCTGCAGGGCAACCGTCGTTGCGCCTGTTCCCGTGTACACCTTTGGCTTATTCCGTCCAATCTGCTCCCAATACTGACCCCCGAGAACTTCCTTGAGCGTGTGATAAATAACGGCTTGAGCCCCTGAACTTCCAGGCTCCACGCCCAGCTTGCCTTTCCATTTGGGATCCGCCAATTCCTTCCAGGTTTTTGGCACTTGGTTAGGTGAGAGCACCTCTTTATTGTAACCACCGATCATGGCAAAGGAACGAAACGCAGCGTAATATCCTGGATTCACGTATTCTTTCGGATACTCCTTATAGACTGGGGAATCAAATTTCATGAGCCACCCATCATCGACCATCTTGATATACGGCGGAAGAGCAGCAATATGCATCACATCAGCGATCGCCTTTCCCGCTTTGTATTCTGTTTCAAACCTGGACCAAACGTTCATTGATGTGCTTCGGAAAAACTCGCTCACATCCAAAAAGGGATATTTTTCCTTAAAAGCTTTCAGGTATGCTACGGCTGGCTCTGTAGGCATCGACGTATACCAGACGAACTTCCCTTCCTTTTTTGCGCCATCGATCACCGCTTGCTCAGCGGCAGAAACCAGGGTATGCCAACCCGATGTTAGGATTGCTACCAGAAACATGAACCAAAACCATTTTACAAATTTCCTTTTTTCCATTTTCTCTTGCCTCCTTTTCGTAGTCTTAAGTCAGTTGACTCACATCAAACCATGATATTCCCGTTTCACGACTGCCGCATATACCATCTGGGTTAGCGTCAGGAAGTCAAAGACCGGAAGGTTGACAGCCTCTTGGATGAACTTGCCATAGGGAGGAAGATTGGCGCATTCAAGGACGAGTGCTCCAATGTCAGGGTTTTTATCAACCAGTCTCTTTGCTATGGCGACTATGTCATCCCGAAGCTGCTCGGGATAAAGGACCTCCCGATCCTGGCTGATGCCCTTGAAAGCCTCGCTATTCTCCATCCCGACAATGACGACGGGGACATGCCCCGCGCCGGCGGCTTCAAGATGTTTCTTTCCAAGGCCTTTTTCGCTACCCTCGGCCGTGATAATGCCCACCTTCTGATCCTTCCGTAACATCCGATAGACCAAAGGGATCTGAAGCAGACTCGACATAAAGACCGGGATATTTACTGCGTCGGCAATGATGTCTTGATACAAAACAAGAAATCCACAATTCGTTGTAATCGCTCGCACTCCAATGCGCTCTAATTCCTTCGCCGCCTGGACAAAAGGTTGTATAAACTCCTCCCCGCCGGCGAACATCTTTAAACGGGTCGAGATATCAACTCCCTTCACGACATGAAGCCTCACGGGAAAATCGAAGGTCGTTGCATTCCCCATCTCTCCTGGGATACGAGGAAACCGCCGTTCGATCATCATGATTCCAATAACTTCACCGTAGATATTCCGACCTCCCCTCACCTCTTTTAACATTCCATCTCCTCCTTTCCTGCTTAAGTTGATGTGTACAACTGGGGATGAAAAGCATAACTTTCTTATGCTTCCACCTCCACTTCATTGTTATGCAAAGGATGACTCTGAAATATGGAAGTTGCGACAGAAAGTAAATCTATTTTGCCCACCAATTTTCGAGTCAATTCTAAAAAATCGTCGCCCCTTCGGTCATTGAACTCGCCATTTTAGCGTACATGCCAAGAGCGCCTTTCCATTCCCGTTTGGGCGGCTTCCACCCTTTTAACCTTTCCGTAAATGTTTGGTCTGAAATGTTCAGTTTGAGTTGCCGGTTTGGTATATCGATTTCAATCTCGTCCCCATCCTGGACAATGGCAATGGGGCCTCCATCGAATGCCTCAGGGGAAACATGGCCAATGGCTGCTCCGAAGTTCCCTCCGGAAAATCTTCCATCGGTGACGACGGCCACCGACTCCCCCAGCCCCATGCCCATCAGAATATGCATGACGTTAATCACCTCGTGGACACCAGGGGCTCCCTTGGGGCCCTGGTATCTGATGACGATGACATCCCCTGCTCGGATCTTTCCATCCAGCAAAGCCTGGATGCCTTCCCCCTCATCATCAAAGACCCTTGCAGGCCCGGTATGCCGCATCATCGATTCCGGAATGGCACTCTGTTTTGTAACAGCCCCTTCCGGAGCAAAGTTGCCTCTCAGAACGACAATGCCTCCCTCTTTGTAAAAGGGTTGGGTCAAAGGCCGGATGACCTCCCCATCCGCATCGAGAGCGCCCTGAAGGTTTTCGCCGAGTGTCTGCCCTGTGACGGTCATCGTATCCAGATGCAGAAGAGGCTTCAATTGTTTCATAACGGCTTTTATTCCACCTACCCTTTCCAGGTCCTTCGCCGTGTAGTCCGAAAAATTGGGTCTGATCCTACAGATAAAGGGCGTGGTTTTGCTCAAGTCGTCCCATAGAGACAGATCGAGGTCGATCCCCAAGGATCTCGCTACGGCCGGGATGTGGATGGTGGCATTCAGTGAACCTCCAACTGCCAGGACAACTCTGATGGCATTCTCAAATGCCTTGCGGGTCATGATATCAGAAGGATTGATCCCCTTCTCGATGAGCGTCATGACTCTTTTCCCCGCCTCCTCCGCCATCTCCGTCAGTTTCACGTCGCTCGCCCCTGTCGTCGTATTCCCGGGAAGGCTCATTCCCAAGGCCTCCGTAACGCTGCACATGGTGGTTGCGGTTGCCATATGGGGGCATTGTCCGGGCCCAGGACAAAGGCAATCCACGTACTCCATCAATGTCTCCCTTGAAAGTTTCCCTGCCCGGAATTCCCCGTAGCCCACCTGTATAGCGTTCGTGTAAATGGGTTTCCCCCTATAATGGCCAGGATCCATATAACCTCCGGTCACAAAGACGGCAGGAATGTTCGACCGGGCAGCGGCCATCAGAAAAGCAGGAACCACATCGTCACAAGAAGGGATCAACACGGCCCCATCGAAATCGTACAGGTTCAGCATGATCTCCACCATGGCAGAAGCGAAGTCACGGTAAGGAAATTTATACATGAAGCGCTCCCTTCCTCCGCTCGAAGAGGCGCAG
>Ga0299915_10003478_pt1 | contig 11388 bp, 10 predicted proteins | sample RVTome_13_FD_200263 | JGI IMG/M metagenome (GOLD analysis project Ga0299915, IMG submission 200263) | Soil microbial communities from uranium-contaminated site in the Upper Colorado River Basin, Wyoming, United States - RVT92D227 (version 2) ... | reverse complement strand
TAGCTCGTGTAGTGGAGCTGCTGCTGGTTCTGGGGTAGCGAGTGGATGACGGGCAACATCACCCAGCGGAAGATGCGCTCGCTGAAGGCGCCCACCGCTGCCATGCCCACCGCGATGCCGAGCACTGCCCGCAGGAGCCGCTTGCGAAGCTCCTGGAGGTGGTCGAAGAAGCTCGCCTTCAGGTCCCCTTCGGGCTCCGCCGGGGCCGCGGGAGGAAGCGACTCGGCAGGCTTCGTCATGAGGCCTTCTGGGAAGCCTGCGGCACCGGCTCCGGAGCGGGGGGCCTCGCCTCGGCCAGCGCCGCTTCCAGCCCGGGCACGTTGTCTGCCGTGGCCACCGGGACCTCGCCCTTGGTCACGGCTGGAACGCCGCCTGCCGGTACGCCAGGGGGCCCATCCGCTTGAGCCGAGGGTGGCTCCACCAGGGTCGGCTTCGTGGGCTTGGGATCGGCGTAGAGCTCGGTCTCGAACTGCGACTTGAGGTCCTCGGTAGCCTTGCGAAACTCCCGCAGCCCCTTGCCGAGCTTCTTGGCCGCGTCCGGCAGCTTCTGGGGTCCGAGCAGGATAAGCGCGAGCACGAGAATGATGACGATCTCGCCCATTCCGAGGCCGAACATGGTGCCCTCTATAACACGCCCCCCCGTACTTAACGCGTCACCCCGTGGCGTGCCTTCCGGGACCTGGCTCGCTCTGGCGTTGCGCCTGCCCTCCCGCGCTCCTAACGTGCCCTAGGGATGGCTTACTGGCTACTCAAGACCGAACCCGAGCAATACGCGTTCGAGGACCTCCTGCGCGACGGCGTCACCGCCTGGACCGGCGTGCGGAACGCCCAGGCGCAGGCCAACATGAGGGCGATGAAGGAGGGCGACCGAGCGGTCGTCTACCACTCGGGCGAGAAGCGCGCGGTGGGCATCGCGGAGGTGGTGAGGACCGCGTACCCGGATCCCACGGCGAGTGACGGGGACCTCGTCTGCGTGGGCGTGCGCGCGCTCGCACCGCTGCCCGCGCCGGTTCCCCTGGAGGCGCTCAAGCTGGAGGCGGCCTTCGTCGGATCGGCGCTCGTCAGGCAGGGGAGGCTCTCGGTCGTGCCGCTCTCGCCCGCCGAGTGGCGGGATCTCGTCGGGCTGGCCGAGATCATCGCCAAGACGGGCGGGCTCGGACACGAAGAACGGTTCTGAGTCGCCGTTCCTTCAAACCCTGAACCGGGTGACCTCCTGGCGGAGCACGTCGGCCTGCTGACCGAGGTCGGCGATGGACGACTCGAGCTCCTTCACGGAGTGGGTCTGCGACTCCGCCACCCGCTGGATCTCCTCGACCGCGCCCAGGACCCGCTCCGAGCCGACCGCCTGCTGCTTCTGCGCGCGGCTCAGGTGCTTCACCATCTCCGTGATCGACTCGATCGCCCTGGTGATCTGCTTCGAGCCTCGCGCCTGCTCCTGGCTCGATCGCTCCACGTGCTTGGTGATGACCTTCATCTTCTCGGAGCTCTTCATGATCTGCTCCGAGCCTCGCGCCTGCTCGCCGGTCGAGGTCGCGATCTGCTGCACCGTCTCGGCGATGCGGGTGATGGCGCTCGTCACGTGCTTCGAGCCTCGCGCCTGCTCGATGGTGGCGCGCGCGATGGCCTTCACCATCTGAGAGGACTTGACCGAGGAGGCCTGGATCTTCTTGAGCGCCGCCTCGGCCTCCTGGCCCAGCCGCACGCCCTCCTCCACGTTCTTCACCCCGCGATCCATGGCGGCCACGGCGTTGGCGCTCTCGTCCTGGACCGAGCGGATGAGCTCGGCGATCTCCTTCGTCGAGGCGCCGGTGCGCTCGGCCAGGTCCTTGATCTCGTCGGCCACCACCGCGAACCCCTTGCCGTGCTCGCCCGACTGGGCCGCCAGGATGGCGGCGTTGAGGGCGAGCAGGTTCGTCTGCTCGGCGACCTCGTCGATGACGTTGAGGATGTTGCCGATGGTGCCGATCTTGCGCCCCAGCGAGTCGATGACGCTCGCCGCCTCCTTCGAGGAATCCTTGATGCGGCCGATGCCGGCCAGGGTGCGGGAGAGCGCCTCGGTGGAGAGTTCTGCGTCCTTGAGGGCCTGCTCGGAGAGCTTGGCCGTCTCGTTGGCGTTGGTCTCCACCTGGCTGATGGAGACGTCCATCTGGTTCATGGACGAGCTCGTCTCCTGGGCCGTGGCGGCGAGATCCTCGATGTTCTTGGCCACCTCCTTGATCGAAGAGGTCATCTGCTCGATGGCGGCGGTCGTCTCGGCCACGCTCGCGGCGAGCGCGTTGATGCTCTCGGCCACCTCGTCGTTGGTGGCCGCCATCTCCATGATGGACGAGGACGATTCGTCGGCGCTGTGCGCCAGCACCTCGACGTTCTCGGCGATGCCCTTGAGCGACGCGATCATCTCGTTCATCGAGGAGCTCGTCTCGACCACGCGCGCGGAGACCGTGCCGGTGCCCTCCGCGAGCTGGGAGCCGCTCCTCTCGATGCGCTCGATCACCAGGCTCACGCTGCCGGAGACGCCGTTCATCCGCGAGAGCGTGAGGGCGAGGTTCTCGCCGATGCGGTTCACGGCCTCCGCCAGCTGGCCCAGCTCGTCGTCGGCGAGCACCGGGGCTCGCGCCGTGAGGTCACGCTCGGAGACCCGGCCGGCCACCAGGCTCATGTCCATGAGCGGGCGCATCACCAGGCGCTGCGTGAGCCACCACAGGATGCCTCCCAGGACGAGGCCGGTGCACAGGAGCAGCGCGAGGACGACGAGCTGCGCGTGCCCGAGCCGGGTCTCGAGCTGTTCCGTCGCCCGGCCGTAGAGGACGTAGCCCGCGAGCTGTCCGCCAGGGAGCTCCCCCCCGGACTGACCCTGGGCCGTCGACTCCGCGCGGACCGGCTCGAGCAACGCGTACACGCCGTCGAGCGTGAACGCGGTGAGCGCGGGGTGGCGCGCCTGCTCGGCGAGCGCCGTCTCCACACGATCGGCGTAGGCTGGCGACACGCGCCGCGCAGCCACCGAGCGGTCGGCGCGGAGCACCACCAGGAAGGCGTCGTCGGGCTCGCTGGGCGCGCTCTCGAGCTCGCTCGCCACCGCCCCGCCCTTGCCGGAGAGCAGGGCCCCCCCCACGCGCGAGGCGACGTGGCGGGCAGCCTGGGCGGCCCGGAGGCGCAGGACGTCCTCGAGCTCGGACCGCAGCACCCGGGTCACCAGCGTGAAGGTGAACCCCACGAAGAGAAGGAGCGCGGAGGTGAACGCGACGTAGAGTGTCCGCTTGGAGCCGAGCCTGTCGAGTAGCTGGGGCATGTCTTACTGTCCGAACAGCTCCTGGACCTCGATGCGCGGCCTCTCGTTCGTCTCGGCCGTCGGCTTGGCTTCGGTCTTGAACGGCTCGAGGATGGCCTTTCCGTCCGCGGTCGCCACCTTGCCGGTCGCCGGGTCGATCGCCACGAAGTCGATCCCGTCCGGCACGGGGAAGGCGGGCTGCGGCCGGTCGCGCAGCGCGCCCTGCATGTAGGCGAGCCAGATGGGCAGGGCGGCGCGCCCGCCCGTCTCGTGCCGGCCGAGCGGCATCTCGTTGTGGTCGTAGCCGAGCCACACGCCCGCGAAGAGGTCGCGGGTGAACCCCATGAACCACGTGTCGAAGGAGTCGTTCGTCGTACCGGTCTTCCCCGCCGCCGGCTTCCCCAGCTTCGCGGCCTGCGCCCCGGTGCCCACGGTGACGACCTCGTGCATGAGCGAGACGGTGATGAAGGCCGAGCGCGGGTCCATGACGCGATCGGGCGGCCCCTGGGCCGCCGCCGCGGCGAGGCGCGTGGAGAGCGGGACCCAGGCGTCGCTCGGCGCGCTGTGATCCTCGAGCAAGCGCCCGTCGCGGTCGAGGACGCGCTTCACGAAGGTCGACGCCTTCTTCTCGCCGTAGCGATCGAGGAGCGCGTACACGTTGGCGAGGCTCCACAGGGTCGTGCAGGAGGACCCGATGGCGCTGCCCAGCTCCCGCTTCACCGGGGTGGAGAGGCCGAGGGTGTGCGCCCACGAGACGAGCTGATCGACGCCCAGCGCCGCCGCCGTCTTCACGGCCGGGAGGTTCATCGAGTGCACCAGCGCGTCGCGCAGCGTCACCTCTCCCTTGAACGAGCCCCCGAAGTTCTCCGGCTTCCACGAGACGCCCGAGCTCTCGTCGCGGTAGACGACGGGCGCGTCGGTGAGGAGCGTCGCCGGCGTCCAGTTGAGCTTCTCGATCGCGCCCGAGTAGACGATGGGCTTGAAGGCGGAGCCGGGCTGGCGGCAGGCCTGGAAGGCCCGGTTGAACTCGGAGGCGTCGAAGTCGTATCCGCCCACCATCGCGGCGACGTACCCCGTGAACGGCTCGATCGAGACGAGCGCGCCCTGCAGCCTCGGCTCCTGCTCGAGCGCGAAGAGCACCTTCGCCTCGGGGACGAGCTTCTGCCGCTCCTTCGGCTCGCGAGCGCCCGCGGCTTCTCTAGCAAGCAGCTCCGCGCGCTCGACGCGCCGCACGAGGATCACGTCCCCCTCGTGCAGCGCCGTGGAGGGACGCGAGATGAGGGCGTCGGGATAGTTCTGCTCCGGGTTGGGCCTGCGCGCCCAGCGCATGCCCGAGATGGGCAGGATGCCCTGCGTCGTCCCCACGGCGACCCGCGCCAGGGCCTCGGAGTCCTCGACGGCGGTGACGATCCCCGCCGCGTAGTCGCCCGGCTGCAGCGCGCCGTGCGGCCACGTCCGCGCCAGGCGGGCGGACAGGTCGGCGCGCTCCTTTCCCTCCACGTGCGCGACCGGCCCCAGGAAGCCCTGCCGATGATCGACCTCCATGAGCCCCGCCAGCATCGCCGCCTGCGCGCCGCGCTGCTTCTCGAGATCCATCGCCATCTCGACCCGCAGCCCGTGGTGGAGGACGCGCTCGTTGCCGTAGCGCTCCACGAGCTGCCGCCGCACCTGCTCGACGTAGAAGGGGGCCATCTCCCGGAAGGAGTCGTCGAGGGGGAAGACCTTCACCTCCGCCTCCTCGGCCGTCCGGCGCTCCTCGCCCGTGATGACGCCGTCCTCGAACATGCGCCGCAGCACGTAGCGGCGGCGCGCCTTGGCGGCCTCGGGGTGGCTGAACGGCGAGTAGCGGCTGGGCGCCTGGGGCAGGCCAGCCAGCAGGGCGGCCTCGGGCAGCGTGAGGTCCTCGGCGTTCTTCCGGAAGTAGTTCTCCGCGGCGGCCTGCACCCCGTAGCTGTGATGGCCCAGGTACACGCCGTTCAGGTAGAGCCAGAGGAGCTCCTGCTTGTCGAGGGCGGCCTCCAGCCGCCGGGCCAGGATGAGCTCGCGGATCTTGCGGCGAAGGTTGCGGCGGGTGCCCTCCTCGAACCCCTCGGCGGAGACCAGGATCGACTTGGCGGTCTGCTGGGTGATGGTGGAGCCGCCCTGGACGCGCCCGCGGAGCACGTAGGTGTTCACGGCCGCGCGGAGCGTCCCCAGCCAGTCCACCCCCCGGTGCTCGAAGAAGTTCTGGTCCTCCGAGGCGACGAGCGCCTGGACGATCTGCTTGGGGATGCGCTCGAAGGGGACCACCTTGCGGCGCTCCACGTAGAGCTCACCCGCGACCTGCCCGTCCGCGGACACGAGCTCGGTGATGATGGGCGGGCGATACTGGGCGAGCGTCGGTATGTCGGGCAGGCCGCGCGAGAAGTGGCGCCAGACGAGCACGGCGGCGACGCCTCCGGCACCCGCCACCACGAGGGCGAGGAGGACGAACGCCAGCGCGATCCGGGCGAAGAGCGAGCGCGAGCGGCGTCGCGGAGCCTTCCCCGGCGCGCCGGGCGGGTCGTCGTCGGGGAACCGCGAACGCTTCGTGGGATGCCCTGGGCCGTCCATCGGTCAGCGAATGTATGCGCGGCTCCACTCGGGGATCAACTAGCGCTCGCTCATCGTGTACGCCCACCTGCGCCGGGGGGGGCGGCCAGGTTCATGCTCCCCAGGACCGCCAGGAGCTCCTCGGGGACGGGCGCCTCGACCCGGAGCGTGTGGGACGCCATGGGGTGGGGGAGCTCGAGCTTCCAGGAGTGGAGGAACATGCGCCTGAGGCCCCAGCGGGTCTTGGCCGCTCGGTTGAACGGAAAGTCGCCGTACCGCGAGTCGCCGGCCACCGGGTGACCGATCGCCTGCAGGTGGCGCCGTATCTGGTGCGTGCGCCCCGTCTCGATCCGCAGCTGGAGGAGCGAGGCCTCCCGCATGGACGAGATCACGCGATAGTGGGTGGTCGCCTCCTGGAAGTTCACGCCGCGCTGCGACTTCGACCGCGCCGTCTGCTCGTGCTCCGAGAGCGCGAGCTCGACCGTCCCCTCCGCGCGCGGCATCTTGCCCTTCGCGAGCGCGAGGTAGCTCTTGCGGACCCCTTCTCCCGACGTGAAGATCTCCGTCAGGCGGGCCATGCACTTCCTCGTCTTCGCGACGAGGACGACCCCCGACGTCTCGCGGTCGAGCCGGTGCGCCGGGGAGGGCTTGAACTCCGTCGTGGGCAGGTTGGCCGGTACCCGGAGGTACGCGCGGGCCTCCTCGACCAGCGTCGCTCCGGTGATGCCGGTCCCGGGGTGAGCGGCGAGGCCCGAGGGCTTGTTCACGGCGAGCAGGTGCTCGTCCTCGAAGAGGACCCGGAAGGTGACCTTCACCCCTCCCGGCGGCGACCGCCCTGCGTCGCCGCTCCGGCTCGCCAGGAGCTGCTCCTCGTCGCCGCGGACGACCACGGCGTCGCCCTGCGCGAGGATCTGCTCGCCGTGGCCACGCGCGCCGTTCACCCGCACCTTGCGGGTGCGCAGGAGCTTGAAGATGTGGCTGAGCGGCACGTCCTTGAGGGCGCGGCGCAGGAACTTGTCGAGCCGCTGTCCGGCGGCGTCGGCGCTGACGTTCATCTCGATCACGGGAGTGTTGTACTCGATCAGGGTCGGGGCCGGCCGGTGTTCCCGCTCGGGGCGAACGCGCAAGCACCGAGGCGGCGGGCGGCGCTCCCGTCCTCGATGCTCGAGCGAGGCGGCTCCTGTGTGCCGCTCGCGGGCCTGGGATGCGGCCGTTCCGCCCCATCCTCTTCGTGCCTTGCGCCGCCGAAGGACGGCCGATACGAACCGATGCCATGACGATCATTGGATTCATCGGGGCGGGGCACATCGGGAGCCAGCTCGCGCGACTCTCCGTTGCGAGTGGGCTTGACGACGAGTCAACTACCACGGCCGAGCTCCTCCAGGCGCACCTCCCTACCTCGAAGGTCGTCAAGGCGTTCAATCACATTTACGCGGCCGAGCTCACGACGCATGGCCAGCCGGCTGGGACGAAGAACCGGCGCGCGCTCGCCATCGCCGGCGACGACCCCGCGGCCAAGGCCACGGTGAGCCGCCTCATCGATCAGTTCGGCTTCGACACGGTGGACGCAGGCCCGCTCAGGGAGGGATGGCGCATCCAGCGCGACACCCCCGGCTACGGCCCGCGGCGCACGGCCGACGCGCTTCGCCGCGATCTCGCTGCCGCGAGGCGTTACGTACAGGCGTGATCCGCGGTGACGGCGGATCACCGCGAGCGTTGATCGCGTCGCTGCGATCCGCCGGGCCCGATCCAGCCCCGCCCCGCCGGATCGCGCGCCACCGGCAGGTCGAAGGCGCGGATGACACCGTTCGCCCCGGCCGACGGTGTGACCTGGCCGCCGGTGAAGAGCCGGCCGCCGTGCAGCGCCAGCGCCCCAGCGTAGCACTCGGCCTCCAGGGGGAGCGCGCGGCGCAGCTTCTCGCGCCCGTCGAGGTCGATCTCGTGGAGGATTGGCATGCCGAGCGCCTGCTCGGCCGAGGACGCCCCGCGTTGCCCCCGCTGATCGATGAAGAGGACGGTGCCGCTGGACGTGAGCAGCGGAGAAGAGGCGCAGGGAGCTTCGTTCAGGTACCTGGGCGGCGACACCGCCGGAGGCGGGAGCGGCTTCACCCGCCACATTAGCGAGCCGCTGCCGACGTCGTACCGCGACACGTCGGCGGCGAGGAACCAGGCGCTCGCCCCGCCCAGCAGGGGTGTCCCGCGCACCGTTCCGGCCGCGGCCAGGGTCGAGCCGTCCCGGCGGCAGCGCACCTCGGTGCCGCTCGGCATCCCGCTGGCCTGACCGGTGTCGACGGCGCGCGTGACGAGCAGCGCACCGTACGCGGCGAGGACGCCGCCGTGCCAGGTCGAGGCATCGCCGGAGAGTGGGACCGGCGAGTCGCCGCCCTGGAACCGCAGCAGGTCGTCGTGGAGGTAGGTGAGCGTGCGCGCTCCGTACCCGGTCCCGTCCTCGGCGAAGAGCGGTGCGCCGGACATGGTCACGTTGCCCTCGGGGCTGGTGCGGGTGCTCCACAGCAGGGCGCCTGTGGCCGCGTCCAGGGCCACGTACCCGCTCTCGTGCTCCAGCGTGAGGTGGTCGAGGAGCGACGCGCCCACCAGGAGACGGCCGCCGCTCGCAGCGACCCCCGAGAGCGCGGCGTAGCGCGCGTCGCCGGGCGTACGCATCCACGGCTCGAGGTCCGCGGTCAGGTCTCGTCGCCAGGCCAGTGAGCCGTCGTCGGTCCGGTGCCCCTCCAGCACGGCGCAGGGCGCGGTGGCGCAGCCGCCGGCGAGCTGCGGCGTGTTCACGAGGACCTCGGCGAGCAGCATGGGCCCGCTGGACACCGGTGCGCGGAAGCGTATCGCGCCGTCGCGCGTCGCCGAGACGAGCTCCGGCGTCCCGCCCGCGCCCGAGTCGAGCGGAAGTTCCTTCCAGTAGACGTTCCCCGCTGCGTCGACGACGCCGTCGAAGACGAGGACGCGCCCCGGGGGCGGCCGGATCTCCCACTTGGCGGCCAGCGCTGCGCCCGCGTGGGCGTCGACGACCGCCGCCGGTGGCGCCTCGCCGGTGGGCAGGACGTCGAAGCCGGGCGGGCAGGCAGTCGGGGTCGCGCCGAGCGCGTCGGGGAGGGGCGCAGTCGCGCTCCCGCCGTCGGGTGGGGTACCCGCATTCCCCGCCACCGGACCACCGCCTGGGGGGCCAGCGTCCGGCACCGTCGGGCCACCGCTCGCAGGGCCCGAATCCGGTCCGGCCGAACCACCGCCGTCCGGGCTGACCGCCGCTCCGCTGTCACGCTGCGACGGGCACGCCGCCAGCACGGCGAGCAGGGCGATCGCTCGCCAGGCCGAGCGGCACGCGCTCATGCGACGGGCTCCCACGCGGGTGACGCTGGTGGCAGCGCTGGCCTTCCGCCATCCCCCTCACAGGCAGCCGGCCGAGCGGCGCGGCGTTCGCGACCTCGAGCGCAGCGTCGTTCCCGGGAACAGCTCGGGCGGCCCCGCCTCGAGGCAGTCCCGGAAGCGCGGCGAGGTCGGAGAGCGACTCGCGGTCACAGCAGCTCGAGCTGCTGTCGTTCCACGAGCGGCTCGGCGCGGATGCCTTCCTCGCTGAGCGCGGCGGCGAGCTCCCGCGCGTAGCCGTGCACGGTGAGGACGCGGTTCGCCTTCGTCGCGCGCGCGTACCGGAGCAGGGAGGGAAAGTCGGCGTGGTCGGAGAGCGGAAAAGCAGCTTCCACGCCCCGGAAGCCGCGCCGGCCGTCCACCGCCCAGCCGGTGAGCATGGCCGTCCGCCGTCTCTCGATGCGCAGGATGGAGGAGGACCGCGCGAGGTGCGGCGGCGCGACGACCACCTCCCCCGGCGACGGCCCCTCCGGGCCGAGGGGCTCGACGCGCGGCAGCGCGACTCCCTGCGCCTCGTAGACCTTGTTCACGGCATGTATCACCGGGTGGGCCCGGCAGCGGTACCCTGCCTCGCCCAGGTACTTCAAGATCTCCTGCGCCTTTCCGAGCGCGTAGCCGAGGAGGACGGGCGTCGCACCGTCCGAGAGCGCGTCGTCCACGAAGCGGCGGATCTGCAGCAGCACCTCTTCCTTGGGCGGAAACACGTAGCGTGGAAGCCCGAAGGTGGACTCGAGGACGAGCACGTCGCACTCGACCACCTCCGCCTGCTCGGCGGTGAGCGTGGGCTCGAGGCAGAGGTCCCCCGAGTAGCCGAGCGCGACGCCGTGGCGCGTCACCCGCAGCTGAGCCGAGCCGAGCACGTGCCCGGCCGGGAAGAGCTCCAGCGTGAGGTCGGAGAGGCCGAAAGGCCTCCGGTACGCGACGGGCAGCGCCTCGCCCTTCGATCTCTTCCCCCCGAGGCGGTGGCGCATGAGCGCGACCGTGGCGGGGGTGGCGATGGTGCGATCGTGCCGTGCGATGTGGTCGCCGTGTGCGTGGCTCACGAAGGCACACTCGGAGCGCCGGTGCGCGTCGAGGAAGAGGCCGCTCTCCGCGACCTTGAGCTGTCCCTTCCGGAGCTCGATGGGCAGGCGTCTCACGGACGCCTTTGTACCTCGGGGGGCCGACAGCGTTCGAGGGGCCGCGGACGCGCTCCAGGCAGGATCGGTCTGGACCTACCCAGGCTTACGCCGCCCGCCCTTGGATCGTCCCGAAAGCCTGCTACCGGTGCGGCGCGAGGCGCCTCACGCGTCTTCCCGTGCGACACGGAGACGTTTCGCCTCGCGTCCGAGCGCGCTGTCGAGGGTCCACAGGCGCGTCGGCGTGAGAAGGGCCGCGGTGAGAAGGTGCACGTCGGTGTAGCCGAGGCCGGTGCCGTGGAGTCGGTTCCGCTCGATGCACGCGAGCACCTCCTCGTCCGTGGCGACGGTGGCCGGCGGGAGGGCCTGCAGGAACTCGAGGATGGTGTCGCGGTTGCGCAGATTTCCGCAGGCCAGCTCGCCGATGACGTGCGGGTGGCAGAGGACCTCGCCGTTCTCCAGCGCGCGCTCGAGGTCGTCAGAGCCGTCGCGGAAGTGGGCGATCCAGACCGATGTATCCGTGAGGATCACGACTTCTCCTCCGACCGGCGGCGGCGTGGCGCCTCGAGTCTCGGCTCGGTGCCGCCCAGAGCGGCCAGCCGACGCGCGGACTCACGCGCGATGAGGGCTTCCAGGCCCGCGTGCACCAGGGCCGTCTTCTCATCGATGCCGGTGAGCTTGGCAGCCTTCTTCACCAGGTCGTCACGGAGGATGAGTGTCGTTCGCATGCATATTAGTATGCATTCACTAATGGACGATGTCCACCCCTCTTCTGTCTCGGAAGCCTACTTCCGGACGGCCACCCCCTGGTCGCGGCTGGAGCTCCGGCCAGGGGCCCGCCGGCTGGAACATTTTGCGACAGGTGCGGGCGACCGTCGCACGGGGGCGCGGGGAACGCGATGGCGATCTCGCGGATCGTCGCGCCCCCGCGACGCAGCTCGGGCGGCGCGGGTCCTTGCGAGTGGAGAATGGCGGGAGGGCGACCCCAGGCGCGGCCCTTCTGCTCGAGCCGGAGCCGGGCGGATGTCCAGCTCGCGGTCGTGGCGCCGAAGC
>Ga0299915_10003477_pt1 | contig 11389 bp, 7 predicted proteins | sample RVTome_13_FD_200263 | JGI IMG/M metagenome (GOLD analysis project Ga0299915, IMG submission 200263) | Soil microbial communities from uranium-contaminated site in the Upper Colorado River Basin, Wyoming, United States - RVT92D227 (version 2) ... | reverse complement strand
AGTATATGATAACACTCTCGAGTGGTTCAGCGTAATAAAGGACATTCTCAAAAACCTCTCAAAAGATGTAAATGTCAGTCTGGGAGGCATGGATACCAGGATAAAAATGGAATACACCGACAGAAGCAACTTTGATGCCCAGTTGAAAGTCGCGGGCGATATATTGCTTTTCAGCATGCATTCAAATATCTTTCAGTTCGACAGGGAACATCCTGCATGGAAAACGCCATATATACAGAAAAACAAGTTTAATGCATATTCAGGCATCATAAACATCTACAATTTCCTTTTCGATTCATTTAAATATTCAAGACTGGATGATCTTGGCTACCTTATCGCCAGGATATTCATAAACCATGAAAATCAATATCTTGTTGAAGGTAAAAGACAGATGGGTATGCTTTTTTCCAATTACGGGAACGAGGAAATGACCCGATCCTCTTTACAGGTCATTATCTCAACGGCAATCCAGTATTCCCTTGAATTTGATCTTCTCGTACCGCCATATGATACGGTTAAGATTGCCACTGTGGGTCAGGCCGAAGCAAAAATTCAACACTCAAGGGTAATTACTGGTAAACGTCTTGGATTCCAGTTTAACTCTGATGATGTGTTGATCAAAACTCCTCATGAAACCTGATACTGATAATACAGGAAATCATCGCATATCCAGAAGACTAATCTTTTTTCCGGCATTTCTTTTTCTTTGCAGTATATCATACACCCAGGAAACAAAACCACTGGATTCCCTCCCTGGAATATCAGATGATATACCTGCTCTGAATCTTAAGAATATAAGATTGTTCATAACCGGACCAGGGATATCTCAGGAATCAAGAATTATACCTCCTTTCGGCCCGGAGGATGATAAAACCCTGATTTTCCTTGACTCATTAAAAAGCAGGGCATCCAAAACACTGATTACCAGGAAACTCTACGATTTTGTGATCATCCCGCCTGTATCAGGAACAGGAAAAAAGATCACTGGTTCAAGCCTTATCAGCTTTGTTGACTATTCAGGTCTCAGAATCCGTAAAATTGAAATTAAACGGCTGAATGTCTTCGGCTCAAATATAAACAGTCCTGATTTATATGCCCCGAATAAAATTGAAAGACTGCTGAATAAAACCCATCTCAATACTAATGAGAATATCATAAGAAAGAACCTGCTCTTTAGTGAAGGAGATACGATCTCGCCTCTCATGTTCAGTGATAATGAGAGATTTATCCGGCAGCTTCCCTATATCGACGATGCCAGGATATTGGTTGTGCCCGTTTCAGATGAGGAAGCAGATGTAATTGTTGTGACAAAGGATATTTATTCCCTTGGCGGTAAATTAACCTTCAGTGGATTTGAAAAAGGATCAATTTCGGTTTTTGAAAAGAACATATTCGGAATGGGACATGAATTCGGGATTGAAATGCCTTATGATTCGGAATTTACTGATTCGCCGGGATTTGGGGTGAATTACCGGATAAATAATATCATGAAGACCTTCTCAAATCTTGATGTATATTATTATGATGGGCTGGGAAAGAAAACATACGGATTCGATCTCAGCCGGAAGCTGGTCAGTTCATCCACAAGATATGCCGGCGGGATTTCAGTAAGGGAAATGTTTACGTCAGATGACCTGGATTCATTGTCTGTACCTGAGCCGGTAAAATATAATTTACAGGACTACTGGCTTTTACGATCTTTTCTTATAAACAAGGAATCGGTTATAAGACTGATTTTAGGAGCCAGGTACACAAATAATAATGTTTTCGACCACCCCTTTATTCTTCCGGAATCGTATCATTATCTTCAGAAATATAAAATGTTCCTGGGATCGGTTTCCCTTTCTGTCCAGAAATATTACAAGGCAAACCTTATTTACGGTTACGGAAGAACTGAAGATATACCATTTGGAGGGCTACTAAACATCATAATGGGAAGAGAAATAAATGAATTCAAGAGCCGGATTTACCTTGGAAGCTCACTGTCGGTCGGAGAATCCATAAGCAGTTTTGGTTATTTTTACGGTTCAGCAGGATTTGGCACTTTTTTAAATAATGGGCACACTGAACAGGGGATGCTCCTGTTAAGGGGCAACTATATATCCAACCTATCCTATCTTGGAAGATCCAGGATCAGAAACTTTGTAAATATTGATTATACCAGGGGATTCGACAGGTATTCTGACGAATACCTGGTTTACAGATGTGAAAATGGTTTTTCAGGATTCAGGAATGACTCAATAGGTAATGACCAGAGATTGTCGCTCAGCATTGAATCGGTTTTATTCAGCCCGGTCAGCTTGTACGGTTTCAGGTTTGCTGTATTCGGCTTTGCTGATTTCGCCTTTCTGTTCGGTACAAATGATTTTGTGGGAAGCGGTGATATTCTGTCATCTATTGGAATTGGAGTCAGGATCAGAAACGACAACCTGGTCCTTAATACTTTGCAGATAAGACTGGGTTTCTTTCCAAACCTGCCGGAATATTCAAGAATAAACCGTCTGATCATATCAGGAGAGCAGCTGCTCAAACCCAGTAATTTCGAACCGGGACCACCAACACTATTACCCTATAAATAATCCCACATGCAGCTTTCAATGCTTGACGAATTTCTGAACTTCAGTCAAAAGAACAATCTTTTTAACAGGCAGAGCAGGTTGCTGCTGGCTGTCAGCGGAGGAATCGATTCGATGGTGATGACTCATATATTCCTCAAACTGGGATCAAATACCGGGATAGCTCACTGCAATTTTTGCCTGAGAGGCATCGAATCTGATAAGGATGAGGAACTTGTCAGAAAATATGCCAGTGAGAACAGGATCCCGTTTTACTCCATCCGGTTTGCCACAAAAGAATATTCTGTTAATAAAGGGATCTCTGTCCAGATGGCTGCAAGGGAGTTAAGATATGAATGGTTCGAAAAGATCAGGAAAGAAAATAATTTCGATTCTGTTGCTGTTGCCCATAACCTGAATGACAATATTGAAACCATGCTGATAAATCTCACCAGAGGAACAGGTTTAACAGGCCTTACGGGAATGAGACCGGTAAGCAGAAAGATCATACGTCCTTTGCTTTTTGCCACACGTCTGAAAATTGAAGAGTATTGCACTAATAATCAGATCCCCTTCAGGGAGGATAAATCCAATGCCGAAACCAGGTATACAAGGAACAGGATAAGGCACATGATCATTCCGGTACTGAAGGAAATCAATCCTTCAGTTGAGGGGACGCTTAATGATACAGCTGAAAGACTGGCAGGAATCGATGAAATTGTATCAGGTTATATCGAAGGGATCAGGACTCAGATCTCAGCTGAAAAGGATAAAAGCATTGTTTTCAATGTCGGAAAATTATTGAAAATAAATCCCGGGAAAGCAGTGATCTTTGAACTTTTCGCTCCATTCGGGATCACAAGGGCCACATCCGGCGATCTTTCCGGCTTACTGAAAGGCAAAACGGGAAAACAGATTTTTACCAGAACCCACCGGATTTTAAGGAACAGGAACGAGCTGGTTGTTTATCCCCTGGAGAATGATCAGGGGAGATATTATGAAATAAATATTATAGAAGATTTTTTGATCGTGCCGGGTATAGAATCTGCCAGAGTGATCAATATTGAAAAGAATTATAAAATCCCTGTCGATCAAATGTCTGCCTGCATCGATATTGAAAAGAGCAAATTCCCTTTAATTATCCGCAATTGGGAGAAGGGTGATTATTTCTTCCCCCTCGGAATGAAACAGAAGAAAAAACTGAGCGATTATTTTATTGACAGGAAGTATTCACTTATTGAAAAAGAAAAAACCCTTATTCTTGAATCCGGAGGAAAAATTGTGTGGATATTCGGAGAAAGGCTCGATAACAGGTTCAGGGTAACTGAATCTACATCTAAAATTCTCTTGATCCATTTATTCCCCTGTCGATCATAAGTAGATCGGCGAGAGCGATTGCTGCAGCTGCCTCGACAATGACGGGCATTCTTAGTGCAATACATGTGTCGTGACGGCCTTTGACCTTCAGCTCGGTCATATTCCCTGTTCCAAAATTAAAAGTTCTCTGTGCAATTCCTGTTGAAGATGTTGGTTTGACGGCTACTCTGAATATTATTTCATTTCCATTGGTAATACCACCGTTTATACCTCCTGAATTATTCGTGAGAGTTTTGCCTGTTTTATCAACGAATGCATCATTATTTTCTGAGCCCTTCATTGAGGCAGAAGCAAAACCGGAGCCAAATTCAATTCCCTTTATTGCCGGTATGGAAAAAACAATATGGCTCAGGGCTGATTCGACCGAATAAAAGAAGGGTTCTCCCATGCCTTTCCGGGGATTAGCGACAGCACATTCAATGATGCCTCCTATGGTATCACCACCGGCCATTGCTTTTTCTACAGCCAGATCAATGTTGGCCATGCCACCTGAAGAGATTAGTTTTGCGTTGATTTCGGAGGGCCGGATAATAACCTTTGCGATAACACCTGCGGCAACAAGGCCCCAGGTTATTCTGCCTGAAAAATGCCCACTCCCCCGCAGATCTGAAAAACCCATGTACTTGACACCTGCTACATAATCAGCATGTCCGGGACGCGGTACACTTTTAAAATCATCATAATCCGAGGATATTTTGTCACTGTTCCTTGTAATTAAAGTGACGGGCGATCCGGTAGTCATATCATTATAAACTCCGCTTAAAATATCAGGCTTATCAGGTTCCCTGCGATTTGTTGTACCCTTGCTCCCGCTCTGTCTTCTCGAGAGATCGGTCATAAAATCATCCGGTTTAAGCGGGATGCCCGGCGGACATCCGTCAATAACAACCCCGATAGCGTTTCCGTGCGACTCACCGAATAATGATACTCTGAAAACAATGCCAAAAGAATTCATAACAATTAGTATTAGTTGCCAGGTTTATTCTGCCGGTAAAAATCGACTGCTTCATTGACCGGGATTTTCTCAACGACAGCTTTCCCAATAGCTTCTATAAAGACAAAATAAATATCATTACCTGATTTTTTCTTGTCACGCAAAATCAGCTGGCCGATCTGATCATCAGGGATATCGTGCCTTCGGAGAAACTTGAATGATTTTAAGAGTGATGCAATCCTGTTATATTCAGCATCGGATATATATCCCCTTTGCAAAGAGAAATTTGCCGCCATCATCATTCCTGAAGCAACAGCATAACCATGCCTGAACGACTTATACATCTCAATTGAATGACCGTATGTATGTCCGAAGTTGAGGATCCGTCTCAATCCCGATTCTTTCTCATCTTCCGAAACAACTGCAGCTTTAAAATTAACTGCCATGGATATAAGCATGGAAAGAAGTTCATAATCTCTTTTTATTATCCCCTCCTGGTTTTTCTCGATGATCTCAAAGAGTTTTTTATTCCCTATTATGGCGGTTTTGATGAGCTCAGCCACCCCTGATAAATATTCCTCCTCCGGGAGTGTCTGCAGCATTACCGGATCGCAGATAACAAATTCGGGTTGTTTGAAACATCCAAGAACATTCTTTGTGCTTCCGAGATTCACTCCGTTCTTTCCACCTGTACTTGCATCAACCTGAGAGAGCAGCGATGAAGAGATATAGGCACATCTTATTCCCCTCATATAAATTGAAGCCAGGAATCCTGCTATATCGCAAACCACTCCGCCGCCTATTCCAAGTATAAAACCTGTCCTGTCGATGCCAGCTTCTATAAGCCTCTCGGCAAGTGTTTCTATTACCTCCAGTTTCTTGCTTGCTTCGCCTGCCTTGATCACGAAGACCGGGAAATCAGGAAACCTGCCGCCATAAATACGGTGGATATTATTATCGGTAATTATTGCTACACCGGTTTCGGGAAGCAGCTCATGGACAGATTCCCATTTTGCTCCTATCAGGATTTCTGAAACTAAACCGTTTGTGTTTATGACTATTTTTTCCACCTGATTTCACTATTGCCCGATAAAGTTAAAAAAACATCCGTTATCCTGTAATAAAACATTTACTATTGCCAATATAAATCGATCAACATTGTCTTTCTTTTTTTACGGAAAAATAAAAATTGTTACCTTGACCTGTAATTCGCATATCATAATGACCCTGAAAGAAAGATACAGAAAAACCATTGAATATTTCCAGATCATCAGACCTGTAGCTGAAACTGAATTAACCTACACAAATCCTTTCAGTCTTATTGTATCAGTCATATTATCAGCACAATGTACCGACAAAAGGGTTAATATGATTGCTCCCGCCCTTCTTGAAAAATACCCGGATGCAAAATCGATGGCAGAAGCAGAACCCTCTGATATTTTTGAATTCATAAAATCCTGTTCATATCCGAACAGTAAGGCAAAACACCTGTGCGCGATGGCCAGAATGCTGGTCAATGAGTATGATGGCATTGTTCCTTCTGAACCATCCGAATTGCAAAGACTGCCGGGGGTGGGAAGAAAGACTGCAAATGTGGTCGCCTCAGTTGTTTACAATAAACCTGTTATGGCAGTCGATACTCATGTATTCAGGGTCTCTGTCAGAATCGGTCTTGTACGGAATGCAAAAACGCCACTAAGTGCCGAACTTCAGCTATTGGAAAACATACCGGCTGAGATGATACATAAAGCACATCACTGGCTTATTCTTCATGGCAGGTATGTCTGTAAGGCAAGAAATCCGCTCTGCGCCGGGTGTGGATTAAAGGAATTCTGCAGGTACTATGCAAAGAAAAACAAAGAGAAATCAGTCGGTTATATATCGTAACAGGCTAAATTCACGTTCATTAATAAAAAAGAACCAATACATTATTTTGTATTCTTATGTCGGACTCATTAACCCGAATGGCTGATTATAAAGAAAAATATGAAGAACTTCTTCAGTCGAACCTGAAACTGACGGAAGAAGTTGATTTACTGAGATCAATAGCCTCCGGCAGGCAGGGACTGGATAATACCTGGAATGGCGAACAGGCAAGCAGGGAAAAAGTCTTCCTCGAACATCTGATTGATTCAATTCCTGAAGCTATTGTTATTATTAACCGCAACGGGAAAATTCTGATTATTAATAAAGAATTTACCGATCTTTTCGGGTATACACAGGAGGAGGCAATCAACAGGGATATTGATTCCCTTATTTTACCCGATGAAATGAAAGATGAGTCAATCAGCCCCGACAATATTGCCGCAGAAAAGCACAAAATAATTAAGGAAACTGCAAGGCGGGATAAATCCGGCAAAAGAATTCAGGTATCATTGATAGCTACAAATGTTTTGATAAATAATGAGATAGTCGCTTCACTTGGCATCTACAGGGATATTTCACAGGAGAAAAAGAACCAGACTATCCAGGAAATCCTTTACAATATTTCAACAGCTGCCTTAAACCAGATGGATATTAAGGAAATCTATCCCACCATAGTTCATGAATTAAGCAAGATCTGGGATACCAGCAATTTCTTTATTGCCCTTTATGATAAAAAGACCGATTCACTGTCAATGCCATTTTTCGCTGATGAACTTGATAAATTTGAAAATATTCCGGCCCGCAAGACAATAACACGATGGGCAATAGGGCTTAAGAAATCTGTCCTTCTGAAGATCAATGATCTTAAAGACCTTGAGAATTCAGGAGATATCACCCTGGCGGGCTCCCCGTGTAAAATATGGATGGGTGTTCCACTGAAAGCCGACAAGGAAATTATAGGTGTAATGGCATTTCAGGATTATCATGACGAGGAAAAATTTTCGCAGGATGATGTCAACGTTCTTGAATTTATAGCAAATCAGATAGCTATTGCAATACAGCGAAGAATAATGATAGATAATGTGATCGTGGCAGGCCATAAAGCTGAAGAGGCAGCTCAGTCCAAACAGCAGTTCATGTCGACAATGAGCCATGAGATCCGGACTCCGCTGAATGAGGTGATCGGCATAACAAATCTTCTTCTGCAGGGTAGTCCGCGGGAGGACCAGATGGATTATATTAAAACACTGAGATTTTCGGGGAATCACCTCCTTACCCTGGTAAATGATGTTCTCGATTATAACAAAATGGAATCAGGAAAGATTGAATTTGAACAGACTCAATTCAATCTCAGTGATTTTCTTAAGGATATTCACAGAACCTATTCTTTCAGGTCAAAATCCAAAAACCTCGAGTTTGATATTGTACATGTAAACGAATTGCCTGTTGAAGTCATTGGTGATCCTATCAGACTTAACCAGATTCTTTCAAATCTCCTTTCAAATGCTCTGAAATTCACCGAGAAGGGTAGCATTCACATGATAATAAAGGAGCTTGAACGCTTTAACAAAATTTCAAGAATTGAATTCCAGGTAAGAGATACCGGGATTGGAATTCCCAAAGACAGGCACGAAGTAATTTTTGACAGCTTCACACAGGCATCACCCGATACAACAAGGCGTTATGGAGGGACCGGACTGGGACTCGCGATATGCAAAAAACTCGTTGAACTTCAGGGCGGACAGATTGATGTGGTGAGCGAACCGGGCAAAGGATCGACTTTCAGGTTCGTACTCTCATTCCGCATACCTGAAAAGAGTGAAAAAATCAGGAACGGTGAAGCATTTGAGTCGTACAGCGGACTTGAAGGGAAGAAGGTACTGGTTGCAGAAGATAATAAGATCAACTTTTTTGTGGCGAATAAATTTCTCATCGGATGGGGTGTAAAAGTAACTCATGCCGAGAACGGGAAGATAGCTCTTGATCTGCTGGAAAAAGAGAACTTTGATCTGATCCTGATGGATCTGCATATGCCGGTCATGGATGGCATAGAAGCGACCAGAGTGATCAGAAGATCGGAAAATCCGAGAATAAACACTATTCCTGTTGTCGCTCTTACAGCGGCTATTATGTCGGAAAGCCGCGATAAAGTCGAGGATCTCAGTATTAACGATTATGTTCTGAAGCCTTTCAAACCACGCGACCTGTTTGATAAGATCAGGAAAAATATAAGGTAGTAATCTGCAGGGAATGATTATTTTATGCAGTGCCGGCTTAAATATTCCGTAGCTTTCTTATTCCCCAGGCTGAATGATTTCCTGAAATCATGACATGCATCATCAGTTTTTCCAGAGTTCAGGAGAGCAATGCCTTTATTAAGCCATGCATCCGAATTCCCGGGTTGGAGGTCGAGCGACATACTGTAATCCTGTATTGCCCAGCTCCATGATTTTGAAACAAAATATGAGTTAGCCCGGTCAATATAGCATTCCGGATCGTTGGGATGGAGTTTCAGGTTTTCCGAAAAATATATCAGTGCCTTAATATTGTCGCCTGCTGCTGATTCAACTCTCCCGGCAAAACTGAGAGCTTTTTTGTTTCCAGGATAAAGATCAAGATATCTTGTTATATCCCCGAGAGCCCTGCCGGTCTCACCGGTTTTTCTGTAACATTCGGCTCTGAGGATCAGCAGTTCAGGATCAGGGATATTCAGGTCCAGAAGCCTGCTGTATGTTGAGCATGCTCCGGCATGATTACCTGAAGCTTCCTGTGCCCTTGCCAGAAGCCTCAGATAGTTACCGTTCTGAGGATTCTCTGCCAGCAAACCGGATAGAGATTTAACCGATTCTGCGTACCTGGCTTCGGCAAAACTGATCAGCGCGCCTGCATAAACAGTGCTGTTGTTTCCGGGATAATTTCCTGAAAGCCCGGATAGAATATTTCTGGCTTCACCAGTATTGCCGGTCGAAATACTGTACTCTATTTCAGCTATACCTTTTTCGAGAGCTCCGTACCATTCCTTTTTCCAGAACTGACGCCATTCCGGCCGGTTTTCGATGAGACTAAAGGAGGGATCCAGCAGAATCTCTTTTTCACTTTTCCTGTATGATGATTTCATGCATGATTCCAGGTGATATATTGCAGTTGCAGCATCGCCCTTCAGGCTATATATACGGGCGAGGCCGTATTCTCCGGATGAAGGCACAATATTGTTTGCAGAATTGAAATCGTTTATGGCCTGCGAATAGTCTCCTTTAGCCATGTACGCTTCGGCACGACCGAGATAAATGGCACTTTCCTGCAGGTTTTCCAGGGCACCTGAGAGCAAAATAACAGCAGCGTCGGCTTTACCGGCTTCTACAAGAGCTATGCTTTTCATCAGATATTCGACCGGCTTTTGTCCGCTGATTATCATTGTGTATATTAAGAATGGAATGAATAATATTGTCTTTTTCATCACAGAAATCTCGTTTTATTTTATAACTCCGGCTTTTTCACAGCTGCCCCCTGCTCAGTTATTACATGCACAAAACCTGACAGATGAAACTGTTCAAGACCAGATATTCTTCTCTCAAAAACATCGCACTGATAGAAATAGACTCCCGGAGAAACAATCTTGCCTTTGTACGTCCCGTCCCAGTTGATCTTAGGTTCATCAGTCTGGAATATCAGTACACCGTAACGGTTAAACAGTTTAAAATCGACCTTTTCAACCAGTCCGGATGTCTTTGCCACAAGCCAGTCATTAATATCGTCCCCATTGGGCGTGAACACGTTCGGGATCTCATAGAAATTACACGAATCAACGCATATCATTACAGACATTTCACTTTCGTTCCCCATAAGGTCAAAAGCAGAAACTGCATAGCATCCAGAGACAATCTCGCCGGGATAGTGTTTGTACATGAAGGTGTTCTGCTCGTTTATTGTTGTAAGCAGTGATAAAACCTCTTCATTGAGCATTTTGTAATATATTTTGTAACCCGCTACATCTTCGAGGCAATTGTTATCTGTTATTGTCCAGCGAATTGTATTGTAAAGGCTGTCGCACTGGCTTGTGACAGTTATTTCGGGCTGACATGGAGCTTCATTATCAACGGGTGTGGCACAGGTTTCCTGTGAAAAATTAACCAGATTTTTAGGCATGTCGCCAGCTGAATACCCTCCTGTTGATCTGACTTTGTAACAATATTGTTTCCCGTTTACCAACCCCTCGTCCACAAAATTAAGAACGCCTGAGGTACCGATTGAATCATATTGCATTGTGGCTTCATTCAGCCTGAAGAAATCGTATCTGGTGTTTATCCATGGAACATTGCGGTTAATGACAAAACGGACCTTTCTGTCTCCGGGGCTGGCAATAAGAAATACCGACGAGGCATAACCAGGTTCTCCGACAAGGAACCTGTTACTTGTTGCATTATTGTATAATTCAATCTTATATATAAATCCTCCCGACTGAGTATTGATAAGAGTATCAATAAAAGATGTTTCATTCAGGTCTGACGTTTGAATTGATTTTATCAGCTGATAATTTGTCCCTGTGATACCTTCAGCCCTGTAGATCTGATATTCATACGGACCTAAAGCCGGAATTGTATCGAGCCTGTCGGGCTTCTTCCAGCTGACAAAGATGGAACCGTTTGAAACAGAAGTA
>Ga0299915_10003476_pt1 | contig 11389 bp, 16 predicted proteins | sample RVTome_13_FD_200263 | JGI IMG/M metagenome (GOLD analysis project Ga0299915, IMG submission 200263) | Soil microbial communities from uranium-contaminated site in the Upper Colorado River Basin, Wyoming, United States - RVT92D227 (version 2) ... | reverse complement strand
AAAACCAACAAAAAACTTGTCGTTTTTCAATATATGAAATGATGCAAGTCTAATAATTCCAAAAGATATAAAAAGAATTAATACAAATAAAAGGAAAATATTATTATAAAAATAATAGGTTGTAGCATCAGAATACATAAAATAAATAAAAATCGCAGGTGCAATTGTTAAAGAAGTCGTATCTGCCATTGCCTCTAAATATTCACCTATTTCGCTTTTGCCAAATTTTCTTGCGACGATGCCATCCAGTCCATCAGCAAGTATAGCAATTAAAATAAATGAAAACGAAACGCGAAAACGTAGATCTTGAGAGTCAATAAGATTTGAAAAAAGAAAAATAATTGATAAAATGCCAAAAATAGCATTAGTAATGGAAATTATATCGGCCAGTGAAAGTAATTTAATCATTGATTTTTGCAATTAGATCCTCACCTATTGTTATCATTTTTTTATGGATAAATTAGGAATTTTAATCAATTTTTTTTCTCCTAAAAATTTTTTTAAGACTTTTTTCCAATGGTCCATTTCTTTTATACAAATCCGTTAAACAAATTATTTCATTAAAAATTTCTGGTATAATTTTTATTACAATAAATAACAAAATAATCAATGCTATCAATGAACCAGTTTTTGCTATAACATTATGAGCCATGTTTAAATCAGTTATATTTTTAGCAAGTAGAAATCCTACAAGAGCATTTCTTAATAGATTTAAAAAATAAATTGGAACAACGGTAATTAATAAACCATATATCTTTTTTTTAACATCAACTTTTGAAAGTGCTCCTATAATACCAACAAAAACAACCATTGACTGTATCGCTGTGCACGCAAATACAATAGTTACAATATAGGATTCATTATGATATATATTATTTCCAATAACCTCGACATTCCCAATTACTAAATTTAGGACCCAACCACTTTGTTGTGCGGTTATTTCAATTAACCAATTTTTAAAAATAGATGCTTCTATTCCAAAATATATCAGACCAGCTATAGCTGTTGCTCCAGCTATCCAATTCAAACATACTATACTTTCATTTCTTTTTATTGATAACCATTCATGGTAAGCAATATAAAACAAAACAAATACTCCGGTTATACAAAGAAATGCATTAACAACATCGCCTTCTTCAATTAAATACAAAGTTGTTGGTTGGGTTGACCAGTAAAATGCAAAAATAATCCACCCCGTCATTTTTATCTTACTTGCAAGTTCCACTTTTTTTATTAAAAATCCAACACCCAAAGCAATTAATCCTAAAAATAATGGAATCTGAATTAATTTTAATGCGATATCTGAAGCAGGATAAGGATAAATAAAATATCCAATTACTAACATTATTGCTGGGATTACCAGGAATAATAAAGAAAATCCTTTACCTTCATCTTTTGTATTTTTAGATTCCATTAAAAATCGACTTTGAAATAGAGCCATAATTTAATAGGATTATGATATTAACCGTTAATTGGTTTATTGATTTTTATAAACTAAGCCCTAGTATTTCAGCAATTTTTGGTAACCCCAATTGGCCATCCCACATAATACATATTAGTCCAACAAGAGCAAGTAATGTCAACCAAACCCAGTACGTATAAACAATCTGATCTATCTTCAAACGAGCTAGTGTCACCCTGATTAGTGTAACAGAAAAAACTATTATAATTAGTACCTTTAATAGATAAAAAATTATATCAACAGCATATGCAGGATAACTTACCAGTCCTAGTATTGGTGAAAGATTATATGGGAAAAATAATGCAACAATTAGCGATGCCATTACCACCGTTTTTACTCCATCCGTAATATAAAACATAGCAAGGTTCCTACCAGAGTATTCAACAAGTAACCCTCCACCTATTTCAGTTTCAGCTTCTGGTGCATCAAATGGAATTTTTGATAACTCTGCAGGTGTTACGATTATCAAGACAAATAGTAGTATTATAAGACCAATGAATGCAAAAGGCCCAGCTGTGTTCCACAATGGATTTGCAGTTATTGTAGCTAAAGAAAATGCATTTGTCAGTCCCAAACCTCCTACGGTTGTACTGCTAAGTTTCCATGCAATAGTTATAATAATTATTGCAAGTGGAAATTCATATGCAATCATTGTTGCCATTTCCCTTTGCGCACCCACTGTCGCATAAGGAGAACCTGATGCAAAACCACCGATAACCATTGCTAAAGATGGTATTATCAACAGATATAGAATCAATATCAGATCACCTGTTGATGAGACAAGGGGTGCAAATCCACCTATTGGCAAGTATAATAGGATAGATATTGTTACAACAAGTCCAAGCAATGGTACTAAATTAAATATCCAAGCAATCGAATTTTCAGGTACTATATTTTCTTTTATAAAAAGTTTAGCTACATCTCTAAATGGTTGTCTTAAAGGTGGACCTATCCTACCCTGCATACGGGCAGAGATTTTCCGGTCAATACCTTTATAAAATAAACCAAAAACAATTCCAAAAAGTGCTAAACCGATTGTTCCTAGTATCAAAGTTATTAATGTTTTTGATAGATCTATAAAATCCATCTTATAACGCCCCCGTTATAAAAACTGTAATAAACAAAAATCCCATGACTATGATTAACCATAAAACATAATCACTTGCATTTCCTGTATGCATTTTACGTAAGACATTAAAGGCCCATTTCAATGCCTCTGTAAAACCCCAATAGACATTACTACCTTTTATTGTCATCTGCTCTTTTTCATATTCTGGGTTACCTGATAAAAAAGACTGGGTCTGTTCTGTTTTCTCTTTGTACTCTTTTTTACCTAGGCTTCTTAAAACATATATTAATAAAAAAGCCATTGCAACTATTATAATCCACACTAAAGGATTCCAAAATCCACTACCTGTACTTAAGGTTTCAAGAAATGAGTCAAGTGAAATCATATTAGATCACCCCTGGTATGACTTTTGATATATAGGTTGTGTAGTTAGTAAGAGCATTTGCAGCCGGTTGCACTAAATTATTTATTACTAGATTTGGAAATAGACCAAAAATAATAATTATAACAACAATTGCACCCATAGCAACTAGCATACCTCTTGGTACTTCCTTTACTTCTTTGAATTTTGGTTGTTCTGGTCCCATGAAGGCTGAATAAAACACTTTTACAAAGACAGCTAGAAGCATTATACTTGCTAAAACAGCAATAATCGCTATTATAGGATTTAGTTGAAATGTTGATTCATATAACATCAATTTAGAAGCAAACCCATTAAGTGGAGGCATACCTGATACAGCAAGAAGACCAATTATGAAAAAAATTGTTGTATATTTCATATTTCTAGCAAGTCCACCCATTTTATCCAGTGACGTTTCTTTCGTTGCATAATATATAGCACCTGCTACAAGGAACAATAGACCAATATCCAAACAATCGTTTATTATGTGGAATATACTTCCATTTAAGGCAATTGAACTATATTCAGTAAATGCAACCGCGGTAGCATTACCACCTGTGTATTGCACATATTTTGATGCAAGTCTGACACCAATACCTAGGAAGATATAACCTATTTCTGCAACTGCGGCAAAAGCAATTAAACGTTTAAAATCAGTTTGTATAAGAGCCATAAATACTCCAACAAGAATGGTAATTATTGCTAGTGCTATAATGATCCAACCCATAGTATTAGTGGTTAAAACTAGATTTAAAGAAGCAAGATTAATTGAGTTGAAAACATTTCCATACAGAGTAAATATTACCCTAAAAGCTCCATATAAGCTTGCCTGGGTTGCTGCAATTAAAATAAAAGTAATTGATGGTGGTGCTTCCCCATAGGAATCTGGTAGCCACATATGCATAGGTACTAGTCCTGCTTTCATAGCTAGTGCTGCTATCATAAGAACAAGAGCGGCTTGATCTATAATTGAAAATTGTATTGAATTTGCAATTGTTGCCATATTCAGAGCATTATATTGTGCATATAGTAAACCTAAAGCAAAAAGGAAAAACAAGGCACCAATAGAGCTAACAACGATGTACTTAAAAGCAGCTTCAAGTGATTCTCCTTTGTGAACCCAAAACGCAATTAATGCACAAGAAGTTATACATGAAATTTCAAGGAAAACAAAGAAGTTGAATAGATCTCCAGTAAGCTCCATACCTAAAGTACTTGTAATAAGGAGGAAAACAATTGTATAATATTTATCTAAGCCATCCTCTTTTTTCATAAAAGAAAATGAGTATATAATACCGATAATTGCCAAAATTATAGTAATAAATATCATGAAAACATTCATTACATCAACTTCGAAAATAATTCTAACATGAAACATTAATCCACTTGGTAGATTAACTACTGTGTTTCCTCCACCAAAAACGTATGTTCTAATGCCGTTTGTTAAAACATCGTAACCTAATATAGCAATTAAAAAACCTGTAATACTGAGCATGATGATAGCAAATAAGTTTCTTACAGTATCATTAATTCTACTAACTAAAGGTAAGAGAAACCCAGTAAGTAAAGGAACAGCAACTATTAAGGCAGGTGAATGCATGGTTATAGTTTCAAACCAGTTCATTCTTTTAGCCTCCTTATTTTTCTAACATCTAATGTACCATAATGCCTGTAGATATGCATAATTAAGGAAAGCATTAAAGCAAGAACAGCTACTCCGATAACAATACTTGTGAGAGTTAAAGCCTGTGGAACCGGTAGGACCATCGAGCCTGGTGCATTTTCTGCAACATCGGCCGGAGCGCTAGTAAAAATAGGTACAACTCCACCTTCACGATAACCCAAAGTGATCAAAAATAGGTTAACTCCACTCTCAATTATTGATATACCTATTACTATTTTGACGAGGTTGCGTTTAAAAATAACAGCAAATAAACCAATAAAAATCATTGCAACGACAATAATGAAAGGTAAATTGTAAATCATTGTTTCCACTCCTTAATGCTTGACGCATATGCCATTACAACAACAATTGCAAAAACTCCTACAATTACCTTTACTCCTACAGCAAAATTCATAAGTGGAAGAACACCGGCTGTATTGAATTCTGAACCTGTAAAACCTGTTTCTGGAACGATATTAAATAAAATACCAGTTTTTACTAAGAAGTTGTTAAAAAAATACCCTCCAAAAATAAGGCCAAAAAAAGCGGTAGCAATAAAACCAAGAGCACCCAGACTTTCAAATGCAGATAATCTACTAACCTTAATTTTTTCAAACACCCAAGTTGATCCATATGCCACAACTAGCATCGCACAACCAGATGCAGCAACAGCACCACCTTGAAAACCTCCACCTGGTGTAAGATGACCATGGGCAATTACATATAAACCAAAAACCATTATGAAAGGAAAGATTATGTTTGAGATAGTTCTGACAATCTTTGACATCTGGCTCATTTTTTAACCCTCCTAAAAATCATTAAAACACCAGATACTGCAGCAAAAAGTATAGTTGCTTCGCCAAGCGTATCAAAACCTCTGTAATCAAATACGATAGTTGTAACAGCACTATTAGTACCAGTTTCATTTTGTGTATGCATGATGATATAGTCATCCATCTGGTATTTAATCGGGGCGCCAAAGGATAACATTAAAGCAGTTAAGATGAAAAATACAGCTAAGACAGATAACATTACCACTGCAACAATGTTTCTTGCTGACATTTTTTATTTCTCCTCCATGCGTTTTGTTCCTTTAATTGCAATAATCATAATCGCAGTAGACAAACAAGCTCCAACACCAGCTTCAGCAATAGCAACATCTGGTGCTTGTAAAATATAAAATTCTAAAGATAGCAATAGGCTCATAGCAGCCAGTGCAATAGCGCAGGCAAGTAAATCCTTTAAAACAACAGCAAGAATACAAGATGCAACTGTTAAAATAAGTAATAAAATATTGACAATTTCAAACAACATACTAGTTGCTCCCTCCTTCTCCATTTAATGCGTTTTTAACTTCTTTTTTTCTCCTTGTACTTTTTTTAACAGGTTTTTTTTCTAGTTCATCAATAACAGCTTGAGCTGGCATTACACCACTACGATGTGCTGCGCGAGCAATAGCATGAGCACCAACTGGATTAGTTAGTAGTATAGCAGCTAACGCAAATAAAGAATGAATAGCAAGAACAGATCCATTTAGATCATTTTCAAACCACCAATTTTTCAAACCAATAAGAACAACAGAACCGATAACGAAAATAGAACCAAATGTTGTACATTTAGTTCCAGCGTGAAGCCTTGTATAGACATCAGGAAAACGCAGCAACCCAACACCTGCTAGCACATTGAAAAATACACCTATGCCCATAAAAAGGTAAATAATAATATCAAAAATCATCTAGAAATCCCCTCCTTCTATATATTTTGCAATAAATAAAGTTGATATAAAAGATAAAAGGGCATATACTATAGCTACATCAATATAGATTACTTCTTCGTAAGCTGCTCCAAAAATAACCATACAAACTATAACAACTGTGTTAATTGTATCAATACCAACTACTCTATCAGGTATAGTGGGTCCAAAAATTACTCTTAATATGGCCATTATAGTACAGACTAAAAGGGCAATTAACACAATTAGATATTGATTAAAAAATTCCATCATTCTGCTATCCTCCTCACCCATTTTGGAAAATTACCGCAAATATATTTACAATCTACAGGTTTTTTCTCTAAAGCTTTTTCATCTACATTTATCCAGTGAATATACAAATCATTTGTATCTTCATCAATATCAACACTTAAAGTGCCCGGTGTTAGAGTTATTGAGTTTGCAAGCAATGTAATACCTAGATCTGTTTTTAATTCAGGTGAAATTTTTACTATACCAGGTTTTATTTTACCAGTTATAACTCGATAAGCAACATCCAGATTTGCTTTTGCTAATGCAACAAAAAACGGTCCTATTAAATAAGCAAGAAATGTGAACCAGCGGACAGGATTTAACATCCTAAAACTCTCTTTAACAAATATCTTTCTTGCAATAAAACCAATAATAATCGATAATATTGCACCAAAGGCAATTTCTATCCAACTCCAATATGCTATACCTGGTCCATAATCTGTAATACTACCGGTTGTAAATAGTAGATAAATTATGAAGCTCACAATCGTTGTTATAACAAACGCTAACATTTTACCTCCCTTTTTATATACATATTATTGCGGTCGGTAATTCCATTACTTTTTTAAAAGCTTACGGTTTTAATTCAAAAAATAATAAAAACAGAGTATAATATGCAGGTAAAGGTAGTTTTATGAACATTAAACTCATAGGTTTTACTCCTAATCCTGAGAAAATACCTGCAATGGCTGCAAAACTTACACATAGTAAAATAAAACCTGAAGATTTAGATAAAACCTCCAATAAAGAATTAAAAAATATTCTACAACAAGTTATGAGCTTTGGTCATACCAGTGTTATTGAGCATACTTCTTTTACATTTGCAATTAGTGATGTAAGCCGTTCACTTACACATCAACTTGTTAGGCATCGAATTGCAAGCTATGCCCAGCAGAGCCAAAGATACGTTAATCTAAATGAACCAAATTATGTAACACCACCAAAGATTGAAAAAAACAAGAATATGAAGAAAGCTTATGATGATACAATGAAAAATATTTGGAATCAATACAATAGTCTTTTAGAAATGGGAATACCTGCTGAGGATAGTAGATATATTCTTCCAAATGGTGCATGTACTAATATAATGGTTACAATGAACGCGCGTTCTTTACTCAACTTTTTTGAACTTAGATGTTGTCTGCATGCCCAATGGGAAATACGAAACCTTGCAAATAAAATGCTTGCGGAAGTAAAAAAAGTTGCACCAACGATTTTTAAAAATGCAGGACCTGCATGTAAAAGTAAAAAAATTTGTCCTGAAAATAAAAAAGATTGTCCCTTATATCCAAAGTGAGAATAAATGAATCGTCCTTATGTTTTGATTAATTGTGCAATGAGTATTGACGGAAAAATTGCATCACCAACTGGTAAACAAATGAAGATATCCTCTGACGAAGACATTAAAAGAATGTACAATTTAAGAAATAAATCTGATGCGGTTTTAGTTGGAATAGGTACAGTTTTGTCTGATGATCCAAAACTTACAGTAAAAGAAAAATATGTTAAAAACCCAAAACAACCCATACGAATAGTTTTAGATTCTTTTTGTAGAACACCAGAAGGTTCTGAAGTAGTAAATGATGTAACAAAAACTATACTTGCTGTTGGATTTGATTGTAATAAAAAGTTCGGTAAAAATGTAGAAATTATTAAATGTAAAACAACTAAAGAAAATCTAATTGATTTAAGATATCTACTTGATGTTTTATTCGATCGTGGTATAAAAAAATTGATGGTTGAGGGTGGCACTACAGTTATTAATAACTTTTTAAAAGAAAGTTTATTTGATGATTTTTACATTTTTGTTGGTTCCATGATTATAGGTGGAAAAAACACTCCAACATTAGTAGATAAAGATTTTAAATACATCAAATTAAAATTAGTTGAAACAAAAAAAATTGGATCGGGAATATTGTTACATTATAGATTGATAAAATGAAATATCTCTGCGATCAAATGTTAGGTACCCTTGCTAAATGGTTGCGTATATTTGGTTTTGATACTTTTTATGCTAACTCTAAAATGGATGATAGTGAGTTAATTTATATTTCAAAAGTTGAAAAACGTATTCTTGTAACAAGAGATAAAAATCTTTTACAAAGAGCCAAAAAAGAAAAACTAAAGGTTATTGAAATTAATACAACGGATATTAATCAACAAATAAACATTGTAATAAATCAAGTAAAAATTAATCCGTCCAAGGCTCTTTCCAGATGTATTTTATGTAATACTGAACTAGATGAAATTAAAAAAGATGAAATTGAAAAAAAGGTTCCAAAACGAGTTTTTGATAGCAATGAAAAATTTTGGTTTTGCCCAATTTGTAAAAAAACATACTGGAAAGGCACTCACTATGAGAACATGATCAAGAAAATAAATACCTTAAAAAATCTAGGATAACATTCTAACCATTTGTGCATGTGGTATTCCTTTAATTTTTATTACACAAGATGGGTCTATTATTCCTGCTTCTATTGCGCATCTAATTGTTTCTTGTCCTACTAGATTTGCAATTGTTGCATCCTCAAGATAAGTTTTTAAAACCTCGGAAGTAACTCGTTTTCCCCCATAAAACTCTTTTTTTACTTCTATCTGAAATTTACCTTCTTCGAATTTTTTTCCAAGGAGTTTTTCATCGCATGCTCCGACGAGCAGGTCTTTTCCTCGTTTGTAGATTTTAATACAAATCATATGAATTTTTCCTGTTTTTCTAGTTTTTATGTACTGATATATTTGTTTAATCTATTTATATTTCTTTCTAAAAATATTGCTATTTTTTGCCTTGAAATAGTTTAACTAAAACCTTTGTTAAAACAACTATTATTTTGATACCAAAAAACCTCATTTTATAGAAAAATATATATATTACCCAATTTCAATCTGTAAGGACTCTGATTTTTTAACCGCAATTCTAAAAACCTTATTATGACATACCTTTTTTATAATATAATCATTTTTTGGTGGGATAAGGAAAAGGCATGGATTCAATAATCAAATCATTCTCAGAACATGGGACATTTGTTCAACCCGATACCCTAAATTATATTTTATCAAAGGAGAATCCTCATGAGTTTACATCCTTTTTGACCAAAAATATGAAGGAATTCCCACTTGTTTTAACTGTTGAACAAATAAAAGAAATTGAAAAACTATCGCAAAAAGTTGAAGAAACCCCAAAACCTTTGACTCATTCTCCAGAAATTAAAAAACTTCAGAGTAAGATGCTTTCAGAAATTTATAAAATTGGAGAACTGGATTATAATAACTCTGAAGAAACTGAACTTGATTATGATGACCCGGATAAGGATGATCAAATAGGTTTATCTGAAGAAGAGCCTGAAAAAGCCGTTCCTCAGGTAATCGATATAAAAAAAGTTAAAAATTGGAAACCAAAAGCTAGTGAATATGAGTCTGAAATTAGAATAATTAAGGATGTTACAGGTAACAGTACATGTGAAGGAACCACTTCTGATTTCACAAAACTTTTTGTTAATAGATACAACTCTTTAAAAAAGATTTTAAAAAATCAAAGAAGGGAACTAGCTAATGTTATTCCAATAGATCGGATTAGAAAAGGAGATGTTAAAGAAATAAATATAGTTGGAATTGTAAAGGATGTAAGGACAACAACAAATGGTCATAGATTAATCGAGCTTGAGGATGAAACAGGAATTGCAATGTGTATTGCCCTTAAAACTGATCGTGAAATAATGGATTTGGCAAGTGAAGTTGTTTTGGATGAAATAGTTGGAATAAGAGGACAACTGAGTAAAAATCGAGATTTAGTAGTAGTTAAAAGTGTAGTTCATCCAGATATTAGTATGCAGAATTCAAAACATAAGGCAGATGTACCTTTGTATGCTGCGTTTCTTTCTGATATACATGTTGGTAGTAAACAGTTCATGGTCGATGAATGGCAATCATTTTTGAAATGGATAAATGGTCAGATGGGTAACTCCCGGCAAAGGGATGTAGCTGGTAAAATCAAATATTTGATCATCCCTGGTGATGTTGTGGATGGAATTGGTATTTATCCAGATCAGGATAAGGAGTTATCTATTGTAGATGTATATAGACAATATGAGGCTCTTGCTGAGCAACTGCGACTTATACCTGAACATATCACCATGATTATGCAACCAGGTAATCATGATGCAGTTAGACCTGCTGAACCGCAACCAACTTTTGAAAAAGAAATACAAGATCTTTTTTCTGGTATGAATATTAAGTTTGTAGGTAATCCTTGTTATTTCTCTATTCACGGGGTTGAGATTTTATCATATCACGGTCAAAGTCTTTTAGATTACGCAACAAATATACAGCATCTAAAGTACAATGAACCCGTTGAGATTATGAAAGTCATGCTTAAAAAACATCATCTAGCTCCGACCTACGGAGGATATACACCTTTAGCACCAGAACACATTGATTACATGGTAATTGATAAAATACCAGATATATTTGTTACAGGTCATGTACATCTGGCTCAGATTGGTGACTACCGCGGTGTTACTCTCATAAATGCATCTAGCTGGCAGGCACAAACAAGTTATCAAAAGATGTTGAATTTTGTTCCAGATTCAGCTAAAATGCCAATTGTTGATCTTAAAACTGGTATTGTAACAATGATGGATTTTAATAAAAAACTAGCTTAATTATATTTTTATGCTAAACGGAAAAATTCCATAATATGAGTATCATTTATTTGCTCTTCATGTGAATCCACAGAAATAAAACCATTTGTTTTAATATGATATCTCCAATAAGGA
>Ga0299915_10003474_pt1 | contig 11392 bp, 10 predicted proteins | sample RVTome_13_FD_200263 | JGI IMG/M metagenome (GOLD analysis project Ga0299915, IMG submission 200263) | Soil microbial communities from uranium-contaminated site in the Upper Colorado River Basin, Wyoming, United States - RVT92D227 (version 2) ... | reverse complement strand
GCCCAGCAATGTCCAGCAAAACTTTCCCTGGTAAGCGGCTGGAGGACATACGGGCTTGAATGATGGCGAGTATACGTGAATGCATCGTTTGAATTGGAACAAAGTAAAATGGTTATTGCTTGTTCATCGCCAGCTGATAGGCTCTGAGAAGCTCCTGAAAATTCATCTCCCAATCAGCGCGCTGCTCGGTTAATTTGCGGGCAGCCTGACCCATCTCGGGCAGGCGATGGCGCTTATCGACTGAATCAAGTACCGCCGCGGTCAGGGCATCAACATCTCCATCCGGGAACCACCAGCCGTGCATCTCCGGCTCCACCCATTCCCGGTTTCCGGGTATGTCGGAAACCAGGGCCGGGCAGCCACACGCCATCGCTTCCAGCAGGGAGATCGATGTCCCATCGCTGTGAGAGGCGCTGATGTACAGGTCTGCCTGGCGATAGTAGCCCGGCAGTTCCACCTGGCTGACCTGCCCGGGGAATTCTATTCGGTTTATTACTCCACCCTCAATAAAGATGCGCCGAATCTCATCAGCCTGGGACCCATTCCCCAACATGCACAGATGCAATTCCGGGCATTGTCTGGCAGCCTTCACAAAGGCGTGGGCCAGGACATCCACACCGTAGATCGGCTCCCACCCACGCGTGGAAAGCAAATTGAACGTCTGGCCATGGAGATGTTTTGAAGCAGCCGGGGTGAATGTAGTCAGATCAATACCCCAAGGAAAGGTCACAATGCGTTCATCCGGAATACCCAGGTCGATCGCCTTCTGGCGGATTGTGCTGCAATCGCCCACCATTACTGCACTGTGCTGCAGCGTGAAACGCGTCGCCCAACGCCAGAGTATATTCCGGTCTGCGTCCTTTAATAAGTCATATCCCCAAGACATGCTCACCAACGGTCGAAATCCTGCCAACGCCACCAGGAAGGCTGCAGTTTGCAACGGGCCGGCGTGGACCAGGTCAGGTTTGATCTCCCTGAGCACTCTTTTTAAATCGGTGAGCAGACGCGGGCCACCCTGCAGGCTCGCTGGTGCCTGCCCCCCTCTCCAGGGTATACGTTTGATCCCCTCCGGCAGTGGGCGATCTTCGAGAGGGTGACCTCGCCTTTCTAGCTGCAAGAAATACACCTGGTAGGTTGTTTCCGCCAGCGCAGCCAGAAAGCGCCGGTCGTGGGTGGTGTAGTCTCGGGTGAAATAAAGAACGCGCATAGCTTAGGCGTGAAATGTAAAACTTGAATCTTGGATACACGCCTCACGTTTCACAGATCATGGTTCACGCCCCCAAATCCGTCCACCGCAATTCCTTCCCTGCTGGGATATCAATGAGAGCGCGCGTGCCGATGACGCGTTCGATCTCGTAAGGCAGGATGGCGCCTGGAGTCGCCGGGCGCAACACGGCGATTATCTCACGCGTAAAGACTTCCCCAGCCTTGATCTCGCGCTCGGCGCGCAAGCAGCGCCGCTGGAGAATGACCGTCTGCTGCTCATTGTCGCTGACGAACTTATCTGCTGAACCCAGGGCGCGCTCCAGTTCACGCGTCCGGTCGACCATCTCACGCCAGCTGGCAGGTGTCATCGAAAAAGGATGGTCAGGGCCGATCCGGCGGTTATCGTCGGTGAAATGCTTTTCAATCATCCGCGCTCCCATGGCAATGGAGCCCAATACGGTAGCGTGACCAGACGTATGATCAGACAAGCCCAGGACGACCTCGGGGAACATGGTACGGTATGTATTTAGCACGCGCAGGTGAATATGATCGTAGTTCTCCAGGCTGGCGGTGTAATTCGTGTTGCATTGCATCAAGACCAGCTGAGGGTTGATCGGTAGAATAGTATGCACCGCCCGCTGCACCTCGCCAATATTCGAGGCGCCGGTGGCCAAGATGACCGGTTTACCTTTGCGAGCCATGCGCACCAAGGCTTCGGTCCACGTGATATCCCCTGACCCTATTTTGTAGGCCGGCACATACGGGTCGAGCATATCGATGGCATCGAAATCGTAGGGTGATGAGAAATAGTCGATACCAACTTTGTCGCACGCTTCTTTCAAGATGGGCGTCCATTCAAAAGGGATGGAGGCATCCGCATATACCTCGAAGACCGATTTTTTCCAGGTCGTCTGGTGAGAAAGCTGCCTTCCCATGGACTTGAAACCGTAATCGGAGACGATCTGGGGAGCGCGGAAGTTTTGGAACTTCGCCGCGTCAGCCCCGGCTTCCTTAGCAAGGCGGATGAGCAGCTTAGCGCGTTCCAGGACGCCGTCGTAGTTGGCCGAAATGTCGGCAATGAAGTATGTGGGCTGATTCTCAGCTATGATATGTGAGCCGATTTTGATTTCCATAGAGTTCTCCCCAGCTACTGCCTAATTTCGAAGACCTTACTCCCCCATTATTTCCACCATTTTTGGATAACCCTCTTGATAGAGGCGATAAAAACGCGCCAGCCCCTCAGAAAATCCTGGCGGAGATTCCCCTAAATCCCTGGTCAACTTGTCCACATTAAGAATCAAGTTGGGAGAGCGGGCGGCTCTTAAACCCGCGTCGAAGACCGAGGCAGGGGAAATTAAATGCTCATCAAAACCGAACAGCCGCGCCAGAGCCAGGCCGAAATCGTACTTGCTGATACACTCGCTTGCGACAACATGGTAAAGCCCACCCATCTCCTTCGCCAGCATCTTCAATAAAATATGCGCCAAGTCATTTGCCAACAGCGGGCAAAAATACACATCCGTAAAACCCATCACCTGCTTGCCGTCTCGCAAGTTATTGAAGAACCACTCAGCTAGGCTGCGCCTGCCGCTTAAACTCCAGCCGAACAGGTTGACTCGGGCGACAATCGCTTCAGAGTTCGCCTCCCGCACCGCCCGCTCCCCTTCCAGTTTTGTGCGAGCATAGATGCTGAGCGGGTTGGGCTGATCCTGCTCGGTATACTCCCCGCGTTCCCCGTCGAAGACTGCATCCGTCGAGATATGCACCAGGCGCGCTCCGCCCCTGGCGACATACCTTGCCAGTTCTCCGGGAAGTGCGCTATTCAGTTTTACCGCTAGGGCCGGATCAACCTCACAGGCATCTACATCTGCCAGCGCCGCGCAGTGGATCACCCAATCCGGTTGGGTCTCGTCTAGAACTCGCTCCACACTCCCGGGAGCGAGCAGGTCTGCTTGCAGGACGGTGAAAGCGGTAGTTCGTAATCTATGCGCATTTACCGTGCCAAAGACCGTATGCTGCTGGCTGGCTTCGAGCGCCAAGTTGAGCCCTAGCAAGCCGCTGGCACCAGTGACGAGGATTCGCATCTTATTGCCTAATCCAGGCATCTTATGGGATGAGGCCAGGAACTTATCTGGGCTGTAAATGGTTTACAGTAAAGTTATCCTTCGATCAATCCTTGCAGCTGGTCGACTTCGATTGGAGCGACAATTTCCCGGATTTGGTCGAGAGTCAACCAGTCTGTGTTCGTATCGCTTGCATAGCGGTATCCATCGGGCAGCAATTGCCCGTCTGCCTGCCAATCGTGCCCAAACCAAAGTTCAACGGACGGTTGTACCACAAACATATCCTGCAACTCCACCGTGGAGCGGGCTTCGTCCTCGTGAATCAGCACTTCATGCAACTTCTCGCCAGGTCGGATGCCAATCACCTCAAATTCTGCCTGGGGGGCGATGACTCGGGCGAGATCCACAATTCGTGTGCTGGGAATCTTCGGCACGAACACCTCGCCCCCGTGCATCTGTTCGCAGCAGCGGATCACGAAGCGCACGCCTTGCTCCAGAGTCAACCAGAAGCGCGTCATACGCTCGTCGGTAATAGTAAGTTTCCCGTTCTGGCGTTGCTTTAAAAAGGTCGGGATCACGCTCCCCCGGCTGCCCACCACGTTGCCATAGCGCACGCAGCTAAAGCGTGTGGCAGTGCCTCCGGCATAGGCATTGCTCTGCACGAAGAGCTTCTCGGCTGCCAGCTTGGTTGCGCCGTAGAGATTGATCGGGTTTACAGCTTTATCCGTGCTCAAAGCCAATACCTTCTTGACGTTGGAGTCCAGGGCAGCTTCGATCACATTGCCGCTGCCCAGGATGTTTGTCTTGATCGCCTCCATCGGGTTATATTCGCAGGCAGGCACCTGTTTGAGGGCCGCAGCATGTATGACAATATGAACGCCATGCATGGCCCGGCGTAGACGCTCAAGGTCGCGCACGTCCCCGATGAAGTAACGCAGGCTGGGATGGTTAAATCCGCCTGTACGCATCTCATGCTGCTTGAGTTCATCGCGGCTAAAAATGATCAGCTTGCCGGGGTGGTACTCCCGCAGCATGATCTCGACGAATTTCTTGCCGAACGAACCTGTGCCTCCGGTCACCAGGACGACTTGATTATTCCAGTCCACAAACATCTCCATTCACGTTTCACGTACCAAGTTTCACGTTTTTCTTATTACGATCAGCGGATACTGCCCCTTCTCTCCAAAAAAATGAGGGAAACGCTCTTCCATCCAGAACAGCAACCGCAAGAACCACCTCCCTCCCAGCCTTTGGTGGACAAATGTCCGCAAGAACTTCACACTGACGCTGCGCCAGACCAGGATATCAAGTGGCACTGATGAACCAATTTCCTGTTTCATCCAGGCAGCGTTATTCTTACTGATGAAGGTGCCTTTCGGTTTAGAAGCGTTATACCTGGTTCTGCCATTGGCTGACTTTTGAGGCAGGGGGACCTTCCCCGACAATCCCCGTGCTATCCTGCGCACCTGTTTCATCCACTGTAGTGGAGCAATGAAGAATCGCATCAGCGGCGGGTCCGCCCAGCCATTGACCACAACAGCTGCGCTGTGAAGAGCCAGCACCCGGTACAACTCCCCGTACGCCTGGGGGTGTTCGCTCTCTGGCAGATGGTGAATTGTATGCAAGGAAACGATGCCATCGAAAACTTCTGGCTTGAAGGGCAGATTAGCCACATCGACCACCACGAAAAGGCCATGACCACCATTCTGCTGGTCGCCGATGCGCTGCCGCGCCTCCTGCAAGGCTACCATCGAGATATCGCCGCAGACGCGAGCCTGGTAGCCGCGTGAGTATTCCAAGTACTCAGGATATTGGATCGGCCCAGAGCCAGCGTCCAGTAGATATTTCCCGTCCGGATTGAGGTGGCGGGCGACGCGTAAATGGCAGCAGTGGATATACTCACGGGACACCGGGCGCAAGTCTTCATAGCGAGCGTTCTGGTAAAACCCTTCGCCCGCTTCCTGCCAGCCGATCTGGTCGTAAAACTGGCGCACCTGCTGTTTGATTTCCGGCTCGATGGTCGTATTCACCTCGTCCAATCTACCGTTTCTCCTACCAAGTAGCGAAAGGTATCGCCAAACTGCGCCTGACCCTCTTCGTCCAGGACATGACCCACCGGCCACTCCTTCACATCCGTCCACAGATGAACCAGGTGCCAGGGAAACGGGAATGGATATTCGAAGAAGAAACGGTAGGCGTATTCCCAGGCGCGTTCGACCTGAATTTTCGAGAGCCGGTATTTGTCCGGTGCCAAGAGGACTCGGTCCAGAAGGTCAAAATATGATTCCCATGAATTGGGATCTAACGTGAAGCCCTTACCTCGATAATGCGTTTGTCCGATGGCGATCACCGGCACACCGCTCATCGCCATCTCCAGGCCGACTGTCGTCGTGTAGACCAGTCCCAGGTCGGCGATTTCGACGATATCATAGGTGTTCACAGTTGCCGCGGCAGGTACCAAATGGATGTGAGCGGGCAAACCTTCCGGAAGCGCCTCCCCTACAACGTCTGCCACGGAGGGACCTTTGGTGATCAATTCTCCTGGATGGATGCGCACCACCAGCTGCACCTCAGTGCAACCCGCAAAGTATTGCACGGTTCGCTTCAACCACTCGGTCATACTGTCGCTGAAAACCTGTCGACCGAGGGTCAGGCTGTCCCCGATCACATTGGTTGCCAGCAATACGATCGGACGGTGATCCAGGCTGAGTCCGGCGCGCAACGGTTGACCGCCAATCCTGGGCACACCCTGCCAGCGCCGGGAGAAATTTTCCCAAAGGCTGGCTTTCTGGCGGGCAGCGAACAGCTGCCGCACTTGGTCAAACTGGGTGGCACTCAAGGTATGCCCGCCGCGCGCTGACCACAGGTCATCAGTCTGCTGGCGCATGACTTCAGCATCCTTCCCCAGCCATATACGTTGGCGTTGCTCGCCAAATTCATAGGTCACTACCGGTATGCCGAGGAAACGCGCTACCCGATAGACCACGCCGAACTCCAAAATGCTCCCGTTCGGGATGATGGCAATGTCAGGGCGATTGGACTTCATCCAGGCCAGCGCCGCCCGAGCTGCGGCATTGTTGCGCGCCAATCGCAATTGGTACAGATCGCTCTCTTGAGAGACATCCTCCACCTGTAAGGTGTATTGAGTATCGCGCAGCGAAATGTCCTCGACGGCCTCTTTCAAGTCCCAGGGCAGGTCAATAGCCCGCGATCTTGTTCCCACCCAGGATACCGCCTTTACCTGCGGTGAAGCCTGGCGTAAAACGTCCTGTGCATAAGCGTTTTGACGGCGTAAATCAAAACGATTGAGCGGTTTCTGCCACTTGCCATAAGGCAAATAAGCCAGGGTAACCACCTGCCCCAATCCTGCCAGGGCTAATCCCAACAGTGTGGTATGCGAGATCCAATAATGCAAGGTGCTGAATATCAACACATTCTTCCCAGGTTGAGCGCCATGCGCAGCCTTTTCCGCCTGGGCGCGCCATTCCAACAATCCTTGCTGTAATTCCTGCAGAGTAAAGCTCTTATTGAGCGGCCTGCCTGGCTGCCGCAGGTGCCAGTATGCCTCGGCAGTCAATGGTAATTCGCCCAGGAATTTCTTTGCGGTTATCTTCGCAATCATCTCGCCTCGATCTGCCACTCCAGCAGTGGGCGCACCGGACCAAGGCGCGCTTCAGGCCATTGCATCCCCGGAGCTCCAGTGCCATCCACTGTGAAAGTCAGGGCATGTTCCTCTTGAAAATAACGCTTGACCCGGAACGAACTGGCGTTTAAACCCAATACATATCGTCCTTCGTTTAAAATATTTCCAGGAATAGTGCATGCACTGACATAATGACCGGCTGGGCGCACGCCAAACCGCTCGTACATCTCTGGGTTGTCCGTGTCAAAAGAGGTAAAAACGTACTCTCCGCGCATCGTGACTAAATAAATACCAACTCGCAATCCGGTGATCGGCGCGTTGAGCGCATATTCTACCGCTACCGAAACCGGCTCTGTTGAGCGAATTGTATCCACAACGCGCCCTTTGGTGTCGCACAAGCGGAGTGCGATCGGCTGGAACGGCACCGCTTCGGCCGGGATTTCGCTAGCCTCCCAGGTGCGTTGACCAGTCTGGGAAAACCCGGATGCCATGTAATAATCCACAGCTTCCCGAGTGGGCGCACGCATCAGTAAATGACCTTTGTCCAGAACGATCGTCTCCTCTGTCATCCGCGAGATGGCTGACATATTGTGGCTGACAAATAACACAGTTCGCCCTTGTTGGGCAACATCGCTCATCTTCCCCAAGCATTTCCGCTGAAATTCAGCATCGCCGACCGCTAAAACCTCGTCCACCACCAGGATATCCGGCTCCAGATGAGCGGCGACAGCAAACGCCAGGCGCAGGTACATCCCGCTGGAATAGCGTTTTACAGGTGTATCGATGAACTTCTCAACTTCCGCAAATGCCACCATCTCGTCGAACTTGGCCTCGATTTCGGCGCGTTTCATCCCCAGAATGGCTCCATTCAGGGAAATATTTTCTCTTCCGGTTAGCTCGGGGTGAAAACCCGTACCCACTTCCAACAAAGAACCTACCCGTCCGTGGATTTCGGCGTATCCTTCGCTGGGTTCGGTCACCCGCGAGAGGATCTTCAATAAAGTGCTTTTACCCGCCCCGTTGCGCCCAATCACACCCAGCACCTGCCCTTTCTGGATTTCAAAAGAGACCTCACGCAGAGCCCAAATGGTGCTATTCTCCCTATTTTCCGCAGAGCGAAACAACCGCCGGGGAGCATTCACGACCTGTACCAGGCTGTCGCGCAGCGTGCGATACCGTTCCGGAGACAGTCCAATGCGGTATTTTTTACCAAGGTTTTCGACTCGGATAGCGAGATCGTTCATTTTTCGCTACACCATATCCGCAAAATTTCTTTCCATCCGCCTGAAATAGAACAACCCACTGATCAGGACGACGAGAGCGATGGCCGCCGAGACCGTGACCATTGGGCCAGGAGCGGTATCGGTATCTAGCAACGCCCAACGGAAACCTTCCACCACTCCCACCATTGGGTTGAGAGCATACAACAATCGCCATTTTTCTGGGATTTTGCTGGAAGGATAGACTATCGGCGTGATATAAAACCATAATTGGGTTAGAAATGGAATAATATACCCAATATCGCGGTAGAGCACGTTCATGGCGGAAAGCCACAGGCCAACCCCCAACGCCGTCACGAGCGCCAGGAGTAAAAAGAGGGGTAGAGACCAAGCATTCGACGTCAGTTGGATGTCAAAATACCACATCATGCCTAACAATACGACAAACGCCAACAAGAAGTCCACCACGCCGGCTAATACTGACGACAGGGGGATCACCAGACGGGGGAAATATATCTTAGTAATCATGGTGCGGTTGTTGACTAACGAACGGCCGGCGTCGGTGAGAGCTTTGGAGAAGACGCCCCACGGCAAGAGGCCAGTATACGAGAAAATCGGATAAGGCACATTATCCGATGATACCCTCAATAACCCACCGAAGAAAACGCTGAACACGACCATCGACAGGAATGGCTGCAGAATGGCCCAGGCCGCTCCCAGAACAGTCTGCTTATAGCGCACCTTGAGGTCTCGCCAGGTGAGGAAGTAAATCAATTCCCGGAAGACCCACAGCTCACGCAGGTTGAGCGAACCCCATCCACGCGTTGGTCGCAGGATAAGCACTTCTTCTTTCGGCTTGGTAGAAATCGCTGTCCCTGTCATAGGTCTCTTAGAGCAAAGGGGAAAACCAATAATGGAAATCCCCTATTCCTCATCCCTTGTCCCTTTTTCCTTGTTTTCCTGATACCATTCAATAGTCTTACGCAGCCCTTCTTCAAAGGGCATTTGCGCTCGAAAGCCGAAGTATTTCTCAGCCCGGCTGACATCCAGCGCGCGGCGCGGCTGACCGTTCGGCCTAGAGGTGTCCCAGACAAGCTTCCCACTAAACCCAGTCAGGCGGATGATCATTTCCGCCAGGTCTTTAATCCGGATCTCGTACCCGGATCCCAGGTTGACTGGTTCACAGCCGTTATACCGTTCGGCAGCCAGCAGAATCCCCTCGGCCACGTCCTCAACATACAGGAATTCGCGCGTTGGGGAACCATCGCCCCACACCACCACCTCTTTTTCGCCGTGCTCTCGGGCTTCCAGGCATTTGCGGATTAAAGCCGGGATAACATGTGAGGTTTCAAGGTTAAAGTTATCCCGTGGGCCATACAAGTTTACCGGCAAAAGATAGATAGCGTTGAAACCGTATTGCTCTCGATAGGCCTGGGATTGGACGAGCAGCATCTTCTTCGCCAGACCATATGGCGCGTTGGTTTCCTCTGGATACCCTTCCCACAAGTTCACCTCCCTGAATGGCAACGGCGTGAATTTTGGGTAGGCGCAGATCGTGCCAATGGCGACAAATTTATCAACCCCGCGTTTCCAGGCTTCGTGAATCAGTTGCACACCCATCAACAAATTCTGGTAGAAGAACTCTGCTGGACGAGCACGGTTGGCACTGATCCCCCCTGCCAGAGCCGCCAGATGAATGATGATCGTTTTCGGAGATTGACTGTCAGCCCCAGATTCTTGCTTATAGCTGGGTAATATTTGTGCATCGTCGAAGAGCTGCTGGATGGCGTTAAGGTCGGTTAAATCATACTGCTCGACGCGAGGGACAATGATTTCACGCGCCCTGCGCTGCTGCAGCTTTTCCACGACGAAGGAACCCAAGAAGCCAGCGCCCCCAGTAACGATGACCCGTTTGTTTACCCAAAAAGGCTCATGGCTTAATGCTGATGGTTGTTGACTGTACATCGTATCCGATAGATTCATTGGACAATAAATTGTGCGTTTCGATAGCGTTGGTCAAGCGGATCGCTGATGATCCCGGAGCGCAGGGCGTTCAGCACCTCGCGTACGCCATCCTCAACGGTCAAGTGGGTTTCAAAGCCTAACTCAGAATGTACTTTTTGAAAAGATACGTATAGGTCGCGCATATCCCCTCCAAAAGTCAAGTCCTTAGAGCGAACGACTGTCTCAGGCATACGTTTTAGGATCAAATTGACGATCTCATCTTTTGAGTAATTTCCCTCTTTCGATCCCAGGTTATAGACCTGTCCCCGGATCAACTCCTCTGGTGCCTGTAACCCTAAAGTGATTCCAGCCACCGCGTCGCGGACATGCATAAACGAGCGCGAGTAACCCCGCTGGTAGATCAGCAATTCCCGCTTCGTATAAGCTTCCAATACGAACTGGTTAATGATCAAATCGAAACGCATGCGCGGGGCAAGTCCGTACAAAGTCGCCAGGCGAAAGAGGAGCGGCGCGCAGGGAGCATTTGCCTGGGCTATAAGGTAACGTTCGGCATTGACCTTAGTCTCTGCGTAAAGTGACTGTGGGTTTAGCGGAGTATCTTCAGTAACCGGCTGTCCATCAGGAGATAAACCGTAGTTACTGTAAGATGAAAGGTAAATGAAACGTTTTATTCCCAGCTCAACCGCCTGCTCGAAGGCGCGTTGCGTAGCTTCCACATTATAGCGCCAGGCGACCTGCCGACCAACTGCCTGGCAGGCAGGGAATCCGACGATCGCCGCCAGGTGCACGATGGCCTCCGGCGCAGGCCAATCTGTTCGAAGTGCAGAGCGAATCACACGCGGCTCCCACACGTTGGCTTTGAGGAAATGGAAAGTCGGAAAGGGAAAATAAGCCAGCAGGGACTCGCCTCCGAATAACAAGTCATCTACCACCGTGACCCTAAAGCCCAGGCGCAACAAATGGCCTGTTAATAATGATCCGATATACCCCGCCCCACCGGTGATCAATACGTGCCCTTCATTGCTCATGTTTCCTTACTCTCTACACCGGTCCTTTTCGCTCCCAGCGATTCTGGCAGGTGGATGCTCACCTTCAAGCCACGTGCCTCTAGAATTGGAACCTCCGCCGACTCCTGGACGGATATGCCCTGTTCGTAACAGGTCAACCGGCAGATATCGGCGATGTCACCTTCGCCATGGATCCGCACCGCACCGAAGCCAGCTCGCTTCACTTCTACCAGTGCATCCCGGACGCGCTCACGCACCAGGCGGTAAAGGTGCAGCGACTGTTCGATG
>Ga0299915_10003473_pt1 | contig 11392 bp, 13 predicted proteins | sample RVTome_13_FD_200263 | JGI IMG/M metagenome (GOLD analysis project Ga0299915, IMG submission 200263) | Soil microbial communities from uranium-contaminated site in the Upper Colorado River Basin, Wyoming, United States - RVT92D227 (version 2) ... | reverse complement strand
AAATTGCTCTGTTGCAAACTTCGCCGTGAACTGTAGGGCGGGGTCTCTCTGCTACGCTGAGCCTGCGTAGCTTCAGCAGAGCAGGCCTGACCCCGCCGGAATCTCCTTGCGAACTCGTTTCGGCGGGGGCCGCCTCCTTCGCTGAAGCTTCGGAGCCCAGGGGCACCCCCGCCCTACAGAACTTCCCATCTTTGCAACAGAGCAATTCCAAGTCTCCTCCCTCCACTTTCCAGGGATATACACCACGCCTCAACCTATCTCTTCCTTCAGCCGGCACCACCGGTTTCCCATTTGTCCCCCAGACAGATAAAAGGTCAGCAAGCCTCCTTGCGGAAGAATATTTAGAGCGGCTTGTTGCCACTGATAAGCGATTGTGGTTTGGAGGTTTTCACGATGAGAGGAAAAGAGATTTGGCTTTTTTGCATCGGGCTTTTCATTCTCTCCGGAGCCTGCGCCCGGCCGGAGGCCCCTCCTCAACCGGCCCCGTCGGCTCCAGCGCAGCGGCTGCTCACCCTGCCGGAGGCCCTTCGTATTGCCCTGGAGAAAAATCCGACGGTGCGCATCGCCGCCCAGCAGGTCCGTCGGGCGGGTGGGCAGGTCACCGAGGCGCGGTCCGCCCTCGGGCCCCGTTTGAACGCCAATGCCACCCACTTTCGGACCGGCCCCATTCCGACCATCACTCTCCCAACATCTGCCGGCGAAGAGTCCATCCAAGTTGGAGTCCCCGAGGACACGCGCTATCAGTTGAGCCTTTCTCTTCCCCTGGATGTATCCGGAGGTATCACCGCCGCGGCCACGGCCGCCTCTTTCAACCGGCTGGCCGCGGGACTCATCTTCGCCGCGGTCAAACAAAATGTTGCTCTTCAGGTTCAGGAGGCCTATCTGGCGGTGCTGCGCGCGGAAAGCCTGGAGAACGTCGCCGAGGAAGCCCTTGCCGCCGCCCAGGAGCATCTGCGTGTCGCCAAATTGAATTACGAGGCCGGCACCGTGGCCTACTTCGACGTGCTGCGCGCGGAAGTGGAGATGGCGAATTTCCAGCAGACTCTCGTGGAAGCGAAAAACGCCGTGGAACTGGCAAAATCCTTCCTCAACTTTGTCCTCGGAGAAGAAGTCAACCAGCCCCTGGAAGTGGAAGCCCCAGCCCAAGTATCGCCGGCTCCGCCTCCTCCTCTCGAAGAGAGCCAGCAAGAGGCGAATCTTCACCGCCCGGAGATCCTTCAAGCCCAGGCGCAACTGAAGGCCGCCCAGAAAGGCATTCGGATTGCTCAGGCGGGCCTTCTTCCCAGCCTCGCCCTTGTAGGCAATCGCAACTACGATGCTAACCCCTCCAGTTTCGGGGGACTGAAACGCACCTGGGATATGAGCGCGGTCCTTTCCCTTCCTGTTTTTGACAGCGGGCAGACTCACGGCCGGCTCATACAGGCGCGCGCGGATGTGGAATCCGCCCGCCAGGCGGAAGAAGAGATGCGCAACCAGGTGATGCTGGAGGTGCGCCAGGCGCATTTGAGCCGGTCGGAGGCGCAAGAGCGGATGCGGGTCACGGAAAAAGATGTCGAACAGGCGCGCGAAGCCGTGCGACTTGCCCAACTTCGCTACAAAGCCGGCCTCAGCGCGGCCGTGGAAGTCACCGACGCCGAGGTCGCCCTCGCCCGCTCAAGAACCAACCAGGTCAATGCTTTCTACGACTACCTGCTGGCAAAGACCCGCCTCCAGAAAGCCGTCGGCCGCCCCGCCTGGGAGGAGATGGAGGGAAGTTGAGGGTTGACGAACATTACAAGTCCCTTCACCGCAGAGAACGCCCTTCGACTTCCCTTCGGCTATGCTCAGGGTGAACGGAGAGCACAGAGAAGTTGACAGCCGCAGGCTTTGAGCCTGCGGCTGCGAACAGTCCGCAACAGCGGCCCTTAGAAAGTGGCCGGCGCTTAACCTACGGTCGAACAATCTCCACTATCTTCTCAATGATCTCAGTCACTTTCCGTGTTTTGAGACTGCCGACTCGATACAAGACAATATGTCTGTCCGCGGTAAAGATGCGGTTGGGCCGCACACTGCTAGGCTTCTTTAGGCCCCCAGCCTCAAAGTCGGCATCGCCGAGCGGCATAGCATACTTGTCTTTGGCTGCCTGGGTTGTTATCTGGCAAAGAATCAAGTCATCTCCTTCTAATCTCGCCACAACAAGAGCAGGGCGCCTCTTAGCCTGGGCAAGGTCAGAGAAGGGAAAAGGAACTACAACGACATCGCCTCTCACAAGTTCTGCCAAGCCTCATCCTCCTCCGGCCTCAGCCAATCCTTGCTGAGAGAGGACTCACTCGCGATGGCCGTTTCCATTCCTTCGTTGCTTCTTCGCGCCTTCAAGAAGTCAACAAAGTCCAGCACCTCGTCAAGGAGAGGTTCTGGGACACCTTCAAGTTTGTCCAACAGCAGTTCCCTCTTCCCCATTATCTTCCCTCCCCAATAAATATAACACCTTCCAGGCCCTCTGCGGTGAAAATCCCTCACATCTCCGTCCGGCCCAGCAGGGCGCGGGAGACCGTCACCTCATCGGCATAATCCAAATCTCCGCCCACCGGCAGCCCCAGGGCGATGCGAGTGACGCGGACGCCCATTGGCTTCATCAATCCCGCCAGGTAGGAGGCGGTCGCATCCCCCTCCACAACCGGATTGGTGGCCAATATGACCTCCTTTACTTCACCCGACTTCAGCCGCTCCAGCAAGGCGGCGATCGCCAGGTCATCGGGGCCGATTCCTTCAATCGGGGAAAGCAATCCGCCCAAAACGTGATATAGCCCCCGATATTCTCCGCTTCTCTCCAGGGCGTAGAGATCCCGCGCCTCGGCGACGACACAGAGTTGGCTCCGATCCCGCCGCGCGTCAGAACAGATTTCACAAACCTCTTCCTCGGAAAAGTTGAAACAGACCCGGCAGGGGCGGATTTTCTCCTTAACCTCGGTAATGGCTCCGGCGAGTTCCGCCGACTCCTCCTTCGACCGGCCCAGAATGAAAAAGGCCAGCCGCTGCGCCGTCTTCGGGCCGACCCCTGGCATCTTTTCCAGTTCCTCAATCAACCGCGCCAGCGCCCGGGGGTAGTTTCTCACCTTATCGTCTCCAGTTCGAGTTGCAGTCTCTCCCTTACTTCTTCGAGCGAGCCCTCGAAAAACCTTGTCGCGCGGTTTGGGTGCGAGACAAAGCGGTTGCCCTTGAGGAAAAAGCGCAGAGGCGCCTTCTCCGCCTTGGAAAGGCCGATTCGTGTGGTCACTACAATCTCGGAGTTCTCCTCACTGCCGAAAACCACCAGGTTTCCGCGCGTCATATCCGCCCCGTATTGCTCAACCGTGATTCCCAGCGCCTGCGTGACTTTCCCGGGCCCGCTGGTGAGGTTAAGCAGATTCGTCGTCTTGCGCCGTGCCTGCATCAAGGGAAGGCCGGTGACGGGCTCGATCGCCCTGATCAACACACAGCCTGCAACACCTGACTTCTCTGTTGCTATATTGAGGCAATAGTACATCCCATAGTTCAGATAGACGTAGGCAAAACCGGGCTTTCCCCAGAGAATCTTCGTCCGCTGAGTCTTGCCCCGAAAGGCATGACTTGCCGGATCAGTTTCCAGATAGGCCTCCACCTCCACAATCTTCCCCGCCGCCACTCCCTCCGGCGTCTCATGCGCCAAGACCTTGCCGAGCAAATCCAGCGCCGCCACAACCGTGGGGCGAGCATAGAAAGCGCGGGGCAAGGCCTTTCCACCAGTAATTGAACGCTTCATATACTTTGGAGTGCGGGAGCAGCGCTCCCGCTTTGGTGGGTGGCAGATTGCTGCCGCCCGAATCCACCTCCCACTTTCGGTCTCCCCGCAGCGATTCCAGGCTGTGAAAGCATCCGCCTCAGGCAGACGCACTCCAAATCTCCTCTCGGCGTCCTCTGCGGTGAAGGACAGAAAGTCTTCAGAACAAACCCGACACATCCAGCCCGAAGGCATCCATTCCGCTGAAGAGGCCGCCCAGTTTTTCCGCTTTCACTGTCTTCGCCTGGCCCTGCACTTCCCTCACCGCGGCAACCACCAGGTCCTGCAGCATCTCCACATCCGCGCCCGCCAAGGCCTCCGGCGCAATCACTACTCCCTCCAGTTCCCCCTCTCCGTTCGCCTGAGCCTTCACCATTCCGCCCCCGGCCGAGGCCTCCAGTTTGATCTCCTTCAATTCCTGGCGCGCCTTCTCAAAATCCCGCTTGAATTTCTCCAGCATCGGCCCCAGCAGTTTATCCATCCCGCCGAACATTCCCATCAGTTTCCCCTTTCAAAAGTCATTGCGTTGTCTGCGCCTTTGCGGCAAAACTTTTCGCTCCGGCTTCCTACTATTCCAGTCTCCTAATTCCCCTCCTTCGGCCCAGGGTGAAGGGCAGCACCAGCAGCATCCCGGCAACGAACCCTCCCACATGGGCGAAAAAAGCCACCCCGCCCCCGGCCACTCCCGAGGCGGCATTTGCCATGGCGCTGAAGAACTGCACAATGAACCACATCCCCAAGACCACATAAGCCGGTAGCACCACCACCTGAATGAAGATGAAGAAGATTATGGTGCGCACTCTGGCAGCGGGAAATTTTATAAGATAGGCCCCCAACACTCCGGCAATCGCCCCGCTCGCCCCCACCATGGGTATCCCCGCCGCCTTCGGGGAAAGGCTCATCATTATCTGCAGCGCGGCCGCCCCCACTCCGCAAATCAGGTAGAAGAGGAGGAACTTGAAGCGGCCCATCAGGTCCTCCACATTGTTTCCGAAAATCCAAAGAAAAAGCATGTTGCCCAAAAGGTGCATCCAGCCCGCGTGCATGAACATGGAGGTGAAAACGGTCAGCCAGGCCGGCTCCAGCATGGGCAGGTTGAAGTCTTTTCCAAGAACGATGTGTACCGGAATAGCGGCATAGCGGACAACGAAGAGTTTCTGGCCCATGGGGGGAAGCGATTGCTGGTATAGGAATACGAAGGCGTTGGCGATGATGATGAGCACCGTCAAGATCGGGAAACGGCTGGTCGGATTTTCATCGCGATAAGGAATCATCTGTGAGTCTTGGAGTCCAGGGTCGAGGGTCGAGAGTCTGAAGTCAAACGCCGATAGTTAGAGTTGCCAAGGTATCTCGCGAAAGCGAGTATCATCTTGGACAGGCCTTCGAGAGAAAGATAAAGAGCATCGAAGTCAGGTTGAGAGATATACTGCTCGTCGAGCGCTATATAGAGCGCGGACTGAACCTCCGCAACAGAGCCATGGGCCTGAATAAGAAAGCGGCGAAACTCTTTGTCAGTGCCCAGCGCAAAACCTTCTGCAATATTCAAGACGATTGAAATGGCGGCCCTGCGAATCTGTTCTCTCAGCGCGTGATCCTGCCTGAAGGCCGCACCTCTTGTCAAAGTATAGATTTCACGGATGAGTTCCCGCCCCTGCTGCCAGACCTTCATATCTTCAAAACGTTTGATAGTCCCGCCCCTCATCCCTGTTTCCCCTGAATTTCTTCCGTTCTGGACCATGGACTCTGGACCCTCGACCCTCGACTCTCGCCCCTCATCCTGTCTGCCGTACGTGCGACCCGCTCTCGTCTTTCGTGACTTCGATCCGGTGCGGGAACTCGGCCTTCAGTTCGTCCAGATGGGTAATGACCAGGATGCGCTCGAAGTCTCCGGCCACGGCATTGATCGCCTCCACCAGCCGCTGCCGCCCCTCGGCGTCCTGGCTGCCGAATCCTTCGTCAATCACCAGGGTGGAGAGTTTCGCCCCCGCCCGCTGGGTGAGAAGCCGGGAAAGCGCCAGCCGAATGGCGAAATTCAGCCGGAAAGCCTCGCCCCCGCTGTACATCTCATAACGCCTTTCGCCGTTTTCATCGCGGATGCGAATCTCCAGCGTCTCCGCCATCTCCCCGCCGCGTTCCTTCTGGGTGTGAAAAGATACCTGCATTCTTCCTTCGCTCAGCCTGGCGAGCAGATCATTGGCATGCTGCTCTAACTGCGGAATCGCCGTTTCAATAATCAGGGCCTGAACACCGTTCTTGCCAAACGAGGCGGCCAGATCGCCATAGACCGCAGTCTCCTCAAGGGCGTCTTCTCGTTCTTTCCGGCGGCGGGCAAGCGCCCGGCGGCTCTCCGCGAGCCGCTCAAGATCATTCTTCAGGACTGCCGCCTGGCTTTCCATCTCTCTGGCTTGCGCTTCAGATTTCGCAGTCCTCTCGGCGGCCCGGGAATGCTCCTCTCGCGCGGCAGGAAGCGCGGCGACTTCAGCCTTCAGCGCGCTCAATTCATCACCTACCGCTTGCTCTTGGCCGGCCGCTTCCGCGAGGTCCGCCTGGGTCTTCTCAAGCGCCTCCTGGCAGTGTCTGGCGAGGGAGGAGGCCTCCTCCAGTCTGGCCTTTTCCTCTTCAAAGTGTAGCAATGCCCGTACTCTCTCACTGCACCTCTGATGGGCGATGCCATCATAACCTAAAGCCGAAAGCCTCGACTCAATCGCGGCGAGCGCCTCTCTCGCTTCAGCCGCGAACTCGCTCTTCTTCAATCTTTCCTCGAGTCCGGCCGCCTCCTTTTCTGCAACCTTCAGATGTTCCTTTGCGCTTTGCGCCTGGGAGAGGATATTCTCATATTTCCCCAGTTTCTTTTTCAAATCCGCCAGACGCGTCATTTCGCGCTCGATCTCTTGCAGGCGGCTTTCCTGCTCTTTCGCCGCGGCTTGCGCCTGGCTGATCTTCTCTTCAGATTCCTTCCGGTCGGAAGCGATTGTCTCGATTTCCGTTTTCAGCGTGGAGATGAGTTCCTGGCGGCGCGCCTCGCTCAATCGGCTGCGGCAAACCGGACAGAGCGCCTCCGCTCCCTCCAACAGCCCCAGGCTCTCCGCTTTCTCTGCGGAGAGCCCCTCCAACTGCCGAACACGCTCCCTCAGCGCGACGGCCTCTTCTCGGCGGGCGCGCAGCGCCTTCTGTCTCTCCGCCGACTCCTCTTGGCGGGCCTCGATGGAAGCAATCTCTTTTGCGCAGGCCTCTGCCTGAGTCTTAGTCTCTTCATCGCGGCTCTGGGCCCTCAGTTTTTCGACTTCTCCTTTCAGCAGAGAAAGTCTTGATTCCAGTTCCGCCTTTTCCCGAGCCGCGGCCAGAGCATGCTGCTCTCGTTGTTTCGCCAGGTCGGCGAATATCGCCGCCTTTTCTCCCCATTCCTGCGCCTCCTCGCGGCGCTTTGAAAGTTCGGAAAAGCCGGCTTCAATCTCCCCTCTCTTGTTCAATAGTGCATTGCACTCAGCCAGCCGCGCCGCGGTCCTCTTCTCCTCTTCCTGCAGACGGATTGATCTTTGCGCGGCCTTTTCCGCACGCTCCCCCAATTCTTTCGCCTGCCGGGCTTTCGCCTCCAGCCGCAGGACGACCTCCTCTTTTGCCTTGGCCTCTTCCCGCGCTCTGCTCAACTCTTCTTGTGCCAGCGAGAGCCTCTGCCTCGTCTCGCCTGTGCGCTGTTGCAGTTCGGGCTCACGCGAGATTTCGCCGGTCAGCCGCTCGATTTCAACTTCCAGCAGGTCGGCCTTTGTCTGCGCGGCTCTGGCCAGGGATCTGGCCTTTTCCGACAAACCCTCAAAAACGCTCAGCCCCAGGATGTCGGCGAGGATCTTTTTGCGGTCAGAGGCCGTCTGGCGGGCAAACTCGTCTGCTTTGCCCTGCAGGAGGAAGGCGGAATTGATGAAACTCTGATAATCCAGCCCCAGGAGAGAATCGAGGAACTTTTGGGTGAGAGTTGCGGTTGCTCCGCTCGCCTCTTGCCAGCCGGCGTCACTCCAGCGTGACAGCGCCAGACCCCCTCCCGCGCGCCCGCGGCGGCGGCTCCGCGTCACCCGCCACAAATCTCCTTCTGCCTCGAATTCGAAGACAACCAGCGCCTCCTCCGCCCCCAGCCGAATGAGATCCTCCCCGCCCCGGCCGCCCAAATCAGTGCCGCGCGCCACGCCCCACAAGGCCCAGGTAATTGCATCTAGCAGCGCGGATTTCCCCTCCCCGTTGTTTCCGCTTATGCAGGCCAGCCGAAAGCCGCGGAAGTCAACCGATTCCTCCGGTTCACCATAAGAGATGAAATCCCGCAGACTCAACCGCACCGGAAGCATCTCACCCGCCGCCTTTCTTCGCTTCCCGGAGCGAGAGAAGCAGCCTCTCTACCGCATCCGCCATCTTCTCTTCGCCGAAAGATTCCTCAATCAGCCTCCGACCAGATTCTCCCAGACGCAAAGCCAAATCCGGCTCTCGCAGGACACGGTCTATCGCATCAGCCAGCGCCTCAACATTTTCCGGCTCCACCAAAAGACCGGTGATTTCATCCTGCACAATCTCCCGCACGCTTCCCACATCGGTCGCCACCACCGGCCTCTTCATCGCCAGCGCCTGGGCGATGACCTGCGGCACTCCTTCTCCCCGCGAGGAGCACAAAACCACCGCCTCCAGGGCGGAAAGAACCTCCGGCACATCCTGGCGATGGCCGGTGAAGCGCACCACCTCGTCCAGGCCCAGTTCGCGACAAGACCCTTCCAATGAAACCCGCCGCGGCCCTTCTCCGATGATGAAAAACCGCGCCTCCGGCCAATTGGGCCTCAGCCGGGCCGCCGCCTGCAGAAAGAGGGCGTGATTCTTCATCCCCCGAAGTGCCGCAATGATGCCGATCACAGGCTGATTTTCTCCCAGGCCCCATTCACGCCGAATCTCGGGGCGCTTTCCCGCGCCGGCAAAACGCGCCAGGTCAACACCTGTGGGAATTGAGACAAAATGAGAGCGCTCAATCCTGAGTTCCCCGGAAAGGAGGTCTCCGACGCGCTCTCCGGTCGTAATCACCTTATCCGCGATTCGGCCGTAGAGAAGCCGGTTCCAAAAAGTAAGTTTCACCGGCGCGTGGATATGGCGAGTGCGAACCACCACCGGCACTCCGGCCAGCCGCGCCGCCAGACCCCCGGCCCAGGAATCCACCGAAGAATGGGTATTCACAACATCCGGCCGCAGCCGCCGCACAAGTCGGAAGAGGGAAAAAATGAGACTTGGCCCAAAGATGCCGCGTATCGGAAAAGGAAAATGATAGACCTGCAGTCCGGCTTCCCTTGCCATTTGCGAAAGCGCGCTGTCCGGCCGGCAGGCGATGGCCGCCGAATGCCCCCGCCCGGAAAGAAGCGCCGATTCCCGCAAAATCCGCAGCACCTGTCCCCCTCCGCCGGTGCTGCATTCGGTGTGGATAATGGAAAGACCCTGGCCGCTTTGTGACACAGGCTGATATTCGCCGAAACCGCAGCCCTTCCTTCACCATAAAAAGGGCAGCCTTGCCCCAGCAATTAGAGGGAATCGCTATCTCGGCATAGAAAAATACCTTGAGCGCTCGAAGCCCTGCTTTCAGCAAGAAGGAGAAAAGAATGACTCCATCAGAGACGCCGCCGGAAGGGCAGCCCTCCGTCAGGACGCTCAAGCCTGATCGCGGCGGAGCCGTGCTAGCCCTGGGCATCGTAGGATTGGCAACTATGGGGTGTTACGGGGTCCCCGGGATCGTCCTGGGGATCATCGCCTGGGTGATGGGCAACAATGATCTGCGAGCCATGAACCAGGGCCTCATGGATCCCTCAGGCCGGAGCAACACCAATGCCGGCAGGATCTGCGGGATAATTGCAACCTGCGTCGGCGGCGCTTTCCTCTTGGCCGTGATCGCGGCCATTATCGTCGCCATAGTCATGGGCGAACTCCCGCACCCATAAGAGGCGGCCATGATCTCCGATCTGAAGGCCAGGCGCTATTGGCCGGCAATCTCGGGTTCTCTCCTGATAGCCGCCTACTGCGGGCTTTGCCTGTTCGTCTGCTACCTCGGCGAGTTGACCGGGATTGCCTTTTCAACCTGTCCTTTGAAGATCACCACCGGCCTTCCCTGCCCCTTTTGCGGCGGCACACACGCAGCCCTGGCCCTGCTTCAAGGAAATCTCCGCGGCGCTTTCCTTCTCAACCCGCTGGCCGCAGGGTTCTTTCTGCTCGGCCCGCCGGTTGCCGCCTCCTACTATCTGCTCCTGCAAAACAAGCGTGGAAAGATCAGGATGCCCCGCCTCCTTTGGGCCCTGTTTGCCGCAGCCATCCTCGCCAACTGGGCCTATCTGATTTCCGCCGGCCGGTGAAATATAGCCCATTAATGAATCTCGTCTATTAGAGTTACGAACATTCGGGCGGATTCCCGCCACACCGATTAGGCGGGTCGCCTACGTGGTATGGGGACAAATTCGCCCCTACAGCCTCCGACCAAGGCGATTACCTGTAGGGGCGGCGGTTCGACTTCGCTCACCGTCCCGAGCAACGCCGAGGGACATTGCTGCCGCCCGCGATTGCTTGACAATGGATTTCCCACGAACTCAACAAAAGCGCTTAAGTCGCCTCGTCCTGGGGAGGATTGCCGAAGAAGCCGCCGCGCGCCTGCTGGCGGCCAGGGGCTATCGCCTCCTGGAGCGGAACTACCGGAGCCGCGGCGGAGAGATAGACATCATTGCCCGCCAGGGCAAAGAGATGGTCTTCGTGGAGGTGAAGTCTCGCTCCCGTGAGGACTTCGGCACCCCCGCGCAAAGCGTCGGAAAGACCAAGCAGCGAAAACTGGCCGAACTCGCCCAGGGCTTCGTCGCTCACCGCCTCCGACGGGAAGTCCCCTGGAGATTCGACATCGTGGAAGTTTGGCTCACCCCCGCCGGAAAGGTCCTCCGCACAAATATCCTCCCCGGCGCCTTTCGCCCCGAGCACTGAGATTGGTGAACTTCCTGGGGGACGAGCCAGCGATTCGTCCCCCAGACCCCCTCGCTTGCTTTTTCTTCTCCTATTTTTCGCCATACTGGCGAAAAATAGAAAAGCAAAAACCGAGAGGGGAGTCTGAGGGGGAAATCGGCGGCTTCCCCCTCAGGAAGTTTCGGGCAATCGAAAACCGCGGGGGAGAGCCGGCGGTCGGACTTGAACCGACGACCGGCGGTTTACGAAACCGCTGCTCTGCCGCTGAGCTACGCCGGCCCTGCTGGCATACTACTATCCTTCACTTCGCTCGTCAACCCGCACGGCGGCTGAGGGTTACCCACTTTCCATCTGCTGGGCCTGTGGAAGACGGATTCAATCTCTCCTACCACAAAGCCACCAAGACACAAAGGACCGACCACCCTGTAGGGGCGCATTACCATGCGCCCGAATCTTCTTCGCCAACTTGACCTACTGCCTATAGAGATGTATGGCGGTGGGTCGGGTTTCAGGTTCGTAGTAGGGCGATTCACCCCTCGGGATGGTGAGCCTGTCGAACCATCGCCCGTTAAGTCAAGCGCCATAAATGGCGCTACTACGAGCACCAGGTTTCAGTAAGACCTGACCCCTGACCCCTGACCCCTGATTGCCGGCCCCTCT
>Ga0299915_10003471_pt1 | contig 11394 bp, 10 predicted proteins | sample RVTome_13_FD_200263 | JGI IMG/M metagenome (GOLD analysis project Ga0299915, IMG submission 200263) | Soil microbial communities from uranium-contaminated site in the Upper Colorado River Basin, Wyoming, United States - RVT92D227 (version 2) ... | reverse complement strand
GGCGCACGAGCGGCACTGGGGGACGTGGCCGCAGTCCCGGCACTGGACGAAGGAGGCCGTCCCCCGCCGGTTCAGGAAGAGGATGACCTGCTCCCGGGCAGCCAACGCCTGCCGGATGTCCCGCTCCAGAGAGCGACTGAAGATGCTGCGGTTGCCCCTCTTCAGCTCCGCGCGTATGTCCACCACCTCCACCTCTGGCAAGGGGCTAGGTCTCACGGAGCCGATCTCTGTCCGCTGTAGCCGCTGGGGCAGTTCCAGGAGCCTGTACCTGCCCCCTTGGGCGTGGAAGTGGCTCTCCACATCGGGTGTGGCCGAGCCCAATACTAGGACGGCACCGGTCAGCCGGCACAGCTCCTCGGCGACGCGGCGGGCGTGATAACGGGGGGAGCCCTCCTGCTGCTTGTAGGTCCACTCGTGCTCCTCGTCGATGATCACCAGGCCCAGGTCAGGCTGGGGCGCGAATAGCGCGCCCCGCGGCCCGATGACCCCGGCATAGCGACCATCCCGCACCGCATGCCACATATCGAAGTGCTCCCCCAGGGAGAGGCCACTATGCATCACCGCCACCTGGTCGGGGAACCGCTCACCGAAGCGGCGGACGGTCTGCGGGGTCAACGATATCTCTGGCACTAGGGCGATGGTCCGCCTGCCCAGGGCCAGAGCCCGCTCGAGGGCGGCCAGGTAAACCTCCGTCTTGCCGCTCCCGGTGACGCCGTGAAGAAGGAAGGTGGAGCTAGGGCAGCCCGGTGCCGCTGTCTCCAGGGCCCCGGCGATGGCCCGGCAGGCCGCCTCCTGATCGCCGATCAGTTGCGGTGGCAGGCGGTAGGGGTAGATCCGCCCAGCCAGGGGGTCGCGGACCACAGTGATGTCCTCGAGGGCAGCCAGCTCCTCGGTCAGGAGGTCGCGCAGGAGGGCGGCGGTGAGCCCCTGGGCCCGCAGCCGGACCAGGGGCAGAGAGCCCTCTTCGGCCAGGGCATCCAGCACCATAGCCCGGCGCAGGGCCCACGAGGAGCCATCCTGCCGGAGGCCAGCAGCCAGGGACAAGGCATCCTGGGACGAGATCAGGAGGCGCAGGTGAGGCACGACCTTCGGGCGTACCAGCGGCCGAGCCAGTCGATAGGAGCGTTGGATGAAGCCCCGGCGGAGGAGCGCTCCCACCAGCGTTGGCACATTGGTCAGCCTCAGGACCCGGCGTAGCTCCTCCATCTCCACCTCTCCCCGTTCGATAACGTAGGCCAGAACCCGTCGCTGCCTCTCAGTAAGGCCGAGGCGGGGCAGCTCTTCCATGGAGGCTAGGGGCCGCAAGAACGCCAGCGGCCGCCGCTTGAAGCCGGGTGGCAGCATCAGGGAGACGCAGTCGAAGAGGGGGGCCAGGTAGTGGTCGCTGAGCCAGCGGGCCAGGGCCACGTGGGTAGGTGAAAGCAGGGGCCTGTGGTCGATGAGGGCCTCGATCTCTCGCGCGTCCGGGAAGGCCCTCTCCTCTGTTACCTCCATCACGACGCCCTGAAGGGTGCGCGTGCCGAAGGGGACGTACACGGCTTGCCCCACGACCACAGGGAGCCCATCGGGTATGCGATAGGTGAAGGTCTGGCGCAGGGGTGCCAGAGCGTTGACGGCTACCTCGGCGTAGGGCATCGTGCTCGCTCCGGTGTCACTATAGCACTGGCGGCTGCCCTAACCCGAAGCCGCTGGCGCTGGGACTAAGAAGCCTCGGCAGAGCCGGGGCTCATTTTTGAACGGAGCCTTCTCTCAAGCCTTCTCGTCGTCCTGGCCAGCCTCGTCCTCGCTGGGCTCCTCTGGTCGCGCAGCGGTCAACTCATCGAAACGGGCGCGGGAACCGGCCCGGATGCGGGCCGCCTTGCCCACGCGCTGGCGCAGGTAGTAAAGCTTGGCCCGACGCACGCGGCCCACCCGCACCACCTCCACTTTCTCGATGAGGGGCGAATAGTAGGGGAAGGTCCGCTCAATGCCGACATCGTGACTCACGCGGCGGACGGTGAAGGTGGAGCCGAGGCCGCGGCGGCGGATGCCGATGACAGCGCCCTGGAAGAGCTGGATACGTTCGCGGTCGCCCTCGATAACCTTAGCGTGGACACGCACAGTATCCCCCGGCCGGAAGTCGGGGATATTGGGGTTCTCTTTCAGCTCGACGAAGGATTTGGCGTCCATGACAACATCGTTCAGTCTACTGTGCGGTCAGGTTACGGGCAAGCCATTCCTGCTCCTCTCGGCTGAGCTGGGCATGGGCCAGGAGGTCGGGGCGGCGCCGGGCCGTGAGCAGGAGGTTCCGCGCACATCGCCACCCGGCGACCTCCTGATGATTCCCTGAGAGGAGCACCTCCGGCACCGACCAGCCCCGGAACTGGGCGGGCCGGGTGTAGGAGGGCGCCTCCAGAAGCCCCTGGGCGAAGGACTCCTCCAGGGCGGACTCCGGACAGCCCAGGGCGCCCGGTAGATGTCGCACTACAGCATCGACGACGACTATGGCGGCCAGCTCGCCCCCGGAGAGGACATAGTCGCCGATGCTGATCTCGTCAGTGGCCAAGTGCTCGTGGACGCGGGCGTCGAACCCCTCGTAGTGGCCGCAAAGGAGGATGAGACGCCGCTCCTGGGCCAGCTCCACCGCCACCTGATGATCAAACCGCCGCCCGATGGGTGTCAGCAGGATGATGGACCCCCGCTCCGGAGCCATGGCCAGAACGGCCTCCGCGGCCGCGAAAACCGGTTCTGGCTTCAGCACCATCCCCGGCCCGCCGCCGTAGGGGTAGTCGTCTACCACCTTGTGGCGGCCCTCGGCCCACTGGCGGATGTCATGCAGGTGAAGCGATACGATGCCGGCCTCCACGGCCCGCTTGATAATGGACTCTTCGAAGGGGCCGCGGAACATGCCGGGAAACAGGGTCAGGATGTCTATACGCATGGTGAAGCACCTCACCCCATCCTAAAGGATGGGGCAGCACGCCGTCGATGCCGCTCGTTTGGGAGGCCAGCCCTACTTCATGGGCGGCTTCCCCGCGTCCGCGAGTTTCTGATTCAGTGCCGAACGCTTCGCCGTCAATATGGCCGGCTGAACGAAACAGAAATCGAAGAGACTTTCAAGTACGTCGAGACACCACTCAGCCTCGCCGGGTTCAACTTCGACTATGGCCCCGCTGTTGGTGCTCTTGAGTGGATGGGCGCTAAAGTTGCCTATGTTCCTGATGGCATCGATGGCCGTGCCAATGTACGAGGGTAGGCGCGACGAGGCCAGAAGGTCGTCAATCTCCTCTGAAAGATCCCTCCTCTTGATTCCGAAATGATCGCGGATAAGCCCCTGTAGACACCGTCGAGAAAGCGCCGCACTCGCCTTGGGACTATCGGCGAGGACGATGCACGCCTCGCGATAGTCCGAGGCATAGGGCTCCGGGACATAGGGAGAGAGTGGGGCCCGGCTCAGGGCCTTGGGCCTGACTATCGTCTCCCTGGTTTCGCCGCTCTGGGTGTTTACTAGCTTGACCACCAGCCGGTGGCAGGTGGGACACTGCGTGTACTGGACACGCCATGCGCCATCGGGGTCCTCCATCTGCACTGTCTGCGATGAATGGAGAAGGCTCGCCCAAGAATCGTGGAATGCTTCTAAGCAATGAGGACATTTCATCGGTTCAAATCCGCCTCTGGTGGAATACGCTCGTCGCAGTGTTCATTGTATAGCGTGCACCGGCCATCCACCAAGGATTACTGGAAGCAGTGTTTGGAAGCCAGGCCCTTCCGCACTCCCGGCAGCCGATGCCTGCCGCCCTCAGCGCGGGATCCCGATTTCGCCCCATTTTCCCCCACTGCGCTAGACTGGGTGCCGCTCAACCGGCTTGCCCTGGAGGAGCTCCAGGGCGTGGGGGAGGACAGGTAGGATCACCGATAGGTTCTCGCGGACGCTGCGGGGGCTGCCGGGCAGGTTCACTATCAGCGTCCGGCCCCTGACTCCAGCTAGGGCCCGGCTCAGCATAGCCATAGGGGTGTGCTTCAGCCCTTCCGCCCGCATCGCCTCGGCTAGGCCCGGCGCCTCGTAATCGATAACCTGCTGGGTGGCCTGGGGCGTCACGTCGCGGGGCCCCAGGCCGGTGCCGCCTGTGGTCAGGATGAGATCGAGCTTCCCCTCATCGGCCCAGGAGCGCAGCCGGTCGACGATGAGGGCGAGTTCGTCGGGGATCACCTCGTAGCGCTCCGCAGAGCCGCCTATGGTGGCGATCATCTCGCGGATGGCGGCGCCCGAGGTGTCCTCGCGCTCGCCGCGGGCACCCTTATCGGAGATGGTGAGGACACCGACGCGGAACGGCATGGTCAGTGGTACAAGAAATCCTAAAGATCAGCGGCTCTTTACATATTAATCGCTTGACAAGCGGGAGAGCAATGGTATGATAACCCATAAAGTGGGGAGGAGTGGGGAACCTCTCCCGCTTTCTTCGGGCCGGCCCCGGCCCTGTCGGGCAGGCCGATATTATCACATTCGTCCCTTTAGCAGAAGGTGAAGCGGTCGGTATGGCTTTTCGGGGTACCTACGAGCACACGGTGGACGACCGAGGGAGGGTAGCCATCCCCGCCCGCTACCGGCACGAGTTCGTCGAGGGGGTCGTCCTTACCCTGGGGCCGGAAGGCTGTATCGAGGTGTATACCCCCGGCGGCTTCGCTGAGATGTCAGATCTGGTGGCTGCGGAGCCCGCTACGACCCCCGAGGGTCGACGGTCGCGGCGGCGCTTCGATGCCCAATCTTGGGACGCCGAGCTGGACCGTCAAGGTCGCATCCTCATCCCCGCCCACTACCGCGAGGCGGCAGGGCTACAAGGGCCAGTAATCATCGCCGGGCGTCGGGAATGCCTGGAAATCTGGAACCCGGAGCTGTGGGCGGGGGAGTTGCAGGCGGCCTCCTCCACGGGACAGGCGCGTCGGGGGTGAGGGAAGGTGGTTGCCATCTTGTCCCCCAAAGAGACCTTTACCCACGCTCCTGTCCTGGTGGAGGAGGTTATCCGCTTCCTGGCGGTCCAGCCCGGTGGCCGCTATGTAGACTGCACGGTGGGTGGTGGCGGCCATGCCGTCGCCATCCTAGAAGCAGCCGCCCCCGGGGGCTTGCTCCTGGGCATCGATGCCGACCCGAAGGCCTTGGAGATCGGCGGTCAGCGTCTGGCCCCTTTCCGCGATTCCGTCCGGCTCCTAGAGGCCGACTTCCGGGAGATGGCGCAGGTCTGTCGGCAGCACAACTTCGTCCCCGTCCACGGCGTTCTGTTCGATCTGGGTGTCTCCTCCTTCCAGTTGGCGGACCTGGGGCGGGGCTTCGGCTTCCAGGTAGAAGCGCCGCTGGATATGCGCTTCAGCCCCTGTCAGACCCTCACAGCAGCCGACATCGTCAACCGCTACCCGGAGCAGGCCCTGGCCGATCTCATCTGGCGATTCGGCGAGGAGCCCGCCAGCCGCCGCATCGCTCGTGCCATCGTGCGGGCGCGGCCCATCAGCACTACTATGGAGTTGGCGGCCGTCATCGCCCGGGCCATTCCGTACCCTCGCCGGCGTATCCACCCCGCCACCCGCACCTTCCAGAGCCTGCGCATCGCCGTCAACGATGAGCTGGCCGCCCTCACGGCGGCTCTGGACCAGGCCCGAGACGTCCTGGGCGGGGGCGGGCGATTAGTGGTCATCGCCTTCCACTCTCTGGAGGACCGCATCGTGAAGCAATTCCTGCAGCGGGAGGCCAGGGACTGTATCTGCCCATCGGAGGCTCCACGCTGCACCTGTGGCCACCGGGCTACCCTGAGGATCCTGACCAAGCGGGCAGTGAGGCCGTCTCCAGCCGAGGTGATTGCCAACCCCCGCAGCCGCAGCGCCCGCCTACGCGCCGCTGAGAAGCTCATGCTGAGTGCAGTCGCAGGGCTCCAGGAAGGAGACTAGATGGCAACCGCACCCAAGACGCGGAAGGCCTCCGCTCTGGCCGAGCTTCTTCGCTCCCCCGGGTTGCCCTTGCTCCTGACCGTCTCGGCCTTGATCATCGGCCTGGCTGCCCTGCTCTCCCTGGTCCAGTCCAGCGACGCCACCTCCACCAACGGCGACGTCCAGCGGCTGCGCCGAGATCTGGTTGACTGGCAGGCCCGCCTGCACGAGCTGGAGCTGAATGTAGCCAGCCTGGGCAGCCTGGACCGTATCGAGCGCGAGGCGAAGGAGCGCCTCCACATGACGGAGCCCAAGGAGACCCGCTACATCACGGTGGACGTGCCTGCCCCAGAGGGACGCAAGCTGCCCAGCCGCTTTCTCCCCCCGCAGACAGAGCAGGGGCGGTCCGCCCCTTCCTTATGGGAAAGGCTGTTCGGATGGCTGCCCCTGCCCTAAGGGAGGAGAGCCGTGGTCCAACGCCGACGTAGCGGCAACTGGCGCCTGTGGGTGATAGTGGGCGCCATCGCGGTGGCCGCCCTGGTAATGACCGGCCGCCTGGTGCAACTCCAGATTGTCGACCACGAGCAGTATGCCTCCCAGGCCCGACTCACCCACATGGGCCAGGAAACCCTATCGGGGCGCCGGGGTGCCCTCTTGGATCGCAATGGCTACCCCCTCGCCGCCAGCGAAGACACCTACGATGTGATGGTGGAGCGGCGCGCCTGGCAGGATCCCGCAGTCGCCGCTCAGGCGGCTGCGGCCATCAGCGCCGTGACGGGTGTCGCCCCGGAGCAGATGCTCGATACCGTAGCCCAGACGCAGGTGTTCGAGGTGGCGGTGGCTCGCGGCCTCAACTACGAACAGGCGACCCAGGTGCGCAAGCTGGGGCTGCGCGGCGCGCGCCTGCTCTGCAGCAGCCGTCGGGTCTACCCGGAGGGGAACCTGGCCGCTCCGCTCCTGGGGTTCGTTGGCCAGGACAACGTGGGCCTGACGGGGCTGGAGGCGGACTTGGATGACATCCTCGACGGAACCAAGGGGTCTGTCACCTACGAGCGCGATGGTTTGGGTGACCAGTTAGCCCTAGGGCACCGCCACGAGGTGCCGTCTCAGCCCGGCGCCGATGTGGTTCTTACTATCGACCGCTATCTCCAGCGCTTGGTCGAGAAGGAGCTAGACGAGGCCATCCAGAAGCACCAGGCCAGCGGCGGCAGCATCATCGTCATTCAGCCCAAAACGGGCGAGATCCTGGCCATGGCCAGCCGCCCCAGCTTCGACCTGACGAAGCTGGACCTGAGCGATGAGTCCAAACTGGCCCTCTTCCGCAACCGCGCCATCACCGACCAGTACGAACCGGGGTCGGTGTTCAAGCTGGTTACCACTGCCGCCGCCCTGGACCTGGGGCTGGTATCGCCCGACACCTGGTGGCACGACGAGGGGGTGGTGCGGGTCAGCGGCTGGAGCATCTACAACTGGGACTACAGCGCTAACGGCGACCAGACCGTCACCCAGATCCTCTCCAAAAGCCTTAACACGGGTGCTGCCTGGCTGGCCCAGCAGGTTGGCCCCGAGCGCTTCTACCAGTACGTAGACCGCTTCGGCTTCGGCCGACCCACCGACATCGGCCTCAGCGGTGAAGCGACGGGCCGGGTGCGCACCCCCGAGAACGACCCTGACAACTGGCGGCCCGTGGACATGGCCACCAACAGCTTCGGCCAGGGGATCACCGTCACGCCGCTCCAAATGGCCATGGCCCTGGCCACCATCGCCAACGACGGCCTGGCCATGAAGCCGCATATCGTGCGCGAGATCCGCTCGCCCAGCGGCCGCCAGGCGGTGGAGCCGGAACCCCTGGGCCAGGTGATATCGCCCCAGACCGCCCGCACCCTCCGCCAGATGATGGGCGTTGTAGTGGACGGGATCCCCACTTACCTCCTGGATGTCCAGGGCTATCGCGTCGGCGGCAAGACGGGTACGGCCAACATCGTGACCGAAGGCGGCGGCTATAAGCCCGACGCTTACATCTCATCTTTTGTCGGCATCGCTCCCCTGGAGGAGCCGGCCTTGGCCATCCTGGTGAAGATCGACGAGCCGAAGGATGTGCCCTGGGGGACGGTGGTGGCTGCGCCGGGCTTCGGACGCATCGTCCAGGCGGCGCTGGCCTACATGAAGGTGCCGCCACAGGAGCCGGCGTTAGTCTCCAAGCCGCAATAATCGGTTAATATAGAAGCTATGCTAGCAGTGGCAGATATCTGGGAGGGGACAAGAGAGGTGCTGGTGGCCAGCAGGGCGCCGGCCCAGGCCGCCTTCGGCCGGGCTATCATCGATTCCCGCCAGGCGCGTCCCGGTGACCTCTTCTTCGCCCTGCGCGGCGAGCGCCACAACGGGCACGACTTCGTAGCTGAGGCCCTGGCGGCGGGAGCCGCCGGTGCCGTGGTGGAGCGCCCCCTGGATATCCCCAAGGAGGCCGCCCTATTCCAGGTCAACGATTGCCTCGTGGCCCTCCAGCACCTGGCCGCCTACTGGCGCCGCCGCCACGACGTCCGCGTCATCGCTGTGACCGGCAGCGTGGGCAAGACCACCTGCAAGGAGCTGATCGCCGCCGTGCTGGCCCGCCGCTACCCGCTCCTCAGGAGCGAGGCGAACCTGAACACGGAGATCGGCGTACCCCTGACCCTCCTCCAGCTTGCCCCGGAGCACCAGAGGGCCGTTCTGGAGTTCGCTATGCACGGCCTGGGCGAGATCGATCTCCTTTGCCGGATAGCGGCACCCCAGGTAGGTGTCGTCACCAACATCGGCCCTGTACACCTGGAACGGTTGGGCTCCCTGGAAGCCATCGTCGATGCCAAGGCGGAGCTGGTGGAGGCGCTTCCCGCCGACGGCGTCGCCGTCCTTAACGGCGATGACCCCAGGGTGTTCGCACTGGCCGGGCGCACGTGGGCCCGCGCCATCCTCTACGGCCAGGCGTCCCACTGCCACGTGCGCGGCAGCGAGCTGGTCAGCCGTGGTCTGAGAGGGATCTCGTTCCGCTTGGCCTACGGTGAGAACTCCGTGCTGGTCTCCTCCCCACTGCCGGGAAGGCATCACCTCTACCCCTGTCTGGCTGCCGCCGCCGTGGCCCTTACAGAAGGGATACCCCTCAGCGAGATCGCGGATGCCCTGGCCGAAGCGCGGCCGGAGCTACGGCTGCGAATCCTTCCTGGTCCAAGAGGCTCCACTATCCTGGACGACAGCTACAACGCCAGCCCGGCCTCTATGCTGGCGGCCCTGGACCTCCTGGCCGAGCTGCCCGGCCGCCGTATGGCCCTCCTGGGCGAGATGCGGGAGCTAGGAGCCGCCGAGGAAGAGGGCCACAGCCAGGTGGGCGAGCGGGCCGCCCTGGCCTGCGATCTACTCCTGGTCCTCGGCGAGAGGGCGTGGCCCCTGGCCGAGGCTGCCCGGGCCGCCGGACTGAAGGATGTGCACTTCTTGGAATCCAGTGAAGCGGCAGTGGAGATGCTGAGGAAGGAGCTACACGGTGGCGACTACCTGCTGGTCAAGGCCTCGCGGGCCCTGGCCCTGGAGACGGTGGTCGACGCCCTGTTCGCGACATGATCTATGCCCTAAGTGTGGGAGCGATGACGTTGGTGGCGACGACGGTAGCGGGATGGCCCTTCGTGAGGGTCTTGCGCCACTTCAAGGTGGGCAAGGAGATCAGCCAGTGGGGGCCCCAGAGCCACCAGGCGAAGGCCGGCACCCCTACCATGGGTGGTCTCCTGATCGTTGCCGCCGTGGTGGTATTCACAGCGGCGGCCAACCTGGTGGATCGCCAGTCCATTGGCCTGCCCCTGGCGGTGATGGCTGCCCTGGCAGCCCTGGGCTCTGTCGACGATCTCGGCTCCCTACATGGGCGCCCCCAGCAGGCCCTCAACAAACGGGTGAAATTCGTGGCCTTCCTAGCTGTCGGCCTGGTGGCGTCCTTCGGCCTGTATGAGGGGCTGGAACTAAGCGCCATCAATATCCCCTACGACGGGCACCACGAGCTGGGAGCCTGGTACGTGCCCATCGCCGTGGGGGTCGTGGTCCTCTCCGCCGGCGGCGTCGCCGTCAGCGATGGGCTGGACGGGCTGGCCGCCGGCACCGCGGCTATCGCCTTCTGCGCCTACGGCGCCATCGCCCTGGCCCAGGAGCAAACCTACCTGGGCGCCTTCTGCCTGACGGTGGCCGGCGCTGTCTTGGGCTTCCTCTGGCACAACTCTTACCCCGCCCGCATGTTCATGGGCGATACGGGGGCCCTCGCCTTGGGCGGCGGCCTGGCCGTCGTCGGCTTCATGAGCGGCCAGTGGCTGCTGCTGCCCATCATCGGCATCGTCTTCGTCCTGGAGGGGCTTTCAGTCTACTTCCAGATCGGCTATTACCGGCTGAGCGGCGGCAAGCGGATCTTTCGCATGGCGCCCCTGCACCATCACTTCGAACAGTTAGGCTGGAGCGAGGTGCAGGTGGTGCAGCGGTTCTGGCTTCTGGGCCTGCTGGGAGCCGTGGTGGGCGTGATCCTGGCCCTGGAGGTGTAGCATGGGTATCGACCGGCTGGGCGACCTGGATTTCCGCGACAGGCGAGTCACCGTGGTGGGCCTGGGGATCGAGGGCGTCGACTTGGTGCGCTACCTGGCTCGCCAGGGGGCCAACGTCACCGTCTCCGACGCCAAATCGGCTGAGAGGCTGGCCGACCGCATCGGGCAGGTGGCTGACCTGTCGGTGCGCCTCTCCCTGGGCGCTAACGATCCGAGAGACCTGCTAGAGGCCGACGCCATCTTCCTCTCCCAGGGCATCCCCTTGGACCTGCCGGGGCTGGAAGAGGCCTGGCAGCGGGGGGTGCCCATCCGCTCCATGCTCACTCTGTTTATGGAGCTCTGCCCTGGCCCCGTCGTCGGCATCACCGGTTCCAGCGGCAAGACCACCACCACCGCCCTGCTGGGAGAGATGTTCCAGGCCGATGAGCGACCGGTGTTCGTCGGGGGCAACATCGGCGTGGGCCTCCTGGCGCACCTGCCGGCCGTGCGGGCCTACACTTGGTCGGTCCTGGAGGTAAGCCACACGCAGCTACAGTTAGTGAAGCGCAGCCCCCACGTGGCGGCTGTCCTCAACATCACGCCCAACCACCTGGACCGCTTCTCCTGGGACGAGTACCGCCGGATCAAGAGAAACCTCATCCGCTTCCAGGGGCCAGGCGACGTTGCTGTCCTGGGCTTCGATGACGCCGAGGCCCAAGCTGTGGCCGGCACCGTCCTGGGCGACCTTCTCTGGTTCAGCCTGAGTGCGGAGATCCCCGGCGATGGCGTCTTCGTGCGAGAAGGCTGGGCAACCCTGCGGCGTAGGCGCTTGCAGGAGCGGCTGTTCCCTGTCGAGAGCCTGCGCCTACGGGGGCGCCACAACCAGGCCAACGCCGTAGCCGCGGCGGCCCTGGCCGCCGCCTGCGGCATCGCACCGGAGGCGATGGCCTGCGCCATCGAGTCCTTCCGGGGC
>Ga0299915_10003470_pt1 | contig 11398 bp, 10 predicted proteins | sample RVTome_13_FD_200263 | JGI IMG/M metagenome (GOLD analysis project Ga0299915, IMG submission 200263) | Soil microbial communities from uranium-contaminated site in the Upper Colorado River Basin, Wyoming, United States - RVT92D227 (version 2) ... | reverse complement strand
GCGTGGCTCCATGAAGGCGCGGGTGGCGGGGTTGAGCGGTTGGCCGGGCGAGTACAAGACTCCGTGGACGCTCGGCGGCACCTCAAGAGAATGAGCAGACTCCCCAGCCTGGCCGGGTGATTCCTTCTTCTGGAGAAGTGCTTCCCTATCATCGCACCGGGCGCATTTCCGTCGAATTGTCTGATCCGATGGCTTCTTCGAAGTCGGCGCAACTTCCTGTTTAAGCGGCTCTCTCATCCGCATAACCTGCTCGGCCACCCGGTCAGCTTCCTGCTCGTATTCGTCTCCGGGTTCATTGATTGTGAGCTTGGTCTGGATCCGCATGGGGCAGGTGTGGCAAGCGCCGCCGAACGGGCAGGCGCGCGGGCTGGCCAATGAGAGGGGACAAGCCCCGGTTGCAATGGGTGGAGGATTGATGGCCACCTGGCCGAAGTCGTGGCTAGAGGACGCGGAGGCAGGTCCAGGGTCAGAATGGCGTGGAAGCTCGAAATTGCGATGTCCCGGCAGGCTGCGTGCCGAAGCGATGGTATGCGCCATATTCTTTTTCGCTTCCAGCAATGCCATCGCGTTCATTTCGAGAATCTTCCAATAATTGCCCGCGCCACCTGGGCACCGACGGCTTCCGGTCGTGCATGCGGCCTCATCTCGAACGACCCGCCATCCATGCTTGGTCGCTCGCCTCCATGCCCCAGCGCGGCCGGCAGCCCCCGTTCAGACAGGAGATGTCCCAGCTCGCGTTCGACAGCGGCACCGATGCGATGGCGGTCACCGGGCGGAAATCCATAAAGGATCAATTCCTCGATATCGAGTTCGATGTTGGGCTTCATTGCCATCCGCTTATTTCCGAAGAACTTAAGGGTTTTTCTATCTTGCTGTACTCGCTTCGAGCGGCACTTAAGATGTGCCCCATGCGCACCGGTTCTCCCGCGTCTGCCGCCAGAAAGGCCGCATTTAGCGCTATGTTCCGGATGTTGCCTCCGGCGATGTTGAGCCGGGCGAGCTTACCGAAATCCAATCCTTCGATCGGAGTTTTCCGCGGAAAAATTCTCTGCCAGATCTCGGCGCGTTGCGCAGCGTCCGGAAAGGGAAAATTGACGATAAAGCGGAGGCGACGAAGAAAAGCCGTGTCGAGGGCATTTTTCATATTGGTCGTCAGTATGGCCAGCCCGCGGTAAGCCTCCATCCGCTGCAGAAGGTAGCTGATTTCGATGTTGGCGTAACGATCGTGGCTGTCTTTGACCTCACTGCGTTTCCCGAATAATGCGTCGGCCTCGTCGAAGAGCAGAATAGCGCCGCCGTCCTCCGCCGCGTCGAACACTCGTCTAAGATTTTTCTCAGTCTCACCGATGTACTTGCTCACCACCTGGCTTAGGTCGATGCGGTAGAGATCGAGCCGAAGTTCATTTGCCAGGACCTCGGCAGCCATGGTCTTGCCGGTACCGCTTTCTCCGGCAAACAGGGCGCTAACTCCAAGGCCTCGTGTCGACTTCGCGGCGAATCCCCATTGTTCATAGACGCGGACTCTCTGGCGCAGATGGGCGGCGATATTTTTTAGGATCTGAATTTGCGTCCCCGGCAAGACAAAATCCTCCCATGTGGTGGAGGACTCAATCCGCATGGCCATGTCATCCAACTTCGGCCGAGACTGTTTCCTACAGGCATCCCAGATCAGAGTATCCGCCAATGCCGACGGATCCCACGAGCAATCCTCTCCGTTGTTGTTCCTCAAAGCCTCAGCCCCAGCCGCCCGGATCGTTCGGGGATCAAAATTGAACTGGGCGATGACCGGATCGAGCCGACCATTGGTACTATAGCCTGCCTTTTTCATCATACCGGCCCAGATTTCGTGCTGCTCTTCAACCGCAGGCTTTTTAACCTCGAAATCCAATCCGAAGGTGCCTGCCCACTTCCGGCGATCCCGGCCGGAGACGAACATCGCTCCACGGGCTTGATCTATAATGCTGTCTAAAAGGGACGATCGGACAGGATCAGATATATCGGCCTCATCGTATTCTAAAAGGAGTGCGCTCGAACTTAGCGCCGCTTCCCGGCTCCACAGCCTCAGAGTCGTTTCCAAGTCGGCGGGATTCGTGGGCAGCGATTGAGCACACATATAAAAAAGACTCAGGTCCAACTCACGGCAAGCCGCGGCCGCGATGTCTCTTTTGCTGATTTTCTCGTTTCCATGCAATTGGATAACCGGCCACGCTCTCCTGTCTTGGCTCCTTGACCAGCCTTTGACAATGCGATCCGCGATTTTTTGATGCGAGGGGACGAGCCCGTCGGAGGAAATCCAGGTCTTTATCAAGCCCCAAAGCCTCTCATCCAGATGAAAGACCCCCGTCAAGTAATGAAGAACACGTTCGTCGATCCGCAGTGGGCTGGAACTCAAGGATTCGCCTTTCTCGACATCGACCAGCCGCCAGTATCGAAGCGAGGCCGCAGGATTCAGTGCGCTCCAATGAGCTTCCGGAAAAACCGCTAAGGCCAGCCCGAACGTCGGAAAAGCGCGCCGAGCATCTCCCTGAACTGCGGCGCATAAGGCGGCGAAGGTACCATCCAGCTCTATCCCCGCGCACAAAAGAAGAACCAAGCGTTCGAAGGGCGATAGGCCGAAAGTATGACAAAGGTTTTCCAAAGATGGAGGAGCCGTCATCTTCTCAGCGATTTCGCCGGGCGATTCTTGGTCGACGGTCTCTTTTCCCGGCGCCTCTTTTTGTATACGCTCACACCGCTGCTTCAAAAGCTTCCGTACTTCGGCCAACGCCGCCATTAAGTAGGCCTGATTGGCCTCTAGCCACGAGAGGCCCATCATGGCGTAACCTCCAATAGAGGTCCGATATAGAAAGTATTCAGTGGGTCGGGGTCAACCTGCAGTGCACTTTCAGCGCCATCAACACGCAAACGCATGAGATGGGTTCCGATCGGGAAATCTGCGGGGATGGGAAAGTCAAGGCTCACTGTTGTCGCCGGCCCGGCTGCTGACCGCGCCGGGATTTCAATCTCATATTCACCTGCCAACAGGGCGACACGCTGTGTCCGTCCTATCGGTGGATCGCACTTAAGCGTCAGGGTTGTCCCGCATTCCACACTGTACGGCGGCGGCGTAACAATGCGTGGTGCTAGGATGAATGCCGATAAGTTTGATTCAAAACCCCGGTGCAAAGTCGGGGGTGTTCCCATATCAAGCCTGTGAATGACTTGAACTGTGTTGACGCCGGCATGGAGACTGGTTGGCAGGGTCACAACCAGGTGATCATCATTAAGGGGAGGATCAGGCAGCGTTTCGATTGTCCCGAATCGGATTGAGACGTGATCAGCAGACATGTTCTGACCCTTTAGGGCAATCTTGGCCCCTGGAGTGCATTCGATTATCTGCGGATCGACCTCGCGAATCACCGGTCGACGGAACGGCAAGACGTAGATATTCCGATCCCGTACCGGCAGGGATGGTCTCGGCGCTTCTTTACCATCGATCAAGACCACCGAAGCTTCATAAGCCATTGATATCCGGTAAGGGGTCTGGAAAAAGACCGACCAGAGCTTTGAAAGCTCTTCCATAGTGAGGGATTGCGGTGTTAACCTGACCATCTCGATCTGCTCGGCCAGATCTGAGGCAGATAGAGAGTTTTGAGCCAGGACTCCGCGTATGGCATCCCGTGTTAAAATAGGCTTTTCATGAAGGGCACGGACGGCGCTCCCGAGGACACGATGGACCTCAGGATCATCCTTCGCGGCCTTTCCGTACGCCGTCAATAAATAATGGAGGTTGAGCCCAAGCTGTGATTTTAGCGCCTGGGAGCCATCCGTCCGCCTCGTCGGAAGGTCGGCATTGCGCCAAGCTGCGCTTGGTGTTACTTGATAAAGATAAAGATTTAATCTCGGAGCATCATTTTTAAGAGATGGATCATCGAGTGGAAGTGTAGTAACTTCTGTTCCATTGATATCGCCATTCACCGCAGCATCGAGCATCTGCCGCAAGGCAGCGGTCACGGTAGCAATAGCGAGGAAGTTGCTCATCGCCGGGCTCCGCTATGTTGTTTTAGGTATTCGTCGAGAGAAAGAGTAGGCACAGGCCGCGTCGCCTTACGAGGTGATACCGGCTGTGTGGAACTCATAACGGCTCGCACCTCGATGCGGCCAATGTGGACCTTGACGGTGGGAGATTCATTCCCCGGTTTCGTCTTGGCTGATTGCCGCAACTTTCCGTCGGATTTTAGTTCGGCTTGCCCTTGCGCCAAATTTGGAGGTATCACCCGTGCCTCAACGGCAATAACGTTGGGGTGCACTGTCTCATGGCCGTGTTCGGCCTGTGACAATTTGGAGGACCTCCAATTATTAGGGCTTTGGGCGGTATCGCGTTTAGACGGGGTGTTTGCTGCAATTTCAATTTGATGCGGCTTTGAAGCGGAGGAATTTGGGGCGGGAATATCGAGTGCGGATTTGGAATGAAGAACAGTATTCTCCTTTTCAATGTCAGATTCTGACATTGCCACCGGCTCCGACGCTTTCTTTATTGCGGCAGCGTCAATATCTCTTTGATTTGCTTCTAAAGCTGAGGAAATGGGAGGCCGCAAGTCAAATGCAGACACGGGATTAAGAACAGGGATCTCGTTCTCTGTGCCAGCTTTTGTGGGGAACTCTGTTCCCGGCGCTTTTTTTATTCGGGAATTAGGATAGTCGTCAAAACCCGATTCGATGAGTTTTTGATCTCGATCTTTATCGGCAATAATATTCTTCGGCTTTGATGCTGAGGAAGAAAGTGCATCCGTTCCTTCCTGGGCCTCGGGAAAGAAGGTACTAGGGGGAATGGAGTTCATCAGCCGAAGTTCTATTTTCTCTGCAACTCCCATATTCGATTCTGACCTGCTATCGGAGCCGAACGGCTGAGAAAGCCGGTCCCCCCTTACGCCAGCAACCAGAGGTTCGAAACGAGATGGGAGAACCGGTTGAGCGGTATCGGCCTGACCAAGGCTGCACTCGATCAGCCTGGAAAAGAAATCCGCCTTCATCCGACCTTCTCCAAATAGAACCGACGCCGCGCCGGTGACATCGCCAGGATTTCCTTTTCACTCCAGCCGTATGAGGAAGCCAATTTGTGGGCGTCCTCAAGGAGGCGTTTGGCAGCGGCGGCAATCTCAGCATAAAAGAAAGACCCGATGTCAAATGCCGAATGCCAAGAGTGGTCGCATGATGAGCATTGGATGTTCAGAAGGATCTCTCTTTGTGAATAGGCTTCGGCCATGTGTTCTGCCAACTCGGAGATCACCTCCTCGGGAATTTCCGATACCGCGATTGGTAAGTCTTCCCGAGCGGCTTCTTTGATACATCGCTCGATAAGCGATGCTCGTGCGGCATTTTGTGTGCCGGTTCTAATCGCCTCGGCAATATCTTTGCTGTCTGGGAAACGAATTTGGAACCTGAACTTGCCGACCGTCATTTCCAAAGGCACAGGAGGGATCTCCCTAGAAATATCACTGAATCGATCCATCAGGCCCCGAATGTTCAAGTTTAATTCTAGGTGTTCGCGGCATTGCGGGCAGACGGCAAACGCCTTAGCCTCATTGCCAAAGGTTTTTTCTCGAAGATATAGGAGAATTGCATCCCGCTGCACGATGGGCAGTAAAGCCAAATCCACCTTCCTCAGGCACGGGCAGCAACCATCGAGAATGGATAAGCTCCTTTCTAAAGGACGCTGCCCTTGGCCTCTCTCCCAGATCGCGAGGATGTCAGCCGTGGACAAAGCAAACATCAACTCACACCGGCGGTTCCGTAAAGTTAGGTTCCGTGGGCTCCATTACCTCATAATCTCGTTCCCAGCCCTCGTTTTCGAGCTTGATATGCTGGATGGCGACGGCGTTCGCATTAGCGTCTAGGTCTGGCTGGGCCTGGAATTCTGAAATCCAGCATCGATAGACCTTGTAGGAGATTACGAGTTGGCCGGCCTCGTTATACATCTCGATGATGATATCTTTGCGAAAATCCTTGAGGGATACTTCAGCTCCAAGGCCGGAGCCGAAATTCCAGACCTTGTTGGCCCATTTTTCAAACTCGGTATCGTGGGTCACTCCACGTTCAAGCGTGATGGGCTCATATTTAGTGCGGCCGGGAGATTTGCGGCTGCTGCTCGGGTCGCCTCCCTCTCGGTGTTCCACCACTTCGGTAGTCCGCTTAAGAGCACTGACCTTGCTCACACCTGCGACATATCGCCCATCCCATTTCACGCGGAACTTGAAGTTCTTATAGGGGTCAAAACGGTTCGCATTAACTGCAAACTTAGCCATTGTTGCCTCCTTACGTCTTGATCTGACCAGCTATCTGCTGGATCTTAATGATTACAAATTCGGCGGGCTTGAGAGGTGCGAATCCAACGACGATATTGACAATGCCTTTGTTGATATCATTCTGTGTCGTCGTCTCCTTATCGCATTTTACGAAGTAAGCATCCCGCGGAGTCATTCCCTGGAAAGCTCCCTGGGTAAACAGGTCATGCATAAACGCGCCCACGTTGAGCCGGATCTGTGCCCAAAGTGGCTCGTCATTCGGTTCGAAGACGACCCACTTAGTGCCGCGGTACAAGCTCTCCTCTATATAAAGGGCGAGGCGACGGACAGGGATGTACTTCCACTCGGATGCGAAGTCGTCAGCCCCATCCATCGTCCGGGCCCCCCAGTTAACGATGCCCACTGGGAATAAGCGCAGACAGTTGATTCCCTCTTTATTCAACACGCCGTTTTCTCTATCAGTCAATAATACGTCAAGACCCGACACCTCAACGAATGTCGCTTCTGTGCCAGCCGGTGCCTTCCAGACGCCCCGCGCGGAATCAATCCGGGCCATAAGGCCGGCGATAGCCCCTGCAGGTCCGATTGTTCGGATCAGGCCATTGTCACGGACTTTTATGCGTGGATAAAACACTGCGCTGTGGTCCTTGACCATGCCATTACGTAGCGGCCGGATGCCTTTGGAGGGATCTACGACCTCCAGGTAGGATGAGGACCAGCTATCCGGGGGATCAATCAGCAGGAAGGCGCGATGGGCGGCACAGTATGCGCTTGCCGGGGCCCATAAGCCTCGGTAGTCATCCTCGGAAAGAGTAAGGTCTTTTGGGATGACCATCAGGTTGAACAAGTCAATCAAATCCAGGGCATAGAAACCCGTATGATTCGATTCTTTTCCCTTATAGCTCCCCACATTCGGTGGATCCCCTTCCACTCCCGAATTCGCTGTATTCTGGAATGCTCCAAGCGCCATGCCAAGGGAGTAGAAACGAGTATTGGACGCAAAAAAACTGCCAACATCGTTGGTGGTGGCGATCTGGCCCATGGCAAAGTTCGGTCCCGATCGTTTTTGCAGGACGAGACGAGACCCAGCTAGCTTCGCAGTCCAACCGATAGAAGCATCGCTGATGGCCCTAGCTAGGATAGCCAGTTTTTCTCGCAGGCCATTAAAGTTCTTTTGCGCTGGGCTCACATACCCCTCGTACCATAGGTCGGCCGCGCTGGTTGTTTGCAGTTTAGTACCAAGATTGATCTCCTGACCATCGAGGGTAATTACATCGAAATCGTCTTGCTGTAGGTTGGCAAGTTCGTTTAACTTGTCGAATTTAAGGAAAATCCCATTAGCTGCCGGCCGCAGAGGGGCATACCGAGAGCGCTCGATTCCGCCCTGGGCAGTGCCCAGCATCAGAACGCCCGAGAGGTCTTTTGAGGACCCAGGCTGCACTACCACGTTCTTTAATTTGGCCGTGCTTGATTCCAGCCGCAATACCTTCATATCCCCTGGGCCGTCGGCGAAACTCGGCTTAACAGAGTTAGCCAGGGAAGGCGGAAGCGCCTGATTGATTCTGGCCTTTATCGCATCTAAAACCGCTAGCTCTTCAACATCATCCTCAAACGCATCTTCAAGATTGACCTCGAAGAAGGCACTGCCATCCACGCTGAGTTTGAATCGATTTGTATTGTTCCCTGCCGCGATGAGCCCAGCCAAGACATTGCGTCCCTCCTGACCATCGGTAAAGGGTCTGCGCGCCTCGGAATAGCCTGGCACTTGCGCCATTTCCCGATATGCCGCGTCGGACGCGACTGTGTAGTCGCAGTCAATCAGTTTGGACTCTTGTTTTATCAGTTTGGGCGGAAAACGTGGGCTGTCGATGTCTGCTGAGCAGTTCAAGAATTCCTCGCTGGCTTTCAAGGTTCCATCTGCGGCTAATCGGTAGACCCTAAGATGAAATGTTTCTTCGGGCTGGCTCGTATCATAGTCCACCTCTAATGCCAGCTCGTTTCCCCAGGCCCCGATCTCCTTCGCAGTGAACTTTAAAACGTCCTTAGTTTCATCTTCATTTTCTACAACCAATGATGCTTTTACACCCGTGCCCTCTTTGATCAATCGGACGACATAGCAATCAGTCCCAAAATTCTGAAAAAAGAGCCTGACCGAAGTCGCCAGTTCGCTACTAGGATGCGGCGCTCCAAAATTCCGTTCGAAGTCGGCGTAGGAATGCAATCGCACTGCCCTATTTATGGGACCTTCATTAGCTTGGCCAAAAAAAGTAGCAATTGAAGTAGCCACCCCCATAATTGTCCGAACCCCGCTCGGGATCTCCTCGATATAAACGCCTGGATATGATATTTGTACCATTTTTATATCCTCCTTACTTTAAAAAAACTCTTTTCCCCTGTCCTTTTTTGACGATTCGTATTTTTCTGTCTTTTTGCTAATCATCTCAATCGAGACAGCATTTAATCCCTTTAGTTTCATAATTTTAAGATTATTAGCTATCTCAGTCTCATCAATCTCACTGGGGGGTTCTCCCAGGATCAAGTGTATTGACTTCCCCTTATTCAATACAATAATCCACCAACCTTATTTTTTATTCTCACAAGCATCTCATTTACGTCCCCGTATTTATTTACTATTGCGGGCCAAATTCCATTTTATTGTTGAGGTTTTTTCGAGTATGCAAAATACAAGTTGGCGATCGGGGCAATTCTAATTCTCCTTTTTAAATAACTAAATAAATCTGTTCTGTCCTTCATAAGCATTGAAAAGAGAGAAAAGTCTAAATTAATCCTCCTTATTGACCTTATAAAATGTGCTACCGCCCTTGACCTTCTGCACCCTGATTTCTCCCTTCTGTACCAAGCTCTCTAAGGCCTCTACAACTCTATCAACTGAAATCTCTATCTTTTCCTGCTCTAGCCACCATCGCGTTATGCCCTCTAAGGTATCCCCTGCATCAGGATTTTTCCTGAGGTAGTTCAGGATCATCTCTGAATGGTTTCCCATTTTGTTGCCATCAACAGCAAGCGCACATCTTTATTCCATTAAGCAAGATCTATGCCAATTTTTCAAATTTCGTAACTTATTGATATTAAAGAAATTAGTAAATATGTTTGGAAATAATTATCATTAGATCAGTCACCGTCTCGTGACTCTTTAGAATAAAACGCAGAAAAGAAATTATTTAGAGAGTAAATTTTTCATGGCTCAATCGTCTCTCTTTTATGACGCCCTTCCATGAAAGCATCGCCTTTTTGCGTCCTCAACCGCCCCTATCATAAGTCCTAACTAACGAAACTGTTTTGGAGAGAAATCATATTTCTTGAGCAGGTTCCAGAGAGATGTGCGGCTTTTCCCCGCCTCCCTGGCTGCGCTCACAACATTTCCTTTACTTCTCGCCAAGAGTTGATTGAGATAAGTTCTTTCAAAGCAATTTATGGCTTTCCTCTTGGCTTCTTTGAAGTATTCAAGCCTTGATTCTTTAAAGTCAGTCTCTATGACAGGAGGCTGGATGCTCTTTATGTTTATTTTAAGTTCGGCTGGCATCAAAATCAGCTGCTGAATTTTGTTCTCAAGTTCTCTCACATTTCCCGGCCATGAATAGGCTATGAATGTCTTCATAAGGTTTTCAGGCACCTCCGTTAAAGGCTTATTGAATTCTTTAGAATATTTTTTCATGAAATGTTCAACAAGGATCGGGATGTCTTCCTTCCTCTCCCTCAAGGGTGGTAAATAGAGGGATATAATATTCAATCTATAGAAGAGATCGTCTCTGAATGTCCCCTCTCTGAGAAGTTTTTGAAGATCTCTATTTGTGGCGACTATTATCCGTATGTCTGCCTTCCGAGAATGAGGATCTCCAAGAGGTTTATACTCCTTATCCTGCAATAAACGGAGTAATTTTGTTTGAATGAAGGGACTGATAACGCCTATTTCATCAAGAAAGATGGTCCCGCCTTCCGCCTCCTTCACGAGGCCAATCTGCTTAAGGCCCGCGTCGGTAAAGGCACCTTTGGCATGCCCGAACAGTTCATTTTCAAAAAGGTTTTCAGGAATGGCGCCGCAGTTGACAGGGATAAAAGATTTTCCTGCTCGGCGGCTCAAATAATGAATCGCCCTGGCCGCAAGCTCTTTTCCTGTTCCACTCTCGCCTAAAATGAGGACATTGATATCGCATAACGAAACAACATCTGCCTTGTTGCGGAGTTCCTGGATGACTTTGCTCTTGCCCAGGATTTGGCTTAATCCAAAATTTCTCTTTAGCGATTGCTTTAAAGATTCGCTTTCACTATCAAGCTCAAAATCGCTAAGAATCTCTTGTTTTTCAAAAAAAACGTTATTAGGCATATCCCCCCCCTTTTATTTGAAACATAAGCGAAAAATCAGGCCAGTTTCCCTCTAATTCCTCAAGTATCGGTTCCATGAGTAATAGATTGCCCCCTCCTTCACAGTTGACTCCATCCCCGACCCTCGGGATTACTAGTACGACACCATTCTCAAGGCGAAACTTCTTAAAAATGGCGTCCATCCAGAGAGAACGATATTTTCCCTCTTAAGAATGCCTCCTTGAGAGTTTCTTCTGAAACTTCCACCCTGAGGCTCCTGGAAAAAATTAAATTTGGTTCTTATTATCAACCCCCTCATTGCGTATAAACTGCCTTCAAACGGTCCCTTTGACTACACTATATATTTTTTAAGTCAATTTTAGCAACCCTTGCTTATTTTACCACCTGTAAAGTTATGAAAGTTCCCCCAATTTTGCGATTCCAGATGGAATCGCACACATCTGATAGCAAAATAAGAAGTTAGCCGAAATCCACCCTATTTATTGGGGGAAGTCCTGGAACCTCTACGGCCAGCCGGTTTGACAGACCATGAACCGGGTGGTATAAGCATTTGAGCCAAGGGGAAGAATGCCGTTCGCCGTCAAGATCCCACCCGAATTCCAGGGACTGTTGCGCCTCGGAACTTGCTCGTGGAAATACGATTCCTGGAAGGGCCTCATCTATGAGGCGGACAAACATTACCGGCCGGACGACTACCTCCGCGACTATGCCAAGGTTCTGGATACCGTCGAAATCGATCAGTGGTTCTGGAGCCTTTTCCCCGGCCAGGC
>Ga0299915_10003469_pt1 | contig 11399 bp, 9 predicted proteins | sample RVTome_13_FD_200263 | JGI IMG/M metagenome (GOLD analysis project Ga0299915, IMG submission 200263) | Soil microbial communities from uranium-contaminated site in the Upper Colorado River Basin, Wyoming, United States - RVT92D227 (version 2) ... | reverse complement strand
ACGGACGAGATCAAGACCGTCATCCGCGAGGCGGCGGGCGAGGCCGACATCGTCATCGTGGAGGTGGGCGGCACGGTGGGCGACATCGAGTCGCTGCCCTTCCTCGAGGCCATAAGGCAGATGAAGTACGACGTGGGCGAGGAGAACGTCGTCTACGCCCACCTCACGCTCGTGCCCTTCATCGCCGCCGCGGGCGAGCTCAAGACGAAGCCCACCCAGCACTCGGTGAAGGAGCTGCGCGAGATCGGCATCCAGCCCGACATCCTCCTCTGCCGCTCCGACCGCGAGATCAGCCGCGAGATGAAGGACAAGATCGCGCTCTTCTGCAACCTCGACACGGCGGCGGTCTTCACCGCGAAGGACGTCTCGTCGATCTACGAGCTGCCGCTGGCGCTCCACGCTGAAGGGGTCGACGACAAGCTCGCCGAGCTCATGAACATCTGGAGCCGCGCTCCACGCCTCGATCGCTGGGAGGCCGTCGTCGAGAAGGTCAAAAATCCCAAGAAGGGCGAGGTGCGGATCGGCGTGGTCGGCAAGTACGTCGAGCTGGCGGAGAGCTACAAGAGCCTGAACGAGGCGCTCGTGCACGGCGGGATCGCCAACGACGCCAAGGCGCACCACGAGTTTATCGACAGCGAGAAGCTGGAGGAGGGCGATCTCTCCGCGCTCGAACACGTCGACGCCATCCTGGTGCCAGGCGGTTTCGGCGTGCGCGGCACGGAGGGCAAGATCCTGGCCGTGAAGCACGCGCGCGAGTGCAAGGTGCCCTTCTTCGGCATCTGCCTCGGCCTGCAGATGGCGGTCATCGAGTTCGCTCGCGAGGTGCTGGGGCTGGCGGGCGCCAACTCGATCGAGTTCGACGAGAAGACGCCGCACCCGGTGGTGTGCCTCATGGCCTCGCAGGTGGGCGTCGAGGACAAGGGCGGGACGATGCGCCTCGGCAGCTACGCCTGCCGGCTCAAGGAGGGCACGAAGGCCCGCGAGCTCTACGGCGCCGACCTCATCCACGAGCGCCACCGGCACCGCTTCGAGTTCAACAACGCCTACCGCGGTCAGTTCGAGCAGGCGGGGATGCTCTTCTCCGGCATGAACCCCGACCTCGACCTGGTCGAGATGATCGAGCTCAACAACCACCCGCACTTCGTCGGCTGCCAGTTCCACCCGGAGTTCAAGTCGAAGCCGTTCCGACCCCATCCGCTCTTTGCCGGCTTCATCGCCGCGGCCATCGCCTTCCGGGACGGGCGCGCGAAGGGTCGGCGGGCCGAGGTCACCCAGCTGCAGGTCGGGAAGGGCGCGTGAAGGGAGCCGCCGTCCGCGCCGTCGTCGGGGGGCACGAGGTCGGCGACGGCCGGCCCCTCCTGCTCATCGCCGGGCCCTGCGTCATCGAGTCGGAGGCGCAGGCGCTCTCGAATGCGCGCAAGGTGAAGGCGCTCGCGGCGAAGCACGGCCTGCCGGTGGTCTTCAAGGCGAGCTTCGACAAGGCCAACCGCTCGAGCGGGAAGAGCTTCCGCGGCGTGGGGCTCGAGGCCGGGCTCGCCGTGTTCGAGAAGGTGAAGCGCGAGACGGGCCTGCCCTGCCTGACCGACGTGCACGAGCCACGGCAGGCCGAGGCGGCCGGCCGTGTGGTGGACGTGCTGCAGATCCCGGCCTTCCTGTGCCGGCAGACGGACCTCGTCCTCGCTTGCGCCCGGCACGGCAAGAGCGTGAACGCGAAGAAGGGCCAGTTCCTCGCCCCCCGCGACATGCGGCACGTCCTCGCCAAGTGCCGGGAGGCGGGCAACGAGAACGTGGTCCTCACCGAGCGCGGCGCGTCCTTCGGCTACGGCAACCTGGTCGTGGACATGCGCTCGCTCGTCCTGATGCGCGAGCTGGGTGCGCCGGTGTGCCTCGACGCGACGCACTCGGTGCAGCTCCCCGGCGCGGCCGGCGATGCGAGCGGGGGCGAGCGCCAGTACGTGGCGCCGCTGGCGCGCGCGGCGGCGGCGGTCGGCATCGACGCGCTCTTCACCGAGATCCACGAGGATCCGGCCGCCGCGAAGTCCGACGGGCCCAACTCACTCGACTTCGAGATGGCGGACCGCGTCCTCGCCGACGTGCTCCGGATCCGAAGGGCGCTCGGGCAGCCATGAAGCGCCGCCTGGTCGCCGAGCCGTCTCGGCGGCGTGGCGCGGGCCTCCTCGCCCGGGCCGCGAAGGTCCGCCTCCTGCTCCTCGACGTGGACGGCGTCCTCACCGACGGCCGGCTCTACTACGGCGCCGAGGGCGAGCTCATGAAGGCCTTCGACGTGAAGGACGGGCACGGCATCGTGCTCCTGCGGGAGCACGTCGAGCTGGGCGTCATCTCCGGGCGCCCCGGCCTCGCTCGCAAGCGCCTGGAGGAGCTCCGGTTCAAGCACCTCGTCTTCGCGCAGCGAGACAAGCTGGCCGGCTACGCCGAGCTGGCGCACCTCGGCATCCCCGACGACGAGGTCGCCTACATGGGCGACGACGTGAACGATCTCGGACTCCTCGCGCGCGTGGGCCTCTCGGCATGTCCTGCGGACGCGCATCCCCGGGTTCGAGCCGCGGTACGCCTCGTGACCCAGGCGCCGGGCGGGCGCGGTGCCGTGCGGGAGCTCTGCGACCTCATCCTCGAGGCGAAGGGCCTTTCGCCGTGCTGAAGACGCGAGGCGCCTCGCCGGTGTATTAACCTATAGTCACGCACCCGCGATCGCCGGCAGCTTCTCCACGAAATGGATCTCCTGGTAGCCGAGCTCGTGGAGCAGGCCCCGGAGGGCGCGCTCCGCCGACGTGCGCGCCCTCTCCCGCAGCCGAGCGTCGGCGGCCAGCTCCCGCTCGAACGCGCTCCGCGCCAGCTCGAAGAGGCGGGCCGTCTCGGCCGAGTCGAGGTTCGAGCCGATGACCTCGGTCTCGCCCGGAATGAGCTCGACCGTCACCCGGATCGGCGGGAGGACGAGCCACGCCTCGCGACCGGAGACGCGCAGCGTCCCGGGGCCGAGCTGGTCCAGGTCCAGGCCCAGGTGGGCGTCCGCGAACACGATGGCCTTCCCGCGCGGCGCGTTCAGGGTGTGCCGCAGCCACCCGGCCACGTCACCCCAGAACGAGCCGGCCGGCGTGGGCTCGGGTGAAAAGGAGATCTTCTTGTACACCGACACCGCCAGCGTCTCGAGGCGCGCCACCTCTCGGACGCGCTCCAGGACGACCGGCGAATCGGGCTGCTTCGGGCCTTGCCCGAGGCGGAGTGCGAGGCCCAGTCCGGCGCCCAGGGCGAGGCCGAAGAGGACGATGGCGGTCAGGCGGCGCATCGCGCAGGATCCTAGACGGAATCGTGGTTCGTGAACATCGAGCCAGCCGAGCGCGGATGTGGGCCGACGAGCGCCTCCGGTGAGCCTCGAGCTGTTCCGCGCTCTTCATCGTGTATGTGAAGATGGACGGCGCGCCGCGGGGGCCCTGATCTGCCCGACGGGAGCCGCCGCGATCACCCCCGGACATGCTCGTCCAGCCAGTCGAACATCCGTTGCGCCGCCACGGCGTGCGCGCCGGTCTGGCAGTGGACGAGGCCGGTGTCCTCCTCCGTGAACAGCATGTAGTCCTTCGGGCACGTGAGCGAGTCGTAGAGCTTCTTCGCCTGCCCGGCCGTGAAGGCCTCGGCGGTCCCGTCCATCACGAGCATCTGGCACGAGATGCGGTCGACGACGGGAGCGTTCGTGAAGTCCTTGAGCTTGAGCAGCAGCTCCGAGGGCGAGCGTGCCCCGTGCTTCCACATCCAGTCGGCGAAGGCCCACTTGTAGAAGGGGGCGGATCCCATCATCCGCGACACCCGAGCGTCGAAGGCCCGCGGGTCCGTCTCGAGGAGCGGGGCGAGGCCGGGCGCCATCTCGTCCAGCAGCGCGAACATGGCATCGCTCCAGCTGTGCACGCCGGGGTTGGCGATGCACGTGTGAATGCGCTTCTCGAAGGCGGCGGCGCGCGGGGCGAGCGCGCCGCCCATGCTGAGCCCCATGACGACGACGCGGCGGGGATCGACCTGGGGCTGCTTCACCACGAAGTCGACGGCGGGCGTCACCACCCGCTCCCAGTCGGCCCTGAATGGCAGGCCGTGCTCACGCAGGGCCAGCCCCTGACCGGGCCCGTGGAAGGTGAGGCAGTGATAGCCACGTCGGATGGCGCCGTCCCACAGATACCGGGCGTCCTCGGGCCAGGCGTCGCGCCCCTGGAAGACCACCAGCACGGGCGCCCGCCCGCGGGCCATGGGCGAGCGGAAGAAGTGACCGGGGAGCGCAGTCCGCTGGTAGGGGATGCGCACGGGGTGGGCCGGGATGGAGAGCAGCTCGAGCGCCCGCTCGAAGCAGGACGCGGCTCGCCGCGCCGTCTCGAGCACGCCGCGATCCCGCGGCTCGGGGTGGCGCACCAGCGCGCCGTGGTAGTAGGTCGCGCTCCTGAGGTAGGCCTCGCCCGCGCTCACCCGGTGGCCGCGCGCCGCGCTGGCCTCTGCGACGGCGCGGACCCGGTCCGCCGTCCTCTGCCACTCCCGCGTCCAGCTCCAGACGTCCGCGGCCTGGATGCGGCCGGCAGTGTCCAGGCACTCGCCGGTGTCTGCCATGCCCTCCCAGGCGGCGCCCAGCATGTAGAGGAGCTGGTTGTCCGAGATGGGATCGCCCATGATCCCCAGCTCGTACCAGGGACGTCCACCGCTGTGTGAAGGCGCCCCGTCCTGCGCCGGCTGAGATCGAGCGATCGCCGGAGCCCCAGCCGCGAGGCATGGAACAGCGACGTTCGCGACCAGGGCGCCCGCCGTGATTCCGAACGACTGAAGCACGCTGCGCCTCGAGACGACCTCGTTCATGACCTTCTCTCCCGCGCGGGAACGCCCGCTCTCGTGCTCGTCGAGCGGCGAAGTACGCCGTCCAGGGGTGGAGCGGCATCGACCGAGGGGTGGATTCGCGGGTGGAAATGCCGGCTGGCGTCCGCCAGAATGCGCTCCACCATGGAGAGGAAGCTCCGACCGCCGCCTCTCCGGGAAGACGTCCTGGCGCGCCCTGCGCTCGTGAGGCGCCTCGCGGAGGGGACGCGCTCCCGGCTCACCCTCCTCTCGACGCCCGCCGGAGCGGGGAAGACGACGCTCCTCGCGCAGTGGCACGCCTCGTCTGCCGCGAAGGACTCGGCGGTGGCATGGCTGTCGCTCGAGAGCGCGGACGACGAGCCCTCGCGCTTCCTCGGGAGCCTCGCGCTGGTCGTCTCCGCCGCGTTGCACGGCGTGGAGGCAGCGTCCCGTGGATCGGGAGCGCCGCCTGCTCCGGGGAGGCCGTCGTCCGAGGCTGCCGTGGACGCGCTGCTCCAGGAGCTGGCCGGGGCGCCACGGGAGCTCGTGATCGTCCTCGACGACTACCACCTCGTCCGATCTCCGGAGGTTCACGCCACCATCGCGTACGCGGTCGAGCACCTCCCGCCGCGCGCGCACCTCGTCATCGCCGCGCGCGCCTCGCCTCCCCTCCCGCTGGCACGGCTGCGCGCGCGTGGCGAGCTGTACGAGCTGGGCGGCGCCGACCTGCGGTTCGGCGTGGAGGAGGCGGTGGCGTTCCTGGAACGCGTCGCCGGGCTTCGTCTCCCTCCTGGCGTCACGGAGACCATCGCGGCGCGCACCGAAGGCTGGGCGGGCGGCCTCCGGCTGGCGGCGGTCGCGGCGCGCGGCCGCGAGGATCCCGCAGCCCTGGGGGCGTTCTCGGGGAGGCATCGCGCGGTCGCCGACTACCTCGAGGAGGAGGTGCTGGGGAGCGAGCCCCGGGAAACCCGGGAGTTCCTCGTGCGCACGGCCATGCTCGATCGCCTGTGCGGGCCGCTCTGCGATGCGCTCCGGCCACCGGGCGCACGGGGCGGACCCTCGGGACAGCAGACCCTCGAGCAGCTCGATCGCGACAACGTCTTCCTCGTGCCGCTCGACGAGGAGCGACGGTGGTGGCGATACCACCGCCTGTTCTCGGACTTCCTGCGGCGCCGGCAGGAGATCGAGGGGGCCGCGGAGCTGCCGGACCTCCACCGGCGCGCCGCGGCGTGGTTCGAACAGCACGACATGCACGTGGAGGCGGCTGGTCACGCGGTCGAGGCGGGAGCGTTCGAGGATGCCTTGCGGCTCCTCGAGCGTGGGCCCCGGACCAGGCTCGCTCCGGCGCGGGCCGGGAAGGTCCTCGGCTGGCTCCGCGCCCTGCCGCAGGAGCTCCTTGCGTCGCGGCCCGCGCTGCGGCTCGCCCACGCCTGGTCGCTCCTCGGCACGGGGCAGGTCGAAGCCGCCGAGGCGCTCCTGCCCGGCCCCCGAGCCACCTCGCCGCGCTGGGCGGCCGGAGAGACGGCGGCGCTGCGTGCGCTGATCGCGTCGCTGCGAGGGCAGCCCCGCCGAGCCCAGAAGCTGGCGCGGGACGCGCTGCGCGCGCTGCCGCGCGGCGAGGTCCCGCTCCATGCCCTGGCGCACTTCGCGCTCGGGAGGGCCAGCGAGGCGCTGGGGAAGGCGCAGGCGGCCCGCGCCGGGTACCTCCGCGCGCGCACGCTTTCGGACGGATCCGACGCCACCATCACGATCGTGGCCGCTGCGCAGCTCGGCGATCTCGAGCTGTCGCGGGCGAGGCTGCGGGATGCCTCCCGCCACTACGAGGACGCGCTGCGCCTCGCCCCCATGGTCGGGGACGACGCGCCCGCAGCCGCCATGGCCGCCGCTCGCCTGGGGGAGCTGAGCTATGAGTGGAACGAGCTCGAGACCAGCGCGCGCCACCTGTCGGCGGCCATCGAGCTCGGGAGCGCCTGGGAGAGCGCCGACCTCGTGGTGAACGCGTGCATCCAGCTCGCGCGCGTCCGGCAGGCGCAGGGAGACGCTGCCGGTGCGAGCCGCCTCGCTGAGCGGGCCTCGGAGCTCATGCGAGGGCGGATGATCTCTCTCGCGACCGTCGGCGTGGCCGAGGCGCTCAGGGCCTGCCTGTGGCTGCGTCAGGGCGACGTCGAGGCGGCGTCCCGCTGGGCCGCCGAGGAGATGCCGAGGCCGGTCTGGCGCGAGGAGCGCCACGCGCGCCTGGCGGCCCGCATCCGCGTCGAGCTGGCGCGGGGTGAGTTCGCGAGGGCCACGCAGCAGCTCCGGCGCGCGCTGCGGGCGGCTCGCTCGCCGGACCAGGCGGCGGAGGCGCTCGAGCTCCGCGTGCTGATGGCGATGGCCGACGCGGGGCGGGGGGACGCGGCTGCGGCCCGCCGCGCTCTCGACTCGGCCCTGACGCTCGCGCAGCCGGAGGGCTGGGTACGGCTCTTCCTCGACGAAGGGGAGCCCATGGCGGCGCTGCTGGTGGACGCGGCGCGGCGGCGGTCGGCTGTCTCCGCGTACGCGCGAGGGCTCCTGGCGGCGGCATCGCGCGAACCGGGCGCTGCCCGTGCGGCCGAGGCGGCCGGAGCTGCCGGTGGTCACCCTGGAGGGGCGCTCCTCGAGCGGCTCAGCAAGCGCGAGCGCGAGATCCTGGAGCTCGTGGCTCAGGGGCTCGCCAACCCCGAGATCGCGCGGCGACTGTTCGTCTCGCTAGCCACCGTGAAGACGCACATCAACAACGTGTACGGGAAGCTCGGAGCGAAGAGCCGCACCGATGCGGTGGCGCGCGCGCGTCGGGTCGGATTGCTCTGACGATTCCAAGCGGGGGACAAGCCCCCGCGCTACGGGTGTTTCCGATCGGGGGGGCCGGGCCTTGTGCCCCGCCGCACTTTCCACCCCCACGCTCCACCCGCAGCCGGAGGCTGCTCCACCCGGGCGTGCGGTACGGATTCGCCCACCGGACGCCGTGTGGTGTTCCGCGACACGATGGAGCGTGGAACAGCCATGGAACCCATGGACGAGCCCTCGGCGGTGCTGGGCGAGAGCGACCCCCACCGCTCGTCTCGCAGCCGCCTCGCGACAGCGCTCGGCCTGGCGGTTGCTCTCCTGGCCGTGGTCCCCGACGCGTGGGCGCAGCTTCCGCCACTCCTCGAGATGAGCGGTCAGTACTTACCGGCATCGGACATCGGGAGCGTCCCGGGCTTGCGCGCCCAGGTGGCGACGTACGACGCCAGCGTGAGCGTGCCCGTGCCGGTCGGCCGCTCCGCCTACCTGCTGCCGGGCGCGACCTATCACGCGGAGAGCGTGAGCTATGACCGCATGCCCCCGGGCTTCCAGCAGGTGCGGGCCCTGCATGCCGCCGATCTCTCGCTTCTCTACACCCAGGCCGTCTCCGAGCGCTGGTGGGTGTCGCTGCGAGGGTCTGCGGGGCTGGCGGGGGATTTCGCCGCCATCGATTCGGGCCACTTGCGTGTGGGCGGCTTCGCGATGGCGACGTACGCCTTCGGCGAGCACCTCGTGCTCGGCGGGGGTGCCCTCGTCACGCACGCGTTCGGGGAGCTGCATCCGCTGCCGATGGTCTACCTGGACTGGCGGGCGCGCCCATGGCTGCGGATCGAGGCGAACCTGCCCGTGATGGCGGAGGTCAGGACGACCCTGGCCAATCGCGTCGAGCTGGGCGTTCTGGCGGACGTGAACGGAAACGAGTACGCGATCCGCGACAGCGCGATCCGGTCGGACCCGCAGTGCTCGAGCGGGGGGGGATGCATGGACCACATCTCCCTCGCCGTGGTCGCGGCGGGCGCCGTGGCGCGCGTGCGGCTCTTCTCGACACTGTGGCTCTCGGCGACGGCCGGCCGCACGCTCTGGCGCCGGTTCGAGCAGAAGGACGCCGACAACCGGCTGCTGGCGGGTGGCCGCGAGGACCTGCCATCGGAGTTCCTCTTCCGCGGCGGCCTGGTCTGGCGGCTGCCGGGGTCGTGATGAGCGCCTGGGCCCGAGGACCGAGGTAGGAGGCGTGGTAGCTTCACCGCGATGGCGGTGCCCCTTCGCAAGCGGGTGAGGCGCGCGGTCCGATCGGCCGCGCTGCGCGCCGCCGTCCGCCTTCTCTCGTGGCTGCCGCTCCGGCCGGCGCTGGCGCTCGGTGCGCTGCTGGGCCACCTGACCTGGCTCATCGCCCGGGGGGAGCGCCGTCTCATGCTGGAGCACCTCGCCCTGGCGTTCCCGGAGAAGAGCGAGGAAGAGCGGCGTGCCATCGCCCGGGCGAGCCTCGTCCACCTCGGGCAGCTGGCCATGGAGGCGGTCGCGATACGCTCTTACGGTCGTCGCATCGAGGACTACGTCTCGTTCGCCCCGGGCGCCGAGGAGATCGTGCGGCGAGCCGTCGCGCGGGGGAAAGGAGTCATCGTCGCAGCCGGACACATCGGGAACTGGGAGCTCCTCGCGCGTCGCGTGGCGCTCCTGGCTCAGCCGAATGCAGTGATCGCGCGGCGGAACGCCGATCCCAAGCTGAATGACCTCGTGGCGCGCTTCCGCGCGGAGGGGGGGAACAAGACCCTGTGGCGCGAAGATCCCGCGACCGGGCGCGAGCTCATCAAGCTCTTTCGGAAGGGTGGCACGCTCGGCGTACTCATCGATCAGGACACGAACGTGCAGGGCCTGTTCGTCCCCTTCTTCGGCCGGCTCGCTTTCACGCCTCGAGCCGTCGGCGACCTGGCCCTGCGCTTCGGCGCGACCGTGATCGTCGGGACGAGTCACCGCAGGGGCCCCCGCCCGGGCGACGGGCACGAGCTCGAGTTCGTGGAGCTGGCCTACGATCCCGTGCCATCGGACAAGGAGGCCGAGGTGGAGAGCCTCACGGCAGCGGCCGTGTCCCATCAGGAGTTCGCCATTAGGCGGCACCCTTACGAGTGGGTATGGATGCACCGACGCTGGAAGACGCGGTCCCCCTCCGAGGACAATCAAGCAAAGCCGGTGCCGAAAAGCCGTGAGCTTTCCGGGACCTAGCTGCTCGCGTTATAGCAAGGGTCGTGCCACTAGCTTGAGAACGGACAAGAATGTTATGGTTACGCGGTCTTCGGCGCTGGCGATGCTCGCCTCAGCGCTCGTCTCCGTGGGCGCGTGCGGGCCAGCAAGACCGCGAGGAAACGAAGAAGTGCCTCCGCAACTGACATTCGAGAACCTCGACTTCCGCGTCTTCAAAGGCGCCCTCCTCACGGCGGAAGGCAACGCCCGGCGTGCCAGCTTCCGGCGCGATACCGCCGACGTGGCTGCTGAGCAATTCGAGGTCCGTTTCCCGGCCACCCCTGCCCGTGCCGAGTCCCGCATCACTGCCGCGAGCGGCAGCGGAAACGTGAAGGAGCATCATTTCAAGGCATGGGGCGGCGTCCGCGCCGAGCAGGCGGGCCAGGTCGCCACCACCTCCGACGCCTGGTACTCGGCCTCCGACGGGCTGGTGCACGGGGATCATCCGGTGGAGGTCCGGAACAGAAGGCTCACGGTGCGCGGCCCCGGCTTCACCCTCGACCCTCGCGACCAGGTGCTCCACATCGAGGGAGGCGCCCGCGCGGTGACCAGCGGGGGAGGCCGTTGATCGTGCTCCTCGCCGTGGCGCAGGTGGCGATCGCGGCCGCCGGACCGGCCAGCGCGGTCGCGGCTTCCGTGCCACCCAGGCGAGCCCCGGCAAGCGCGTCCACGGCGGTCGTTCCGCCCGCGCGCACCCCGGCCAACGCGCCTGCGGCGTCCTCGCCGACCAGGCGCGCTCCAGCCCGTGCGTCTGCAGCGACTGCGCCATCCAGGCGCCGCACCACGTCCGGTGCGTCTGCGCCGCCCACGCAAGTCGAGGCGGACGGCATCGAGTACCTCTACAAGGAACGGCGCACCGTCATGACGGGGAAGCCGCTCGTCAAGTTCACGCGCGAGGATGCGGTCCTCGTTTGCCGGAAGATGGTGGCCGACCACGACGAGGCGGGCGACATCCACCACGCCGTGTGCGAGGGGGACGTGAAGCTCACGCGCGGCGAGAAGGTGGTCACGTGTAACCGCGCCACCTACGACGCCACGGTGAACAAGATCTTCTGCCGCGGCGACCCCGTGCTGCGCGACGGGGCGTCCATCATGCGCTCCGAAGAGGTCATCTACGACATCGAGAAGGACAAGGTCTTCCTGAAGCAGGGGAGGGGAACGCTCGTCCAGAAGCCGGGCCAGAAGGTGCCGGGCAAGAAGGGAGCGGTCCCGTGAGCGGCGTCCTGCGCGCCGAGCAGCTCTCCAAGAGCTTCAAGCGGCGACGCGTGGTCGACGGGGTCTCCTTTCACGTGAGCCCCGGAGAGGTGGTGGGACTCCTCGGCCCCAACGGTGCGGGCAAGACGACGAGCTTCAACATGGTCATCGGCCTCGTCACGCCCGACAGCGGCCGGGTCTTCCTGGGCGCGGATGACTTGACGGCGCTGCCCATGCACAAGCGCGCGCGGCGCGGCGTCGGCTACCTCCCCCAGGAGGCGTCGATCTTCCGCAAGCTGACCGTCCGGCAGAACTTCACCGCGATCCTGGAGGCGCTGGGGACG
>Ga0299915_10003467_pt1 | contig 11401 bp, 12 predicted proteins | sample RVTome_13_FD_200263 | JGI IMG/M metagenome (GOLD analysis project Ga0299915, IMG submission 200263) | Soil microbial communities from uranium-contaminated site in the Upper Colorado River Basin, Wyoming, United States - RVT92D227 (version 2) ... | reverse complement strand
AAAGTTAGGAATACGTGACAAGGTCGAAGGCTTTGGAAAATTATTTGAAATTGACGCTGTTTAATGAGGTCTCTTCCTCTGTTCAAAATTTAATAACTTCTTTATCCTTAAGAACGGCAACAACCTTCCAGCATGGATAGGCCTCCTTCAATTCAATCTCTTCCTTCCCCTTAACAAATAACCTCTTGCTCTAAACTTCTGTTCAGAATATACTATCCGTTAAATGACAGATAGAAGTCCTTGGTTCAAGGATTAGGGAAAGATGCCTGAAAAACTTGGAAAACTTTTTTTGCCCATTTCGTTGATTCTGCTTTTTTCTCTGTTCTATCCTACTTCGATCCCCTCCCAGGTCTCTATCCATGAAAAGATTATTCTGAAGGGATTCGATGGGATTCCCCTCACGATCGATAGTAAAATTCCTTACAGCCCTAAGAGGACCTGCGGCGCCTGCCACGATTATGATCGAATAACCAATGGTTACCACTTCCAACAAGGCCGAACGGATGGAACCAGGAAGATTGTCATCAGTGATATCTTCGATCCCAAATTCTCATGGAATCTCTCCTCCGGAATGTATGGAAAGCATTGACTGGCCTCTGCTGATTCGAGCCAGTTGGCTAAGAAGGCGAATCAACATCCCTCCGAAATTGACAAGTCCTCTTTCTTTATCGTTCAGAATTGTGGGTCTTGCCACCCAGGAGGGGGGTTTGGTGAATATGATCGGAAAGGAAACCTCTACTACAATGAGGAGACCAGAAAATTTGGCTATGAATTTTCTGGCGATAATCCTCTGCTCGATGGTGATTATTCACCTCTCAGTTTAGGAGATACAAACTATGGAGCCCCCTGGAACAGAAGCGGTGTGAGTGAAGCCGATTGCCTCATTTGCCACCTGAAAGGTTATCAATGGAAAGAACGTGCAGCCACTTTAAGAGGAGGGCTCTTCAAATATGGGGCCGTGGTTGGAGCAGGCTGGAGCACAGTAATACTTTCTCAGGATGAGTCTGAAAATCCGAAAGTGGATGAGGTGAATGTAGACTATTCTAAAAAAGAGGTGGCAGATTTTGAGAATCTCCACCTCCAGATCGTCAGAAGACCTCCTGACGAAAATTGCTGGTCCTGTCATGCTCTTTCCGACGGAAGGAAGAGGGGACGTCAGTGGAGCCCTGAGACAGATGTCCATAAGGCCAAGGACCTGTATTGTGTTTCTTGCCATCCGAGTAACAGGGAACACAATTTCGCTAAAGGGGATACCCTTCGGGAGACTGTACGGGATGACCTCGACAACACCATGCATTCTTGTGAAGGATGCCATTATAGAGGTAAGAATAAGAGAGCGCCAAGGTACAGACATCCCTTCTCCCCTCGTCACATGAAAAGAGTGGCCTGCCAAACCTGCCATATCCCGTTTCAGATTGCTTCCGCTGACCTCGTCTATGATCATGCCTCAACGGGGTTGACCAATGTCTATGAAACTTCAAAATTTCTCTCTAACGATCCTCTGGATCCTAAAAAATCGATCTCCGGAGTAAACCCAACTCTTTGGTATCCCACCATCAGAGAATTTAAGGGAAAAATCATTCCGGCAAAATCCCTGATCGTCATCTACTGGGGAGACCTGGATGAAAAGACCAATGTGGTGAAGCCCATCTTCCTTTGGAAGATACGGGGTTTAAATAAACCCGTTCTCAAAGATGACAATGGAGATGGAATCCCTGAAATCAATTCCCTCGACGAAATCAAAGCCTTTCTAAAAGCATTCAAGGAAAAGGATAAATTTGGGAATCCTGTGGCCAATCATCCAGTATTGATCAAAGGAGGATTCCTCTATCAGCTGGATAATAATGAGGAGGTCCAAAAGATCAAACACGAGCAGGCCCCGCACCGTAATGGTGCAGGGCAGGCCGAAACCCATGATTTCTCCCTAAGCCACAATGTCGTGTCAGGGTCCAGTGTGATCGGCGCCCGTGGTTGTAAGGATTGCCACTCTAAAAACTCTCCCTTCTTCTTAAAAAAAATTCTTATCGATCCTTACGATGAAGAAGGAAACTCAGTCTATATCGAAAATTGGGAGCGCCTGGGAATCGATCAAGAGAAGTTGAGCCGACTCTTGTTAGAACAGTAACCTCACCTGGCCGTCTTCCTTTAAAACCCTTTCAATATTTTGATTCCCTTCTATCATCCATAAATTATTTGTTGAAAATTATTTAATCAACGTTTATTTTTGTGATGAAAAGGAGCGTTTTTAAACAGGAGGGACAATGGAAATAAAACCAGTAGGAATGGAGGCCATCTTCAATCCGAGGTCGGTGGCAGTCGTCGGGGCATCAGATAATCCAGGGAAACTTGGATCTCACGTCATGAAAAGCTTAACCCAGGGAGGATATCCAGGGAAGATCTTTCCAATCAATCCAGGGAAAGATGAAATCCTGGGAATCAAAACTTATCCTTCTCTTCTTCATGTCCCGGAAGAAGTGGACCTTTCGATCATCGTGCTTCCAGCTGAACAGGTCCCCAAAACGATCAAAGAATGTAAAGAAAAGGGTATTCATGGAATCATTCTTATTACAGCCGGATTCAAAGAAATTGAAGATAAGAGAGGAGAGACTTTACAGAAGGAAATCACAGAACTTGCGAACCAGTTTGGCATCACTGTGATCGGTCCCAATACCTTTGGGATCGTTAATCTTCATCTCCCTCTAAATGCATCTTTTACGCCGGAATTTTCCTGGGTGGAGAAAGGGGGGATTAGTTTCATCAGCCAGAGTGGTGGGATGTCTCACCTGATGGCTTTTCTGTCGATGAGAAATCAAGTGGGATTTAGCAAAATCATTGGGTTAGGGAATCGTTGCAATGTCGACTTCGCTGATATGGTGGAATATTTGAACGAAGATCCAGATACGAAAGTAATTGCCATGTATCTGGAAGGGATCGATCATCCCAGGAGACTGATGGAAGTGGCTGAAAGAACAAAAGGAAGAAAACCGATTATCGTTTATAAAGTGGGACGATCTCTTACAAGTGATAGGGCCTCTCAATTTCATACTGGATCGCTTGCAGGGAAACATAAGATCTATGAAGGGGCATTCAAACAGGCCGGGGTTTTAACGGTTGAAAGTTCGGAAGAGCTTCTTGATGCGGCAAAGGCTTTAGTCATATGTCCACTTCCAGAGGGAAACAACGCGGCTGTACTCGCCGGCCAAGCCGGACCTGGAATGGCTGCCTGTGATGTGTGCGAAACAGAAGGGTTATCTCTCTCTCCATTCTCTTCAGAAGTTCAGAAAAGAATCGAAGAACTTCTTCCACCTCTTGCTATCCGGACAAACCCTGTCGATATGGGACCTGCCTGGTATGATTCGGGAGCCATTAAAGGAATCGTGCAGGCGGTCCTGGAAGATAGAAATATCGATGCCATCATTCTATGCATCATGTTTGCCTCAGCGAATCGAGCCGCTGTTGGGACCTTATCCGATCTATTACTCCAAAGAGGAAAGGATAAACCTGTGATATGCTGCATCTCCTCACCTGCAGGAATCTGGGATGAGGAAATCAAAAGACTTGAACAATCAGGGATCCCAAACTATCCCACGCCGGAAAGGGCTGCTAAAGCACTTTCCAATCTTGTGAGATATAAAAAATTAAAGGGTGTATATAACGAATGACAGCGAATAAATCGAATGCCATTCGTCGCATCAATTTAGCCTTTTGAAAATTGTAAATAAATATGGTCAAAAAGGTTGTCATTCCTGCGGAAGCAGGAACCCAAGTCTCATTTTCTTGATTCTGGATTCCCGTTTTCACGGGAATGACGGAAAAAGTGAACCATCAAAGAGCCTCGTTTCAAAGAGCTAAAGTGTTACCATTCGTTCAATTCGTTATCATTAGGATCATTCGCTAATGCTTATGAGCTTTTTCAATTCCCTTTCCATTCGAATCCCTTTGGCAGTTATTGGGGGAATCCTTTACAGCATCCTTACCTATTATATCGTCATCCTTCTCAATCTCCCATCCGAATTAGCCCTGGCGGCTTCAATCATTGTTTTCCTCTTCTATCTTGGCTCAAGATTCCTCATCCTCTTTTCTGGCATCGATACTCCCTACTATTCCAAAATGGAAAAGACCGGCTCAAAGCGATTTTATGAAAACACCTCTTTTTACCAAACCACCCAATGGGTCGGCAAATTCTACCACTATCACGACATCGTCCTTTTCGTTTTTCTAACTGTGACAGCCATCGTATTTCTCACCACCCTCATCATAGATGGGTTAGGAAGTAAGCCTATTGGCGACACAATTCAAAGCCTTTTGAAGGTTTTCATTCCCTTCCCTTGAAACTGCTCTTCTCTAAAATGGAACCAGAAAAAGAAGTTAAATTTTTAGATCAATCCTTAACCTATTTTTCATCTACGACCTAATCTTCCAAAATACCCGTTCCTTCTCCCCTAAATTTGATAATATTTAAATCTCTTGGAACCAAATCTGCCCTTCTGTTGTCTTTAATATTAAAATCCAAAAAGGAGGTATTTCAATGAAAAAGTCAGTCGTTTTGATCACTCTCTTCTCATTTCTTTTTTCCGTTCAAATTGGATATTCTGCTCCCCTGACCAGCACCCTTAAGGATCAGCAGAATGTATCGATCACCATCTATAATTCGAATGTGGGCTTGGTGAAAGATACTCGACTCATTGATCTCAAACCCGGAGTTCACGAATTGAAGTTCATGGATGTGGCTGCAAAGATCGATCCCACGACCGTCCACATCAAATCCCTGATCAATGGATTAAGTCTCAATGTTTTAGAACAGAACTACGAATACGATCTCCTTAGTCCCGACAAACTTCTTGAAAAGTTTGTGGGCCAGAAAATTCAACTCGTCACCATCAATCCTGAGACAAAGAAAGAGGAAATCGTTGAAGCTACTCTCCTCTCAACTCGGGGAGGAAATATTTACCAGATTGGAGACAAGATCCACATCGGTCACTATGGAAGGACTATTCTCTCAAAGATTCCTGAAAATCTCATCCCTCAACCCACATTGGTCTGGATGTTGGAAAATAAGCTTTCTAAACCTCAGAAGTTAGAGGCCTCTTATCTCACCTCTGGGATTAACTGGAAGGCTGATTATGTGGCGGTCTTAAATAAACTGGACACTATGACCGATTTGACCGGTTGGGTCACGATTGATAATCGGAGTGGTGCTACTTATCAAAATGCACTGCTTAAATTGGTGGCTGGAGATATCCATCGGGTTCAGGGTGAAATGAGAATGGATTATGCCAGGCCAATGGCGGCAGCAAAAGAGGCAAGCCCTCAATTTAAAGAGGAATCCTTCTTCGAATATCATCTCTACACTTTGGACCGGCGGACCACCATTAAAGATAATCAAACCAAACAGATGGCCCTTCTCGATGCCAACCAGGTTCCCATCAAAAAACTATTTATTTTTTCAGGTTATCCCCAATACTACTACTATCGAAATGACCAGAGGTCGAATAAACAGAAGGTTGGGGTCTTCCTCGAACTGGAGAACACAAAAAAGGACAACCTCGGGATACCTCTTCCCAAAGGCACGATCCGGGTTTATAAGGAGGATAAGGATGGGAGCCTCCAGTTTATCGGAGAGGATCGAATCGACCATACTCCAAAAGACGAAAAATTTAAGATCAAGATCGGAGAGGCCTTCGATGTGGTTGGAGAGAGAATCCAGACGGACTACAAACATCTGGGTTACAATCTCTATGAAGTCGCCTTTGAGGTGAGTTTGAGGAATCACAAAAAAGAGGATATCAAGGTTTTAGTGGAGGAGCCGATCCCTGGCGACTGGGAGATGCTTTCGAACACCCATCTCTACGAGAAACTTCAGGCCCATTTAATTCGTTTCGAAGTGCCCGTGGCCAAAGACAAAGAGGTGAAAGTCAAATATAGGATTCGGTTTCGATACTAAAGTTCGGAGTAGTTAGTTCGCCTGCCTGCCGCAGGCAGGGAGTTCGGAGTATTTAGGTTTGACTCCGAACTCATAAATTCAGATGTGGCCCTGCCTTGGTTCCTCGGGCAATTGAATAGTGATCGGTGGGTAAGCAGTTGAACCGTGCATCAAGAATCCATCATCTTCGCCTGGCGAGAAATATATTTGCCCCGTTAGAAATAATGCCCCGCTGCTCTGCAGCGAGGTTAGATTTTACAATAATTCCGGTGGGGTTTAATGCCCCGCTGGAATTTCTAACGGGGTTTGCTTCAAGATTTTATGTCTTCCAACTTCTCGCAAGTTCGTCTCAAACTTTCTTTACCAGTCAATCGCCGGCCTAAACCATTTTCCCCCTCCAGGAAAAGCGTTCCGTTATCAATTTCCATTTTTATGATGTATATCTTTCCCGCTGTCTTATCTTTGAACCTGTCTCCTATTTTCAGCACGGCGCCGTCTCCTTTCTTGACCTCCATTGGGAGACTATCCCAGCACCAAGAGGACCACGGGTTTACCCGTGGGTGAATTGGTCCTCTGGTGCGGGATGTTCGCCCCGGAGGGGCGTTTGGAGTGGTACCACGGGCTTGCCCGTGGGGCTCCATAACGGTTTGAGACCAAAAATCAGTCTACGAAATCCGGACCTATCCGTATTGCCTTTTTTTCCGGATCAGCAAGGTCTAGCTTAATAATTCTTCGGCAATGAGGACATTGTATAAACTCTTTGGCATCCAGGCCAATCATGTTCAGTTTGAATTTTTTCTCACAATGCGGACATAAGGCGTCAAGATCGAACATAGGTTTCCCTTTCTTTACCCCGTTAGAAATAATGCCCCGCTCCTCTGTAACGAAATTAGATTTTACAATAATTCCGGTGGGGTTTAACGCCCCGCTGGAATTTCTAACGGGGTTTATTCTTTGAGTTTATCCTTGACCTCGTCTTCTACGAAAGGCACGAATACGGATTCTATGCTATTTGGATTGACAAACATTGAATGGGTTTCGTCCTTTGTTCCCAAAATGATGATGCTGGAATCAACGCTTTTAACTGTAAACATTTTTCCACTTTCTATGTTTTTGAACATGTCACCTTTTTTTATCATGGTATTTCCTCTCTTGGGAATAGTTAGGGTTCTGAACTCTTAACTTATCTTTTGCTTCCTTCCGGATTGTTTTCTTTGAGATAGCTTGAGAAGCGTGTCATCAAAACACCGTTTTTGCACGAGGCTTCCGGGGTCTACTCTTTTGGGGGCTAGTTTCCTTAAAAGAAAAATAATCGGAAGAATTTTTATTGGGTATCAGTTTTGATTTCTCCTTGTAAAGGCTTTCAAGCTTCTCTTCCTGAAGTTCTGCTAGCGCATGTTTTTTTTCGAAGTCTTCCAATGCAGTTTTGAGAAATTGGTCTTCGGTCTTAGTTAATGCATGTTGATTTAATCCTGACATAACCCATTCAAGTCTTTCTTTATTCATAGAACCTCTCTTTCCTTCGAAGACGGAATTAATAGCGTTCCCTGTTGCCGCTATAATCCATTCGCCCTCCCTGTCTTCCCTGGCCGGTGCGAGGACGTGCCTCATTCACATTCATCTGTTGACCAAGAAGTTCCTTCCCATTGAGGTTCTGAATCGCCGCTTGGGCCTCAGCTCGGTCGGGCATTTCGACAAAACCAAAACCTCGAGGTTGGCCACCATACTTATCTTTAACGATCCTTGCAGAGCTTACCTGCCCAAAGGCCCCAAATGCCTGTCGAAGATTTTCCTCTGATACATCATATGATAGATTTCCAACATAAATATCCATGGTTGTTCTCCTTTTTACTATTCGATGAAATTCTTTAGTTTCTCGGCCCGGCTGGAATGTTTCAACTTCCTTAAGGCCTTATCCTCAATCTGTCGGATCCGCTCCCGGGTAAGTTTAAAGTCCTGTCCCACTTCCTCAAGGGTATGGTCGTGTTTCTCTCCGATCCCGAACCGCATCCTCAGAATCTTCTCCTCCCTTTGGTTCAGTGTCGAGAGGACCCTTTGGATCTGTTTTGTCATATTGGAACTGATCGCTGCATCTTGAGGGGAGATCGCCTCTTTATCCTCGATAAAATCCTCTAAGCGACTATCTTCCTCCTCACCAATAGGAGTTTCGAGGGAAATGGGCTTTTTGGTGATCTTAGAAATCTTTTGTACCTTTTCCAGAGACATCCCCATTTTTTCGGCGATTTCCTCCAGGGTGGGCTCCCTCCCATTCTGCTGAACCAGGGTTCGAGAGGTCCGGTTCAGTTTGTTGATGATATCGATCATATGGACAGGGATACGAATGGTTCGGGCTTGATCGGCAATGGCTCGCGTCATGGCCTGCCGGATCCACCATGTCGCATACGTACAGAACTTATAGCCCCGCTGGTATTCGAACTTGTCCACCGCCTTCATTAACCCGATATTCCCCTCCTGGATCAAATCCAGAAACTGAAGTCCCCGATTCAAGTATCTCCTGGCAATGGAGATGACCAACCTAAGGTTGGCTTTCACCATTTCACTCTTCGCTTCGTTAGTCTTGGCTTCCCCTTTCTCAATCGCCTTCACTGCCTCTTTGATCTGATCCGAAGAAAGGCCACATTCCACCTCCATTTTGCCTAACTTCCTTTTGACATTCCGGGCGATCCTGTCCATCCCCTCTAAATCCTTCGGTTTCATGCCCACCTTCTCATATTTTTCCATCTCCCTTATAGCCTTCTCCATCCGAATGTTCCACTGTTTCAACTTCTGTAAAATCCCGTTGATCTGTTTTTCCCTCAAATTGATCCGTTTAAAGGTATCGAATATCTTGGTTCGTTTTTTCAAAATTTTTTCCTGAATCCTCTTTTTTGGAACTTTTTTATTCCTGATCCTCAACTCTCCCCTGAGAATTCGAATGCGCTCTTCTCCCCTCTGGAGTTTATTGATCAAATTGAGAACTTTCTTCTTTTGGATCTGTTCTTCCCCAACACTCGTCTCTTCATCGTCGATCTCATTGGTTACCTCTCTGATCTCTATCCTTCCAGCGCGGAGAGCAACTCCGAGGTTAATGACCTCCCTGATAGCGGCAGGGCAGTTGATCACCACGCTTAACACCTCCTGCTGTCCACTTTTGATCCTCTTAGCAATCTCCACTTCCCCCTCTCGGGTCAGTAGGGAGAATGATCCCATCTCTTTCAAGTAAATACTAACCGGATCCGGCGCCTTGCCAAAGGGCTCCGGCTTGTATTCAACAACCTCCTCCTCTTCCCTCGCCTGAACATTCTCATCCCCCACTTGCAATCCCGGGAACTCGCTGGCCACATCGAGGTCCAACTCATCGGACAGTACCAAAGCATCTTCGTCCCGCCCTTGGCGGGACTCAGATCTGTAGGATCTTTTTGGAACCCGTTCTTTCAAACTTTTTTCCTTGTTTCTATTTTTTCGGTTTCTTTCCACTTAAGCTTTTTCCATGAAACCCCGTAAGGAACTCCATATTATTAAGGTGAAGCCCCACGGGCAGAGCCCGTGGTTCCTAATCAAAGCCCCTGTGGGGCGACATCCCCCGTCTAATGTCGGGACAGGCCGGCCAAAAGATGGCGTATTCATCCACGGCTAAAGGCCGTGGCTTTCTGCTGCCGGGGTAATACCCCGAAGTGGAAACATCCCTGCCTGTGGCGGGCAGGGGATAGCAGGCCTGTCCAGATCCAGGGAGGATATAACTCAAAGCATTCAACCACGGCTCGACTGAGCTAACCGAAGTCGATAAACGCCGGCCCCTCTGCTCTTTAACTAACCACCCGTACATCGGTGGCATTAGGGCCTTTGGGGCCCTGCGAGATTTCGAATTCCACCTCATCTCCCTCTTTCAGGGATTTAAACCCCTCCGCTTGAATGGAAGAGTGATGGACGAATACATCCTTCGCGCCTTCCACTTCAATAAACCCGAATCCTTTTTGATCATTGAACCACTTGACTCGACCTTTCACCATTACAACCTCCCTTGAAAATCTGATTTGTAAGTTATCATGCCCTGCTGGATCTTACAAAAAACCGCAAAGTGTGAAGTTCCTTTGTGGTTGATCCGTCGATTCCTACAAAACGCTCCACAACTTACTTTGTTGTTACAAAAATCCATTGCTCTTCAAAAAGGATGAAATCTTTCGGGTCGTCTATGGTATTTTATTCTTCTCATTAAGATGCGATTTATCGTTTTTATACAGGCTACCCTCTTTTAAAGAGTGAAACGGGAGATGGGCTTGATCTGAAGAGGAGACGGTGCTCTCTTTTAAGACTTTATCACCGGACCGAATCTTCTGGGAATTCCACTTTTCGTTGTTATCAGCCCAATCAAGGGAGGTATCGATGCATTTCGCAACGCTTTTACCAGCAATATTAAGTAACAGAAAAAGCAAGGCCCGCCTGAGGTTGATAGGAGAAACTCTTAAAAGAAATGGAATATGCCGAACGATCGAAGAGAAAGAATAAAACTCACTTTGGACATAATAGTGTCCCTCGGCAAGCTCCTGGGGAGTCATGTTCTTGGGTTGAAATACGACGGTATGGTGGTCGTAATGGCTCCAATCGTGGGATATAATTCGTCCCTGATCTTTGAAACGCTTGTATATTCGTGTCCCGGGATAGGGCGTCAGAACATGTAAAGCCATCGTGGGAAGTTTAGTCCTCGCCAAAAATTCCAGGGTATCATCGAAAATGGCTTTCGTATCCGTATCAAATCCCAAAATAATGGAGGGGTGAAAGGCGATACCATTGTCCTGGATAATCTTAATGGCCTCCTCCGTTTCTTCTATAGATTTAAGCGTTTTTTCCATTCCCATCAGGCTTGAAGGCGATACAGACTCAAGCCCAAAGAATAAGGCCGCACAGCCGGAGAGGCGACATAATTTCAGCATCTCCTTGTCTTTCGCCAAGGATATGGAACTTTGTCCTACCCATCCGATGCCCAGTGGAATTAAAGCCTCAAATAATTTTTTGGAATATTCCGGGTGTCCGGCGACATTATCGTCTAAGATTAAAAACGTCTTTGAACCGGATTGTTTGATATCCTCAACAACCATAGAAACCGGTCTATGCCTAATTTTCCTGCCATAGAAATCCGTCACTGAACAGAATTCACAGGCGTACGGACACCCTCTGGTCGTCAACAGCCCTACACAGTTAAATAGCGCCTTGTCAATATGAACATCTCGCCTTGGGAAAGGATACTTTGAAAGATCAGGGGCTGGTACACGGTAGAATTTCTGGAGGTTTCTCTTCCTAAAATCGTTGATGACATCTGCCCAACAGCCTTCTGCCTCTCCGATGACAACTGCATCGGCGTGCTGGATAGCTTCTTGTGGCAAGATAGTAGGATGAATTCCACCGAGAACGACTTTGGAACCTCTCTGTCTAAACATATCGGATAATTGATAGCTTCTATTTGCCGTTGCGGTCATGCAA